>Ga0302349_1001032_pt1 | contig 24943 bp, 16 predicted proteins | sample PhyAR1_FD_202176 | JGI IMG/M metagenome (GOLD analysis project Ga0302349, IMG submission 202176) | Leaf surface microbial communities from alfalfa plants in UC Gill Tract Community Farm, Albany, California, United States - DLSL A.R1... | ecosystem: Host-associated > Plants > Phyllosphere >...
AGAACCGAATTATTCATAACAAATAATCATGATGGTGCTTATCTGGCACGATTATTTACCAATGTTGAAAAAACTCATCACATGATGTCAGCATTAAAGAAACAGAATTCAAACGTGGCAACATAATAAATGGCAGAATGCCATGCTTAAATTTAGAAAGTAAAAAAGCCTAATTAATATTTTCATACACAATTTTAAATTCCCGTTAGCGTTCTCACCGGATCGACGGGAATTTAGCATTGCTTTTTAAATCCCCTTCTTAAAAAACCATTCGGCATTGAATCAGACAGCCTTAAAAAGGTGATTACAAGACTGAGCATTTCACTATTTTACGGCTTCGCTAAAACTAATCTTAACTCCCCTCACCCCGGATCTCGCCCCATCCTGACCATCGCCCGATACCAGGCGCCGCGCTGAATCGACCATCTCAACCCGACGGCAATCGCCGCGATCTGCTGATCGATCATCGCCTGCTGAAAGCGACCGGTTTCGCGCCCGGACATCGCCTGCGCCCAGTCCGGCATCAGGCCAAAACCTGACTTCAGCATCACCTTCATCACCGGTCTGGCCTGCCAGCTTGGGGCGGGCGCGTTCATCAGCAGGCGCGTCACTTCCGCCGTGCGCTGATCAAAGCGCAGCTCCGGACGCATCTGTTGCAGGTAATCGGCAACATCGAGGACGCTTTTCGGCACCTTCTCCGCGCCCAGCGCTTCGGCGATCAGCGCGGCTTCCTGATAATAGCGATCCTGATCGGCGCGACTGAGACGCGGGTTTTTGTAGCGCAGATGAGCCGCCAGAAAGCGGCTGGTTTCTGCTACGTGAACCCAGGTCAGCAGATGCGGATCGCTGGCCGCATAGGGTTTACCGGCGCTGTCGACGCCGCTGACTTTAAGGTGAATCCGCTTTACCCGTTCAATCAGCGTATGGGCATCCTGAGTGTTACCAAAGGTGGTCACCGCGATAAACTGGCTGGTGCGGCGCAGGCGGCCCATCATATCCTGGCGAAAATTGGAGTGGTCCCAGACGCCCGCCAGCGCTGCCGGGTGCAGCATCTGTAACAGCAGTGCGCTGATACCGCCGCACATCATCGAGGTAAAATCACCGTGGACCTGCCAGATAACGCTATCCGGGCCAAACAGGCCGGGATCGCCGGGCGGCTGAGAAATATCGAATTCATTCAGCGACAGGCCGTTAAGGCGAAACACCTGTTGCTGGATGCGGTCACGCAGATTAATCATGAGCACTCTGATAACGGAAAGGAGGCGGCGCGCCGTTGCTGCCGGCGCGCCGCGCCACCTTCCCTCAGAACGAGGGAAGGTGAACGGTTATAGATAGTCGAACTGGGCGTGCTGGGTACGCGCTGAATCCAGCCCGATCATCACATTGAATTTACCCGGTTCCGCCACCTGCTGCATCTGCTGGTTCCAGAACTTCAGCGCATCGACATCAATCTTAAAGGTCACGGTCTGTGACTCGCCCGCCTTCAGCATGATGCGTTTAAAGCCGCGCAGTTCCTGCACCGGACGGCTGATGGAGGCGACCGGATCGTTCAGATAAAGCTGCACCACGGTGGCACCGTCACGCTTGCCGCTGTTGGTCACCGTAACGCTGGCTTCGATGCTGCCGTTACGCGGCATGGTCGGCGATGACATTTTTACCGGCGACACGGTGAAAGTGGTATAGCTCAGACCGTAACCAAACGGATAGAGCGGGCCGTTGGCCGCATCATAGTAATGCGAGGTATATTTGTTCGGCTTCTCCGGGTTGTACGGACGGCCGGTCGGCAGGTGGTTGTAGTAGATCGGAATCTGGCCCACCGAGCGCGGGAAGGAGACCGGCAGCTTGCCCGACGGATTGTAATCACCGAACAGCACATCAGCGATAGCGTTACCGCCTTCGGTGCCGCTGAACCAGGTTTCCAGCACCGCATCAGCCATCCGATCCTCATTCACCAGCGCCAGCGGACGACCATTCATCAGCACGATCACCAGCGGTTTGCCGGTGGCTTTCAGCGCCGCTAACAGTTTCTGCTGGCTCGGTGGGATCACCAGATCGCTGCGGCTCGACGCTTCATGCGCCATCCCCTGCGCTTCACCTACCGCCGCAACCACCACATCTGCCTGCTTCGCTTTGGCAACCGCGTCATCAATCAGCTGCTGCGGCGAACGGGGATCGACCGATACCGCCTGTTCATACAGGTTTAGGAAATCCTGAATGCCTTTGTTGTCGGTAATATTGGCCCCTTTTTCATACAGCAGCGTCGCTTTGCCCGCCGTGGCATTGCGCATCCCCTGCAGCAGCGAAATGGATTGTTTCGCCACGCCAGCGGCTGACCAACTGCCCATGATGTCGCGCTGGCTGTCTGCCAGCGGACCAATCAGGGCAATGGTGCCCGATTTCTTCAGCGGTAAGGTTTCCAGCCGGTTTTTCAGCAGCACGATACTTTTGCGTGCCACATCGCGTGCTTCGGCCCGATGCAGGCGACTTTCAGCATTGGTATCCTGCGGATCGCTCTCTTTCGGACCCAGATGGCTGTAGGGATCGTTAAACAGTCCCATATCATATTTGACGTTGAGTACGTGACGCGCCGCATCGTCAATTTCCGCCATGCTGACCGCGCCGCTCTTCACCAGATCGGGCAGGTATTTGCTGTAATATTCGTCGCTCATGCTCATATCGACGCCCGACTTCAGCGCGATACGCACCGCATCCTGTGGATCGCTGGCAACGCCATGCTTGATCAGCTCTTTGATCGCGCCGTGATCGCTGATGGTGATCCCTTTAAATTTCCATTTATCGCGCAGCAGATCTTTCAGCAGCCAGCCATCGGCGGTAGCCGGGACACCGTTGATCGAGTTCAGCGCCACCATCACGCCGCCACTGCCGGCATCCAGCGAGGCTTTATAGGGCGGCAGATAATCCTGGAACATCCGCTGTGGGCTCATATCCACGGTGTTGTAATCCCGCCCGCCTTCCACCGCGCCATACAGTGCGAAGTGTTTGACGCTGGTCATGATGTTATAGCGATCGGCCGCGCTTTTGCCCTGCATCGACTGCACCATGCTGCGGCCCATTTCGCCGGTCAGGTAGGTATCTTCGCCAAAGCCTTCTGAGCCACGACCCCAGCGCGGTTCACGGCTGACATCGACCATCGGTGCCCAGGTCATATTCAGGCCATCGTCGGCCGCTTCATAGGCGGAAACCCGCCCTACTTCTTTCACTGCGTCCAGATCCCAGCTGGCGGCCAGGCCGAGTGGGATTGGGAAAATGGTGCGCTGGCCGTGGATCACATCGTAGGCGAAAAACAGCGGAATTTTCAGGCGGCTGAGCTGCATCGCCTGATCCTGCATCGCACGGATATCCTGACGGGTTACGGTATTGAAAATCGCGCCAACCTGACTTTTCTTAATCATCTCCCGGATGACTTCTTTTGGATTATCAGGCCCGACGCTGATTAAACGCAGCTGGCCGATCTTCTCATCCAGCGTCATTTTTTTAAGCAGATCGTTGACGAACGCATCCCGCGCCTGCTCGGTCATCGGGTGGTTACCTGGCATTGTCTCAGCCAATGCCGGTTGCATCGCGAGGGAGACAGCGAGACTAACAGAGTAAATCCATTTCATCAGGTTGGGTTCTCTTAAGTAACTGCGCAATATCGAATAAACAGGCGGCAGTGTGCCACAAGAAGAGAATAGCAGGTAGCCTGCCGGTGTCACACTGCGTTGCAGCGAGTTGACGTGCTACAGTAATGACGCACTGATAAGACAAGGGAATTGCCCATGAAACAGACCTCTGCCCTGCTTTCTGACTTACGCCGCCTGGTCGGCCCTGCGCATCTGCTTACCGAACCTGAACAGACCGCCCGCTACCGTAAAGGCTTTCGCTCCGGCGAAGGCGACGCGCTGGCGGTGGTGTTTCCTGCCACGCTGCTGGAGCTGTGGCGGGTATTGCAGACGCTGGTCAATGCCGACGCCATTATTCTGATGCAGGCGGCGAATACCGGCCTGACTGAAGGCTCGACGCCGCACGGCGACGATTACGATCGTCCGCTGGTGATCATCAGTACGCTGCGGCTGGATAAGCTCCAGTTAATTGATGACGGCAAACAGGTGCTGGCGTTTCCCGGCAGCACGCTCTATCAGCTGGAAAAAGTGCTCAAACCGCTGGGACGCGAGCCGCATTCAGTGATTGGATCGTCCTGCATTGGTGCCTCGGTGCTGGGCGGAATTTGTAATAATTCCGGCGGGTCGCTGATCAAACGCGGCCCGGCCTACAGCGAAATGGCGCTGTTCGCGCAGATAGATGCCCAGGGCAAACTGCGGCTGGTTAACCATCTTGGCATCGATTTAGGGCATTCACCGGAAGAGATTCTGGGCCGGCTGGATGACGATCGCTGGCAGCAGAGCGATGTCCTGCATGATGGCCGTCACGCCTCCGATCATGAATATGCCGACCGGGTTCGTGAAGTGGATGCGGATACGCCCGCCCGCTATAACGCCGATGCGCGTCGCCTGTTTGAAGCCTCCGGCTGTGCCGGTAAGCTGGCGGTCTTCGCCGTGCGTCTCGATACTTTCGCCAGCGAACCGCAGCAGCAGGTGTTCTATATCGGTACCAACGATCCCGACGTGCTGAGCGACATTCGCCGCCACATGCTGGCGCACTTCAGCAATCTGCCGGTAGCGGGTGAATATATGCACCGCGATATCTATGACATCGCCGAAGTCTACGGCAAAGATACCTTTCTGATGATCGACAAGCTGGGCACCGACAAGATGCCGCTGTTCTTCACGCTGAAAGGTCGTGTGGATGCCTGGCTGAGCAAGCTGTCATTTATCAAACCGCACTTCAGCGATCGCCTGTTGCAGCGCCTGAGCCGCCTCTTTCCGGCGCATCTGCCTGAACGAATGAAGCAGTATCGCGACAAATATGAACATTACCTGATGCTGAAAATGTCCGGCGACGGCGTGGCTGAAGCGCGTAACTATTTACGCGATTACTTTCGCGAAGGCGGCGGCGAATTTTTTGAGTGTGATGGGAAAGAAGGTGCCCATGCTTTCCTGCATCGTTTTGCCGCCGCAGGCGCCGCGGTGCGCTATCACGCGGTGCATGCGGATGAGGTGGAAGATATTCTGGCACTGGATATCGCATTGCGACGCAATGACCCTAACTGGTTTGAAACCCTGCCCGAGGCGATAAAAAACTCACTCAGCCACAGCCTCTACTACGGTCACTTTTTCTGTCATGTGTTCCATCAGGATTACATCGTCAGAAAAGGCGTTGATGCTCATCAGCTGAAAGCGCAGATGCTGGAGATTTTACAGGCGCGCGGGGCGGAGTATCCGGCGGAGCACAACGTCGGTCATCTCTATCAGGCCAAACCGCAGCTGGCGGCCTTTTACCGGCAGCTCGATCCCACTAACAGTTTTAATCCGGGGATTGGCAAAACCAGTAAGCATAAGGGATGGGCAGTGAAGCAGGTTTAATCGCCTTATCAGTCAGCCTGCTTATCTGAGCAGGCTGATTGTCACACAACCGGGAAGTCCGTTCGCACCGCCAGCCTCCCGTTGCAGCAGCCCTGCCAATAACTAACATCTTTATCAGAATATTAATTTCCCCTCCCATATTGCACCTGCTTTATTTTATCTCATCGGGTTCTGCGCAATAGTTCACAAAACACCCTGCCGCCAATTGATATTTCGCGTCGCGAAAAATAGATTGTCGCCATAAAAATTCATAGCAAGCATCTTAAATTCATTCAGGGAAGAGTGGTCATGCGAAAAATTAACTACGCGTTAACGTTAATTGAAATAGCCACCGTAATAATTGCGTCAACAGCAATAAGTTCATCACCGGCTTACGCCAGCGGATTTATTGATGACTCGTCGCTAAAGGGAAATGTTTTTTACTGGCAGCGTCAGCGAGATCGCAGAGACACCGATCCCACCAGTGAATATCAGGGGCAGTATCGGGCTAATTTACATCATGCCTCGCTCAACAGTAATCTCGACTATCAGTCAGGCTATGTCGGGGAGTGGATTGGTCTGGACCTCGCGATTTTCGGTGCTGCTGAGCTTTCCAACAGCGGCCCCGCCGCACCCAATGAAATTGGCTTCAGTAAGGCGCGTACCCGCTGGGATGAAAAGTGGAATGGCGACAGCGGCGGTGCTTCTGTTTATAAAGCCGCACTGAAATTAAAATATAACGATTACTGGTTGCGCGCCGGGTATATTCAGCCAACCGGCCAGACAATTATTGCGCCACACTGGAGTTTCTTACCCGGAACCTATCGCGGCGTCGAAGTCGGTGCGCTGTATGATTTCCAGCAGGCCGGTGCATTATCACTCTCCTGGATGTGGAGCGACAAATATAAAGCGCCCTGGTATCGTGACTTATATGATTTTCGTCAGGCTGATGGCAAAACGCCTGCCAGCTATCTGCATTCGTTCGGCATGAAATATGACTTCAAAAATAATCTGGTGCTTGAGGGCGCTTTTGGCCAGGCGGCGGATTATATGGATCAATATTTCGCCAAAGCCTCGTGGTCAGCCACGCCAAACGGCAATGCACTTTACACCAGCTATCAGTTTTACGGGGCGCACGACAAAGTAGCGGGCGGTGCCGCTAATCCCCGTGATGTCTATGACGGCCTGGCCTGGTTACAGGCGATCACTGTCGGCTACACCGTCGGCCCGGTTGATCTGCGACTCGAAGGCACCTGGGTTAAAGCCGAAGGGAATCAGGGCTTCTTTTTACAACGTATGACGCCGGGTTACGCCAGCTCCAACGGACGACTGGATATCTGGTGGGATGCCCGTTCCGACTGGAACGCCAACGGTGAAAAAGCGATTTTTGCCGGTGCCCTGCTCGACTTAACGCCCTGGCAGCTGGCGGGCTGGAAAGTGGGCGGCTCCTGGGTCTGGGGCTGGGACGCCAGACCCGCCACCCAGCCTCAGTTTGACCAGCGTCAACGGCTGACCGAGTCTGCCTGGAACCTCGATCTGATCTACCAGATTCAGCAGGGCCGCGCTAAAGATACGCTGATTAAACTGCACTACACCCGTTACGACAATCACAGCAATCTGCCCAGTTACAGCGGGGGCTACGGCAATATTTTTCAGGACGAGAAGGATATCAAGCTGATGGTGATCGCACCCTTTACCCTGTTCTGACCCACGCCGCTGACCGGGATCTCTCTAGCCGAAACAAGGATGATGACATGTTAACCCAACGTTTTTTTGCGCTCAGCCTGCTGAGCGTTGCCCTCTCCAGCGCTGCCAGTCCGTCGGAGCAGTCGCTGGTAAATCAGATCAGCCAGTTTGGCGTGACCTATCAGGTGAAGGATAATCTGGCCGCCCTGCACGGGGTCGACTGCGCAGCATTAGGGGCAGACTGGGCGGCCTGTAATCGCGCCACCATTACCCTGACCAACCACGGTCCGGCGCTGACGGACAAACACTGGGCCATATATATGAGCAACGTCCATCAGACGCTGCGGGTGGATAACGACCAGTTTAAGATGACCCATATAGTCGGTGATTTAACCCGTCTTGAGCCGACCAATAAGTTCACCGGCATCGGGGCTGGCGAGTCGGTAGAGATTCCGATCGTGAACGAGTACTGGCAGCTGTTTATCACCGATGTGATGCCGCGCTGGTATGTCACCGCCGGTCAGGCAACGCCACAAATCATTGCCAGCACCGACAGCGAAGATCTCAGTAAGTTTGTGCTGCCGTTTGGGGATAACTGGCGACGCAGCGCGGATGACCACAATGTCCTGATGCAGCCCGTCAGCCGCTTTGATAAAAACAGCGATATCACGCCTCTGCCCGCTTCGGCCTTACGCGGTCAGATCAGCCCGACGCCGCTTGAGGTTAAACTTCATCCGCACGATGCCTCACTCAGCCGCGGCGTCACGCTGTCGCTCAACGGGCTGAGTACCGCTACGCGCCAGGCGGTTGTTCAGCGCTTTGAACAACTGGGGGTCCAACAGCGCGCGTCGGGCTATGCGATTACCAGTGACATCCGGCCTGGCTATTTCAGCGGCGCACTGGCCAAATCCGGTGCTTACCGGCTGAATATCAACGCCCGCAGTGCCAGCATCGTCGGCTACGATGCCGCGGGAGCGTTTTATGGGCTGATGTCGATTCTCTCCCTGATCCCTGCTGACGGCACCCCGCAGATCGCCACGCTGGATGCGACAGATGCGCCCCGCTTCGCCTATCGCGGTGCCTTTCTTGATGTGGCACGCAACTTCCACAGCAAGCAGGCGGTATTGCGGCTGCTCGATCAGATGGCGGCATGGAAGATGAATACCTTCCATTTTCACCTGAGTGATGATGAAGGCTGGCGGATTGAAATTCCCGGCCTGCCGGAATTAACCGAGGTGGGCAGCCAGCGCTGTCACGATCTCACTGAACAGCGCTGCCTGCTGCCGCAGCTCGGTTCGGGGCCGTTCAGTGACAACAACGGCAGCGGCTATTTCAGCCGCGCCGACTACATCGAGATTGTGGAGTATGCGCAGGCGCGCCATATCACCGTTATCCCGGAGATCGATATGCCCGCCCATGCGCGTGCGGCAGTGATCGCCATGGAGGCACGCTACCAGCGACTGATGCATGCCGGGCAACCCGATCAGGCCAGTGCATATCGCCTGATCGATCCGACGGATGACTCTAATACCACCTCGGTACAGCTCTACGATCGCACCAGCTATCTCAATCCCTGCATTGATGCTTCCCAGCGCTTTGTCGACAAAGTGATCGGTGAAATTCAGGCGATGCACCGCGAAGCGGGACAGCCGCTGACCACCTGGCATTTCGGGGGTGACGAAGCGAAAAATATTCGCTTCGGGCCGGGCTATTCCGACCGCCACCAGCCTAAGCCCGGCACCGGCCTGCGCGACTGGCAGCAGGAAGATCGTCCCTGGGCTAAATCGCAGGTTTGTCAGGCGCTGATCAACAGCGGAAAAGTCAACGATCTGGCACATCTGCCAAGCTATTTTGCGATGACAGTCAGTGCGATTGTTCAGCGTCACGGTATCGGCAAAATGCAGGCGTGGCAGGACGGTTTAAAAGATGCCAAAGATGCGCGTGCGTTCGCCACCCCACGCGTGGCGGTCAATTTCTGGGATACGCTCTACTGGGGCGGTTTTGACAGCGCCAGTGACTGGACACAGAAAGGCTATGATGTGGTGATTTCCAGCCCCGACTACCTCTATCTCGATTTCCCCTCAGAGGTCAATCCGCAGGAACGCGGCTACTACTGGGGCACCCGCTTCAGTGATGAACGCAAAATATTTGCCTTCGCCCCCGATAACCTGCCGCAGAATGCTGAAACCTCAACAGATCGCGACGGTAACGCTTTCAGCGCTAAATCGGATAAGCCGTGGACCGGTGCCTATGGTCTTTCCGCGCAGCTTTGGAGTGAAACCGTGCGTACCGACCCGCAGATGGAATATATGATTTATCCCCGTTTGTTTGCGGTGGCAGAGCGCAGCTGGCATCGTGCCAGCTGGGAGCTGGACTACCGGGCCGGACGGGAATTTATCGGCGGGCAGACCCGTCTGGTGGATCGTCATGCGCTCCAGCAGGACTGGCAACGCTTCGCTAACCTGCTGGGACAGCGTGAGCTGGCGAAGCTGGACAAAGCCGGTATCGCTTATCGGCTGCCGGTGCCGGGCGCGAAAATTGTCGCAGGCGTGCTGGCGATGAATGTTGCGTTGCCTGGTGTGACGCTGGAATACAGTCTGGATAACGGCACACACTGGCAGCGGTACGATGCCGCTCAACCACCGCAGGTGAGTGGCGCAGTACAGGTACGTTCGGTCAGCGCCGATGGGCTCCGCAGCAGCCGGGTTGAGTCACTGTAAAGCAGAGGGACAGCACGCGGCCGAGGTGCGGTCTGGCAACGTCAGGCCGGATTTATTAGCCCAGGCGGCCAGGCCGGTAAACCGCGATAAAAAAAGGCCAACGTTTGTCGTAATGCTCGTCAGTTAAGGAAATAAGGTCCGAGAGTTCGGGCCTGACCTGCTCCCCGTTAATGAAGTACAACCGGGCTGAAATCCTGATCCCTTCTCTCCCTCGCTAAGCTTTCCTGCGAATTTATATTCATTGATATATTTAACTGACTGTAATCAGGCTTAAACGCGGGCTTTTTTAGAAAGATGACTTTTCACTCTATGTGTTGTTAGCCGTAACGGGCTTCTTATCATATTCAGACCGGTTTATCCCCGCTCGCGCGGGGAACACGGCGATCCTGGAGGATTATAAAGCCGCTCCGGCGGTTTATCCCCGCTCACGCGGGGAACACTGATGCGGCCAACGTTCGGGGAACACTCGCATAATTTTGCCTGCGTCAGCCCCTCCGCCGGTTCATCCCCGCTCGCGCGGGGAACACCCATTGGTCGCGGTCCTCTCCCAGGATGACGACGGTTCATCCCCGCTCGCGCGGGGAACACCAGTCATCCGGCTGCGCGGAGCCGTACTTTTGCGGTTCATCCCCGCTCGCGCGGGGAACACCGTTCATGGTTCTGATGCAGCAGGGCGGGCAGCGGTTCATCCCCGCTCGCGCGGGGAACACTCTAAAATTATCCGTTTGATTACTAACTACTTTTCAGTCAACGCTAATTCTACCGAATTTTACACCCAGACTTAACCCAAATGCACACTAATGCATCAGCACAAAATTCAGGCAAAAAAAGCGCCCATACAGGGTAATGCTGATCAGTTAAGGGTCACCTGAACGATCCAGTAGCTCTGTAAGAATCCGGAAATGCTCACCTGTTTCCGGATTTTTATGCACCCTGGACAGGCACTTGAGAAGTCAAAAGCCGGAGCTTGTGGAGCAGGAACTGTAAGGTGCCTCACTGGCTTATAATCTGTTGAGATATCAGATAATTAAAATGGCGGAACAGCTGAAAGGAGACTGGCCGAATCAACTGAGCTTCTCAGAATCCTGCGGAATGGCCATGAGAATGCGGATGACCCTGCAGGGCGCTTCACCAGGCCGTATACCGAAACTGATGCGTGATCTTGCAAGTATGAGAGAACGGGTGAAGTTACCGACAAGAAGGGAAGGGCCTTCCCGAAGGTGGTAACGGAGAGGCCCTGGAAATACACTACAGCCCCGAAAAAGGGCCAGTCAGTTGCTTAACTGACTGGCATTACGACGTTTGTCGGCCTCAGGATCATGCAATCAGAAGCATGACATCGGGATCGGGAGATTCGCGTTACGACAGTAGCTTCTCTTCTTCGCTGGCCGCCACCGCCTGCTGGCGTCGTTCAATAATCATGGTTTGCGGCGTCGAGAGCAGTATCCCCTCTTTGCGCAGACGCGTCAGAATATCAAACAGCAGGTCGCTCTTCGCGCCAGCGATCTGGCGCTGCCCGGCCACGTTGCCGGTCACGCTCAGTACAATCCCTTGCTGGGTCAGATCTTTGAACGACACCGACGGCTCTGGCGTCTCCAGAATACGTTCGTTTTCGTTGTAGACCTCCAGCAGGATATCGCGCACTTTAGAGGGATCGATATTCAGCGGGAAAGTGAGCGTGATCGTCACCACGCCCTGCGCATTGCCCATGGTGGCGTTACGCACGTTCTGCGAGATGAACTGCGAGTTCGGCACGATGACGGTCGATTTATCGCCTAACTGAATTTCGGTGGCGCGCACGTTAATCCGGCGGATATCCCCTTCAATACCGCTGATGGTCACCAGATCGCCCACTTTTACCGGACGTTCCGTTAACAGAATCAACCCGGAGATAAAGTTCTTCACAATCTCCTGCAGGCCAAAACCGATACCTACCGACAGCGCGCTGACAATCCACGCCAGTTTGTTCCACTGCAGGCCCATGATCGACAGCGTCAGCAGAATAATCAGCACGAAGCCGATGTTGCTGAACAGCGTCACCAGCGACACCCGCATCCCCACGTCCATGGTGGTTTTCGGCAGGAAATCGTTGTCCAGCCAGCGGCGTATTGAACGCAGCACATAGATGCCGACGATCAGGCAGATTATCGCATTCACCATATGCGCCGGTACGATATTCAGGGATTCAAGTCCTTTACCGCCCCAGAACTCGATCACTTTTTGCAGCAGCTCAATCGGCGTTGACGAGGCAAAGGTCCCATTGACCAGCGCCAGTGCCACAACCAGCACCAGAAAGGTTTTGCCGATGGCCGTCAGCAGCGTAGCCGTTTGCTGCAGATGACGCTCATTGATGTTAAGCGAACTCTGAATGCGACGACCGGTTGCGTTACTGGTCGAGAACAGGCTCTCACAGCCATCGTTGAGCAGATGACTGAGGAAGTAGAACGAACCAAACAGCAGGCCGCACCAGATTACTTCATAACTCAGGAAGCGTGCCAGCGTGACGTAACCAATGAGCAGCGACACCAGAATGGCGATGCCGGTCAGCGTCAGGCCCATCTGGATCAGTCCGACCAGCGTCGATCGCGCTTCCGGTGGTGTGCCCGCCTGCGTCATGCGACGACGAACCCGATTGGTGCGCATACTGATCGCCAGCGCGGTACTGCCAATCAGCAGTGCCGTCAGGCCGTTGGCAAAAATAGTGGTATTCAGGCTGGTGCCGACGCTGTAGTTAAACGACTCGACCGTCTGAAAGATAAACACCAGCACGGCGGTAATGGGTGGAAAGGGTTTTAACGCCATCGCCACTTCATTAGAGATGGTCGGTAACCGCCAGCTGGGCCTGCGGGTAGAGAGGAAAGCGCGTCCCAGCCCGGCAATCAGGCCACAAAAGACGCTGAGCCGAACCAGTTGATCCACGAAGTCCTGAACATTTTCAGAAACCTCATCACGGCGGGTAAAGGCCAGGGCGATAAAGTTAAAGGTGAGGACGACAGCCGCCAGGGTGGTCAGGGCGATTGCAGCCGCCAGGAAACTGCGACGTAACTTCCCTTCCGGCAGTTTGTGAATGCTGACCCAGGCCAGAAACTCTTCGCTGTAACGACGGCCGACCGTCATCACTAACAGCGCAGCCAGCAGCCAGAAGACACTGCCCACGCGCCAGCCCGGCTCCCATGAGAGTACCGCGGTGTCCTGCAGCTCCTGCAGGAATTCACCGATTTTCTCGCCATCCAGGTCCTGACTATTGAGCAGCGGTGACCAGAAACGCGGCCCCAGAATGGTGCCGGAGTTCAGCGCCAGCTGGCTTTTTAACTGGTCACGACGCAGGTTAGTAATCTGCGAGGAGAGCGTCAGTGCGCCATTTTTAATGCCTTCGGCCTGTTTGATCTGGTCGTCGAGTTTGCTTTTCTGACTTTCCAGCGCGTTACGCTTGCGCGTCACTTCCGGCGTCTCTTTTACGCCGCTGTCAGCCTTGGGTGCCGGCCCCAGTACCTGCAACTGGGCGTCCAGTTGCTGGCGATCGGGGATCAGCGCCTGTCCCAGCGTGTCGGCATTACCAGAGAGCTCAAGCGCCATTTCATTGAGCTGAGTCAGCTTGTTTTCGCCAGCATCGACGGAGACCTGACTTTTGATTTTATCGAGGATCTTCTGCATTTTCGGCAGTTCAACCGCGGCATTCAGCTTCGGCGGAGCGTCCTGGTCCTGAGCAGCACTGGCCGTATCATCCGCGGCCAGCGTCAGCGCCGGGGCAAATGCCACCAGCGCCAGCATTAACAATGCAAAAAAGGATCGTAGCTTAAACATATGAGTAAGATTCCGGCAGCTTAAATCAGGCGATCGTCCCTCGCCAGTCGCGCGTAGTGTAGGGCTTTGCAAGGGATGGCAATATAGGAATAACGGGCATTTTTCGGGTTAACGTCGGGCGGCCAGAGAGGTAAAAATGGCTTTACGCCTCTGACCGCGTTTTCCCGATGTCCTGCTCAGCCTGCAGGCAATGCCAGTGCGCGCAGTGCGCGACACCGACTCTTTTCTACTCGACGTCGGCACTGCTGGCACCGTTGCTGGCGACCTGGCCTGATTTCTGTTTTTTATACGCCAGCGCGGCGGCCGGCACCGGCGCAGCCTTGCCGGTTTCAATCCAGTCACGCAGGCGGTTGGCATCCGCGAAGTGGGTATATTTGCCAAACGCGTCCAGCACCACCAGCGCTACCGGGCGATTGTTGATCATGGTGCGCATCACCAGGCAGTGGCCCGCCTCGTCGGTGTAGCCGGTTTTAGTCAGCTGAATGCGCCAGTCATTTTTGTACACCAGATGATTGGTGTTGCGGAATGGCAGCGCATAGCTCGGATGCGTGAAGACGGCGGTTTCTTCTTTAGTGGTGCTGAGTGCGCCGAGCAGTGGATATTCGCGCGTCGCCTTGAGTAACTTAATCAGGTCCTGGGCACTGGAGACGTTTTGCGTAGAAAGCCCGGTCGGCTCAACGTAGCGGGTCTGTTTCATACCCAGCGCGCGCGCTTTGGCGTTCATCGCCTGGATAAAGGCGTTATAGCCGCCCGGATAAGCATGAGCCAGGCTGGCGGCGGCGCGGTTCTCTGAGGACATCAGCGCCAGCAGCAGCATATTGCGGCGGCTGATCTGGCTGTTGAGTTTGACGCGTGAAAATACCCCACGCATCTCCGGCGTCTGGCTGACATCCACCGTCAGCATCTCATTCATCGGCAGATGTGCGTCCAGCACCACCATTGCGGTCATCAGTTTGGTGATGGAGGCGATTGGCCTGACCCGATCCGGATGACTGGAAAACAGGACTTTATTGCTGGTGAGATCGACAATCATCGCGCTGCCAGAGGCAATCTGCGGTTGAGCAATCGGCGCCATTTGTGACAGCGAGGTGGTCGCCTTCGCCGGTAATGCCATTCCCTGCCCGGAAACGAGCAGCGCCAGCGAGAACAAAGTGAAACGAATTTTTGCAGGCATCGTAGAAAAAAGACCCGGTTGAGATTGTGCGCTGTGTCAGACACAGGCCGCCCGCATCAGTGCAGTCAGAGCGCGGGCTGGCAGCAGCATCATACGCTGAAGGTTAAGAAATTTCCTGGTGAGATTGTTTCCGGGCGTTAAAAAGGCGCTGCCGCCAGCACGGCGGCAGCGGCAGATCAGAACAGTCGGGGTCCATAACCCCACAGAATGACGGTCATCGCCAGTAACACTTCAAAGACCAGCACGCCAATCGCCAGCGTGGAGCCGGAGAAACGCAGGCTCTCTTCACGGTCAATATTCAGAAACAGCGGAATGCCGATATAGAGCAGATAGCCGGTGTAGACCAGCGCTAAAGCGCCGACCAGCACGCACAGCCAGACAAGCGGATAGAGTGCCACCAGCCCGCTGAGAAACAGCGGTGTGGCGACATAGCCCGCAAACACCGTGCAGCGCTGTACCCCAGGCCGCTGCGGATAATTGCGCGCCATCCAGTGGATCACCCGGCCCATCACCGCCACGCCACCCAGAATAATCAGATAGAACAGGATACCGAGCCCAATCCCGGTAGCGATATTAAGCTGAACAAACTGCCCCTCACCGAGATTCCAGCCCAGTTGCGTGGTGCCGATAAAGGCACAGATAACCGGGATCGCCGCCATCAGCAGAACATGGTGGGTGTAATGGTGCGAGACGCTCTCATTCTCTTGCTTGATATGACGCATTTCCTGATTCGGATGCGCCAGAAGTCCCCAGACATGGTTCATACAGTCACTCCTCTGATGCGAAGGGCTGCCCGAAACGGCAACAGAGTCTCTGAGGGCAGCGACAGTTCAAGTATAAACGGCAGAACAACTTTCGTGGCAGCTGAGCAAAAAAACAGCAAAAATAAGCGCAGGGGCGGACGCCGGGCGGAAGCGAAACCAAAACGCGTATAGACTTAAAGAAACAGAGTCAAACAGGGAGAGTCATTTTGCATTTGGATATCAACGGATTAATTACCCAGTACGGCTATCTGGCGCTGCTGATCGGCTGTATTGCGGAAGGGGAAACGTTTACCTTGCTTGGCGGCGTCGCCGCCCATGAAGGCCTGCTGCACTATGCGGGCGTGGTGCTGGCCGCCATGGCTGGCGGCATCATTGGCGATCAGCTGCTCTACTGGATTGGACGCCGCTATGGCGCGCGCATTCTGCGCCGTCTGAAAAAACATCAGGATAAAGTGGTGAAGGCGAACCGGCTGATCAAGCGCCGGCCCAGCCTGTTTGTCATCGGCGTGCGCTTTATGTATGGCTTCCGTCTGATTGGCCCGATCATTATCGGTGCCAGCCGCCTCAACCCGATGAAGTTTTTCATTCTCAACGTGATTGGGGCGGCAATCTGGGCACTGATTTTTGTCACGCTCGGCTATTTTGCCGGCGGCATCATCGCCCCGTGGCTGCACAAACTCGACCAGCACCTCAAGCATCTGCTGTGGCTGGTCGGTGCGATTGTGTTTGCCTTTGTGCTGCGCTGGGTGATCCGCCGCTGGCATAATCGTCGGGCCGATCAGTAACCTTTGAACTGCGGATTCGCCAGCATGAATCCACCGTCGATGATAAAGGACTGGCCGGTGGTGTAGGTCGCCCATTCAGAACAGAGCCAGGCAACCATGCTGGCGATCTCGTGGGTGTCACCAGGCCGGCCAGCCGGGATCTCCGGCATCTTCACCTTGTGCGCATCTTCATCACTCATCTTATTCATCGGCGTGGCGATCGCGCCGGGTGCCACCGCATTCACCAGAATATTGTGCGGCAGCAGGCTCAGCGCCATCGATTTAGTCAGGCCGCCCGCCGCATGTTTTGCCGCCGTATAGGCCACCGAACCGGGCAGCGGCGTGTGCTCATGCACCGACGTGATATTGATAATCCGGCCACCTTCGCCCTGCTCAACCATCTTACGGGCCGCAATCTGGCCGCAGACAAAGACGCCATCCACGTCGACGGCAAAGGTTTTACGCCAGTCTTCATAGGTGACATCAAGGAAGTCCGCCTTGAAGTTAGCCCCGGCGTTGTTCACCAGCACGTCAATCCGGCCAAACCGATCGATCAGCTGTTGCAGCGACTGACCGCCCTGCTCAGGATCGGCCAAATCCAGCTGGATAATCTCTGCACGCCGGCCTTTATCCCGCACTAACTGTGCGGTACGTTGCGCGCCCTCTTCATCGGAACGCCAGGTGATACCAATGTCAAAGCCCTGCTCTGCCAGCATTTCAGCGCAGCGGCTGCCGATGCCCGAGTCTGATGCGGTGATAATGGCGACTTTACTCTGTGGTGTGGTCATAACGGCCTCCTTTAGGAAAGTGTCATCACCAGTATAACGTCCCTGAAAAATTCGCCCGCCGCCAGCGCCCATTCTGTCAATCGGCCGCTGACGGAATCCGGCACTGAATTAACCCTCTGTGCCAGGCGGCTGCCGACGCTGCCGCCTCGACTATAGTTAGCAATGACACTAACAGGGAGACCAGAATGAGTAAGGTAAAACGCAACATTGAGGACCACGGCGTGATTGGTGATCTGCGCACCTGTGCGCTGGTCGCCAATGACGGCACCATCGATTATCTCTGCTGGCCTGAACTCGACAGCCCTTCGGTTTTTTCCGCGCTGCTCGACAGTGATGACGCCGGACTCTTCTCTCTGGCCCCGGACTGGCAGGATGTGCGCCGCCAGCAGCTCTATCTGCCTGATACCAACATTTTACAAACCCGCTGGCTGGGCGATGAAGGGGTAGCCGAAATCACCGACTACATGCCGATTTGCGATAATGCTGACAAACTGCCCCGGCTGATCCGGCGGGTGAAAATGGTGCGCGGCAAGGCGCGCTTTACCATGCGTTGTTCGCCCCGCCACGACTACGCCCGGGCGCAGACCCGCGCCGAAGTGCAGCATGGCTGCATCGATTTTCACGCCGAAGGTCAGCCTTCGCTGCGGCTGGCCGCCACCGTGGTGATGACGCTGGAGGAAAACAGTGCCACCGCGAATTTTACCCTGCAGGCGGGTGAACATGCCGAATTTGAGTTTGGCAGCGTCAACGACGCGCACATCGAAGCGCTCTCCACCGAACACTGTTTTGAAGAGACGCTGAATTACTGGCGTCGCTGGAGCGCCCGCAGCACCTATCAGGGCCGCTGGCGCGAAATGGTTCAGCGCTCCGCACTGGCGTTAAAACTGCTGACCTCGCATCGTCACGGCTCAATCGCCGCCGCCGCCACCTTTGGCCTGCCGGAAGAGCTGGGCGGCGAGCGCAACTGGGATTATCGCGCCTCATGGATCCGCGACGCCTCATTCAGCATGTATGCCCTGATGCGCCTCGGCTACGTCGATGAAGCCAAACATTTCACCCAATGGGTCGGACGCTGTGTTGAAAACAGCCATCATGACGAAATGCGCCTGCAGGTGATGTACCGGCTGGACAGCGGCACCGAGCTGCACGAAATGGAGCTGCTCAATCTGTCAGGCTACGGGGATTCGCGGCCGGTGCGCATCGGTAATGATGCGTGGCAGCAGACCCAGCTGGATATCTACGGCGAACTGATGGATGCGATCTACCTGGCCAATAAATATGGCGAGGCAATTTCGCAACGTGGCTGGAAGCATGTGACACAGATGATCGATCGGCTGTGCGACAAGTGGAATCAGCCCGATGCCGGTATCTGGGAGATGCGCGGCCAGCCGGAGCATTTTCTGCATTCGCGCCTGATGTGCTGGGTGGCGATGGATCGCGCGCTGCGCCTGGGCATGAAGCGCTCGTTGCCGATGCCGTATGAGCGCTGGGATCGGGTGCGGCGTGAGATCCGGGAAGATATCTGGGCCAACTTCTGGAACAGCGAGCGCGGCCATTTCTCCTCTACCCGTCACGGTGACCATCTTGATGCATCCATGCTGCTGATGCCGCTGGTGCGTTTTGTCGGGGCCACCGATCCCGACTGGCTCGCCACGCTGGATGCGATCAAAACGCATCTGGTCAGCGACGGCATGGTCCGGCGCTACAACATCGACGAGACGCCGGCAGATGGTCTGCAAGGGTCGGAAGGATCGTTTGGTGCCTGTTCATTCTGGTATGTCGAATGCCTGGCCCGCGCGGGCCGGATTCAGGAAGCGCATTTCGAATTTGAGAAGCTGCTAAGCTACGCCAGTCCGCTGGGGCTGTACGCCGAGGAGTTCGACAGTCGTGGCCATGCGCTGGGGAATACGCCACAGGCGCTGACGCATCTGGCGTTAATCAGTGCCGCGTTTTTTCTGAATCGTAAACTCAGTGGTGAAGTGACGTTATGGCAGCCCTGAAGCCGGTTTTTTTATGCCAGCGGTGGCTGAAAAATGCCGGTTTAACACGGGAAGTTACGTAAAGTATTTCCGGCAGGTTAAAATCCTGATTCACATCGTCAGATTAATGAACATATAATGCGCAGCAGGTCACATTGGCCAGCATGGGTTCGACACATTGACAAGCCTGAAACATGGCGATAAAGACTTGTAAAATATGAAAATGAGCATTCGCGCGTTCGCTTCAATCGCATTGGCTTTGGCGGCGTTTAGCCAGTCAGCCTTTGCTGTGGTTTACCCGTTACCGCCGGCCAACAGCCGGTTGATCGGCGAAAATATCGAGATTACTGTTCCTGAGGACAGCAAACTGCCGCTGGAAGCCTTTGCGGCGCAATACCAGATGGGCCTCAGCAACATGCTGGAAGCCAATCCGGGGGTTGACGTTTATCTGCCTAAGGCTGGCAGTAAAATGATCATCCCACAGCAGCTGATCCTGCCTGATGCACCGCGCGAAGGCATTGTGATTAACAGCGCTGAGATGCGTCTCTACTACTACCCGAAAGGCAGCAAAACCGTGGTGGTATTGCCGATTGGTATCGGTGAGCTGGGTAAAGATACCCCGATCAACTGGACCACGGCGGTAGAACGTAAAAAAGATGGCCCGACCTGGACGCCAACCAAAGCGATGCACGCCGAATATGCAGCACGCGGCGAGAATCTGCCAGCCGTCTTCCCGGCCGGTCCGGATAACCCGATGGGGCTGTATGCGCTCTATATCGGCCGCCTCTATGCGATTCACGGCACCAATGCCAACTTTGGTATCGGCCTGCGCGTCAGCCACGGCTGTGTGCGTCTGCGCGCCGAGGATATCAAATGGCTGTACCAGAACGTGCCGGTTGGTACGCGGGTGCAGTTCGTTGATCAGCCGGTGAAAGCTACCGTCGAGCCGGACGGTTCGCGTTATGTCGAAGTGCATAACCCGCTGTCGACCACTGAAGAGCAGTTTAACTCGCGTGAGCTGGTACCGATTACGCTGACGCAGGCGGTGAGTAAAGTGCTGGTTGATGCCAGTGTTAATCAGGACCAGGTGAACGGTGCCATTCAGGGCCGTACCGGTATGCCGGTAAAAGTTAACGGTGTGGAGAACAACATCCAGACCGCACCGGTTGACGTGCCTGAGAACCCGCAGGCTGCGCCACAGGAGCAGCCAATGACGCCAGTCACGTCACAGGGCGCCAGCACCGACGCCGCGCAGCCACAGCAGCAGCCGGTTACGGCACCTGCGCCTGCCACGGCGAATAACAACTCGTAATCGCCGTTTCGCTCTCCGAAGCCAGCGCCCGTCGCTGGCTTTTTTATTGCCTGCATTTGCCAGACCCTGCCCTTCCGTTTGCGCGTTGCCCGCCCGGCCGGGAGCGGTCAGCGCGGCTTCTGGTGTCGCCGTATCGCGCGGCTGGTCGTCATTTTACTGTCATAGAAAGCGCGTATCACACTGCGATGTACCGGTGCAAATCAGCATCCGGCATCCGCAATTCGAGGTACACCATGAGCGAAAACAGTCTCTCTTCTTCCTCATCGACCCGACGCCCTGATTTCAACGGCAAAAGCAGCCGCTTTAGCAAGCCGCTGTTTTTCATCCTGCTGGTCGCCGGGCTGGCGTTTGCCGGGCTGAATCTGGTCAATGATGTTGAACAAACCAACATGCCGGTGACCAGCTATCTGCCGTTCTTCCTGCTGGGACTGGCGCTGCTGATCGCGCTGGGCTTTGAGTTCGTCAACGGCTTTCATGACACCGCTAACGCCGTCGCGACGGTGATCTATACCCATTCACTGACCCCTGGCGTGGCGGTGGTCTGGTCCGGTATCTGTAATTTCCTCGGCGTGCTGCTCTCCAGCGGCGTGGTCGCTTTTGGCATCATCTCCCTGCTGCCGGTCGAGTTGATTCTACAGGCCAGCAGCGGTAACGGCTTTGCCATGGTTTATGCCCTGCTGTTCTCGGCGATTATCTGGAACCTCGGCACCTGGTATTTCGGCCTGCCCTCCTCCTCGTCGCATACCCTGATTGGCTCGATCATCGGCGTCGGGGTGGCGAATGCGATGCTGCACGGGCGCAGCGGCCTGAGCGGTGTCGACTGGGATCAGGCGCTGAAGGTCGGCTATGCGCTGCTGCTGTCACCGGTAGTCGGTTTTGTCTGCGCCGGGCTGTTGCTGTGGGTGATGAAGCTGTTTATCCGCAATCGCCAGCTCTACAGCGCGCCGCAGAATGACCAGCCGCCGCCGGTCTGGATCCGCGGCCTGCTGATCCTGACTTGTACCGGCGTCTCCTTTGCGCACGGCTCTAACGACGGTCAGAAAGGGATGGGGCTGATTATGCTGATCCTGGTCGGCACCATGCCGATCGCCTACGCACTTAACCGATCGCTGCCGCCGGATCAGATCCCACGCGTCGCGGCATTAACCGAGGTCACTGAACATCAGCTGCTGCAACTGCAGCCGGCCGCACCTCAGCCGCCCGCCGCCCGCGACGTGCTGATCGCCTTTGTCGGCAGCAGCCAGCTCAATCCCAACGTGTTACCGGCACTGGCGATGACTCTCAACGAGATTGGCGACCAGATACGCCGCTACGGATCGATGGACAATATTCCGGCGCAGTCGGTGGCCAACACCCGTAACCAGATGTACCTGGCCTCAGAGACCATCAAGCATCTGCAAAGCGCCGAAGTAAAGCTGCCGGAAGAGACCGAACGTAATCTGAAAGCGGTGAAAACCGAGCTCGACAGCGCGACCCGTTTTATTCCGATGTGGGTAAAAGTGGTGGTGGCGATCGCGCTGGGGCTGGGCACCATGGTCGGCTGGCGACGGATTGTGGTGACGGTGGGCGAACGGATTGGTAAAACGCACCTCAGCTATGCGCAGGGTGCCAGCGCCGAGCTGGTGGCGATGGCGACCATTGGCGCGGCAGACGGCTTCGGTCTGCCGGTCTCCACCACTCACGTACTGTCGTCGGGCGTGGCGGGCACCATGGCGGCTAACCGCTCCGGTTTGCAGCTCTCGACGCTGCGTAATCTGGCGGTGGCCTGGGTATTGACCCTGCCGGTGTCGATTCTGCTCTCGGCGCTGCTCTACTGGCTGTTTATTCATCTCTGATCATACAAAACCGGCGGGCCGTTAACCTGTCTGCCGGTTTTGCCAGTAAAGCCGCAGCGTAATCAACAGCGCGCCCAGCACCATCAGCGCCGCCGCCAGATAAACCGACTGCATTCCCCAGTGACCAATGAACAGTCCCGCCACCGGACCGGTCAGGCCGAGGCCGAGATCGAGAAAGGCGGAATAGGTGCCCAGTGCCGATCCCTGATCCTGACGCCCGACCTGCTTAACCGCCTCGACGCCCAGCGCCGGAAAGACCAGCGAGAAGCCGCAGCCGGTAAGAAAGGCCCCCGCGCCCACCAGCCAGGCGCTGTCGGCCTGCCAGATGATGATCAGGCCCAGAGACTCCAGCATAAAAGAGAACAGCGAAACCTGCAGTCCGCCAAAACGGGTGATAAAGCGGCCAAAACCGAGGCGCACCAGCACAAAGCCGAGGCTAAAGACCGACAGCGCCCAGGCCGCACCCTGCCAGTCGCGGCTGGCAAAATAGAGGGTGATAAAGGTGGCGATGACGCCGAAACCGATGGTGCCGCAGCCGAGTGCCAGACCATAGAGCCAGACGCGGGAGAAGACCCGGTGAAACGGAATCCGTTCCCCTACGCTGACGGTCACCGCCGGTTTGCGGCTGGCCATCAGATAGCCGATAACGCCCATCAGCGCAATCAGACCGGCAAAGCCGCTCATGCCTAATCCGCTGTTGAGCATCACCCCAAGCGGCGCGCCAATCGCCATCGCCAGATAGGTGGCGACGCCGTTCCACGAGATGACGCGCGCGGTCTGCATCGGACCGACGATGTTCATGCCCCACAGGGTTGAACCGGTGCTGCTGAAGCTCTCACCCACGCCAAGAAACAGTCGCCCCAGCGCCAGCAGCGCCAGACTCAGCCACGGCCATTCACTCAGCAGCGCAGCGATGATGGTCAGCACCCCGCTCATGCCACAGCAGAGCAATCCCAGCATCACCACCCGTTTCGGACCGAGGCTATCGGCCAGACGACCTGACTGCGGGCGGCTGAGCAGCGTGGCAAAGTATTGAAGGCTGATGATCAGCCCGGCGACAAAGGAACTGAATCCGAGATGGTTTTTGACAAAGCCCGGCAGCACGGCCAGCGGGAGACCAACGGAGAGATAGCAGAAGAAGGTGAAAACGATTACCGAGAGGATACGTTTATTGAGCTGGCTGTTGCTCAATACAGCGACATCAGACATAGCAGGCTTGTAAGGTAAGGGAAATTTTTCCCACTATACCGTCAGGCCGCTAAGGGGTCGCCTGATTTTTTATCACAAACCATGAACAATGGCGTAACGATCGATGGCGTGGGCAATGTCGCCCGAGGATTTTAACGCGCGGATTTCACTGAATAACCCGGTGGCTTCGGTATAGGCTTTGCGCAGGTAACCGAGCCACTGCTTAATGCGTGCTACGTGATACAAGCCGGTATCACCCTGCTTTTCCAGACGGGTATATTTCTGTAATAGCTTAACGACGTCCGGCCAGGGCATCGTTGTCCTCTCAGCGCAGGTTAACTCTACTCAAAACAGGATATAATTTTACCGGCTCGCAGCCATTGCCCAGACGATATGAAGATCCTGATGATGGTTAATAACCCAATTGGAGACGCTATTTTTCAGTTAGTTAACCTAATCGACTGAGCAAAACTCATAAACAAAAATATTATTGCCTCCCGATTAAAAGAGGGAGGCGTAAATCTTAAATGTTCCGCTCACTAACAAGCACTCGCTTAAGCCACCTTCCAGTGCCATCATATGACGTATTGTAGGCATTTCGCGCATGAACAATCTTATGGTTATCGAAAAAAAGCAAATCCCCTGCCTCTAAAACAAAAGATTCAGCCACGGTATCAATCTCCTTTTTAAGTGCGGCTAACGAAGCACTCGCCTGAGGATCTAACCCTTGTGTTACAGGAAAATCAACTCTGACAAGAGGATCATTTTTCGGACCTGAAATAACAGGCGTAATAAGCGCCTTCCCTTTTAGAGAAAAGGTTTCATCATAGCTGATAGTAAATCGTTCCTGACGCAGGATGGCATCAGTTTCAGGTGACAATTTAAATTTCCTTGCAAAAGCTACTTGCGTTCTGGCACCGTTAAAACCACGAACACACAATAAAGCGCAGAGATTAGGCTGTTGTGGTAAGAAACCATCCTCGACATGCCAATCCAGGGTGCAGCTATTCGAGCCTAACTGCGTATTCTCATTACCTTTGATAGGGTAAAGATTGTGGACATGACTTTGTTGGTAAAGATCTATTTTTCCGATGAAGTGCTGCAAAGGGCCGCCTTCTAAGGCAAAGGCCGTAATCATCGAGTCAGCGACTGGCATTAATTTATTTTTACAATCATCAGCGTTTACAGGCGTTGACGGAACAGGTATATCAATAGGTACGCCTTTAATCAGAACAGCAACAAGACCTTCTGGCGCACCCAGTTTTCTGATGGCATCTTTAACTCTTTGCGGTAACGATTCTTTTATTTCTGCAATATCCTTTTCTGCCGCTTTTAAAAGGAGCGCTTTTTCATTATCTGTCAAAGTCAGCACCTTTATATCGATCAGCGAAGGTTTACGCTTAGCCTCAGCTAATATTTTTCGATTATTCACATTCTCTCCTTGTAATTTATACGGTAAATCTTTCC
>Ga0302349_1001040_pt1 | contig 24844 bp, 31 predicted proteins | sample PhyAR1_FD_202176 | JGI IMG/M metagenome (GOLD analysis project Ga0302349, IMG submission 202176) | Leaf surface microbial communities from alfalfa plants in UC Gill Tract Community Farm, Albany, California, United States - DLSL A.R1... | ecosystem: Host-associated > Plants > Phyllosphere >...
ATATTCCGCCGGGCTGTATTCAAGCTGCAGCTGGTCAATGTCGAACAGGTTGCAGCCGCCGGTAAGCGCATCCTCAACCGTGACAATCTGCCGCCACTGCCCGTCACCGCACAGCGCGCCTTTTGCCAGATGAGAATGCGACAGGTCTATCTCGATGCGATCATCTTTGCTGCGACGCCCCTTGTTAAACAGCTCGCCTGACCAGAACGGATAAGCACTGTGCGACAGGGCCGACGGCGTGGAAAAGTAGGTGGTGCGCCACTTCTTGTGCAGCGACATACCGCTGGCAACCTTGCGCAGCTCCTGAAATTTGGGGATCCAGAAATATTCGTCCAGGTACAGGTTGCCGGTGTAGCTCTGCGCGGTACGCACGTTGGTGCCGAGGAATATCAGGCGCGCGCCGTTCGGCAGCACGATGGGATCGCCTTTCAGGTCAACATCAGCCTGGCGGGCAAAGTCGATGATGTAGTTTTTAAAGACGTGCGCCTGCGCCTTACTGGCCGAAAGAAAAATCTGGTTGCGACCGGTGGTCAGCGCGTCTATCAGCGCCTCGCGGGCAAAGTAGAACGTTGCACCAATCTGGCGCGACTTCAGGATATTACGGATGCGGTGAGTCAGCCCGGCGCGGTGCCAGTTGAGCTGATACTCAAAGCAGCTATCCATAAACACGCCGGTCAGCTTGTCGATCTGCTCGTCGCTGAACTCGTTTTTAACGACCGGCTGGCGCTCGCCCCGGTTGCGGTTGCGCACGTTGGGGTTTAAGTCGGCCTCGTTGCCGCTGCTGCGGTAGCGCTCAACGCGGGCAAAACGCTCAATCTGACGGCCGAGCGCGTCTATCTCTTTGTAATCACCATTCCCCTTTACCTCTTTCATGATGAGCTGGATCAGCCGGGCCTCCATGCTGGATTCAACGCGACTGATGGGCGCAACGTCGTCCCACGCGTCGCGCAGTTTCCAGCTCTGCACGGTTGGCGTTTTCTGTCCGAGCGTCTCCGCAATCTGGCGCACGGAATAACCCTGCCAGTAAAGCAGCGCGGCCTGACGGCGCGGATCGCTGATGATGGTTGTCGGTGTCGTTTTCATACCGGCAAGGCTACCGGTGCCGAAAATGGCGCGCCTGCTGTCCCTGTTTGCTGATGCATCAGCGGGCTGGCATTCGTTGAGGGATTGTGTGGCGACGGGGAAACTGGCCCCGAACTGACCCAACACCTGACCGGAGCCTGATTAATGGCAGCAATCAAAGCAAAGCGTTTTCGTATCGCAGTTGAAGGCGCAACCACCGACGGCCGCGTTATTTCCCGCGACTGGATTTCGCAGATGGCGAAAAACTACAGCCCGGCGATGTACGGCGCCCGCATCAACATGGAGCACATCCGGGGCTATGCCGCTGACAGCACTTTCCGCCGCTTTGGCGACGTGACCGCCGTCGAGGCTGAAGAAATCGGCGACGGCCCGCTCAAGGGCAAGCTGGCCCTTTACGGGCATATCGATCCGACGCCTGAGCTGGTCGAGCTGACCAAAGCACGCCAGAAAATCTATACCTCCATTGAAGTTAACCCTGAGTTCGCCGACACGGGCGAGGCGTATCTCGTCGGCCTGGCCGTCACCGACGACCCGGCAAGCCTCGGCACGGAGATTCTGAGCTTCAGCGCCACGGCCAGAGTTAACCCGCTGGCGTCCCGCAAGCTGGATAAAGGCAACCTCTTTACCGCCGCAGAGGAAACCGTGATCGAGTTTGAAGAAGTAGGGGAGCCGTCACCGTCCCTGCTGGCGCGCATCTCGGCGATGTTCTCTGCCAAAAAGAAAACCGATGGTGAGCAGTTCGCGGACGTCAGCGCGGCGGTAACGGCCGTCGCTGAGCAGGTGCAGCTGAACGCGGAGAGCCAGACGCAGGCGCTGTCGTCGCTGGAGCAGTCCGTCACCGCACGCCTGGAGGCTATCGAGCAGCAGGCCGGGGAAGACCGTGCCGCTTTCGCTGCGCTGCAGGGCCAGCTTTCGCAGACCGACGGCAGCTTTACCCGCCGCCCGGCGGCAACCGGCAGCGATCCGAAGTCCGGCGCGCAGACCGACTGCTAATCAGGCGTTGCCTGAACGTTAAAACCCAACACAGAGATAAACAGGAACGCCAATGCGCAAGAATACCCGCTTTAAGTTTAACCAGTTCATGACCCGCCTCGCCGAGCTGAACGGCGTCGAAACCGACGACATGAACAAGAAATTTACCGTTGAGCCGACGGTCACGCAGACCCTGATGAACCGCGTGCAGGAGTCTTCCGACTTTCTGACCCGCATCAACATCGTGCCGGTGTCCGAAATGAAGGGCGAGAAAATCGGGATCGGCGTGTCCGGTTCGATTGCCAGCGTGACCGACACGGCAGGCGGCGACGAGCGCGAAACCGCTGATTTTGCCGCGCTTGATAAGCAGGGTTACGAGTGCGTGCAGGTCAACTATGACTTTCATATCCGCTACAACACGCTCGACCTGTGGGCGCGTTATGAAGATTTTCAGGCCCGCCTGCGTGATGCCATCGTGAAGCGCCAGGCACTTGACCGCATCATGATCGGCTTTAACGGCGTGACCCGCGCCAAAACCTCGAACCGCGCGAAGTTCCCGATGCTGCAGGATGTGGCCGTAGGCTGGCTGCAGAAGTACCGCAACGATGCACCGGCGCGCGTGATGAGCAAAATCACCGCAGAGGACGGCACCGTCGTCTCTGAAAAAATCCGCGTCGGTAAAAACGGTGATTACGCCAACCTTGATGCGCTGGTGATGGATGCCACCAACACTCTGATCGAGCCGTGGTATCAGGAAGACCCGGAGCTGGTTGTCATCGTGGGCCGTCAGCTGCTGGCTGATAAATACTTCCCGATCGTCAACCAGTCGCAGGCCAACACCGAGCAGCTGGCCGCTGACGTGATTATCAGTCAGAAGCGCATCGGCGGTCTGCCAGCGGTGCGCGTGCCGTACTTCCCGGCCGACGCGATGTTTATCACCCGCACCGATAACCTGTCGATTTACTGGCAGGAAGGCACGCACCGCCGCCTGATTGACGAAGTGCCGAAGCGCGACCGCATCGAGAACTATGAGTCCATCAATGAGGACTACGTGATCGAGGATTACGCGGCCGGTTGCCTGGTTGAAAACATTGAAGTCGGTGAGTTCAGCGCGGCTGCAGCCACAACGCAGGAAACAGCGGCAGAAAGCGGCGCTGCTGACCCCGAAAAAACGGAGGCGTAACGCATGTTAAGCCCTGCCCGACGTCACCGCATGCGCCAGCAGGCTATCGAAGCCTCGCAGCACGCCGACAACCCGCTGCGCCACGCCAGCGGCTATGAGCAGATGCTCATCAAGCTGAACGACGACAAGCGCCGCCTGAAGAAAGTGCACTCTAACGAGCGCAAGGCGGAAATGAAGCGTCAGCTGCTGCCTGAGTACCTGCCGTGGGTGTCCGGCGTGCTGGAGAAAGGCAAGGGCGCACAGGATGCCGTGCTGATGACCGTCATGATCTGGCGGCTCGATGCGGGCGACGTGCCCGGCGCGCTGGAGATTGCCCGGTACGCGCTGACGCATGGCCTTGTCTCGCCTGACGGCTTTAAGCGCGCCAGCCTGCCTTATCTGCTGGCCGAGGAAGTCGCCAGCGCGGCAACGCGCGCCTGGACGGCAAAAGCGCCGGTCGATGTTGACCCGCTGCTGGCAACCATTGCGATGACGGAATCCGAAGACATGCCCGATCAGGTGCGCGCCAAGCTGCACAAGATAACCGGGTATGTGCTTCGCGATGCGGGCAGGGCTTCGGAGGCGATGACCCACCTAGCAAGAGCGCATCAGCTGCACGACGGCTGCGGCGTCAAAAAAGACATTGAGCGGCTGGGCACGGCGATGAAAAAACAGGCCATCGCCAGCCGCTGACCGAACGCGACCCCGCGCACGGGCGGCAGGGCGGCAACGCACTTTCAGTGTCTGCGCCGTCCTCCACCGCCCACCTATTTCAAAGGCCGACTATGAATAACACGGTTGTTATCCCCGCCCCGCGACCGGCAGACGCTGCCGAGCCGCCGGTAAAGAATACGTTTTTCTGGCCTGACGTTGACCTGCAGCAGCTGCGCGATTCACTGCGCTATGAGGGAACGGTCACGGCGCAGCGCCTGCGACTGGCCGTGAAGACGGCGATTTCAGAAGTTAACGCCGAGCTGTACGACTGGCGCGCCGCGCAGATGACTGCGGGCTTTAAGGCGCTGACCGATGTGCCTGCGGAATCGCTGGACGGCGAGAGCGAAAAGGTCACGGCCTACCTTGCCGCCGTCGGCGCGCTGACCGCCGCTACCATCGCTGAGCGCTATCGCGGCTATGACGCCAGCGGCACGAAAAAGGCGGGCGAAATCGAGGCCAGCGCCGACGAGTACTGGCGCGACGCGCGATTCAGTATCAGCCGCATCGCCGGTAAGCCCGGCTGCATTGTGGATCTGCTCTGATGAACGTTTACGCGCAGCAGGGCGATACCGTTGACGAAATCTGTCAGCGCTATTACGGGCGAACCGGCGAGGCTGTTGAGCTGGTTTATGCGGCGAATCCGGGCCTCGCCGAAAGCGGGCCGGTGCTGCCGCACGGCTGCGAGGTGACGCTGCCCGATCTGCCTGAATCTTCAGCAGGTCAAACCGTCAACCTGTGGGACTAAAAATGGAAAAAATCAGCTCAGTGATCAACTACCTGATAGGCCTCATCCTGATGTGGCTCGGCCGTCATACGCCGCAGGATATCGCCTTTATGGTCGGTTCCGGCGTGGCCGTTATCACGCTTATCACTAACGTGGCGACGTTCTTTATCAACTGGCATTACCGCCGCAAAACCTACGAGCTGCAGCGCCTGCGGGGGGTGAGCCTTGAGCCAGACCGTTAAACGCTGCGCCGTGGTGGCCGTGCTGGCGATTGCTGCGCTGCTGCCTCAGTTTAAAACCCTGAAAACATCCGAGGCCGGGCTTGCGCTTATCGCCAACGCCGAGGGGTGCCGCACCTCGCCCTATCAGTGCAGCGCCGGAGTCTGGACGAACGGCATTGGTCACACAGAGGGCGTGACGCCGCAAAGCCAGGTCAGCGAACGGCAGGCGGCGGTCAATCTGGTGTATGACGTGATGCGCGTGGAGCGCGGGATCGATGCCTGTATGCGCAGCGATATGCCGCAGCCTGTTTACGACACGGCCGTGTCATTTGCCTTTAACGTCGGCGTGCGCGCGGCCTGCAGCTCGACCTTTGCCCGTTACATCAGGCTGCAGCACTGGTTTGCTGCCTGCAGCGAGCTGAGGCGCTGGGTGTACGTCAATGGCGTTAAAAATCGCGGGCTGGAGAACCGCCGCGCGAATGAGACAGCCTACTGCCTGCGGGGTGTGCTATGACGCGCCTGATAGCCCTTCTTCTGGCCGTCGTCCTGCTGGCGCTGGGCGTGACCGGCTGGCAGTGGAAAGTCGCAAAAGATGACCTGACCAGCGCGCAGCGCATTATCGGCACGCTGTCGGCCGGTATCGAGAGCCGCGACAAAGCGATAGCCAGGCTGGATGCGGATGCAAGGGCAAGCCAGAAGCGCGAGGCCGAGCTGCGGCTCATGCAGGGGCGCGCCAGCACGGCCGCGCTTAACCGTGAAATGACCATACAGAGAGAAACCGATGCGAATCCGATACTGCGTGACTGGTCTGCTGCTGCTCTGCCTGACGATGTTATCCGGCTGCACACCCGCCCGGCCTTCAGCAGCGCCAGAGATTATCTGGACTGGGTGTCCGCGCGTGACAAGCTGCCCGGTACCGGGAAACAGCCTTAAAACGGCGGGCGATCTGGCGGCGGATAATCGCCAGCTTGAGGCCGCGCTCGCCGCCTGCGGGCTGCAGGTCGAAATAATCAAAGACTGCCAGGAACAACACGATGCTGAAACCTCAACAACTGCGGCAGGCACTGACCGACAGCGTGCCGGAGCTGCATCGAAACCCTGACGCACTGAACGTGTTTATCGACAGCGGGCGCATCGTCTCGACGCTTGCCAGCTCGCTGTCGTTTGAATACCAGTACCGGCTTAACATGGTCATTACCGACTACGCCGGTAACATCGATCTGCTGATCGTGCCGCTGCTGGCATGGCTGCGCACGCATGAACCCGACATTATGGCAACCGAGGAAAAGCGCCGCACGGGCTTTACCTTCCAGGCGGATGTGATCAGCGACACGGCCAGCGATATCAGCATTGAGCTGCAGCTGAGCGAGCGGGTGATCGTGAAGCAGGCCGACGACGGGCTGCACGTGACCCACGTCGGCGAGAACCCGCTGCCGGAGAATGACGCGCGGCCGGTGCAGCTTTATGTTCACGGCGAGCTGGTCAGCGAGTGGCAGGCATGAGCGAGCTGCAGCTTGTAAATGACCGTCTGGAGGCGCTTATCAGCAGCCTGTCAGCCCCGGCACGCAAAGAGATGGCGCGCAGCATTGGCCGTAAGCTGCGCGCGAGTCAGCAGCAGAACATTAAGCGCCAGCAGGCACCTGACGGCACGCCATTCAAGCCCCGCAAAACGCAGCCGGTGCGCAGCAAAAAGGGCCGGATAAAGCGCGAGATGTTCGCAAAGCTGCGCACCGCTAAGTACATGAAGACGCAGGCCAGCCCGAATGAGGCGGTTATCGAGTTTGCGGGCAACGTGCAGCGCATGGCCCGCGTGCATCATTACGGGCTGCGCGACAGGCCATCACTTAAGGGTAAAGATGTGCAATACGACTCACGTCCATTGTTAGGTATAAGTCGTCAAGAACTTAAATTTATTGAAGAGTCAATCTATCAACATCTTGAATAGATTTAGGAGCCTTTTGTTTTTACAGCCTTTATCAAACTTGCAATCTGTTCAAGACCATCAAAGGTTGAAGGTATTTTATCTTCAGATGTCATAATATTGGAGAAGATCACCTCTTCGAATTTTACTAATAGACCAGGGCTTTCTTTTGAGATTTCACTGCTGTACCGCGAGTACTCTTGAATGAACTGACACAAGCTTTTCCTTAGCTCAATTTGCATTTTTTGTGCACGCAGCGAATTATAATTAGATAGCGATATTCTAAAGTAATATATTAATACCGCTGATAAGGCAGCTGCAGGTATAAAATAGATCAGGTCATAAATATTTTGAAAATGTGTTTTTGTGTTTGCAAGATGATAAAAACCCAACCCTATAATAGAGGGGATTATTGCACCTATGATAAGAACGAAAAACGTTGCCACATTTAATTCTTTTTGCTTTGCATCGCCTAAGCTTTTAAACCCAGCGTATAAGGCAACGAAATTGAAACCGTCTTTATAAGATTCTAACGAAGCTTTAAGTTTATCTACCACTAATTTTTTTTGAGATATTTCTGTATCCCATAAATCTTTCAGAAGAGCTGCTTCTTTTTTGACCTCTATGAAGTTTCTAAGAGTAGCGAAATCCTGATTCGACATTAGAAATTTGAGTATTGATGATGGCATTTCGTTCCATATATAATCTAAATACAATGATAAATTTTCTGGAAATTTATCTTTATTAGTCTTAAGAAAATTTTTCAATGTGGAGTAAGGCTCCATGGTTTCCACAGGCTTATATAGCTGGTACTCGCTGTAAAAAGAAAATAAAATGACCATCATTATATTAAGTTGTTCATTTTTTTCAGAATCTAACTGGTTCTTAGTTAATGACTTTCTCAGCTCGGATGACGTGTCACTTATGTTGAACTGAGTATTTTCGTCCCACTCCTGGGGTTTGTCCTTCATAGATGTAAGGATATTTATAATATGCCCATTTCTTTCTTTTTCAAATTCACTTTCGGACTCAAATCTATATGCCATTTTTAAGTAACCAGAAATAATATCTTTATTTTCTTCGGAGTTGAAAAACTTACGCATATTCCCACCTAAAGCTTTGAATGCTGTTTGTTAGGTCATGAACAAACAGCGAACCATTGTCAGCAAATCCTCACAGTAACATTATGCTCGAATGAATGAACAACTTACAGAAATCATGCGCCTGCTGCGCAACCTGATCCGCATCGGAACCGTGTCGGCCGTCAACCTTGACGGCGGGCTGTGCCGTGTCGATACGGGAAAAAATACGACCGGCTGGCTGCACTGGCTGAGCGCCCGCGCGGGTAAAACCCGATCCTGGAATGCGCCGTCAGTGGGTGAGCAGGTTCTTGTTCTGTGCCTCGGCGGTGAACTCGATACGGGGTTTGTGCTGCCGGGCATTTTCTCGGATGCCAACCCGGCTCCGTCTGCCTCCGCCGGTGCGCTGCACTGGTCATTTCCTGACGGCGCGGTGATCGAGTACGAGCCGGAAAACGGCGCACTGACGGCAACCGGCATACAGACCGCAACCATCAAGGCGGCGGTAAAAATTCTGTTCGACTCGCCAGAAGTGGAATGCACAACGCTGCTCAAAACCGCGCAGCTGGAAGTCACAAAGGGCGCAACGATGAAAGGCGACGTGACGCATACCGGCGGCAATCTTTCCTCAAACGGCAAAGTCCTGCATACGCATATCCATCCGGGCGACAGCGGCGGCAAAACGGGAGCGCCAGTATGACAACCGCAAAATATACCGGCATGAACCGGGAAACCGGCGGCGCGCTGACCGACCTCGATCATATCAGACAGTCAGTGCGCGACATTCTGCTGACTCCTGTCGGTACCAGGGTGATGCGTCGCCAGTATGGCTCGCTTTTATCCGCTCTGATTGGCCAGCCGCAAAATGAGGCGCTGCGCCTGCAGATTATGTCTGCCTGCTATCTGGCGATCCTGAAGTGGGAGCCGCGGGTAAAGCTGACAGCCATCAGCTTTGAGTCGTATATCAATGGCGCAATGGTGGTTGAGCTGTCCGGCAACCGCACCGATAACGCGCAGCCTTTTTCCTTAACCGTTCCTGTGAGCTGAGACTATGGCAACTATCGACCTGAGCCAGCTGCCCGCGCCCGAAGTGGTGGAGTCGCTGGACTATGAAAGCCTGCTGGCTGAGCGAAAGGCGACGCTGATTTCCCTTTACCCGGCCGATAAGCAGGACGCTATCGCCCGCACGCTGACACTGGAGTCGGAGCCGATCGTCAAGCTGCTGCAGGAAAACGCCTATCGCGAGCTGATCCTGCGCCAGCGCATTAACGAGGCGGGGCAGGCGGTAATGGTGGCGTATGCACTGGACGGCGACCTTGACCAGCTCGGCGCGAACAATGGCGTAACCCGCCTGACGATTACCCCGGCCGACGATACGACCATTCCGCCGACCCCCGCCATGATGGAAAGTAACGACGATTTCCGGCTGCGGATTGCCTCAGCTTTTGAGGGAATGAGCGTGGCCGGGCCGACCGGCGCGTATGAGTATCACGCCAGAAGCGCCGACGGCCGGGTAGCCGATGCGTCAGCCATCAGCCCATCACCCGCCGTTGTCACTGTGACGGTGCTCGCCCGCGAGGGCAACGGCGCAGCGACAGATGATCTGCTGGCCGTGGTTACCGCTGCGCTCAATGATGAGGACGTGCGCCCGGTTGCCGACCGGGTAAGCGTGCAGTCAGCGAAGATTGTTAATTACGAAATCGAGGCCGAGCTGTACCTCTATCCGGGGCCGGAGGCTGAGCCAATCCGCGCCGCCTCTGAGGCAAAGCTCGCCGCCTACATCAGCGCGCAGAAGCGTCTCGGCCGTGACATTCGCCTGTCTGCACTGTATGCCGCCATGCACGTTGAGGGCGTGCAGCGAGTCAGCCTGATTAAGCCGTCGGCTGACGTGGTGCTCGACAAAACGCAGGCCGCTTACTGCACTGGCTACACGCTGACCGTAGGAGGCTCGGATGAGTGACCGCCTGCTGCCGACTGGCTCGTCAGCGCTTGAGGTTGCCGCCGCTGAGGCGCTGGCAAGCCCCGGCGCGATGAGCGTGCCGCTGCGCCAGTTATGGAACCCGCAAACCTGCCCGGTGGCGCTTCTGCCTTATCTGGCGTGGGCGTGGTCAGTTGACCGCTGGGATTCAGCCTGGCCGGAATCGACAAAGCGCGCCGTTGTTGCCGCCTCGCAGTACGTGCACCGGCACAAAGGCACTATCGGGGCAATCCGGCGCGTCGTTGAGCCGCTGGGCTATCTCATCAGAATCATTGAGTGGTGGAAAACCGGTGAGGCGCCAGGCACGTTCCGGCTTGATGTGGGCGTACTCGATACCGGCATTACAGAGGAGATGTATAACGAGCTGGAGCGCCTGATAGCCGACGCGAAGCCCTGCAGCCGTCACCTTATCGGCCTGTCTATCAATCTGGACGCGAACGGCGCGCTGCCGGTTGCAGTTGCCAGCTACAGCGGGGATGAGCTGACCGTTTATCCCTACACCCCTGAACTTATCAGCGTCGGCGGGCCGGGTTATTCCGGCGTGGCGGTGCATCTTATTGACCTGACGGAAGTGAGCGCATGACGACAAAATATTTTGCCCTGCTGACCAATCAGGGCGCGGCTAAGCTGGCGAACGCCGCCGCGCTCGGCACAAAAGTGAATATAACATCACTGGGAGTTGGGGACGGTGGCGGCACGCTGCCGACGCCTGACGCGGCGCAGACTAAGCTCATCGGTGAGAAGCGACGCGCGCAGCTTAATTCGCTGACCATTGACGCGGCAAACAGCAGCCAGATTATTGCCGAGCAGATTATTCCCGAAAGTGAGGGCGGTTTCTGGATCCGTGAAATCGGCCTGTACGACGCTGACGGCGTGCTGATTGCCGTTGCTAACTGCCCGGAAACCTACAAGCCGCAACTGGCAGAGGGCAGCGGCAGGACGCAGACCGTGCGCATGATTTTAATCGTGAACAGCACAACGGCTGTCACGCTGAAAATTGATCCGTCAGTCGTGCTGGCAACGCGAAAGTATGTTGATGACGCGGTGATCGAGGTGAAGGCTTACGCTGAAAGCGTAATGAAAAGTCATACCGATGCTAAAAACCCACACAGCCAGTACCTGCAGGTCGCAAGCGCCCTGGCAGAAATCAAAGACGCCGGGCTGGTTGCTGACGTTCTCAAAAACCTCGGTATTAGCGAAAAATTTACCGGGCGTTTTATCGGTCGTCAGATTTTCACCACGCCGGGCGTGATCAGCTACAAACCTACACCCGGTACTAAACGCGCCCGAATCATCATTACCGGTGGCGGCGGGCGCGGTTATGGTTTTCTGGGCTGGGGCGATAACTTCCGCGCACGCGGTGGCGGTGGCGGCGCTGGCGGTACAGTGATCGCAACGCTGGACATTGATGATTCTAAAACCTATGCGGGCGTTGTTGGTCAGGGCAGCAATGAAACTAAATCGTCAACCAGCAGCACGTTTAACGGCAAGCTGACAGCCGCAAACGGTGGAAACTCTGCCGGTGATGCCGGTGGCGGTGGCGGTCTGGCCGTGGGTGGCGATCTGAATATTCAGGGAGGAGACGGTAGCGATGCGCCCGGCGTGGTCAGCGCCTCATCTAACCCCTACCGGGGTGGCTCGGGTGATGGTGGTGTCAGCTATTGGGGAGGCGGCCCGCGTAGTGCAGAGGGAACCACGTCGGGTGCTCAGGCGACATTCGGTGCAGGCGGCGGCGGTAATATTCGCTCAACACCATATATTGGCAATTATGGTTCAAACGGGGTTATTTACATTGAGGAGTTCAGCTGATGAAAACTTATGCCCGGATTGAAAATCATTGCGTTGCTGAAATTGTTTCTTTGAATGTGAAGCCTGAAAAACTTTATCATCCGTCGCTGGTATGGGTGGATATCACCGCGCTGCCCGAGCAGCCCGATGTTGATTACAGCTACAGCGATGGCGTGTTTACTGCCCCGGTTACAGAGGCTGAAAACGTAGTGCTGATTGCCAGCAGCAGGCTTGCCGCTGAAATGGATGTGGCAAATCGGACAATAGCGCCGCTGCAGGATGCAGTTGATATCCACATTGCGACCGGCGAGGAGACTACCCGACTGTCAGAGTGGAAACGATATCGGGTGGAACTGAGCCGGATTGATATCAGTATGGCTCCGGATCTTGAGTGGCCAGTAAAGCCTGACTGATCAAAATGCAATCTTGAATTTGATCTGACACCTCACTTTTGGGGTGTCTTATCTCAAAAGGCTCTAATAGCATGTTCTGACTTTTAAATGCAAATTCATTAACATAAAAATTTCTTGCAAAATCTTCTTTCTATTAATTGCTATCATCGAATCTAAATATTAATATCTGTTTCATTCCCTTTTTTTGGAGATTGACAATTGCATTATTTATATATTGATACATGCGTTTGGTTAACTATAGCAAAGTCTAAGAATCAGCATGCTTTAATCGAAGCTTTCAATCAGTTAATTGATACTGATCAGGCCTTAATCGTAATTCCGACCTTAGTAAAAGATGAATTTTTAAGAAATAAAGAAAGAGTGATAGAAGCAACTAAGCAACAAATTGGTTCGGAGTTTCATAAAGTCAAAAAAATAATCGGAACTTACGGAGGAAGCAATAAAGACTTAGCGCTAACAGTTTTAAATGATGTTGGGAGTCGCTTACCTATTCTCAGTGAGGTTACAGGAATGACTGCTGAGCTGATTGAATCATTAATGGATAAGTGCATCAGTCTTGATATAAGTGAATCGGCCAGATTAAAATCTGTAGTTAGAGCATTAGAAAAAAAAGCCCCTTTCCATCGTTCTAAAAACAGTGTTGCTGATGCAATATTAATTGAATTGTTTTATGAGTTCTCGAAAGACAATGACGGTGAGTTTCATTTTGTAACTGAGAACTATACCGATTTCAGTTCGTTAACTGATAGGCGTAATCCCCACCCTGATTTTAGCGAAATATTTTGCGAGAATGCTCACTACCATCTTGATGTAGCGGAGGCAATAAATAGTATTGACTCTGAGCTTTTAAGCGACCTTGAAGAAGAATTCAATTGGCTAGACGATGACACAAGAAGTTTGACTGATATACTTTCTTCAATTAATGAGTTTTGTGAGAAGGTCTGGTACAACCGACACAAATATAGAGAGTATAAAATTGATAATGGTGAAATCTCTATTATTCCCAAAGGGGATCCGCGTCATGGAAACAATGTTATCCATGAAAATATTTGGGAAGGGGCAAAATTAGCTGCAGCTAAAGTAGAAGAAAAATATGAAGATACTGGCCCCTGGGATGATTTTGAATGGGGAATGCTTAACGGTAAATTATCTGCGTTAAGATGGGTACTCGGGGATGAGTGGGATATGCTAGACACCTAATTATAAGCAACCTTATGAGAAGTCGTTAATCACTGCCTATAAATAATTTTAGATTGCTATAGGCAGTGAAAACTTGAAAGATGATGAAAGTTTAAAAATTCTGAGGTTTTTTTAATTTTCGGGCTTACTAGGCCAGATGATATTTCCAGCTAATTCAGTGCTGACTCGCATCAGCATCACGCGGTATTTTTTCCAGGCTAAAAACCGGCTTACCTCATCTTCTGTCGCTATCCCTAAATCGCTCGCATCCTGCAAGGGTTGAATGGCCGCATCGGCCTCAGCTCTGAGCCTGCTGCGCTTGTTCTCTGCCTGGCTGATAAGGTCGTCAGCTGTTAGTAGTGGCTGCTCAGTCAGGCACGGAAGCATATCAGCACCGCAGGCAATCAGCTTTCCTTCTGCCTGTCCGGCCAATAAATCAGACCATGCCTGATCGGTAATGTTAATCGCATCGCCGGGGATCTCCTTGTTGATGGCGGTATCGTAAAAGGCATTATTTGAGGGCGAATATTTTTTCATTTAAATTCCTAATGCCATCCACCAAATACCCTGTTGAGTGGTATCCGGGCCGGAGTTTGTAAGAGAAAAAGACGACTTATCACGATACTGCACACCTACTGCGTATTCCCCTTTAGTCGGAATCGAAGAGCCCTTGTTAGCAACAAGTGAAAATCCGGCGCTTGGAAACGACACAGGGAGCGTAACTATCGTGGTTGTCTGCTGTGCAAAGCTGCCACTCCCCCATTGAAGGATCAGGCCGTTCGGAAATTTGCAGTATCCGTTACCGCCTTTCACAATCGAGAAGAAACTCATATCAGGCAGCTGCCCGCTGCCATTTCCGACCGTCTTTTTTGCTGCGTCGCCTAAACCGAGGTTTTTGAGAAACAAACGCCTGGCCCTGCGCCGTGCCGCGCTGGCACACTTGCGGCCATTTGCGGAGAACTCAGCGTGCTAATTGGCTACATCAGGGTGTCAACAAATGACCAGAATACGGACTTGCAGCGGATTGCGCTGCAGAGCGCAGAATGTGAGCTTATTTTCGAGGACAGGATAAGTGGCAAAACCAGCGAAAGACCGGGGCTGAAAAAGGCGCTGCGTTGCCTGCAGCCTGGCGATACGCTGATTGTGTGGAAGCTCGACCGGCTCGGCAGAAGTATGCGCCACCTGGTCATGCTGACGGAGGAGCTGCGCGAACGTGGCGTTAACTTCCGCAGCCTGACCGACAGTATTGATACCAGCACGCCAATGGGGCGATTTTTCTTTCACGTCATGGGCGCGCTGGCTGAAATGGAGCGCGAGCTGATAATAGAGCGCACCCGCGCGGGGCTGGCGGCTGCACGGGATAAAGGGCGTATCGGCGGCAGACGTCGCGTAATGACCCCGGACGTTATCGGCCGCGCTGAAAGAATGCTGGCGAACGGCGCGACGCTGCAGCAGATTGCGCTTGTGCTGGAGGTGTCAGTAAAAACCCTTTATCGGTATATTCCGGCCGACAGGCAGCGCCAGATTACTAATTCTGTCTGCTGACAGACCAGCAAACCCCCATCAGATGCACCGCTAAACCTGACCTGACACCCTGAGCACACCCTCAAAATGGAGTGCATCAGATGTCTGATTATCATCATGGTGTCCGCGTCGTCGAAGTCAACGACGGCACGCGCACCATAACCACTGTATCAACCGCAATCGTCGGCATGGTCTGCACCGCACAGGATGCGGATGCGGCAACCTTCCCGCTGAATACGCCTGTTCTTATCACCAATGTGCAGGGCGCAGTCGGTAAAGCAGGCAAAAAAGGCACGCTCACCGCCGCGCTGCAGGCCATTGCCGACCAGTCAAAACCCGTGACCGTCGTCGTGCGCGTGGCTGAAGGTGCCGACGAGGCTGAAACTATTTCCAATATCATCGGCGGCACGGATGAAAACGGTCAGTACACCGGCATGAAAGCGCTGCTCGCCGCGCAGACCCAGCTCGACGTGAAGCCGCGCATCCTCGGCGTGCCGGGGCTGGATTCACTGGAAGTGGCGACCGCGCTTGCCAGCATCGCGCAGCAGTTGCGCGCCTTTGCCTATGTCTCGGCATGGGGATGTAAAACCATTTCCGAAGCGCGCCTGTATCGTCAGAACTTCAGCCAGCGCGAAATCATGGTTATCTGGCCGGACTTTCTCGCCTGGAACACTGCGACCAGCAAATCTGATACCGCCTTTGCGACCGCCCGCGCGCTGGGCCTGCGCGCCAGAATCGACAATGACACAGGCTGGCACAAAACCTTGTCTAACGTCGGCGTTAACAACGTGACCGGCATTTCCGCATCGGTATTCTGGGATCTGCAGCAGACCGGCACCGACGCCGACCTGCTCAACGAGGCCGACGTCACCACGCTGATCCGTAAAGACGGTTTCCGCTTTTGGGGCAACCGTACCTGCAGCGATGATCCGCTGTTTCAGTTTGAGAACTACACCCGCACGGCGCAGGTGCTGGCCGACACGATGGCCGAGGCGCATATGTGGGCGGTTGATAAGCCGCTGACGCCGGTTCTGGTGCGAGAGATTATCGCGGGCATTAACGCGAAATTCCGCGAGCTGGTCACTGCCGGTTATCTGCTGGGTGCATCCGCCTGGTATGACGAAAGCGCCAACGACAAAGACAGCCTGAAGGCGGGCAAGCTCTTTATCGACTACGACTATACGCCGGTTCCGCCGCTGGAAGACCTGACGCTGCGCCAGCGCATTTCCGACAAATATCTGGCGAACTTCGCCGCATCCGTAAACAGCTGAGGAGCCGGATAAATGGCACTGCCACGCAAACTGAAGGGCATGAACCTTTTCAACAACGCCAATAGCTATCAGGGCGTCGTCACCGCCGTCACCCTGCCGAAGCTGGCGCGCAAGCTCGACCCGTTCCGCGCGGGCGGCATGAGCGGCGCGGCCTTCATCGATAACGGCCTGGAAGATGACGCCCTTGATATGGAATGGAGTATCGGCGGCATTGATGAGCTGGTACTCACGCAGTGGGGAGCCTCCGACATTCCCCTGCGCTTTACCGGCTCTTACCAGCGCGACGATACAGGCGATGAGATCGCGGTAGAGATTGAGGTGCGCGGTAAGCATCAGTCTTTCGACTTCGGCGAGGCCAAGCAGGGTGAAGACTCGGAAACCAAAATCACCAGTAAAAACACCTATTACAAGCTGACCTTTAACGGCAAAGAGCTGATCGAAATCGACACCATCAACATGGTGGAGAAGGTTAACGGCACCGACCGTCTTGAGCAGCGCCGTAAAAACCTCGGCCTGGTATAACCCCTGACGCCAGCGCCCGCCGCTGGCTTTACCTGACTACAGTGAATAGAGAGCAGAGAACAATCATGGAAAAGAAAGATAACGTTGTTGAGTTTGAAACCCCGTTGAAGCGCGGCGAAACCGAAATCAAAAGCGTGGAGCTGATTAAGCCGACGGCCGGAAGTCTGCGCGGCGTGCGCCTGGCCGACCTGTGCCAGTCTGATGTTGACGCCCTGCTGACCGTGCTGCCCCGCATTACCCTGCCAGCGCTGACAAAGGCCGAGTGTAATGCCCTTGATCCGGTAGACCTGATTGCGCTGGGTGGAAAGGTGATCGGTTTTTTGCAGTCGAAGTCGGACGAATAGACTGGCCGCACGGCCTGACGGTTAATGACCTGATGGCCGACATTGCCACGATATTTCACTGGCAACCTTCCGAGATGTACGACATGCCGCTGGCCGAGCTGATGAACTGGCGGCATAAAGCCTTTATCCGCAGCGGAGCAACCCCGGATGAGCAATAACCTCAAGGTGCAGGTGCTGCTGAACGCGGTAGACAAAGCCTCGCGCCCCTTCAAAGCCGTGCAGACCGCCGCTAAAAATCTGTCTTCTGACATTCGCCAGACACAATCAACCATTAAGGAGCTGGATGCGCAGGCCGGAAAAATTGACGGCTTTCGCAAGGCCAGCGCGCAGCTGGCCGTCACGCAGCAGAGCCTTAAGGACGCGAAGCAGGAGGCGGCAGCGCTGGCCGTGCAGTTTAAAAACACGGAGCGCCCGACGACACAACAGGCCCGCGCACTGGAAAAGGCCCGGCAGGCGGCGGCAGAGCTGCAGGCGAAGTCCAACAGCCTGCGCCTTTCGGTGCAGCAGCAGCGCGAGGCGCTTAACGCGGCGGGGATTTCCACTAAAAGCCTGAGCAGTGAGCAGCAGCGACTGAGAACCACTTCAGCGCAGGCAACCGTCAGCCTGAGCCGACAGAAGATGGAGCTGCAGCGGCTGAATGCGCAGCAGGAACGGCTGAACCAGACCAGCGAGCGTTACCGCAAAGGCCAGGAGCTGTCGGGTAAGGTGCGGAATGTGGGCGCGGCCGGTATCGGTGCGGCAACGGTCGGCGGCATGGCGGCAACCTCGCTGCTGATGCCGGGCTTTGATTTCGCACAGAAGAACTCCGAGCTGCAGGCCGTGCTCGGCGTGGCGAAAGATTCAAAGGAGATGATCGCACTGCGTGCGCAGGCGCGTCAGCTCGGCGATACAACGGCCGCGTCTGCCGATGATGCAGCAGGTGCGCAAATCGTTATCGCCAAAGGCGGCGGCGATGCCGCAGCCGTTCAGGCCGTCACGCCGGTAACACTCAATATGGCGCTGGCAAACAAACGCACGATGGAGGAAAACGCCGGGCTGCTGATGGGGATGAAATCAGCCTTTCAGCTCTCAAATGATAAGGTTGCACACATCGGCGACGTGCTGTCGATGACGCTGAATAAAACGGCATCAGATTTTGACGGGCTGAGTGATGCGCTGACCTACGTCGCCCCGGTGGCGAAAAATGCAGGCGTCAGCATCGAGCAGGCGGCAGCGATGATCGGTGCTCTGCATGACGGCAAAATAACAGGCTCAATGGCCGGTACAGGAAGCCGCGCCGTGCTGAGCAGGCTGCAGGCTCCTACCGGCGAATCATACAAAGCTATCAAAGAGCTGGGGATTAAAACCGCAGACAGCAAAGGAAATACCCGCCCGATCTTTACCATCCTGAAAGAAATGCAGGCGAGTTTTGATCGTCACAAGCTGGGAACGGGCCAGAAAGCCGAGTACATGAAAACCATCTTCGGCGAAGAGGCCAGCTCTTCAGCAGCCCTGCTGATGACCGCTGCCTCAACCGGCAAGCTCGACCAACTGACCGCCGAGTTTAAAGCCTCTGATGGCAAAACGGCCGAGTTGGTTCAGGTCATGCAGGATAACCTCGGCGGCGATCTGAAAGAGCTGCAGTCTGCTTATGAGGCCATCGGCACCGACCTGTTTGATCAGAACGACGGAAGCCTGCGCGCACTTACCCAGGATACAGCGGCGCTGTTGCTTAAGGTTGATGGCTGGATTAAAGCTAATCCTGAGCTGGCAGGCGGTATAGCAAAAGTGGTGATGGGCGGGCTGATGTTAGCCGGGGCGCTGGGTGCTATCGGGCTGGTAGCCTGGCCGGTGATTGCAGGCGTGAACACCCTGATTGCCGGGGCGGGCTTCCTCGGCACGGCATTCAGCATCGCGGGCGGAGCGATTACGGCCGCGCTCGGCGCTATCACGCTGCCGGTTGTGGCCGTCGCGGCAGCAATCGTGGCCGGGGCGCTACTGGTGCGCAAATACTGGGAACCCATCAGCGCCTTTATTGCAGGCATGGCCGAAGGCTTCACCGCTGCGATGGGGCCGATCAGTGATTCCTTCGGTTCGTTAAAGCCGGTATTTGATTGGGTGGGCGGCAAGGTCAAAGAGCTTTGGGACTGGTTCGGCAAACTGCTGGAGCCGGTGAAATCCACGCAGACCGAACTTGCCGCCGCCGGAGACATGGGTAAGAAGTTCGGCAACATGCTGGCCGAGGCGCTGAAAATTCCAGGTCACGCACTCGATCAGCTTATGGGCGGCATTAACTGGGTGCTGGATAAGCTCGGCATTATCGACACGAAATCCGATGGCCTGAAAGACAAGGTTCCGACGCCCGATGCGGTAGCAACCGGCGGCGCGGGCGCAGATACCGGCGGGCTGCAGTACAACATCGCCTATGGTGGCGCGCCTTACCGCCCGGTTTCAGCTCCGTCAGCCGGGGGCGGATTCACCGACCGCAGCCAGAATACCTATAAGTATGAAATCAACATGCACGAGGGCATGACCAAAGACGACGCAATGGCGCTGATGGCGCAGCACCAGGCTAAAGAGCAGCGCAACCGGCAGGCACAGAACCGCAGCAAAATGGGCTGGGAGGATTAAACGATGATGATGATTTACGGCATGATGCCGTTTATGCGACAGACCCTGCCTTACGGGGATATGCAGCAGAATATCGACTATCGCTGGCCCACTAACAGCCGGTTCGGGCAGCGTCCGGCGGCGCAGTTTATCGGGCCGGGCGATGAAAAAATCACGCTATCCGGGGAGCTGCGCCCGGAAATCACGGGCGGCTCGCTGTCGCTGATGACAATCCGCCTGATGGCCGACGAGGGGGCAGCGTGGCCGCTGATTGGCGGCAGCGGCATGATCTACGGCATGTACGTGATCGAGAGTATTTCTAACACCTTCAGCGAGTTTTACCCCAACGGCACGGCCAGCAAAATCATGTTTACCCTGAGCCTGAAGCGCGTTGACGAGTCGCTTACCTCGATGTTTGGCGACCTGAAGAAACAGGCTGACGGGCTGATCAGCGGCTCCGCCAGTCTGCCAGGGCAGCTCACGTCAGCAATTAACGGCGTGAAGTCGGCGGCTGGTAGCCTGATTTCAACTGCAGGGGGGCTGCTCGGATGATCGGGATAAGCAGCCTGCCGGTGCAGGCCGGGGCGCAGCTGACGCCAGATTTCATGCTGAAGGTTAACTCTAAGGACGTCACAACCAATATCCGGGATCGCCTTATCTCGATGACACTGACCGATAATCGCGGCTTTGAAGCTGACCAGCTGGATATTGAGCTGGACGACGCCGACGGCCAGCTGGCAATGCCGGTACGCGGCGCAGTGATAACGCTGTTTCTCGGCTGGAAGGGACAGACGCTTTTCGGCAAAGGTAATTTCACCGTTGATGAGGTTGAGCACCACGGCGTGCCTGACACCATGACCATTCGCGCCCGCAGCGCTGATTTCCGTGGCTCGCTCAATTCCCGCCGGGAGGTGTCCTATCACGACACTACCCTGGGGGAAGTCGTCACGCAGATAGCCGCTCGCAATAACTTAAAGCCCATGCTGGCAGATGGGTTCGCCGGAATTGCCGTGGCGCACATTGACCAGACGCAGGAAACAGACGCTAAATTCCTGACGCGACTCGCCACGCTTTATGGTGCGGTTGCGGCAGTGAAGACCGGGCGACTTCTGTTTATAAAGCCCGGTAACGGCGTTACCGCCAGCGGAAAGTCAATCCCGCAGATGACGATCACGCGGCAGGATGGCGACCGGCACAGCTTCAGCATTGCTGACCGTGGCGCATATACCGGCGTATCGGCGAGCTGGCTGCATACCAAAGACCCTAAGCCTAAGAAAGTTAAGGTGAAGCGCAAGCCGAAAGAAAAGCACCTGCGCGCTCTGGAGCATCCGGCGGCTAAAAAGAAAAAGGCGACCACGGCTAAAACGCCGGAGGCCAGGGAGGGGGATTATCTTGCAGGGACTGAAGACAACATATTTACGCTGACAACCGTGTATGCGACAAAAGCAGCCGCGATGCGGGCAGCTAAAGCAAAGTGGGATAAGCTGCAGCGCGGCGTCGCCGAGTTCTCGCTAACGCTCGCGATGGGGCGTGCCGACCTGTACCCGGAGACGCCGGTCAGGGTGAGCGGCTTTAAGTCAGTGATCGATGCGCAGCCGTGGATTATCAGTAAGGTGACGCATAGCCTGAGCGGCAGCGGGTATACCACCCAGCTTGAATTTGAAGTCTTACTTTCCGATGTTGAGTATCAGGCAGAATCAGACGAAGATGATTCACAATAAGTGAAAGTTGTTGCTCATTTTGGTATTTAGGAGTATTAAAGCTACGAGCTTACAGGGAGACACCATTGATGATGCATTGTCCGTTATGCCAGACCGCCGCACACGCTAAAAGCAGCAGATACATTTCAAAAGAAACAAAAGAGCGTTATCACCAGTGCCAGAACATCAATTGCAGCTGTTCTTTCAAAACGCATGAAACGTTAGCGATGATTATTGTATCGCCCGGCCAGGTTAATCGTGTGCCGATCTTTACAGGGCATGAATCCCAGCCATCCTTACTGCACTAGTTTGATAAGCCCATAAAACAAAACCCCGCATTGGCGGGGTTTTTTGTGGGCGCTATTCGCTACCTTTGAAAACGTGAGTATTGCCAAGCAGCAATGCAGTTGCGGGCTTATCCATCAATTTACCCATTTCATTACAAGTCGATAGTGGGTTTTCAAAAGTATATCCGCTCGATTTAAATTTGTTAGTTATGTTGATTGCCTTGATTTTTTTTAGGTAATCAGCAGGCGCGTCTTTTGTCCAGATGGGGGAGCATATCCCGCTGGAGGTAATTACCTTATAGGTTTCATCATCGATACTGGCGGCGGGTATCACAATAGTTAGCTGATCATCCTTACGGCTGATTTCTGTTGGTTGCCAGGGCTTAAGTTTATTTTTGAGGGTGCTAACGTCTGAAGCTTGCGCCGTAGCAACTGAAGAGAAGATTAACACTGTGCTGATCAGGGCTAAATGTAATCGCATTATCAAATGTCCTTTTGAGGTGAGTTTGTCTGGCAAATCAGTTGGGGGGAGGCGTTAGCAATGAAAATCTGCCGCCATTTTGCCGCCACTCGAAAAGCCAGAAACAAAAAAGCCGCTTCAATGAGCGGCTTAACTATATGTTTTTTATAGTGAAATTTGGTGGCCCCTGCTGGGTTTGAACCAGCGACCAAGCGATTATGAGTCGCCTGCTCTAACCACTGAGCTAAGGGGCCAGCGGAGCGGGGATTATAAAGTATCTCTTCTGAGCGATCCAGCACTCAGCCACCGGTTGCTGAAATAAGCAGCAGGCAATTAGCTGCTGATTTTTATAACAAATATCCTGTCGGGCGGTAACAAGGTCTCAAAGTGGCACGGCAGGATACGCCGTACCAACCATAAAAATGCCCTCTGAGAACCCCCTGCCTGCGTCGGAGTTAGTTCTGGTGGTAGCGCGAAGCAGATTTGTTACGTGACAGGTGAGGCACCATCGTACCGCGCGCCCGGTCGTAATCCTGCCACATCTCCAGCTCTTCCAGCGGCGGAATGGTCACCGCTTCCTTATTGTCGAGGCCCGCCAGCGCCGCATCGACCATTTCATCCACTTCCATCAGCATTTCAGCAGGGATGGTCGCGATCGGCTGGCCGGCACGGTCAAATATCTCAGTGCGGGTTGCACCGGGTAATACCGCCTGCACCTGGACTCCGCTGTCAGCAAGCTCACGCTGCAATGCGCGCGTTAACGTCAGCACATAAGATTTAGTGGCGTTATAAGCGCCGTTGAACATCTCATGCACCAGTGCCAGCACCGAGGCGATATTGATAATGATGCCGTTGCCACGCGCTTTGAAGGCCCGGCCAGCAGCCTGCGCCAGGCGAGTTGGCGTGACGATATTTAACGTCAGCATAGTGTTGATGCGGTTGATATCCGCCTCAAGGAACTCTCCTTCTACGCTCATACCTGCGTTGTTCAGCAGCAGCGTAATGTTGCTATTGGTGACCAGCTCTGCCTCTACCCGTTGCACATCCTGTTCATCGGTTAAGTCAGCAGCCAGCACCTTAACCTGAATCGCGTGCTGCTCACTCAGCAACGCCGCCAGCTGATCCAGCCGCGCTTTGTCTCGCGCCACCAGAATCAGATCGTAACCGCGTGCAGCCAGTCGTTTCGCATAAGTTGCGCCGATGCCGCTCGATGCGCCGGTAATTAACGCTGTACCTGATGTTGACATAATGTACTCCTCGTATGATGGTCGTCATAATTCACACTAATATGACGATCATCATATGAGCAGTCAAGCTGGAATATGATGAGCGTAATAATTACTATAATAGCCAGAAGCAACGCATCTGAAACCGCAGGAGATGATATGGAAAAGCAGACCAGCAAAGCGCATACGCGGCAGCGTATCCTGAGTGAGGCTGCGCGAGTCATGCGTGAGACCGGCACCGAGGGCATCGGTGTGGCGGCTCTGATGAAGCGGGTTGGCCTGACGCACGGCGGTTTTTATGCGCATTTTGCCTCACGCGAGGAACTGGTACAGGAGGTACTGAAACACATGTTTGCCGAAGCGGGCAGTTTTGCGCCGGCGGAGCAGGTCACGCAGCCTGGCCAGCGGTTATCCGGGTTTATTGATACCTATCTTTCCGAAGCGCATCGTAATTCTCCCGCAGAAGGGTGCCCAATCGCTGCGCTGGTGAGTGAAGTCGCGCATCTGCCTGAGCAGACACGTACTATTTTTACGCAGGGGATTGATACGTTGCATGACGGCCTGGCGCAGATGCTGCGCGAGCTGGATCATGAAGATGCGGATGCGCTGGCCTCCAGCATGCAGGCTGAGATGGTCGGCGCGCTGGCACTGGCGCGTGCCTGTCCGGATGCGGATCATGCCAGCCAGCTGTTACAGCGCAGCCGCGATGCGCTGAAGCAGCGTGCCGGACTGGTGGCCGCATGAGCGAGCACAACATCCGCGACATCATCAGCGCCAACCTCAATGTCCTGTTCTGTGGCATCAATCCGGGCCAGTCAACGGCCCATCAGGGCTATCACTTTGCTCATCCCGGCAATCGCTTCTGGAGAGTCATCCATCTGGCCGGTTTTACTCAGCAGCTGCTTAAACCGGAAGAAGAACAACGTTTAACCGAGACGGGATGTGGCATCACTATGCTGGTTGAACGACCAACGGTACAGGCGAGTCAGTTAGCGCCGGATGAACTGCGGGATGGCGGCAAACGCCTGATCGACAAGGTGCTGCACTATCAGCCTGCGGCCTTAGCCATTCTGGGCAAAGATGCGTTCCGGCGTGCCTTTCAGCAGAGCAAAGTGGAGTGGGGCAAACAGCCAATATGTATGGGCAAAACGCAGGTGTGGGTATTGCCGAATCCCAGCGGCCTGAATCGCGCGTCACTGGAAGAGATGGTTGAGGCTTACAGAGAGCTGTATACCGCACTGCAAAACGGTTAAACAAAACAGTGGGGCGGGAAGGCGGATCGCTGACAGACAGGCATAAAAAACCCCGGCGAACCGGGGTTTTTGTCTGACTTAATCGTCGAGGAAGCTACGCAGCACTTCCGAACGGCTCGGATGGCGCAGTTTACGCAGTGCTTTGGCCTCAATCTGACGAATACGCTCACGCGTCACGTCAAACTGTTTGCCCACTTCTTCCAGCGTATGGTCAGTGTTCATATCGATGCCGAAACGCATGCGCAGCACTTTCGCTTCACGCGCGGTCAGGCCGGCCAGCACGTCATGGGTCGCTGAACGCAGGCTTTCTGAAGTAGCAGAATCCAGCGGCAGCTCCAGCGTGGTGTCTTCGATAAAATCGCCCAGATGCGAATCTTCATCATCACCAATCGGCGTCTCCATTGAGATCGGCTCTTTAGCAATTTTCAGCACTT
>Ga0302349_1001043_pt1 | contig 24806 bp, 22 predicted proteins | sample PhyAR1_FD_202176 | JGI IMG/M metagenome (GOLD analysis project Ga0302349, IMG submission 202176) | Leaf surface microbial communities from alfalfa plants in UC Gill Tract Community Farm, Albany, California, United States - DLSL A.R1... | ecosystem: Host-associated > Plants > Phyllosphere >...
TGTTGCGGCAGAAAAGGTTCACCCAGCGTCAGCATCAGCCGATTCGCCCAGGCAAAAAAGGCGGTCGACTGAATCAGATCGAGCAGGGCCAGCGTGTCCAGCCCCTGTTCCAGCAGCGCATCAATATGCTGTTGCGTCAGCTGAGAAGGCGTAACGGATAACGCCGCTGAAAAAGCGATCAGCGCCTGCCAGCGCGGGCTTTGTCCGTGAGATAACACCGTCCCCGGCGCCACGTTCAGCAGCTTCTGAATCGCCTCATCCTGCTTTGACAGCTGACTGGCTTTGCGCGCATGGACCGAAGCGCAATAGATACAGCCGTTAACCTTACTCACCACCGTTGCCGCCAGTTCACGCTCTGCACGAGGCAGGCCGCCCGCGGTGTAAAAAATGCCTTTATCGGTCAGGGTGCGCTGTTCCAGCAGCGGCAGGTTGCGCGCCAGCAGGCGGAAATAATCGGAGTCGCTATGACCAAACTTAGCCAGTGTGGCCTGCTCATCCGCACTAAACTCCGCCAGCGGTTTCGCCGCCAGCCAGGGCTCCCAGCCCAGTTCTCGCTGGGTAAAGGCGGTGACGGCCGTGTTGCCGCTGGCGGTGAGCGGCGCGTCGTGCCAGTGTCCGGCCACCACCGATGCGGTTTCACCCTGAGCTGCATCGCCCTGCAAGGCCCGCAGACCCGCCAGCAACCGGCTCTGGAAACTGATAAACGCCACCAGCTGCGCCAGCGTGACAATACCGCGCGGACTCCAGCCCGCCTGCTGCAACTCGGCAATGTGTGCCGGTGCCGCGCTGACCGGTTCAAAGGTCAGGCGATGGGCAAACGCGTCGGCGGCCCGATCGCGCTCAGATGCACCGCCAGCTGGCCGATCCGGCTGCAATGATCGCTGTTGTAAATAGTGCGCCTGTAAGCCTGGCTGGGCGTGCCATTCCGCCAGCTGCGCGGCCAGTGTCAGCCGGTCAGGCAGCGGAAAGTCCTCATCCTGCTGGCTGAAGAGCAGCGCATAACTGCCCTGGGTATGTTGGGTCGCAGCGTGGCGGACCTGGCGCGCGCGGGCCAGATCAGAATCGGGATCGATATCGGCCAGTGCGTTTAGCAGATCGTCAGGTTGAGTCATAACGTGCTCCTGTTAGCGAGATTCGCCAGCCGCACGAAGCGCTGGCGCAAGATGGTCGGCAATCAGTTCGATCGAGCGCAGCGTGTCCGCGTGCGACGGCTCAACGGAGTGCACCTGGAAAGAGATATCAGTAACGCGCGACAGCGTGCTGTCCTGCGCCAGCGACTGTTGCACCGCAGCAACGTCACCTACGTGCGCATCAAACTGCGCCAGCAGATCGTCAAACCGTTCGCCACGTAACCGATGTCCGGCAGCCTGATACTGTTGCGCCTGCTGGCGAATGCCCGGCTCAGCAATCTGGCGCGCATAGGCGGTCGAGTCGGCAACAAAAGCGGTCCGTGAGGCGAGAATGCGGGGCGTTACGCCCGCCGGTAGCGCAGCCAGATAGGCGTCGATCAGCGGATTCTGCAAGGCATCAAGCGGCAACGCCGGTTGATCGGCCGGACGCGGCTGGGTGCGGGAGAGCATCAGACCGTGGCCGCCCTGGGCGGCACGCACGGCACCTTCCACCGAAAAGGTGGCGATCCAGACGCGATTGGCCAGTTGCGCCGCAGCCGGATAGAGATGGTTATCCGGATGACCGAGCGAGTCACCACGCCAGGCGCTGAGCAGCGTATGCAGATGTTCAGCAAACACCGTGCCGCGTGCCTCAAAACGCTGACCAAATGACTGAAACGAAGAGGGCGTGCCACCCGATCCCAGCCCGATCTCCAGCCGTCCTTCCGCCAGCTTATCCAGCACGGCGGCATCTTCCGCTACCCGCAGCGCATTCTCCATCGGCAGGGTAATAATGGCCGTACCGAGCCGGATGCGACGGGTGAGCGCGGCAACGTGCGCCAGAAACAGCAGCGGTGAAGGCAGGCCGCCCTCATCCTGATGAAAATGGTGCTGCGCGACCCAGGCATTATCAAAGCCACATCGCTCCGCGTGCTGAATCTGTTCGGTTGCCAGCCGGTAACGCTGTCCGGCCGGCACCTTATCCAGCAGTCGGGTAAAAAAGCCGAGGCGACGGGTCATGCTGACTCCTTAGTTTTCTGGGAAAGCGTGTTCAGGGGAATAAGGGGCGGAATGGCGGCGATCAGTTCGCGTGTGTAAGGATGGCGGGGCGCAGAAAATATCGTGACAACGTCACCTTGCTCAGCCACTTCTCCCGCTTTCAACACCGTCACGCTGTCAGCGATCTGCCGCACCGTGGCTAAATCATGGGTGATGAACAGATAGGTGAGCCCGGACTCTGCCTGGAGTTGCTGTAGCAGATCAAGGATCTGCGCCTGCACGGTGACATCAAGCGCGGAAGTCGCTTCATCCAGTACCAGAATATCCGGCTCGGTGATCAGCGCACGCGCCAGCGCGATCCGTTGACGCTGACCACCAGAAAGCTGGTGTGGCCGACGCGTTAACATTGCCAGCGGCAGCGCCACTCGGGTGGTTACCGCTTCAACCCGCTGCCGTCGTACTTCCCGGCTCAGACGTTCAAAATTACGTAACGGCTCCTCGATGATCTCATACAGCGTCTGACGCGGATCGAGCGAAGCAAAGGGATTCTGATAGACGAACTGGATTTTACGCCGCAGCTGCCGCAGCGCTTCGCCGCGAAGTCCGCTGACGATCCGCCCATCCAGCGAAACCGTGCCGCGGTCTGCCGTTTCAAATCCCATCACGATGCGCGCCAGCGTGGTTTTGCCCGAACCGGATTCACCGACCAGCGCATGAGTTGTGCCGCGAGCCACCTGAAAGCTGACCTGATCCAGCGCCTGTAACCGCTGCTGTTTACCGAGCGCAAAACTTTTGGCGATCGCGGTGGCCTGAATAGCAGGAGCAGCAAAAGAGGAACGTTGTGGCGGCGTGCGGGTTCGCCGCTGCGGGGCCGCGTCATGCAGCAACTGGCGGGTATAAGGATGCGCCGGGGCGTCGATCAGTCTGGCTGACGGCGCGGATTCCTGAATTTCACCGTGGCGGAACACCATAATGCGGTCAGCCCGCTGGGCCGCCAGCGCCAGATCGTGGGTCACAAACAGCACCGCGGTGCCCGACTCACGCCGCAACTGATCCAGCAGATCGAGAATGCGCTTCTGAACGGTCACATCCAGCGCGCTGGTCGGCTCATCCGCAATGATCAGTTCGGGTTGCAGCGCCAGCGCAATGGCGATCAGTACCCGCTGCTTCATGCCTCCTGACAGGTGATGCGGATACTGGTGAACACGCTGCTCCGGATGGCTCAGTCCGACGCGTGTCAGCAACTCAATCACCCGTTGCTGACGTTGCGCCGCGCCGATTTTCAGGTGCAGCCGCAGGATCTCAGCCACCTGCTCACCGATGGTCTTCACCGGATTGAGTGAATTACCGGGGTCCTGAGGCACCAGACTGATGCGGGCACCACGCAGCGAATCGTAACGTTTTTGCGACCACTGACTGATATCCACGCCGTTAAGCCGGATTTCGCCGTGGTCGCGCCGGGCATTGTCCGCCATCAGACCGATAATTGCCTGAGCGGTAGTGGTTTTGCCGGAACCCGATTCGCCCACCAGCGCTACCATCTCTCCGGGGTTAATTTCAAAACTGACGTTATGCACCACCGGTTGCCATAGATTGCCGCTGCGATAACTCAGCGTCAGCTGATCGACCGCCAGTAACGGTTGCCTGCTCATCGGCGTTCTCCTGCAAGCTGCTGGCTGATGCGGTTCGCGGCGAGTACCACCGCTACCACCACCACGCCAGGAAAGGTGGTCAGCCACCAGGCGGTGGCCAGATAATTACGGCCTTCGGCAATCAGCAATCCCCACTCCGGAATCGGCGGCGGCGTGCCGTAACCGAGGAAGCTCAGGGTCGAGAGTGCCAGAATCGCCTGACCAAACTGTAATGCGGCATAGGCGATGACCGGGCTCAGCGCATTCGGCAGAATGTGACGCCACAGCACGGTGAAAAAACGGCCGCCGCTGCCATACGCGGCTTCGATATATTCACTGTGACGAATGCGCACCACTTCAGCGCGCGCCAGCCGGGCGAAACTGGCGATCGACGCAATCCCCACGGCCAGCGCCGCGTTCAGCGTGCCGAAACCGAGCAGAATTAACAGACTCAGCGAGAGTAACAGCGCCGGAATCGCCAGCAGCACATCAACGGCACGCATCAGCACCGATTCCGTTTTGCCGCCGGTGGCACCGGCGATCAAGCCCAGGGCGGTACCCGCCACCAGCCCGATGGTGACCGCGATAAACGCTGCGGAGAGCGAGTGCGACGCGCCGTAAACGATGCGGGCAAACAGGTCACGTCCCAGCTGGTCGGTACCGAGCCAGTGGCCCGCCTGTGGTGCCAGCCGTTGCGCGCCAGCGATGCCCTCGACCGGACTGGCATCGGTAAACAGGCCAGGAAACAGCGCCGCCAGCAAAGCCAGTAGCATCACCAGACCTGCCAGCCACAAACCAGGCTGCAGGGGAGGGTGGCTTTTTCCGGACCGTGCCGGAAGCCGCGCCGCGGCATAATCAACCAGACTCATGGTGTCCCCTTTAACAGTTGTAAGCGCGGGTCGAGCAGCGGCATCAGCAAATCCACCGCCAGGTTAATCACCACAAAGCCCAGCGCCGAAATCACCACCACCGCCTGCAGCACCGCGACATCCTGATTGTTAACCGCCTGCTGGGTCAGCTGGCCGAGCCCGCCCAGACCAAATACCGTCTCGGTAATCAGCGCCCCGGCGATCAGTTCACCCAGCAGCAGGCCCGCCACGGTCAGCACCGGCAGCAGAGCGTTGCGCAATACGTGCCGCCACAGCACGTCGCTTTCGCTGGCGCCTTTGGCCCGTGCCACCGCCACAAACGGACGGGTTGAAACCTCATCAATACTGCGCAGCAGAATCTGCGCCAGCGGCGCGGAGATCGGGATGGCCACGGTGATAATCGGCAGAATCAGTCCCTGCCACGGCGAGGGATTGATCACCGGTATCCAGCGCAGCTGGAAAGAGAACAGCTGTATTAAGGCGATCCCCAGCCAGAAGGTGGGAACCGAGATAAACAGTGCCGGCAGCGATTGCAGCAGATTGCGCAGGCTGCGTAGCGCGGGCAGGCGGCAGAGCGCGGCCAGCGCAAACGCCAGCAGCGCGGCCAGCAAAAATCCGCACAGCGCCAGGCGCAGGGTGCCCGGCAGGTTACTGATGATCAGCTGGCTCACCGGCACGCCAGCCTGAACCGAATAACCAAAGTCACCGTGCAGCATGGCGGCCAGCGTATGCAGATATTGCTGCCACAGCGGATTGTCAGCGCCATAAGCCTGACGCATCTCTGCAATCTGCTGCGGACTGAGGCCGAGATCGGGATTCTGAAACTTAATCAGCACTGCATCGCCGGGCAGCACCTGCAACAGCACGAAAGAGAGGCTGAATGCGGCCCACAGAACCAGCAGCCCCAGCCCAGCCCGATGCAACAAGTAATGGCGCATCACAGACTCCGGTTTAATGTTTTTCCAGCCAGGCGCCATACAGCGCCGGACGGCCTACCGCTTCAAACTTCACCCCTTTCAGCCAGGGCGCACCGGCAAAGACCTGCGGCTCTTCGAAAATCGGGATAACGTAGGCCTGATCGAGCAGATAACGCTGCACGTCGCCAGTCAGCTGCAGCCGTTTAGCCGGATCGACCTCGGCTGAGATAGCCACCAGCAGCTGATTAAGCCGATCGTCGCGGAAGTTTTTCACCTTGTCGCTGGAACCGCCTTTTTGCAGCAGGTTGTCGCGGTTAGCGGGATAGAAACTGCTCTTGATCACATCCGGATCGGCGCGGCCCACTTCGGTGACGTTAAGCGGGGTTTTGAGGGGATCGAGATTATCCAGCGTTTTACTGCCGGCATCGCCGGCTTTCACCGTCAGGGCAACGCCAACCTGACGCCACTGCTGCGCCACCAGCTGCAGTACCTCTTTGTTCTGTGGCTGCGGTAACGATTCATATACAGTAAGCGCCAGCCGCTGACCCGCTTTCTGCCGAATACCATCGGCACCCGGCTGCCAGCCCGCCTGATCCAGCAGCGCTTTGGCTTTCGCCTGGTCAAAGGTCAGTTTGTCTGACAGATCGACGTAACCGGCCGCCGTAGAGGCCACGACCGACCTAGCCTGCGGGTAATTGGGTGAGAACAGCGTATCCACCACCTGTTTCGCGTTGGTGGCATGCAGCAACGCCTGACGGACGCGGATATCGCTTACCAGCGGATTGTCCGGGCGGAAGCTCAGGCTGTCGTTGACGCCACGGGTCGGCGCCGCATAGATCGGGAACTTCTGATCGCTGGCCTGTTTCTCATCATAGGCCTGTACCTGACGGATCAGATCGGCCTGACCGGCCAGCAGCGCGCCGATGCGCACGCTATCTTCCGGGGTAACCAGTACTTTAATGCCGTCCAGATTGGCCGGGCCCTGTTGCGGGCTGCTTTTCGGTCCCCACTGATAATCTTTACGCGCCACCAGATCGACTTCGCGCCCCAGCTTCTCATCGCTGACCACGAAGGGACCCGAACCAATGATATGGCGGGCATCACCCAGCTGATCGAAGCTGCGCGCCAGCGTGCTGAGTGAAACCAGCCCGGAGCCGATAGTCGCCGTGCCCTGCAGGAATCCCGGTGACGGCTTTTTAAAATAGAATTTTACCGTCAGCGGATCGATGACCTCGCTGTGATCATAATTATTGATCACCTCTGACACCGGCAGCCGCAGGGCTTTGTTTCCCAGCCCGTAGGTATCGAAGTTTTTCGCCACTGCATTGGCATCTAACGGTGTGCCATCGGAGAAGATCACGCCGGGACGGAGTTTAAAGGTGTACTGCGTTTTGTCGGCGTTGGTGGTCCAGCTCTCGGCAATCCAGGGTTCCACCTGCAGGGTTTCGGGGTTCTGCCAGGTTAGCTTGTCGGTAATCTGATTCAGAATACCGCCATTAGGATAAAAGCCGCCGGCCGGCGGATAGAGATTAGTATGTGCCTGCTGCTCCAGATAAATCAGCGTTCCGCCTTTGACCGGTGCGGCGACGGCGTTTACGGCAATACTCCCGGCAAGTAAAGTCAAAACCAGCGCACGTAAAGGTGGCGCACGGTGAAAAAACGTCTTCATGATGAATTCCTTTGTTATCAATTATCTCAACAGACGGAATCATCATCGAATGGCGCCACACGCAGATGAACTAATGAATTGGTCCAAGCTTATCTGAAAAAAATAAATACCTGATAGCGGGCAGCAGGCTCAGCAGGATGAACGCCCGCCCGGCGCGCGGGCAGGACGAGGGTTACTCCGCACTCAGCAGCGCCTGGCGGCGCTGATTTTCACGTAAAAAACCGGACAACAGCCCCAGCCACAGCAGGCCACAGCTAAGGTTCACCAGACTGAAACCCCGGCTGCCGCCGCTGAACCAGGCAGTTTTCGCCGCTTCTATCCCCAGCGCAATCACCAGGATACTCACCATCCCCAGCATAGCCGCCACGCTGCCTTTTCCGGCGTGGCTGGAAAAGAGCGTCAGGCGGTAAAGCCCGGCGCTGACCAGCCCGGTGCCGAAGCCGTAAAGGCTGAGCCCGGCCGTCAGCCAGCCATAACTCTGCGGGCTAATCAGGCTGGCAAACAGGGCAATTGCCAGCCCACCGACCACTGGCCAGGCACCCAGCCGCAGCGGTTGCGCAATCGGCAGGCGGCTGGTGAGGCGGCTCAGCGTCAGATTTCCGGCAATCATCGCCGCGAAAACCGGCAGTTGCAGCAGGGCATAGTCGAACCGGCTCAGTCCGGCATCATGAATCAAAATCACCGGCGACAGCGCCACCCACGCCAGACAGGGCAGGCTGACCAGACCAATTGCCAGCGAGCCGCGCATCACCTGACGATCCCGTAACAGCGCAAGGTAGCCTTTGCCGATCGACGCCAGCGACAGCGGCGCTGCCGGCTTATCTGAAGTTTCCGGCATGGCATACCACAGGCCTGCCAGCGCCAGCGCGGTCAGGGCGGCAAATACCCCGAACAGCGCGCGCCAGTCACCCACTGACAGAAACGCGGCGCCCGCCAGGGGACCCGCCAGCGGTGCCAGCAGCGCCACATTCGCCATTAACGCCATGATCTTCACGCTGACCGCTTCGCTGAAGGCTTCCTGCACGGCGGCGTAACCCACCGCGCCAATAAAACAGAGGCTGAAGCCCTGCAGAAAACGCAGCAGGACAAACTGCTCAATGCTCTCTACCCAGTGGGTTGCCAGGCAGGTGAGCATAAAAAAGGCCGCCCCGCTGAGCATCACCGGACGCCGTCCGAAGCGGTCGGAAAGGGGACCCAGCAACCACTGCAGCGTCATGCCGCCGATGAGGTAGGCGGTGAGCGAGGCGGAGACCCATTGCGGGCCGACCCCAAACTCCTGGGTCACCAGCAGCATCCCCGGCTGGATCATGTCATGGGCGATATAGGTGGCAAATTCAAACAACACCAGCGACAGCGGAAAGATAAGATGGCGGCGCATCCGGAGAGAAACCGAGGGTAATAAAGCCATAACGAAAAGCGTCCTGAAATGAACATTGCTGATAAAAAAATGACGCGGCCACCAAAGTGACCGCGTCACCTAATCGGACGTCAGTCTGCCTGCAGACGATCAGCGCCAGCGGGCAATCGGGTTATCCAGCGTACCGGCAAATTTAAGGTTTTCGGCCGGATCGGCGAGGTTAATCATCTGCTGATTATTCGCCAGCTGCAGACGGTTCAGGCAGGAGCGGGTAAACGCCGGAGCAAACATATCGTAGCGCTCAAACTTATCGGCCAGATGCGGATGCGCCTGCTGGTAATCTTTAACGCACTGCGCCACCGCCTGCCAGAAATCGTCTTCCGCCAGCGTGCCGGATTGATGCAGAACCGCGCTGATAAAGCGGAAAATGCAGTCAAACACGTCGGTGAAGATCGACAGCAGTTTGAGATTTTCCGGCACGTCCACCGCCAGCCGCTGCACCTTATCCGGCAGTACCGCATCCGGATTCATCACCGCAATCTCCTCGCCGATATCCTTCATATAAGCGCTGACCGGCACGTTGTTTTCCAGCAGCATAATCAGGTTCTCGCCGTGGGGCATGAAGACCAGATCGTGCTGATAAAAACAGTGCAGCAGCGGGCTGAGATAGCAGCGCAGATAGCGATCGATCCACGGCTTCGCCGCTATACCGGAGTCGGCGATCAGCGCCGGCAGCAGGGGCTGCTGATGCTGATCGATGTGCAGGAAGGAAGCCATCGTCATCAGCCGCTGGCCGGGCCTGAGGCTGGTCACCGGATTATCGCGCCACAGGGCGGCAAACATCTTTTTGTAAGCCGAGTCGCCTGTGATCGCCTGTTCGTAGTAGCGGTTGTGATAACCGACCGCCGCCACTTCGCGCAGGATGCGGAAGTCACACGCCTGCAGCCACGCGTCGTCAGCCACCAGCGTTTCCAGCCACTGATTGATGGCGGGCGTCGTCGACATGTAATAGGGCGACAGACCGCGCATAAAGCCCATGTTAAGCACCGACAGGGCCGTTTTGACGTAGCGTTTTGTCGGCTGGCTGCGGTTGAAGAAGGTACGAATAGACTGCTGTGCCTGGTAACGATCGTCACCCTCGCCGAGATAGACAATATCGTTGCTGGCGATGTCAGCGGCAAACACCGTCAGCAGCTTGTTCTGCCACTGCCAGGGGTGAACCGGCATCAGAATATACGCTTCAGCCGCCAGCCCTTTGCCGATCAGTTGCTGATGAAAACGGTCAACCGTTTCCTCACCCAGCTCATCGCGCATCAGTTGCTGGTAACTCAGGTTGCTCAGGCTGGAGAAGTGCGCATTGCGCTGGTGTACCGCCACCCAGATCAGCGTGATCGGTGCCGCTGCTTCGGGGGCATACGCCAGATAGTCGCGGGCGTCAAAGCCGATACGGCCATTGTTGGCAACAAAGCAGGGATGCCCTTCAGTCATCGCCGCTTCCACCGTCTGAAAATCCGCTTTGACCAGCGCCTGACTGTCGGGATTGTTCTTTTGCAGCTTATAGACGCTGCTGCACAGCGTGCTGCTGATCTCTTCCATATAGGTCGCCAGCAGCGCCTGGGTGATGCCGATCTGCGCGTTGAACTCCACGATGAACTGCAAGGCATCCAGCGGCAGCGGACGTCCATTCTCCTGTTTGCTCAGCGAATCCGCCTCGATCTCCCAGTGATCCAGCGCCAGCCGGGACGCCTGGAATTGATAAACCGCCTCGCCGCCCGGCACCGCCAGCGTGTAGTTGCCCGGACCGGTTTCAGCCGGGGCGATGATTTTTTCATGGGCAAATTCTGCAATCGCTTTACGGATCAGCAAACGGTTAGCCCGCGCCCAGTTGTCGCCCGCCAGATGCGCGCCATTGAGTAATGATGGTGTGGTGTTCATAGTCTGCGACTCCTGCAGTAGAGCGTGTTGATAATCTTCACGCTGGCAAAACGCCAGCCAGGCGGTTTTGTGACCCATATCGATGGTGTGCTGGTAGCGGAAGCCGGCACGCCGGTTGAGACGGTGGATTTTCTCGTTGCGCACATCCGGCTCAACCACCACCCGACCCACCTCTGGCCGGCTGAACAGGTAGTCCATCACCAGGGTGAAAACCTGCCAGCTAAAGGCCTTGATCGGCTGGGTGGCGGGTGCAATCAGAATGTGCATCCCGTAATCATCCGGCGCGGCGGGATAGTATTTGCCGACCTCGTCGTCACAGGCGCGATAGCATTCGATCAAACAGACTGGCCGCTCATCACAGCAGCCGATCAGCGCCGCATGGGGATCGGCTGCCGTCAGCGTCTGGTAGAACGCCGCAACCTGCTCAGGACGCTGCTGCTGCATTCCCCAGAAGCGCGCGTAATCGCCGCTTACCCACTGATGGATCAGCGGGATATCTGTGGCATCAAGCGGCCTGAGGCTGAAGTTGCCCGCCGGACGTGGCGCGCTAAAAAGAACAGGTGAGGACATATCAACGCTCCGATTGTGCCGGGAAGGTCTGGAAGGCGATTTGACGTTCAACCGGATAGATTTCCCGTCCGGTCAGTTCGCGCAGTAACACCGAGTTGCGGTAGCAGGCCATGCCGAGATCGGGGGTGACGAAACCGTGGGTATGCAGCTCCGCGTTCTGAACAAAGATTTGGTTGTGATAATCGATGCTGTAGTTGCGTTGCACATCGTAGCGACCCTTGCTATCCCAGCGCAGCCGCTGAGTAATCCCTTCCAGAAACATCGGAGGGCGATAGTGATAGCCGGTCGCCATCACCAGCCCTTCGGTCCGACGGGTAAAAGTTGCGTCCTGCTCCTCCTGATGCAGCGTCAGTTCAAATTCTCCCTGCGGCAGCCAGCGCATGTCGGTCAGGGCGGCGTGCGTGAACAGATTGACGTTGAGATCGCCGTCCAGCTGCTTGATATACATCAGATCGTAGATATCGTTGATCAGGCTGCTGTTGATCCCTTTGTAGAGGTTTTTATGGTTGGCGTTCAGTTCATCGCGTCGTTCAGCCGGCAGGTTGTGGAAATAATCGACCCATTCGGGCGAGGTCATCTCCAGCGTCAGCTTGGTGTATTCCAGCGGGTAGAAACGCGGCGCGCGGGTGATCCAGTTAAGCTGATAGCCGAAGCGGTCAATGTCACCCAGCAGATCGTAGTAAATTTCCGCTGCGCTCTGCCCGCTGCCTAACACGGTGATCGAACGCTGGTTCTGTAACCTGGCTTTGTTACGCAGATATTCGCTGGAGTGGGTCAGGCGCGCGCGATGCGGCGCGCTGCATTCCGGCATCCAGGCGGTAGGGCCGGTGCCAAGGATCAGATGGCGCGCCAGCCACTGCTGCGTCTTGCCGCTGACGGTATCGGTCACGCTGAGACGGTAGGCACCGCTCGCCTCATCGTAGCGGACATCATCAACGTGACTGTTCCAGCGCAGATTACTGAGTTTCGTGCTGGCCCACTGGCAGTACTGGTTATACTCTTTGCGCATCAGGAAGAAGTCCTCGCGGATGTAAAACGAGTAGATCTTGCCCTTTTGCTTCATATAGTTAAGCAGGCTGTAGGGACTGGTAGGATCGGCCAGCGTGACCAGATCCGCCATAAACGGCGTCTGCAGATGGGCGCTTTCCAGCATCATGCCGGTGTGCCAGTCAAACCCCGGATTCTCATCAAGGAACAGTCCATTCAGTCCCTCAACCGGCTCACTCAGGCACGCCAGGCTCAGGTTAAACGGGCCGATGCCAATACCGATAAAATCATAAATGGTGTTATTCATGTTGGCGCTCTCACTGATTAGCCGCATTCAGCGCCGATGCCCGCAGATGTTCACGGCCATAGTGCGCAATCAGGCCGATAACGTCTTCAATATCGGCGGCGGTAGTGGTGGGGTTAAGCAGGGTGAATTTCAGGTATTGCCGGCCGTCAACTTTGGTACCGGCAATCACCGCATTGCCGGAGCGGAACAGCGCTTTACGGATGGCGGCGTTGACCTCATCAAGCTGGCTATCGCTGATGCCCGCTCTGGGCAGATAACGAAAGATCTGCGTAGTCAGCTCCGGCGCGTGCAGCACCTCGATTGCCGGATGTGCGCTTAGCAAGCGATGGGCGGTTTGGGTCAGCCGCAGCAGGCTATCGAAAGCCTCGCCCAGCGCCGCCGGTCCCATCACGCGCAGCGTCAGCCACATTTTCAGCGCATCGAAGCGGCGGGTGGTCTGAATACTTTTATTGACCAGGTTGGGCGTGCCTTCCTGCTGGGCGCTGAGCGGATTGAGATAGTCGGCGTGGTGGGTGACATGTTTCAGATTCTGACTGTCGCGTACGAAAAACGCGCCGCAGCTCACCGTCTGGAAGAATGACTTGTGATAATCCACGGTCACGGAGTCCGCCAGCTCAATGCCACCCAGGCGGGCGCGATGCTGTTCGGAAACCAGCAGACCACAGCCGTAGGCGGCATCAACGTGCATCCACAGACCATAACGCTGGCAGATTTGCGCCACGTCTTTCAGCGGATCGATACTGCCGAAATCTGTGGTGCCGCTGGTCGCCACTACGGCAATCGGAATCAATCCTTCAGCGTGACAGCGGGCTATTTCCTGTTCCAGCCGTCGGGCATCCATCCGGTAGTGCGCATCGTGATCGACCGGAATGACGGCGTCATAGCCCAGCCCCAGAATCGCCATCGATTTCTGAATGCTGAAGTGGCTCAGTTTTGAGGTCAATACCCGCCATCGGGCGGCGTTCTCAGGCAGACCGCGCTGCTTGATCAAATGACCGGCATGATGGGCAGCGCACCAGCTATCGCGAGCCAGCAGCATCGCCATCAGATTGGACTGGGTTCCGCCACTGGTAAAAATGCCATCCGACCCGGCGGGCAGGCCGATTCGTGCCAGCGTCCAGTCAATCACCTTTTGCTCAATCAGCGTGCCGCCTGCGCTCTGGTCCCAGGTATCCACCGAACTGTTGACCGCCGCCATAATCTGCTCAGCCATCAGTGAGGGAAGCACAACCGGACAGTTGAGGTGTGCCAGATATTTCGGGTGGTGAAACCAGACGGCGTCGCGCAGATAGAGCTGGTTCAGCTCCGCCAGCGCGGCGTCGTTATTGCCGAGGGGCTGATCCAGATTGACGCCGCTAAATTCCGCAGCCAGTTCATGGGGCAGAATACCGCTGAACGGTTTTTCCACCTGACTGAGGGTACGGGTCATCAGCGTCAGCACTTCCTGCGTCTGCCGGGACCAGGCTGCCAGTTGCCGATCGTTAAACAGTGACGCTTCGGGACCGCTGACGGGAGGCAAATCAGACGAGTCAGGTACCGATTGAACAGATGAGCGTAAGACCATGTTGAGTTCCTGTGCTGTAACCAATTGACGCTGCCGGCATAAAACCGTCAGTGTGGGCATCAGCTCAAAAGCTCCAGTAAACATTACGTTAACTAACCAGACAAAAACCCTGCCAGCAGCGCGGGATAGCACTTTTGCCTGTAAAATGTGAAATTCCGTAGTTTATTTGTGGTTTAATCAGCGTATATCGCTGTTTTTTGTTATGCCAAGATTGTAAATGTCAATCATTATCATTCAATCTTTTTGTTGTGGGAATTTATTTGTAAATGTTTCTAATATGGAAAATGTGATTGATATCACCTTTATTGCGGTGGCGGTAGAGATCAGATGAAGGATGGCGAAAGCAGAATGGCAGGCTCAGCTGCGATGATTTAACCCCTATGTTTCCTTGTTGGAAACTTAGTGAAAATGCGATACGCTGCTTACTGAGTCCGGACAGGCGAGGGAAGCATGCACGTTATCTCAAGGGAGCCATTCAGGGAAGCAGCAGAGTTTCCAAACGACGCCACTGCATTGGATGCCATATATCTGGTGTTAAAAGGCGAAAATTTTAGGTCGCCAGACGCATTAAAAAAGCGATTTCCCAGCCTGGACCGGATGAAATATCGGGAGAAATGGTGGGTAATTGATGCAGGCGGTAATAACCTGAGGATAATGTTTTTCGTTGATTTTGAGCGAAGCAAAATTTTCATCAAGCATATCGTTACGCATCCGGAATACGACAGGCTTATAAAGAAGTATCGGGAGCAGAAAGAATGATTACCGAAGCTATTCAGGCTACCAACCAACTGATTGAAATTATTCCTTTTTTAGGAGGGAGCACTCAGAAAAAGGATTATGAACAGGCACTGGAATTGGTGGAGTATCTGGTAGAGCATCAACCTGATAGCCCGCTAATTGATATGCTGGCTGATAAAGTGGCCCGTTACGAAGATAATGCACCTGAATTCGCTGAGTTTAACGCCCGCATTGCAAAAATGCCGCAGGGCGTTGCGTTACTGCGAGTACTGATGGATCAGTATGGCCTTAATCAATCCTCGTTTACTGAAGAAATTGGCCAGCGCTCTTACGTGAGCCGTATTCTGCGTGGTCAACGATCCTTAACGGATAAACATAAAGCGCGTCTGGCAGCGCGGTTTAATCTGCCGTTCGAAGCCTTTAATGGCAAGGCGTAGATCGGGCTGAACATGCCGTATTACCTGCTTAATTCCTCTGGCGCACTCATCCACCACGCGAACGGGTAAGCAGGCAATATTAAATATCTGCACGCTCAGCTGCCGTGGTGATTAAGAGCCCGGATCGGCCAGGCATTTTTCTGCCTCTTTTCTGACAGCTACATTTCTGCTGATCTTCATATTTGCGGCTAAATTAACTTTCTCCTCAGCTGATGAGGGCTTAATACGCTTTTCTGCAAACCATTCCCGATTAATCTGGATTAAGCCCGAAACAGCCCCCGTCATTTAAATTCTCGCCATCATTAAATGTAACTCCATGTTTTAAAAGTTCATTATTATTTAACTCGCCTCTATCTCTTCCGATATGAATAAATTAAAAAACCATAAAACAATATGATGTTTTACCTGATAACACAGCCGCCGCACACTGGTCAGCAACCGGAATAATAAGGATCAGGTGAATGGCATATCGATTAAGTCTGTTAGACAAAGCGCCCGTTGCAGAGGGGGAATCGCCTGCCGCCGCGCTGCAGCGCACGCTGCAACTGGCGCAGCAGGCGGAGGAGTGGGGTTATCACCGCTTCTGGCTGGCGGAACATCACAACACCGCGCAGCTGGCCAGTCCGTCACCGGAACTGTTAATTGCCTGGATCATTGCCCAGACCCGACATATTCGCGTCGGATCGGGCGGGGTGATGCTTCAGCATTACAGTCCCTACAAGGTGGCGGAAAATTTCAATCTGCTGGCGTCACTGGCACCGGGCCGCGTCGATTTAGGCATCGGCAAAGCGCCGGGCGGATTACCGCTTTCGACCCGTGCGCTTCAGCTGGGCGTGCAGCCGTCAGAGAAGGGCAGTTTTGCCGAGCAGCTGCAACTGCTGGATAACTGGCTGCAACCCGACCGCAACAGTCACGATGACGATGAACGGCTACAGGCCACACCGTTGCCGCCACGGCCAGTGAACCGTTTCCTGCTGGGTGCCAGTGAAGAAAGCGCCCGACTGGCCGCGAGTCTCGGCTGGCAGCTGGTGTTCGCCGCCCATCTGAATGGTGATCGCCAGTTACTTGAGCAGGTGCTCAGCACCTATTCACGCCTGAGCAACGGCCAGCGGGCGCTGGTGGCGGTTCAGGTGGTGGTGGCCGATTCACCCGCCGGCGCGGATCTGCTGGTCTCTTCGCTTCGCCATTATCATGTGTCGGTGAAAGATGGTCCGGGCGTGAATGTCGCCAGCCTGGAACAGGCCGAACGTTATGTACGTCAGGGCGGCTACCGTGATTATCAGATAGAGCCGCGCACACCATCGTTGCTGAAAGGGACCGCAGCACAGGTCCATGCCCAGCTCGATGCCCTGCATCATAACTTTGGTATCGACGAGTTTATTATTGATACGCCGATCGCCGAGCCAGTCGCACGCCACCATTCGCTGGCATTGCTGGCCACGCATCATCTGGTCGCAGCCTGATCGCCCTGAGCGGAGAGTCATCATGAAGCCGAATGCATCACAACTGATCGAATGGCGGCGCGAGCTGCATACCTGGCCGGAGCTGTCGGGCCAGGAGTTTGCCACCACGGAACGGCTGCGTCGCTGGCTGCAGGAAGCCGGTATCCGGCTGTCTGATTATCCGCTTGAAACCGGCGTCGTGGCGGAGATTGGACAGGGTGATGCGGTGATCGCACTGCGGGCGGATATTGATGCCCTGCCGATTCACGAGGCGAGTGGCGTACGCTTTCATTCACGTCATCCCGGCGTGATGCACGCCTGCGGCCACGATCTGCACAGCGCGGTGATGTTAGGCGCGGCGCTCCAGCTTAAAGCCAGTGAGCCGCAACTGGCGGGACGGGTACGCATTCTGTTCCAGCCCGCCGAAGAGATCGCCCGTGGCGCACGGCAATTTATCGCCGCAGGCGTGCTGGATGAGGTGCAGGCCATTTTTGGTATGCACAATGAACCAGCGTTACCGGTCGGCACCTTCGCCACCCGCAGCGGCGCGTTCTACGCCAACACCGATAAATTTATTATTCGCGTCACCGGTAAAGGCGCTCATGCCGCGCACCCGGAACAGGGCGTCGACAGCATCGTGGTCGCCAGCCAGATCATTCAGGCCTTACAGGGTCTCACCAGCCGCAGCTTCAGCGCGCTCGACAGTCTGGTCATGAGCATTACCCGGATTGACGGCGGGAAAACCTGGAATGTACTGCCCGGCGGCGTGGAGTTTGGCGGCACAGCCCGTACACACGATCTCCAGCTGCGGGCCGAGCTGGAACAGCGGGTGCGCACGCTGGTGGAAAACTTTGCCCAGGCCAGTGGCGCAGAGGCGACGCTGAGCTGGCATCCGGGTCCGCCGGTGCTGGTCAACGATCCCGACTGGGCGCAGTTCAGCAGTGACGTGGCGCAACAGCTCGGCTACCGGGTGCAGCCCGCCGGACTGCATCTGCTGGGCGAAGATTTCGCCTTCTATTTACAACAGGTGCCTGGCGTCTTCGTCAGCATCGGCAGCGCCAGCGATTATGGCCTGCACCACGCCAGCTTTAACCCCGATGAAGCGCTGATCGCCCCCGCGGCGGACTACTTTGCGCAACTGGCCCAACAGGCGTTGCAACAGCTTAACGCGCGATGTCGGGAAGCCATTCTGACCTGATTGTTATCTGCTGATATCCCACTGCGGCGGTCGTCATGACCGCCGTTCAGGCACCGCTTTGACTAAAAAAAGAGAGAACATCATGAGCACAAGACAACTTCGGCTGGGCACTATGCTGCACGGCGCCTCGGGAAACATGTCCGCCTGGCGTCATCCGGCTGCCCAGGCCGATGCCAGCATCAGCTTCGATTACGCCCGAAAAATTGCCCGCAAAGCGGAGCAGGGCAAGCTCGATTTTCTGTTCGTCGCCGACGGCTTATACATCAATGAAAAGTCGATCCCACACTTTCTCAACCGCTTCGAACCCCTGACGCTGCTGTCGGCGCTGGCGGGTGTGACAGAACATCTTGGGCTGGTCGGTACCGTTTCAACCTCCTACAGCGAACCCTTCACCGTGGCGCGTCAGTTTGCCAGCCTCGATCATCTCAGCGGTGGCCGTGCCGGCTGGAACGTGGTGACTTCGCCGCTGGAAGGCTCGGCTAAAAACTTCTCGCGTCAGCAGCATCCGGAGCACGCGCTGCGCTATCGCATCGCCGACGAATACCTGCAGGTGGTGAAAGGATTGTGGGATTCATGGGAGCCGGACGCCTTTGTGCGCGACAAGCAGAGCGGCCAGTTTTTCGATCCGGCGAAGCTGCATACGCTGAATCATCACGGTGATTTCTTTCAGGTGCAGGGCCCGCTTAACATCTCGCGCACCCCGCAGGGCCGTCCGATTATCTTCCAGGCCGGTGCTTCAGAAGACGGCAAAAAGCTGGCCGCCCGCCATGCCGATGCCATTTTCACCCACCAGCCAACGCGTGAAGAGGCACAGGCCTTTTACCGTGATGTTAAACAGCAGCTGGTGGCGAATGGCCGTCAGCCAGAGGATCTGCACATCTTTCAGGGCGTGAGCGTGATTGTTGGCGATGATGCGGAAGACGTTGAGCGTCAGTACCAGACCACCGCGGCGCTGGTATCGATTAATGATGCACTCAACTACCTTGGCCGCTTCTTCGACCATCACGACTTTTCCCGGTATCCGCTGGATCAGCCCTTTCCCGACCTTGGTGATATCGGGCAGAACAGTTTCCGCAGCACCACTGATGAGATCAAACGCAAAGCGCGCGAGCACGGCCATACGCTGCGGCAGGCTGCGCTGGAAGCCGCAACGCCTCGTCCGCTGTTCCACGGCACGCCCGAGCAGGTGGCAGATGGCCTGCAACTTTGGTTTGAAACCGCGGCCACCGATGGCTTCATCATCAATGGCGGCACGCCAGATACCTTTGAGCGCTTTGTTGACCGCGTAGTGCCGATTTTGCAGGCGCGCGGCCTGAGCCGCCGCGACTATCCAGGGAAAACCCTGCGCGACAGTTTCGACCTGAAGCCGCCGGTAAATCAGTTCACCTCACAATAAGAGCCTGTGCTATGCAAAAAAATAAAAAACTCATCGCCCTGATTATGCTTGCCGCCAGCGGCAGCGCCCTGGCAGACGGCACCAGCGTGGCCTACAACGGCCAGCGGGTCAGCCTCGACGCCAACAAAGCGCCGATTCACAGCGTGAAAAATCCGCAGGCGGTCGCGCAGTTGCCGGCCGGACATCGCTTTGCGGTGCCGGGTTCATTTACCGTGGCGGTCGCGGCGCAAAACTCCCCGCCGCTGACGGTCTTCTCTGATGACAACAAAACCTTGCTCGGCAGCGAAGTCGATATCGCCCGCCTGGTGGCTGACAGCCTCGGCCTGAAGCTCAACATTGTGCCGACCTCCTGGGAGGACTGGCCGCTGGGCGTCGCCTCCGGCAAATATGACGCGGCGATCTCTAACATCACCGTCACCAAAGATCGTAAAGAGAAGTTCGATTTCGCCACCTACCGCAAAGATTCTCTCGGTTTCTACGTCAAAACCAGCAGCCCGATTAAATCACTGACCAAAGCCGAAGATATTGCCGGACTACGCCTCATCGTCGGCTCCGGCACCAATCAGGAAGCGATCCTGCTGGCGTGGGATAAAGAGAACCAGGCGAAAGGGCTGAAAGCATTTACCCCGATCTATACCAAAGATGATGCCGCCCAGACGCTGGCGCTGCAGGCCGGCCGGGCCGACGCCTGGTTCGGCCCTAACGTGATTGGCGCATGGAAAGCGGCGCTTAATGGCAAAACCCGGCTGGTGGGCAGTGTCGATGGCGGCTGGCCAAAAGCGGCACACATTGCGGTAACGGTGAAAAAAGGCAGCGGCCTGGCTGAACCGATCAGTACCGCGCTCAACGGCGTGATGAAAAACGGCGATTACCAGCAGGTGCTGAACCGCTGGGGCGAAGGCGTGGAGCGCATTGATCGTTCCGAAATTAACCCGGCCGGACTGGGCGATTAAGGAGCAGACGATGAGTGAAGCCATATTTCGTGAAGTTTCGCCGGAAGCCCCGGAACTGCAACCGATTCTGACCGGCCTGTTCGGTGAATACGCCGCCCGTTACGGCGACTATTTTGCCCGCCATAAGGAGCAGGAGCTCACCGAGTGGTATCTGCCGCCGCAGGGATTATTCATCGTGCTGGAGCGCGACGGCGAGATCATCGCGATGGGTGCTTACAAACCTTATGACCCGCAGACTGCGGAGCTGAAACGCATCTGGACCCGCAGTGATTTGCGGCGTCAGGGGCTGGCGCTGGTGGTGTTGCAGGAGCTGGAGCGGCGTGCGCTGCGGGCGGGCTATCAGCGGCTGTTTCTTACTACCGGTTTTCGTCAGCCGGAGGCGGTACGGCTTTATACCGGCCACGGCTATCAGCCGCAGTTTGATCTCAGCGGCGATCTCGAACGCTACGGAGCGCCGCCACACGATGGCCGACTGCGTTTTATTAAAGTGATCGGCGTGCAGGACGTTGCACAGGCGAGTTAAGGAGAGATCATGAGCAAGCATCAACATCTGCAGGTGGTGCCCGCGCGTTATCCGGCCCGCACCCTTGGCGCGATCGTCGCCCTGTTTATTCTGGCTGGCGTCATTCAGTCGGTCGCGTTTAATCCGCGCTGGGAATGGGGCGTATTTGCCCGCTGGTTCTTCGACCCGGTGATCCTGCATGGGCTGGGGCAGACGCTGCTGCTGACGCTGCTCGGCACGGTATTCAGCCTGATTTTTGGCGGCCTGCTGGCGCTGGCCCGCCTCTCATCGTCATGGCTGCTGAGCAGTCTGGCCTGGGGATATATCTGGCTGTTCCGCTCGCTGCCGCTGATCGTCGTGCTGATCATCCTGTACAACTTCTCTTATCTCTACGACACCCTGTCGATCGGGGTCCCCTTTACCACGCTGTCGTGGGGAGCGTTTCAGACCATCAATGTGCTGGGACAGTTTCCGGCGGCGGTGATTGGCTTAACGCTGGTGCAGGCGGCTTACAGCGCGGAGATCATTCGCGGCGGGATTCTGGGTGTGGATCATGGCCAGGTTGAGGCCGCCTCCGCGCTGGGGCTGTCGGCAACCCGTCGCACCTTCCGCATCATTCTGCCGCAGGCGTTACGCGCCATCATTCCCACCGCCTTTAACGAAATCATCAGCCTGGCGAAGGGCACGGCGATGGTTTACGTGCTGGCGATGCCGGAGCTGTTTTACACCATCCAGATGATCTACAACCGCAACCAGGAAGTGATCCCGCTGCTGATGGTCGGTGCCGCCTGGTATCTGATTATTACCACCGTACTGTCGGTGATTCAGCACAGCGTTGAACGCTGGCTGGCCCGCAGCGTGACCCGTGAGCCGCAGCCGTCGCGCTGGCGGCAGTGGCGCAACCGCGTTACGCCGCTTAATCCAACCGAGGAGATCAGCCATGTCCGAAGCCATTGATTACCGCACATCACACACCACCGGTGCCATCAGCATTACCGGCGTCAGTAAAAGTTTTGGCAAACATAAAGCGCTGGATGGGGTTTCTTTGTCGCTGGCGCCGGGATCGGTGACGGTGATCCTCGGCCCTTCCGGCTCCGGCAAATCAACGCTGTTGCGCACCATCAACCATCTGGAGCGGGTAGATGAAGGGTTTATCCAGATCGATGGCGATTACATAGGCTATCAGCAACGCGGCGATAAGCTCTATGAACTGAAAGAGCAGGCGATCCTGCGTCAGCGCATCAACGTCGGCTATGTGTTTCAGAATTTCAATCTGTTCCCGCACCTCAGCGTGCTGGACAACCTGATTGAGGCACCGATTGCCCATCGCCAGCTCACCAAAGCGGCAGCGATACAGCGCGCCGGTGAACTGCTGGATATTGTTGGCCTGCGGCATAAAGCTGACGCCTGGCCGCGCCATCTGTCGGGCGGTCAGCAGCAGCGTATCGCCATCGCCCGCGCCCTGATGCTCAATCCCCGGGTGATGCTGTTTGATGAACCGACCTCGGCGCTCGATCCGGAACTGGTCGGCGAGGTGCTCGACGTGATTAAGAAGCTGGCGCGTTCCGGCACCACGCTGGTGATCGTCACTCACGAGATCGGCTTTGCCCGCGAAGTGGCGGATAACGTGGTGTTTATGGTCGATGGTCGGATCGTTGAGCAGGGCAGCACCACGCAGGTGCTGAACAATCCGCGTCATGAGCGAACCCGACGCTTCCTGGCGCGCGTACTGTGAGGATGACGATGAAGCTGACCCCTCTGTCATTGCTACTTTTGTCGCTGCTGTCGCCGCTGGGGGTTTCCGCCGCTGAACAGCGTGATACCCGGCAAAATGAGACGCCGATTCATGCGCCCGCCAATCCGGCGGCGATCGCTAAAATTCCGGCCAGCTTTGCTTTTATTGAACCGGGAACCCTGACGGTGGCGACTTCCGCCACCAACTCACCACCGCTGTCGCTGCTGGGGTCGGATAATGTCTCACGCATTGGCAGCGATCCCGACATTGCCCGGCTGCTGGCCGACAGTCTGGGATTAAAGCTGAAGCTGGTGCCCGCTTCGTGGGAAGACTGGCCGCTCGGCATTAGCGCGGGCCGTTACGATGTGGCGATGTTCAATATCGCGGTGACCGAAGAGCGTAAAAAGAAGTTTGATTTCGCCACCTATCGCGCCGATAACCACGCCTTTTCGGTGAAAAGTGACAGCAAAATCACCACGATCAACGCGCCCGCTGACATCGCCGGTAAGCGCATCATCGTGGCCTCCGGCACCAATCAGGAGCGTATCCTGCTGAGCTGGGATGAGCAAAACCAGGCGAAAGGGCTGCCTGCGGTGACGCCGATCTATCTGACCGATGACGCCTCAGCCACGCTTTCGCTGCTGTCGGGACGGGCCGATGCGATGTTCGGTCCGCACTCGATGGCAGCCTGGAAAGTGGCGTCACGCGGCCAGACAAAGCTGGTCGGCAGCGGGCCGTTTCGCGCCTGGGTGGCGGTCACCACCAAAAAGGGCAATGGGCTGGCTCCGGCCCTGCAGGCCGCCATCGATGGTGCCATTCGCGGCGGGCAGTATCAGCAGGTGCTGACGCGCTGGGGTGAACAGGATGAAGCCATTGCCCACTCCACGGTCAATCCTCCTGGCATTCAGTACTGATGCCTCTCAGGCGCTTCGGCGCCGTTTATTCAGCGTTACCTTCCACGCCACAGAACCGTTGTCACGGCGATCGACCCCGGAATTGCGCTACACTCTCCAGCGTTAGTGATCTATCCTGCCCGCCTGTCGATTCAGCGCGCGGCGGAGCAATTAACCTGGAAGCCCCATGAAAATCAGATTCCTTTCTGCCAATGAGCAAAAGCTGGCGGAGGTGCGCAAAATCCTCGAACCTGTCGGAGTCGAAGTGTTGCCCATCTCCCGTCGCATCGAAGAGATCCAGACTGAAAATGAACTCGATCTGGTGCGCGATAAACTGACCAAAGCCTTTTCACTGATTGGGCGACCGCTCTTCGTCGAGCATACCGGACTCTATCTCGACGGCCTCAATGGCCTGCCTGCCGGGCTGACCCGCATTTTCTGGAACCGGCTGGATGCAGAACGCTTTACTGCCCTGGTTCAGGGACTCGACAGCCAGGCCGTGACGGCAAAAACCGTACTCGGCTACTGTGATGGCCGCAAGATGTACCAGTTTTCAGGTGAACTGCGCGGCACCATCGCCGCCGAGCCTGCCGGTACCCGCGGCTTTCAGTGGGACTGCGTCTTTATCCCGGAAGGCTACGATCAGACCTTCGCCGAAATGGGCGAGCTCAAGAATGAGATCTCCATGCGGCGCATCGCGCTCGATCGCTTCGCCACCTTTTTGAAAACGGCCCGGAGTGTTGCATGAAACCAGAACTTAAACGTGCCTATGACTCTGGTAAGCTGATTCTGTTTGCCGGTGCGGGCATCTCACGCAACCTTGGCCTGCCGGAGTGGCATGAGCTGATTGCCCATCTCGCCAATGAGCTGGGCTACGATCCTAAAATCTTCAATACCTACGGTACCCACCTGTCGCTGGCGGAATATTACAAACAGAAGAAAGGGTCACTCGGCCCGCTGCGCAGCTGGATGGATCGCGAATGGCACCGCCCGGATATTGATGTCCGGACGTCAGAAATTCACACCATGATTACCCAGGGCAACTTCTCGCGTATCTACACCACCAATTACGATCGCTGGCTGGAAGCGGCGCACGATGCGCATGGCGTTCCCTACTACAAAGTGGCCAATGCCGCCGACCTGGTGTCGCTGACCGAAGATAAGCGCCACATCATCAAGCTGCACGGTGATTTCGATGACGATACCTCTATCGTGCTCGATGAAAGCAGCTACTTTGAACGGCTCTATTTTGATTCACCGCTCGACATCAAACTGACCCATGACGTGATGGGCAATTCGGTGCTGTTTGTTGGCTACAGCATCAGCGATTTTAATATTCGTCTGCTGTTCTACCGCCTGACGAAAATGTGGGGCCGTACCGGGCTGGCCACCGCGCGTCCCAAGTCCTATCTGTTTACCAACCGCAATAATCCGGTGGCAAAAGAGGTACTGGGGCAGTGGGGCATCGAGATGATCGTCTCGGAAGAGGATGACCCGCGCAAAGCGCTGGCCGATTTTCTTGAGGAGCTTCAGGTGTAACCGGCGACGCGGTTTCACCCGAAAACCTGCGCCCGGTTAAGGTTATGCGGCGTACAACC
>Ga0302349_1001044_pt1 | contig 24779 bp, 25 predicted proteins | sample PhyAR1_FD_202176 | JGI IMG/M metagenome (GOLD analysis project Ga0302349, IMG submission 202176) | Leaf surface microbial communities from alfalfa plants in UC Gill Tract Community Farm, Albany, California, United States - DLSL A.R1... | ecosystem: Host-associated > Plants > Phyllosphere >...
GACTCATCATCGGACCACGGATCACCGCCGGGCACCACGTTTCACGTGAAACACCATCCCGGCACCGCCCGTCCTACTACTCACCCAGGTACACGCGCAGCGCGTCGCGCACGAAGCTCGCGCCCTCCACGCCGCCGTAGTTCGCCGCGAATCGCTCGTCGGCGACGTACATCTCGCCGAGACCCAGCACATAGGCGCGCAACTCCGCAAGCCCCTGCTGGGCGGGTGTGCCCGGGATGCCGCGGAGCCACGCAACGTGACGCGCGGCGAGCTCCTGCGCCTCATCAGAGCCTGGCTCATCACCGCGAGCGGCAGCGGCCTTCCAGTCGTCCGAGAGCTGCGCCGCGGCGCCCTGCCATTCGCGCCGACCGTCCTCTCCGAGACCGCGCCACCAGGCGTCGCTTCGGGCGTAAGCGTCCGCACCCCAACGCTCCTCGACCTCCTCGCGGTAGCGCGTGTGGTCGAAGCCGTCGAATACCTTGTTCTCCATGAGATCCCTTACTCTTCCATCGATCGCCTCGCCCTCGAGCGCGGCGATCGTGCGTTCCACCGCACCGATCTGTGCGGCGATGCGGCTCTGCTCCTGGCGCAGAAGCGCGAGGTGATCCGAAAGGATCCGTGCCTCGCCGGGGGAGCGGGCGTCCTGCACGGCGAGGATCTCGCCGATCGCGTCCAGGCCGAGGCCCAGCTGCCGCAGCAACAGCACGCGCTGCAGTCGGACGAGGGCCGCGTTGTCGTAATACCTGTACCCGTTGTGCCCGATCCGACTCGGCGACACCAGCCCGATGCTGTCGTAATGACGCAGGGTGCGCGACGTCGTGCCCACAGCCCGCGCCACGTCCTGAATCGAGTACTCCATGCCCGCTCCTCCTCTCGCCGAGAGCGCCTCAGAGGCGCCGGACTTCACGTTAGGCGTTGACGCAACGTCAATGTCAAGAGCGGGCGAGAACCCGTAGCAGCCACCGGTCGCTGCATGCCCGTTTCACGTGAAACACCGGGGGAGTGGTCGACGGCAATCCTCTAACGGTTCACCGCTCGTTCCCGCACGCGCAACCCGAAAGGTATTGCGGTATCAGTCGGCGTATGCCACGCACCATTCCGGCACGACCCGGAACATGCGGATGTCCTCACCCCAGGTGCGCGGATCCGTTCCGTAGTGGGCGACCCAGTGTCCGATGATCTCGTCGAAGTCGGGATGGGTCTCGTCGAGCGCCTCCGCACGACCGTGCGTGAAGAAGCCGAGGCGTTCGCTATCGATGTGCGCCACGCTGACCGCCGGACGCGACGCGAGGTGCCGCGCCTTCGCCGATCGTCCATCCGTGCCGAACGTCCACTGCCCGTGGATGAAGTGTCCGTCAACCGCGCTCACACGGGGTTCGCCGGCTGCCGTCACGGTGGCGATGCTCAGCACGCGCATGCCCTCGAGGCGGGGGAGCAGCACCTCGGCCGACAGCGCGTGATCCTCGGAAACGATCTCCTGCAGATGAGCGGTGGCGCGTGCCCGCGACGCATCCAGCAGAGCTTGCAATTGTGCGATCTCTTCGCGCGTTTCGTACATCGTCACCCTCCATTGCCGAACGATCAAGCGATTCATCAAGATGTCGAAGTCATGAACGCCGCATAGCGTCTTGCGGTTCAGCGTACCCGTCCACGAAAGATACCCACAGGTCTCCCCACAGGGCGTGTTCCTCCGTGACACGCGTGTTTATGCGGATATCGGAGGATCGGGCGTTCACAGTCCTCCGAGTTATCCACAGGCTGGCGGCCCCGATGTGGACAACTTTCAACGCAGTATTCCGTTCACCTAAACGGTGAGTTAGCAACCGGGGTTGACAGGACGGCGTCGAGCAACTTAGGTTGACATCATGGATTCGACACAGGTGGCCCAGGCCGCCGCCGACACCGCCGACCCGCGGGCCGGCCTCCGCGCCGTCGCGTCGTTGCGCACGCTCGCCGATGCCCTGGAACTGCGCCAGGTCGAGGCCGCGCTCCGAGAAGGCATGACGTGGCAGCAGATCGCCGACGCTCTCGGCGTGACCCGACAGGCCGTCCACAAGAAGTACGCCAGACGGATTGACCCCACCATCGAGGTGCCGAGGAGGACAACATGAGCAGGTTCACGCAGATGCTCGCAACCGGGTACAGCGTGTCCATCAACGCGGCCGAGGAGGCGTCGCGCTTCGGCGTGCCCGCCGTCGACATCGAGCATGTCTTCCTCGCGCTCGTGATCGACGACGGCACCGCGGGCCAAGTCCTGCGTCGCGCCGGCATCACGCTCGATGCCGCACGGAAGGCGGTCGCAGAACAGCACCGCGAGCACCTCTCGAGCATCGGCGTACAGGCCGAGCTGCCGGGCGACGGCCGGATCCGCTTCCTCGAACAGGGTGGCATCGATTGGACGGATCGCGCGCTCAACCTGGTCTCGCGCGCGGGCGGAAAGCATAAGTCCGGCGACGCGACGGCCGTGCTCCGAGAGCTCCTCGCCGAGCCGAGCGGCACCGTCGACGAGCTCCTGGAGCGCCTCGGTACGAGCGCGGACGAGGTGCGAGAGCAGCTCGACGAGGCGGCAACGATCCGGGCGCGCACCGCGGCCCCCGCGCGGCGCCTGGGCCGCACGCACACGGTGTTCGTGCCCTCGCCGCCGAGCGAGGTCTGGGCGCTCGTCTCCGACGCCGCACGGCTGCCGGAGTGGGATCCGACGCTAGAGACGGTGACGACGGATGGCGAGCTATGGGTCGGGACCGCCCACACGACCCGGCCCGACGGCAAACCCCTGAGGCTCCGCGCCGATACGGCGCGTCTGATCGTCGAGCGGATCTCGGCGGCGGACCACCGCGTGGAGTGGCGCTTCACCTTCCCCGACGCGCCGGGCGCCAACCAGCGCTCCGCCATCGTCACTCTCGAGGAAGCGGCCGGCGGATCACAGGTGACGGTCGACTTCGCGTGGATCCGCGGATCCGGGCCGCGCGGGCTGCGGCGCGTCGTCGCCCCGCTCGCGCGGCTCATCGCGCGCCCGGTCGTGGGCATCGCGCTGTGGTTCCAGGTCGTAAACCTCGCGAGCGGCATCAGCCGCGCGATGCGCTGAGCCGCGCGTTCTGCCGGCTCACGGATGCCCCACACACGGATGCCCCCGCACCCGAGGGCGCGGGGGCATCCGTGAGCCGGGTTCCTACGCCCGAACGAGAGCGCGGAAGACCCGCGTGGGCTCCGCGATGATGCCCTCGCCGATGACCTCGACGCGGGCCTCGCTGAGCTTGTGCTTGCGGATCACCTTGGCGGCCTTCTCGATCTCCGCGTCGACGCTCTGACCCTTGAGGAGGATCAGCTCGCCGCCGTCGCGGGCAAGCGGAGCCGTCCACGGGATGAGGGTTCGCAGGGCCGACACTGCACGGGCCGTCACGGCGTCCAGATATCCCTCATACCGGCCGGCCTCCTCGGCCCGAGCGCGCTCGACGGTGACGTTATCGAGCCCCAGGTCCGTCTTCTGCTCGGTGAGCCAGGCGCAGCGACGCTCCATCGGCTCGATGAGGATCCATTCGATGTCCGGGCGCGCGATCGCCAGCACGATGCCGGGCAGGCCGCCGCCGGATCCGACATCGCCCACGCGGCCGCCCGCGGGGAACAGCGGGGCCGCGATCGCGGAGTTGAGGATGTGCCGGTTCCAGAGGCGCGGGAGCTCCTGGGGGCCGATCAGGCCCCGCTCCTCGCCGTGCTCGGCGAGATTTGCCGCGAAGCGGCGCGCCAGTTCGATGCGATCACCGAACAGCGGCGCCGCCGAGGCGGGTTCGATCTCCAGCGTCATGCCTTGCGCACAACCGTGTGCCGGTCGCCGCGCTCGCCGTACGACTCGGAGACGTACCCGCGCTCCGCGACGATGTCGTGCACGACCTTGCGCTCATACGAGCTCATCGCGGGCAGCGACGCCTGCGAGGCACCGTCCTCGAGCCGCACGATCGCCTGGTCGACGAGCTGCGCGAGCTGTGCGCGGCGCGTGTCGCGGGATCCGCCGACGTCGAGGATCAGGCGCGAGAACTCTCCCGTTTCGCGCTGCACGGCGATGCGCGTGAGCTCCTGCAGCGCCTGCACGACCTCGGGGTCGGCGAAGGGCGTCAGCGACTCGTCGTCGCTCTCGACCGACACGTACGCGCGCCCCTGGCGCACGTCGAGCTCGAGGTCGCCGTCGACGTCGGCGATGTCGAGCAGTCCCTCGATGTAGTCGGCCGCGATGTCGCCCTCGCGTTCGAGCTGCTCGGTCGTCGGCTCGTCGTTCTGCATCGTCATTTCTGCGCCTCTCCGGAGTCGTCCTTCGCGGGCTCGGACGGCTCCGCCGCACCATTCGCGGATCCGCCTGCCTGCTGCTTGCGGCGAGCGGCGGCCTGCTGCGCGTCGCGCTTGGCGCGCTTGGCGCTCTTCGGCTGCACGCGCTTCGCGCGCTCCTGGCGCTCGAGCTCCGCCTTGCGGGCGAGCTCTTCCTGCTCGCGCTCGTACTCGGCGATCGTGACGACCTTGCCGTGCGAGTTGACGGCCTTGCCCTTCTTCGCGAGCCGCTCGTCGCGGGCGATGGCCGCGGGCGATCCGGGGGTCGGGCTCTCGCGGATGATGTAGAACTGCTGACCCATCGTCCAGAGGTTGTTGAAGAACCAGTAGCTGACGACGCCGAGCGGGAAGAAGACGCCCGAGAAGATCATCGCGAAGGGGATGATGTAGAGCATGATGCGCTGCATCTGGTACGCCTGACCCTGGCGGGCCTCGGGCGAGAGGTTCTTCGACACGATCTGCAGCTGCGTGATGAACTGCGTCGCGATCATCATCGCCACGAGCACAACCATGAGCACGATCGGACCGAACGAGTGATCGTTGAAGTGGTCGATCAGCGTCTTCGACAGGGGGGCGACGCCGAAAAGGTTCGCCTGCTCGAACTGCTCCACCTTGTCCGCGGTGAAGAGCCACTTGTTCTTGCCGCCGGTGCCGGCGGCGTACCAGGTGGCGATGTCGCGCAGCGTCCAGAACAGCGAGAGGAAGATCGGCATCTGCACGAGGAGCGGCAGACAGCCGGCCACGGGGGAGGTGCCGTGCTTCTTGTACAGTGCCTGCGTCTCGCGCATCTGCGCCTCACGCGAGAACTGGTCCTTCTTGCCGCGGTACTTCTCCTGGATCTTCTTCATCTGAGGACCCAGCTCCATCATCTTCCGCTGGCTCTTGATCTGCTTGACGAAGAGCGGGAAGATGCACAGTCGCACCACGACGACGACGCCAAGAATCGACAGGACCCAGGCGAGGCCGCTGTCTTCCGGCATGCCGAGCGACGTCCACAGCCAGTGCCAGCCGACGAGAATGGCCTCGATCACCCATCGGATGGGGAAGAGGATCGATCCGAAGAAATCACCCACGGAGAGTCAGTCCTTTCGGCGCGGCATCACGAAGCCACGCGGAGTCAGGTCATACGAGAAGTCTGGATGAGGACGCACGTCGTCCTCGCCGCCGGCCGCCCAGGGGTGGCAGCGCACGATGCGCGCGAGCGCGAGCGCGGATCCCTTGACGAGGCCGTGCTGCTGAACCGCGGTCACGGCATAGGCGGAGCACGAGGGGTAGTAGCGGCACACGTCGCCGTAGAGCTTGGAGATCGTCGCTCGGTAGGCGATCAGGAAGGCGACCCCGGCGTTGCGCGGAACGCGCACGGCTCCGGATATGCGAAACCGCGCCGACCCCATGGCCGACGCGGGCAGGACGCTCATGCCGCGGCCTTGCGCTCGAGACCGCGGGCGACATCGTGTCGCAGCTCGGCGTAGGCGGCCTCGGCGCTCGCGGGGAAGGCGCGGATCACGATATCGGCTCCCGGACGCAACCGCGGCGTCGTCTCAAGGCAGATGGCCTTGAGGCGACGCCGAACGGTGTTGCGCGTCACGGCGTTGCCGACCGCCTTGCTCACGATGAATCCGAAGCGCGGCGGGCGCTGCTCGCCCGTGTCGATCACGTGCACCACATGAAGCGCGCCCGCACGTCGCGAACCCCTGCGGACGATCGTTCGATAGTCGATCCCGCGGGTGATCCGCTGCGTACGGGCGAGCACTCCGGGCGCTCCGTGAAGGAACTTACGCCGAGAGCTCGGTGCGGCCCTTGCTGCGGCGCGCGTTCAGGATCGCGCGGCCGGCGCGGGTGCGCATGCGGGCGCGGAAGCCGTGCTTCTTGGCGCGGCGGCGGTTGTTGGGCTGGAAAGTGCGCTTGCTCATCGCTGATCACTCCGGGGGCTGGGGTCACCGGAACGGGGTTTGCCGGAGACGTCTTACAGAAATGCCCACACGGGGCACAAGTCAACCGAATCAGACTACGCCGTCGGCCATAGCGGAAGCAAACCGCGGGGGCAAGCTGTCAGTATCCCCACAGCCGAGCTCATTCCATGCGTTGTTAACAACAGAAAACGCTCCGGGCGTTTGCGCAGGCGGCCTGTCATGACTAGCGTATTCCAAGTTATCCACAGGCTGTGAGTTAAGGGGAAGACGGATGCTCGACGTCCCGGACGTACCGATCTGGCGCCTCGTGCTCGCCGAACTCGAGAACGATGAACGCATCACTCCGCAATTAGAGGGCTTCCTCAATCTCGCCGTCGCGCAGGGCGTGATGGGCGGTGCGCTCTACCTCGACGTCCCCAACGACCTCACGGCCGGTCAGTTCAACAAGCGCATGCGCGAACCGATCATGGACGCGCTCGCGAAGCTGGGCGATGACGTCACGAGCTTCCGCGTCGTCACGAACCCCGAGCTCGCCGACCAGCCGTTCGTGCCCGAGCCGCATCCCCTCGCGGAGCAGCCCGCCGAGCAGCCCCGCGCCTCGGAGCGCGGCGGCCCGCGGCCGATCGAGCAGCCGCAGACGCAGCCGCGCAGCGAGACGCGGCTGAACCCGAAGTACACCTTCGACAACTTCGTCATCGGGCAGTCCAACCGCTTCGCCCACGCCGCCGCGGTCGCGGTCGCCGAGGCGCCGGCAAAGGCGTACAACCCGCTCTTCATCTATGGAGACTCGGGGCTCGGCAAGACCCACCTGCTCCACGCCATCGGCGACTACGCGCAGAACCTGTTCCCCGGCGTGCGCGTCCGATACGTGTCGAGCGAGGAGTTCACCAACGACTTCATCAACTCGATCGCGAACAACCGCGGTGCGGCGTTCAACGCCCGCTACCGCGACCTCGACATCCTGCTGATCGACGACATCCAGTTCCTCCAGGGCAAGGCGGAGACGCAGGAGTCGTTCTTCCACACCTTCAACACCCTGCACGACCACGACAAGCAGGTCGTGATCACGAGCGATGTCGCGCCCCGCCTCCTCACGGGCTTCGAGGACCGCATGCGCTCGCGCTTCGAATGGGGTCTGATCACCGATGTGCAGGCGCCCGACCTCGAGACGCGCATCGCGATCCTCCGCAAGAAGGCATCGAGCGAGCGGATCTACATCCCCGAGGACGTCATCGAGTACATCGCCTCGCGCGTCTCGACCAACATCCGCGAGCTCGAGGGCGCGCTGATCCGCGTCTCCGCCTTCGCGAGCCTCAATCGTTCCGAGGTGTCGCGGGAGCTCGCCGAGGGCGTGCTGCGCGACATCGTCGACAAGCCCACGGACACGGTGGTCTCGCCGAACGACATCATCCAGGCCACCGCGGCCTACTTCAAGCTCTCGGTCGACGACCTCTACGGCCCCGGTCGCGCCCAGGCCGTCGCCCAGGCGCGTCAGATCGCCATGTACCTGTGCCGTGAGCGCACGAACCTCTCCCTCCCCAAGATCGGTCAGCTCTTCGGCGGCCGCGACCACACCACGGTGATGTACGCGACGAAGAAAATCACCGAACTGATGAAGGAGAAGCGCCAGGTGTACAACCAGGTGCAGGAGATCACCGCGCAGCTCAGCCGACGCTGAGTGTCTTAACGCCGACGACTTATCCACACGTTATCCCCAGAGCCCTCGGGTTAAGCCCCGGGGGTTTTTGGCGTCTTTCCGCGGATCCTGTGGACAAGTCGCGGGATCCCGTGGCCAGATTATCCACATCTGGTTCTTGACACGGGCCCTTAACGAGCGTTAAGAGCGGATCCATGTGTGGATAAGTTGTGGATAACTGTGGAAACGTGGCGCCTTAACTGTGGGCGACACGCGCTGAGGGTGTGAAAAGCGCTGTGCACGCCCCTCCCCGCCGATCTCGCGCCTCCACGACTCGTCCGCAGCCCGTCCACAGATCACACTCGTGTAGTTCCCTACTCCGTCCTGGGATCCACAGAGTTATCCACAGTATCCACAGGCGTTAACGACGTTAAGAGATTTCTTTCTCTGTTAAGGGCGCTCCGATCACCACAGGCCGGGCCGGCCATGCGGGCCTCAGCGGGAACCACTAGCATTGGATCCCCGCGTACCCGCATGTTGAGAGGGAGAGATCCGTGAAGTTCCACGTGAACCGCGACGTCTTCAGCGAGGCTGTCTCGTTCGTCGTCAAGCTGCTTCCGCAGCGCAACCCGCAGCCGATCCTCGCGGGTGTGCTGATCGAAGCAACCGCCGACGGCGCCCTCTCCCTGTCGGCCTTCGACTACGAGGCGTCCGCACGCACGACGATCGAGGCGCAGATCGATGAGTCGGGCACGATCCTCGTCCACGGCCGGCTGCTCAACGACATCGCGAGCCGCCTGCCGAACGCACCGATCGAGATCTTCACGGAGGAGGACGGCAACGTCGCCGTCGTCTGCGGACCCGCTCGCTTCGCGCTCGCGTCGATGCCCGTCGAGGAGTACCCGGCCATTCCCGAGGTCACCGGTGAGTCGGGTCTCGTTCCCGGAGAAGACTTCGCGACCGCGATCTCGCAGGTCGCCTTCGCCGCGTCGCGCGACGACGTGACGCCCGTCCTCACGGGCGTGCAGCTCGCCGTCTCGAACAACTCGCTCGCGCTCGTCGCGACCGACCGCTACCGCGTGGCGACCCGTGCGATCGACTGGGACGGCAGCCAGGCTGAGGCTCAGGCCCTCGTTCCGGCCCGCACACTCACCGAGGTCGGCAAGACCTTCTCGCACGGCGGCAACATCTCGATCGCCTTCTCGGGTGAGGCCGACCGCGAGATCATCGCCTTCACGGCGGGCAACAAGACCGTCACCTCGCTGCTCATCAAGGGCAACTTCCCGCCCGTGCAGCGCCTGTTCCCCGAGCAGACCGGCCACTACTCGGTCGTCTCGACGAGCGAACTCACCGAGGCGATCCGCCGCGTCGCGCTCGTGCTCGACCGCTCCGCGCCCCTGCGCTTCAGCTTCGGCCCGACCGAGGTGACGATGGACGCCGCCGGCGGCGACCAGGCCCGCGCGACCGAGTCTGTCGACGCCACCCTCACGGGCGGCGACGAGGTGACGCTCGGGCTCAACCCGCAGTACCTCCTCGAGGCGCTCGGCGCCGTCAAGAGCGAGTTCACGCGCATCACCTTCACGTCGAGCGACAACGCCAACAAGCTCAGCCCGATCCTCGTGACGGCGCAGACCTCGGTCGAGGAAGCGGCGAACGACAACTTCAAGTACCTGCTCCAGCCCAACCTGCTGCTCCGGTAACCGCGGTGATCGTCGAGCACCTCAGCCTCGTCGACTTCCGCAACTACGCCGAGGCCGAGCTCGAGCTGCGGCCGGGCACCAACCTCCTGGTCGGTCGCAACGGCCAGGGCAAGACGAATCTGGCCGAGGCGGTCGCGTACCTCGCGACGCTCGGATCCCACCGGGTGTCGGCCGACGCGCCCCTCGTGCGCGACGGCAAGGCGGCCGCCTTCGTCCGCGCGCGCCTCGCGCACGGATCCCGCCGGGTGATGCTCGAGCTGCAGATCAACAAGCAGGGATCGAACAAGGCGCGGATCTCGGGAAACCCGGTGCGCACGAACGAGCTGCCCCGCTACGCGCAGGTCGTGCTCTTCGCACCCGAGGACCTGACGATCGTGCGCGGCGACCCCTCGGCGCGGCGCCGCTTCGCCGACCAGCTGCTCGTGCAGCGAACGCCGCGAATGGCGGCGGTGCTCGCCGATTACGATCGCACGCTGCGCCAACGCACCACGCTGCTGAAGTCCGCCCGGGCCCGCGGCATGAAGGTCGAGCAGCTCACGACGCTCGAGGTCTGGGACGACAAGCTGATCTCCCTCGGCTCGCAGATCATCGATGCGCGCGACCGGCTCGCGCGCGACCTCACGGATCCGCTGAAGGCCGCGTACGCGGCGATCGCCGGCGACGACCACGCGCCGGAGATCGCCTGGGCGACGACGATCGCGGGCGCGGATCCGGAAGAGGACGAGATCGACGGGCAGGCGGGCTCCGGATCCACGGAGGAGCAGTTCCGCCAGGCGCTGCTCGCGAAGCGCTCACTCGAGATCGATCGCGGCCTGACCCTCGTGGGCCCGCACCGCGACGACCTCGTGCTGCGGTTGCGGGGGCTGCCCGTCAAGGGCTACGCCTCGCACGGGGAGAGCTGGTCGGTCGCGCTCTCGCTCCGGCTCGCATCGGCCGAGCTGCTGCGCGCCGAGTCGCCGGGCGGCGACCCGATTCTCATCCTCGACGACGTCTTCGCCGAGCTCGACGCGGCGCGGCGCACCCGCCTCGCCCGCGTCGTGTCCGACTACGAGCAGGTCATCGTCACGGCCGCGGTCGCGGGAGACATCCCCGAGCACCTTCGCGAGCACGCCGTGCGCATCGAGGCCGGCCGCGTCCTCGGACCGCTCGCCGATCATCCGCTCGAGGAGGCGTCGTGACCGACGAGCGCCCACCGGGAGTGCCCGAGACGATCGCGACCTATCTGCGACTGCGCGGCCTGCCGCTTAGCAAGGCCGCCCGCCGCAAGCGCCAGCGCCGCGGGGATCCGGAGGGTTCGCTGCCCTTCACGAAGGGCAGGGACCCGGGAACGCTGGGCGACGCGATCTCGGCGCTCACGACGTCGAGCGGCTGGACGCCGCAGCTCGAGCGCGAGGAGCTCGCGCTGAACTGGGAGACGATCGCGGGCGCGGAGAACGCGGAGCACTCGCACATCGAGACCTTCGCGCAGGGACTCGTCGTGGTGCGCTGCGACTCCACGGCGCGGGCGACGCAGATGCGCATGATGCGGGCGGCGTTCCTCACGCGCATCCTCGAGGTGTATCCCGAAGCGGGCGTGAAGGAGATTCGCTTCTTCGGACCGGACGTGCCGACCTGGAAACATGGCTTCAGGCGCGTTCAGGGGCGTGGTCCGCGCGATACCTACGGTTGAGATGGGATCCGACCCGTAGGAAGGGTTTTTCTCGCGCTGGTGGGCCGTCTAGGCCGGTTTCCGAGCCGCGAACGGGTAGACTGGAAGCGTCTGTCCAGACGTGAAGGAGCGACCCCTCTATGACCAGCGAGACCCCTCAGAACGAGCCCGAAATCGGCGCCGACGAGGCAGCCGGGGGTTCCCGCAGGGTCGAAGGCGAGTACAGCGCCGACGCCATCCAAGTTCTCGAGGGTCTCGAGGCGGTGCGCAAGCGCCCCGGCATGTACATCGGATCCACGGGTCCGCGCGGCCTGCACCACCTCGTCTACGAGATCGTCGACAACTCGGTCGACGAGGCGCTCGCGGGCTACTGCGACACCATCACGGTGACGCTGCTCGCCGACGGCGGCGTGCGATGCGTCGACAACGGTCGAGGCATCCCCGTCGCGATGCACAAGACTGAGGGCAAGTCGACCCTGGAGGTCGTGCTCACGGTGCTGCACGCTGGCGGTAAGTTCGGCGGCGGCGGATACGCCGTCTCCGGCGGTCTGCACGGCGTCGGATCCTCGGTCGTGAACGCGCTGTCGACGCGGCTCGAGGCCGTCGTCAAGCGCGACGGCTACGTCTGGCGCCAGAACTTCTCGGGCGGCGGTGCGCCCGAGGGGCCGATCGAGCAGGGCGAGGCGACCGACGAGACCGGCACCGCCATCACCTTCTGGCCCGACGCCGAGATCTTCACCGAGACGGTGGAGTTCGAGTACGAGGTGCTGCGCACCCGCTTCCAGCAGATGGCCTTCCTCAACAAGGGCCTGAAGATCGAGCTCTACGACGAGCGCGAGGGCGCGACGGAAGAGGTCGACAACGAAGACGGCGAGCCCGAGACGCGGCAGCGCCACGACGTCTTCCTCTATGAGAACGGCCTCATGGACTACGTCGACTACCTCAACCACGCCCGCAAGGTCGAGCGCGTGCACGAGGAGGTCATCAGCTTCGAGTCGGAGGACACCGAGCGCAAGATCTCGGCCGAGGTCGCGATGCAGTGGACGACGTCGTACAACGACAACGTCTTCACCTACGCCAACACGATCAACACCCACGAGGGCGGCACCCACGAAGAGGGCTTCCGCGCAGCGCTCACGAGCCTCGTCAACCGGTACGCGCGCAACAACAACCTTCTCAAGGAGAAGGACGACAACCTCACGGGCGACGACGTGCGCGAGGGCCTGACGGCCGTCGTGTCGGTCAAGCTCGGCGAGCCGCAGTTCGAGGGCCAGACGAAGACCAAGCTCGGCAACACCGAGGCCAAAGGCTTCGTGCAGCGCATCGTCACGGAGGAGCTCGGCGACTGGTTCGAGCGCAACCCGCAGCAGGCCAAGACCATCATCCGCAAGGCGATCGACGCCGCTTCGGCGCGGATGGCCGCCCGCAAGGCGCGCGAGACCGCGCGCCGCAAGAGCGTCTTCGAGTCGGCCGCGATGCCCGACAAGCTCAAGGACTGCACGAGCAAGGATCCGTCGATCTCGGAGATCTTCCTCGTCGAGGGTGACTCGGCAGGCGGATCCGCGGTTGACGGCCGCAACCCGCTGACGCAGGCGATCCTGTCGCTGCGCGGCAAGGTGCTGAACGTCGAGCGCGCGCGCATCGACAAGGCGCTCGGCAACAAGGAGATCCAGGCGATGATCCAGGCCTTCGGCCCGGGCATCGGGCCGGAGTTCGACATCGAGAAGGCGCGCTATCACAAGATCGTGCTCATGACCGATGCCGACGTCGACGGCCAGCACATCACGACGCTGCTGCTGACCCTGCTGTTCCGCTACATGCGCGGGCTCATCGAGGCCGGCTACGTCTTCCTGGCGATGCCGCCGCTGTACCGCCTGAAGTGGACCAACGCCGAGCACCAGTACGTGTACTCGGACCGCGAGCGCGACGACGCCCTCGAGGCCGGTCGCGAGCGGGGGTGGCGCCTGCCGAAGAGCACCGAGGGTGGCGTGCAGCGCTACAAGGGTCTCGGCGAGATGAACGCCGAGGAGCTGTGGGACACCACGATGAACCCCGAGACGCGCACGCTTCAGCAGGTGACGATCGACGACGCGGCCGCGGCCGACGAGATCTTCGCCGTCCTCATGGGCGACGACGTCGAGTCGCGCCGTAACTTCATCCAGCGCAACGCGAAGGACGTCCGCTTCCTCGACATCTGATCGAGCGCGGATAGAGAGACACAGACATGACTGACGAAGAACGCCCCGACGCCAGCGCCGAGCACAACCACGGCCGCATCGACCAGGTCGATCTCCAGGAGGAGATGAAGCGCAGCTACCTCGATTACGCGATGAGCGTGATCATCGGTCGTGCGCTGCCCGACGTCCGCGACGGCCTCAAGCCCGTGCACCGCCGCGTGATCTACGCGATGTACGACGGCGGCTACCGCCCCGACAAGTCGTTCTCGAAGTGCGCCCGTGTCGTCGGCGATGTGATGGGTCAGTACCACCCGCACGGCGACAGCGCGATCTACGACACCCTCGTGCGCCTCGTGCAGCCGTGGGCGATGCGCTACCCGATGGCGCTCGGCCAGGGCAACTTCGGCACCCCCGGTAACCAGGGCGCCGCCGCCCCGCGTTACACCGAGACGAAGATGGCCCCCCTCGCGCTCGAGATGGTGCGCGACATCGAGGAAGACACCGTCGACTTCGAGGACAACTACGACGGCCGCACCCAGGAGCCCACAGTCCTGCCCGCGCGGATCCCGAACCTCCTCGTCAACGGATCCGTCGGCATCGCGGTCGGCATGGCGACGAATATCCCGCCGCACAACCTCCGCGAGGTCGCCGACGGCGCCCTGTGGGCGCTCGACAACCCGGAGATGCCGCGCGAGGAGATCCTCGCGGGCCTCATGCAGCGGATCCCCGGTCCCGACTTCCCGACGAAGGCGCTGATCCTCGGCAACAAGGGGATCCAGGAGGCGTACCGCACCGGTCGCGGATCCATCCCGATGCGCGCTGTCGTGAACGTCGAGGAGATCCAGGGCCGCACCTGCCTCGTCGTCACCGAGCTGCCCTACCAGGTCAACCCCGACAACCTCGCGATCAAGATCGCCGAGCTCGCGCGCGACGGACGCGTGCAGGGCATCGCCGACATCCGCGACGAGACCTCGGGCCGTACCGGCCAGCGCCTCGTGATCGTGCTCAAGCGCGACGCCGTTGCGAAGGTCGTGCTCAACAACCTCTACAAGCACACCGACCTGCAGTCGAACTTCTCGGCGAACATGCTGGCGATCGTCGACGGCGTGCCCCGCACGCTTCCGCTCGACCGCTTCATCACGCTGTGGATCACCCACCAGCTCGAGGTCATCGTCCGGCGCACGCAGTTCCGCCTGCGCAAGGCGGAGGAGCGCATGCACATCCTGCGCGGCTACCTCAAGGCGCTCGACGCGCTCGACGAGGTCATCGCGCTGATCCGCCGCTCGCCGACGGTCGACGAGGCGCGCGAGGGCCTGAAGGGCCTGCTCGACATCGACGACATCCAGGCCGACGCGATCCTGTCGATGCAGCTGCGCCGCCTGGCCGCCCTCGAGCGCCAGAAGATCATCGACGAGGCCACCGAGCTCGAGGCGAAGATCGCCGACTTCAAGGAGATCATCGCGAGCGAGGCGCGCCAGCGCGACATCGTGAAGACCGAGCTGACGGCGATCGTCGACAAGTACGGCGACGACCGCCGCACGCAGATCGTGCACGGCTTCGACGGCGACGTGTCGATGGAAGACCTCATCGCGCAGGAAGAGGTCGTCGTCACGATCACCCGCGAGGGCTACGTCAAGCGCACGCGGAGCGACCTGTACCGCAGCCAGCACCGCGGCGGCAAGGGCATCAAGGGTGCGCAGCTGCGCGCCGACGACGTCGTCGAGCACTTCTTCGTCACGACCACGCACCACTGGATCCTCTTCTTCACCACCGCGGGCCGGGTGTACCGCGTGAAGGCGTACGAGCTTCCCGAGGCCGGCCGCGACGCGAAGGGCCTGCACGTGGCGAACCTCCTCGCGCTGCAGCCCGAGGAGCAGATCGCCGAGGTCATCGAGCTGAAGACCTACGAGGACACCGAGTACCTCGTGCTCGCGACCCGCAACGGCCTCGTCAAGAAGACGCGCCTCAGCGAGTACGACTCGAACCGCCAGGGCGGCATCATTGCCATCAACCTGCGCGACGGCGACGAGCTCGTCGACGCCATGCTCGTGAACGGCGACGACCATCTGCTGCTCATCAGCCGTAAGGGCATGTCGCTGCAGTTCCCCGCCTCCGACGAGTCGCTGCGCCCGCTCGGCCGCTCGACCTCGGGCGTGAAGGGCATGTCGTTCCGCGAGGGCGACGAGCTGCTGTCGGCGTCGGTCGCGCGGCCCGGCACCTTCGTCTTCACGGTGACCGACGGCGGTTGGGCCAAGCGCACGGCGATCGAGGAGTACCGCCAGCAGGGCCGTGGCGGCCTCGGCATCAAGGTCGCGAAGCTACACGACGACCGCGGCGAACTCGCCGGCGGGCTCATCGTGGAGGAAGACGACGAGGTTCTCGTCGTTCTCGCCAAGGGCAAGGTGGTACGCTCGGCCGTTGCCGAGGTGCCCGCGAAGGGACGTGACACGATGGGAGTCGTGTTCGCCCGTCCCGACAAGGGCGACCAGATCCTCACGATCGCTCGCAACAGCGAGCGTGGCCTGGGTGAGGACGAGGCAGAAGAAACCGAAACCCCTGAAGGTGGCGAATGAGCACGGTAGCTGACAAGCTCGCGAAGAAGTCTCCCCAGAAGAGCTCTTCGAAGCAGGTGCGACTGCGCCTGGTCTACATCGACTTCTGGTCGGCCGTGAAGCTGTCGTTCCTGGTCGCAATCGCGATCGCGATCGTCACGCTCGTGTTCTTCGTGCTGCTCTTCCTCGTGATCGAGTCGACCGGGCTCATCGCCCAGGTCGACGAGTTCATCGGAAGCTTCAGTGGCGGGCGCTTCTCGATCGCCGCGACCGTCGGCCTGCCGCAGGTGTTCGCGTTCGGATCCGTCGTCGCGATCCTGAACCTCATCGTCGTGACCGTGATGGGCGCCATCTCGGCCGGCATCTACAACATGTGCGTCAAGATCACGGGCGGCCTGCTCGTGGGCCTGACCTCGAACTGAGCCTTCTCTCGAACGCCCCGGACGTTGTCCGGGGCGTTTGTTGTGTGTGGGTGTGTGTGGGCGTGGTCGTGGCCGGGCAGGTGCCGGGATGTCGGAGAAATCACGAGGATCGGAGGGATTTGGGGAGGATCCCCGAATCTCGTGATTCTTCCGAGGTTCGTGCGGGTGTCTGTGGTGTGGCGGCGCGTGGATGGACCTGCTTGGCCTCAGCAGGCGCAGTGCGTCGCCGTCCCGAGACTCGGAGAAATCACGAGAATCGGATGCTTTCGGGCAGGGTTCCCGAGTTTCGTGATTCTTCCGAGGTTCGTGTGGCGCGGTGCGCGCGATGTTGGGGCAGGCATGGATCTTGGGGTGCGTGATCGCCCCGAAAGTCGGAGAAATCACGGGAATCGGAGGAGTTCGGGGTGGATCCCCGAGTTTCGTGATCTTTCCGAGGTTCGTGGCGTGATGGTCGTGGTGTCGCGACTCTGGGGCGGCTCGGCGACGTCGCGTGCGGCAGGCGGCCGTCCTGAGACTCGGAGAAATCACGGGAATCGGAGGGATCCCGGCAGGATTCCCGAGTTTCGTGATTCTTCCGAGTCTGGTGCTGATCGTTGGCACGGTATCGCGGCCACGGGTGCGGGCTCGAGGCGGATCCGAGGTGGGCAACGCGGACGGCTCGCGGTGATGTCGCCGTCCTGAGACTCGGAGAAATCACGAGAATCGGATGCTCTCGGGCAGGGTTCCCGAGTTTCGTGATTCTTCCGAGGTTCGTGGGCCCGGATCCGGTGGCGTGAGGTGTGGATCTGTGGCGGGGATCCCGGATCCGGAAGCGCGGCCGGATCCGTGGGGCGTCGAGCGATACACAGGCCGCCAGACGGGGTGAACTTTCCACAGAACGCGGGAACGGCCCGGCGCGGAGGGTGGGTGTCGGGGCAGAGTGTCAGCATGGATCTGGACGGATACCTCCGCGCGAACGGCGGGGTCGCGCGCATGTCGACGCTGCTCAGCGCCGGGATCCGGCGCAGCGCGCTCCGCCGCGCACTCGACGCGGGGTGCATCGACAAGATCGCGCGGAGCTGGGTGGCTCTGCCCCAGGCCGATCCGAGCCTCGTCGCGGCAGCGCAGATCGGTGTGACGGTCACGTGCGTCTCGCAGGCGGAACGCCGCGGGTTGTGGTCGTTCGGAGCGGACGAATCCCACGTGGCGGCACCGCCGAACGGCAGGCTGAACCGACCGACGACGGCGCACGTGCACTGGGGCCGGCCGCTCGTCGCCCGCCATCCCGACGCCCTCGAGGACGGCATCATCAACACCCTGGCCTACGTCGCCGCCTGCCAGCCGTTCGAGAAGGCGCTCGTGATCTGGGAGTCGGCGGCGCGCAAGGAGCTCGTCGTGCGCGAGACGCTCGCGAGGCTCCGATTCGGCCCGCAGGGCCGGCGGATCCTCGACGAGATGAGCTGGTACTCGGACTCCGGGATCGAGTCGGTCGTGATCCCGCGCCTGCGCTGGCTGCGCGTGCCGCTGCGTCCGCAGATCTCGATCGCGGGGCATCGCGTCGACCTTCTCATCGGCGACCGCCTCGTGCTGCAGGTGGACGGCGGCCACCACGTCGACGCGCAGCGCATGGAGGACAACCGCCACGACGCGCAGCTGATGCTCATGGGATATCACGTGATCCGCGTCAGCTATCACCAGATCGTCCACCGCTGGCACGAGGTGCAGGATCTGATCGCGACCGCGGTCGCGCAGGGGCTGCACCGGATCCCCTAACGGCACGAGACTCGGAAAAATCACGAGAATCGGAGAGAATCGAGGAGGATCCCCGAGTTTCGTGATTTCTCCGAGCCTCGTGCACGAGATGCGCGTCGGGCAGCACCTGCGCGACGCGCCCGGGAAGTGTACCGGGTTTGGTGGCTCGCGTGGGGATCGAGTATTGTTTTAAAGGTTGACGGCCGCGAGGCCGGATGCGGGGCTATAGCTCAGGCGGTTAGAGCGCTTCACTGATAATGAAGAGGTCCCAGGTTCAAGTCCTGGTAGCCCCACCACTACGAAGGCCCGAGCGGAAGCTCGGGCCTTCGGTCGTTCAGCGGATCCCGCTCACGCCAGGTCCTTCTCGGCGAGCCAGTCGGCGGCGATCGTCGGGGCCGCGGCCTCTTCGTCGACGGATCGGGCGTTGAGCGCGACGAGATCCTCGGCCGTGAGAGCGGCGGATACTTCGTCGATAATCGCGGCAGCCTCGTCGTCGACGGCGTCGGACGCGAGCGGCACGACCTGCGAGGCGAGGAACAGGGCCTCGGGGTCTTCGAGCACGACGAGATCGCCGCCCGCGAGCACCGGGTTGGCGGTGTAGAGGTCGACGAGCTGCACCTGTCCGTCCGTCAGGGCCTTCACGGTGAGCGGCCCGCCGGAGTCTTCGATGGGGGTGAACGCCACGTCGACGCCGTACACGCTCTTCAGGCCCTCGGGCCCGTACGGGCGCACCTCGAGCTCGGAGTTGCCGCCGAGGGTGAGCCCCTCGATCCCCGCGAGGTCGCCGACGCTCGTGAGATCGTGCTCCTCGGCGAACTCCTTCGTCACGACGTAGGAGTCTTGGTCGCTCGCCTCCGACTGCTCGAGCACGCGCACGCCGTCAGGCATCGCCTCCGCGAGCGCGTCGTACACGTCCTGGCTCTCCGTCGCCGTCGCGTCGGCATCGAGGTACTGCAGCAGGTTGCCCGTGTACTCGGGGAAGACGTCGATCTTGCCGCCCTCGATCTCGGGCATGTACACCTCGCGCTGTCCGATGCGCATCTGCCGGTCGACCTCGTAGCCGCCGGCCTCGAGCGCCTGCGCGTAGATCTCGGCGATGATCTCGTTCGAGTAGTAGTCCTGCGAACCGACGACGAGGGATCCGCCGGCGTCCGGTTCCTCGGATCCGCCCGAGTTGTCCAGCGGATCCGCGGACGAGCAGGCGGCGAGTGCGCCTGCGCCGAGGACGGCGATGCCGAGAACGGATCCGAATCGGAGGAGCTTCTTCTTCGTCATGATGATGTCCTTCGTGATGAGAGTGCGGGGGTCGAATGGGGCGATGCGTGCCGCGCGGCGAGGCGCTGCAGCGCCGCGAAGGCGAGCTCGAGGATGATCGCGAGCAGGATCACGAGGAGGGATCCGGCGAGCATCTGCCCGTAGTCCTGCGTCTTGAGCCCGGTGAAGAGGTACCGTCCGAGGCCGACGTCGGCGGTGTAGGCGGCGAGGGTCGCCGTCGCGACGACCTGCAGCGCCGCGGCGCGGGCGCCGCCGACGATGACGGGTAGCGCGAGCGGCAGCTCGACGCGCCACATGACCTGTGCGCTGCTCATGCCAATCGCCTTCGACGCCGCGGTGATCTCGCCGGGCACGCTCTGGACGCCCGAGTAGGCGCCCGCGAGCAGCGACGGCACGGCGAGGATCAGGAGCGCGACGAGCGGCGGCCCGATGCCGATGCCGAGCCAGAGCCCGACGAGGGTCAGCACGCCGATGGTGGACAGGGCACGGGCGGATCCGGCGATCGCGCCGATGATGGCGCCGCCGCTGCGCGTGCGGCCGAGCAGGGCGCCCGCGGGGAGGGCGATGATCGACGCGATGACGAGCGCGAGCGCGGTCAGGAGGAGGTGTTGGCCGATGCGCACGGGGATCCCGCCGGGGCCCTGCCAATGGCTGGGGTCGGCGAGCCAGGCGAGGGCGTCTGCGAAGAGGTTCATGCGCGCACCCTCCGCCAGGGCGCGAGCGCGCGACCGGCCAGGAGCAGCAGGCCGTCGAGCGCGAGCGCGAGGATCGCGGTCGCGAGGATCCCGATCACGACCTCGCTCGTAATGCCGCGCTGGAAGCCGTCGGTGAGGAGGCTACCCAGGTTGCCGATGCCGACGAGCGCACCGATCGTCGCGAGGCTGATGGTCGACACCGTCACGACGCGGACGCCCGCGAGGATCACGGGCAGAGCGAGCGGAAGGTCGACGCGCCAGAACATGCCGATCGGGGAATACCCGATCGCCGTCGCGGATTCGCGAACCGTGCGGTCGACGGATCCGAAGCCGTCGACGACGCTCCGCACGAGCAGCGCCGTGCCGTATGTCGCGAGGGTAATGATCATATTCGCGTTCGAGCGCAGCGGCACTCCGAGCAGCACGGGCACGACGATGAGCATCGGCAGGGCGGGGATTGCGTAGAGCAGGGCCGCGGTGCTCGTGAGCGGGCCGCCGATCCTGGGTCGCCGCTGGGCGAAGCGCCCGAGCGGCACGGCCACGAGAATCGACAAAGCGATCGCGGGCAGGCTGAGCGCCAGGTGGTCGCCCGCGAGCGAGAGCACCTGCTCCCAATTCTGCGCGAGCCAGCTCATGAATCGATGATCCCGAGCGGCCGGCCGGCGGGGTCGAAGACGACGCGGCGCCCGTCGACCTCGCGCGTCGACAGCGGTGTCTCGCCGGCGGAGGCGCCGATGAAGCTGCGCACGAAGTCGTCGGCGGGGTTCGCAAGAATCTCCGCGGGGGTGCCCTTCTGTGCGATGGCGCCGCCGCGGGCCGGATCCGTGCGGAAGACGACCACCTCGTTGCCCAGCCGGAACGCCTCCTCGATGTCGTGGGTGACGAAGAGGATCGTCTTCGCGAGCTCGCGCTGAAGGCGCAGGAGCTCTTCCTGCAGCTCGCGCCGCGCGAGCGGATCCACGGCCCCGAAGGGCTCGTCCATGAGCAGCACGTTCGGATCCGTCGCGAGCGCCCGCGCGACGCCGACGCGCTGCTGCTGCCCGCCGGACAGCTGGGCGGGGTAGCGGCGGCCGAGATCCGGATCCAGGCCGACGAGCTCGAGCATCTCGCCCGATCGCGCGACGGCGTCGCGTTTCCGGGCGCCGTTGAGGATTGCGACGGTCGCGACGTTCTCGGCGACGGTGCGGTGGGGCAGTAGCCCGCCGTTCTGGAGCACGTAGCCGATCGAGCGGCGCAGGGTCACGGGATTGCGGGAGGCGATGTCGTCGCCGTCGATGAGCACACGGCCCGAGGTGGGGGAGACCATGCGATTGACCATGCGCAGGAGCGTCGTCTTGCCGCAGCCGGAGGGGCCGACGAACACGGTGATCCGGTGCGAGGGCGCCGTGAGCGAGAAGTCGGCGACGGCGGGCCGCCCGTCGCCGTAGGTCTTCGTGACTGTCTCGAATTCGATCATCGGGCTCGTCTCCGTCTCGGTGCCGCGCTCGCCGCGTGGGTCACGCGGGGCGCCCGTAGGTCTCCAGGAGCCGCAGCCAGATCTCGTTCATCGTGGGGTATGCGGGCACCGCGTGCCACAGGCGATCGATCGGCACCTCGCCGACGATCGCGATCGTGGCCGCCTGCAACAACTCTGCCGCATCCTGGCCCACGAAGGTCGCTCCGACGATGATTCCGCGATCCTCGTCGACGACGAGCTTCGCGCGCCCCGTGTAATCGTCGGCATGTAGCGATGCGCCGGCAACGCTTCCGAGCTCGTATTCGACGGCGCGGATCGAGAGCCCCGCGTCGTGGGCCTGGGCCTCGGTGAGGCCGACGGCGGCGACTTCCGGATCCGTGAAGACGACGCGCGGGACGGCCGCGTGATCGGCGGTCGCGGCGTGGCGACCCCAGGCGCCGTCGTCGACGGCGTCGCCGTTAAGCCTGGCGGCGATCGCCTCGCCCGCGGCGCGCGCCTGGTACTTGCCCTGGTGGGTCAGGAGCGCGCGGCCGTTGACGTCGCCGACCGCGTAGAGCCAGTCGGTTCCGTCGACGAGCAGGGTGTCGTCGACCGTCAGCTTCTGCCCGAGCCCAACGGTGTCGAGCCCGAGGTCGCCCGTATTCGGGTGCCGGCCCGTCGAGACGAGGATCTCCTCCGCCTCGAGCGTCGAGCCGTCGTCGAGCCGGACGGTGACGAGGCCGTCGTCGTCGCGGTCGATCCGCTCGGGCGTCGTGCCGATCCGCACGTCGATGCCCTCGCTCGCGAAGGCGTCGGCGACAAGTTCGCCGGCGAAGGGCTCCTCTTTCGACAGGAGCGGACCGCGCGAGAGCAACGTGACGCGTGACCCGAGCGACGAGAACGCGAGCGCGAGCTCGGATCCGGCGACCCCGCCGCCCAGGACGATCAGTCGCGGCGGGACGTGGTCGGCCGACGTCGCCTCGCGCGTGCCCCACGGGGCCGCCTCCGCGAGCCCTGCGATATCGGGCAGAGTGGGTACGGATCCGGTGGCGAGCGCGACGGCCCGCGCGGTGTAGCTGCGGTCGCCGACCCGCACCCGGCCGAGGCCGTCGAGCCGGCCGCGGCCGCGGATCAGGTCGATGCCGGCGGAGGCGACCCACTCGGCCTGGCCCTGATCGTTCCAGTTGCTCGTGAAGCTCGTGCGGCGGGCGAGGACCGCGTCGGCGTCGATCCGGCCGGTGATGGCCCCGCGGGCGCCGGGAACACGCTGCGCGGCGCGGAGGGCGCTACCGCTGCGCAGCAGGGCCTTGGACGGCATGCAGGCCCAATAGGAGCACTCTCCGCCGACGAGGTGCTCTTCGACGATGGCCGTGCGGAGGCCGCGCTTGGTGGCGTAGTCGGCGACGTTCTCGCCGACCGGTCCGCCGCCGATGACGATGAGGTCGTAGTCGTGCTCCGTGCTCATACCTTGTCCTTCTGCAGCATCGTGCCCGGTCGGATGGCTGTGACCAGGAAGAATACAGGGCTGCGGTGACACTGCACAGGTCACGGTGGCGACCGTTGCGCATCGGTGCGCGCCCTGATATTGACGAGCGCGCCCGGCCGACGCGCCGATTTGGCGGCGACCATCCGCAGCCGGTAAACTTGCTCGAGTTGGGCACGTGTGCCTAGCGGGGCCTTAGCTCAGTTGGTAGAGCGCCTGCTTTGCAAGCAGGATGTCAGGAGTTCGAATCTCCTAGGCTCCACCCAAAGTGTCTTACGGGAACACGCGACATCAGTAGATGTGGTGTGTTCCCGTTTCGCTTCCTTGCCTTCATCACCGCTGTCGTGTGCCTCGCGGAAGATCGTTGCGAACGGTTCCGCGAGGCGTGGGCGTAACTGTTCGTCGTCAGTGATGTCCAGGCGCGTAAAGAACGCTTGGTTCGCCAACCGCCGGTCGGCGTCACCGGAGTCCTGGTACGCGCGGTGCGCGTCGGTGAGCAGGCGCAGGCTGTCGTGGAGGAACGCGCGTCCGCCGGTGTGGTGCTCGCTGTGCTTTGCGAGCCGCCGGTTCAAGCCCGCCAGGCCCGCGCGGATGCGGTCTTGATGCCGCTTCAACGTATCGAGGTCGATCGCATCGGCGAAATGCGCGGCGAGCAGCTCGTCGGATTCTGCTTCCAGGCGTGCCCGGTTCGCGGTCAAGTCCGCCAGTTCCTGATCCTGACCCGCGTTGCGCTTGTCGAACGCCGCATCAACGTCGGCAGCGAGTCGCTGGTAGGTGCTGTCGCTGATCGTGATGCTTGCATAGGAGCCCGCGACGAGGCGTTCCGCGACCGCGACCGGCACTGCCCGCCTCGTGCAGTTGGTCTTCTTCGCGGCTTGGCCGGAGCACACGAAGTAGGCGTAGGTCGTGCCGCGTGCATTGGTGGCGAAGTCGAGCAGCATGCGTGAGCCGCAGGTGCCGCAGTGCAACAGTCCTTTGAGGTGGTGGGCGTGCTGAACATGCCGGGTCATCTTCGCCGTCCGCGCCCGGAGCAGTGATTGCACTTCGTCGAACAGTTCCGGTTCCACGATCGAGTCGTGCGCGCCGGGATGCAGCGCGCCTTTGTAGCGGATCACTCCCGCGTAGTACGGGTTGGTCAGGAGCTTGTAGAGCGTGTTCTTCCCGATGTGCTCGTGCTCGCGGCTGGTGTGGCATCATCAACGACGCCGGACCCGTGTTTGCGGTCGTGGACCGTCTATGTCGATGAGGCATTCTTCCGTGAGCACATGCGCTGGGCGATCCCAGAGCACGCACCGCTCGTCCAGGGCGTGCCCCCGGGGTCGTGGGACGGCCGTCCGCTCCACCTGCGACCCGGCTCGGCTCGGCTCGCCCTGCTGGAGCCGATCCTGCGCCGCATGAGCCTCACGATCGCGCTGTCGACGTCGCAACTCACGCGCCTGTCGCCTCGACACTTCGGTGCGACGCCGCTCCAGATGCAAGCCGAGCTTCGCGTCACCGAGTTCACCCGGTTCATCGAGGAAACCGACCTGACCACCACTGAGGCCGCACGTCGGGTCGGCTGGAACGACCCGAGAATAGCGACCATCCGGTTGCAAGGACGATCCGGGGTCACGCCCTCCCGCTACCGGAAGGGGGGCTGACGGCCCGTAGGCACCGCTCATGGGGCAAACGATGGGGCACCGAGTACGTCTCCGTACGCACCGGGAGGTGCGCGAATGCAGATGACGCCCTGGAAACTGTTGATTTCATGCGGGTTCTTGACTCTTGGCGCGGGTGCCTGTTCGAGCGGGGGCAA
>Ga0302349_1001045_pt1 | contig 24768 bp, 26 predicted proteins | sample PhyAR1_FD_202176 | JGI IMG/M metagenome (GOLD analysis project Ga0302349, IMG submission 202176) | Leaf surface microbial communities from alfalfa plants in UC Gill Tract Community Farm, Albany, California, United States - DLSL A.R1... | ecosystem: Host-associated > Plants > Phyllosphere >...
GCACCTCGTAATCGCGTAGCGAAACGATGCGCGTCATCACCAACTGCGGGTATTTGCGTGCGATTTGCGCCTGGATCATCCGGACCGTCGAGTTGCCGGTATCGCAGACCAACATCACCTGCGGATGACGCTCATAACCGATGTTGTAATGCCGCTCCAGGCCAACGCCAATGTGCAGCACCAAATAGCCGATCTCGTTTTCACTCAGGGTATAAGGCGTGTATTTTCCCCAGCTCGATACGGCCGCCAGCGTCACGTCGTAGGCCATCGGGTAGTGCTGCTTGATGTTCGCCAACAGCGGGTTGGGGATATTAATCTGGTATTTCACCCGGGTGATCATGGTTTTGATGTGGGTGAGCAGATCGGCCCGCAGCTGCTTGTCCCCTTGCAGGTTGTAGTTATAGTGCGAATTGATATACGACAGGATGTAATCCACCAGCGCTTCTTCATCGTCGGCGTTGATCTCGGTCGGCTGCACCTCCTGCACACGACGCGCGGCGATGTTGACCCGTAGATAAGCCTCCTCCGCCATCGAGACCTCTTTGCCGCTGGCTTTGCGTAACTCCCCGGCTAGCCAGGTAGAAGCCTTACGCACAGCGTCATCACCGTCCTCAACGTCAAAATCCGGCAACGGATAGCCGTCGGTAATGCGCCGCAATGCCACCGCACAGTAGAAAATCAGGTACTGTTCACCTTCGTCGGTCAGACGAATAGCATATTGAGACAACAGCGGATGCAGCAGCCCGGCAAAGGTCGCCACCTGCGGTTGCTGCAGGATCTCATTGTTAAGCAATGGGTTCTCGGCATCGGCCAAATGCAGTTGGAATAACAAGTCGGTCAGGCAGGCGCGGATCGCCATCTCCGAGCCGAACAGCTTCATGCCGTAGCGCGGCTTGGTCTCGATGGTCAACTGATAGTGCGCCAGGCGCTCCCTCACCTCAGCCATGTCGTTTTGCAGCGTGCCGCGGCTGACAAACCATTCGTCGGCTAAATCTTCCAGCTTCAGAGAAAAGGCTGAGGTCAAAAAACGAACCAGCAGATAGTGTACCCGCTCCTGTGCGCTGCGTGGCGTGGCGTGTTTTTTACGCTCCTGATGCTGCAGGGCGCTGAACAACCTGGCGTCATCCACCTGCAGGCGATAGCCCGCACCGCGGCTATGCACAAAGTGCGCACCATATTTTTCCAAAATATCGTTCAGCGCGGTAATATCAGCCCGCACGGTTCGGGTGGACACGGCAAAACGCTTCGCCAACTCGTCCTGCGGCAAGGTTTCAGACTGCAAAGCATCGAACAGATAGGCCAAACGCGGGTAGGGAAATCGCACCATTCTCTTTCCGTCAATTAGAGTGCCCGCCAGGTGGATCCGGCGGGCAACAAGTTACTTGGCTAGCGGCAAGAACACCATTTGCGAGGGACTGCCGACCGGCGTATAGCCTTCAACAAAGCTGAGTTTGCCACTGGCCTTATCCACGCTGAAACGGGTGACGTTATCGCTGCGTTGATTCATCGCATACAGATAGCGCCCGTCCGGACTCAGCGTTAACGAGCGCGGATAATCCCCGCGCGTCCAGGTTTCCGCCACCGAATGCAGCTCGCCGCCACTGCCAACGCTGAACTGCGCGATGCTGTTATGCAGCCGATTGGCCACGTACAGATTTTTGCCATCCTCGCTCAGCACCAGGCCGGCGGCGAAGTTGGTGCCCTTATAATCGGCTGGCAGCGAAGAGATCACGTGCAACTGTTTCAGAGTACCTTTTTGGTTATCAAAACGGTAGCTGGTCAGCGTGGAAGCCTCTTCGTTCACCAGCAGCAAGGTTTTCCCGTCCGGATGAAACACGAAATGACGCGGCCCGGCGCCGGCGGAAGATGCCGCGATCCACGGCGGATCGTTCGGCGTTAACTGGCCGCTGGCATCGTCAAAGCGCCATTGATAAATACGATCCAGCCCCAGATCGGTGGAGAACACAAACTTGCCGCTCGGATCGCTGGCGATCATATGCGCATGCGGGCCGTTGTGATCGCTGATGGCAAAGCTGCCCTCCACCGCCGCCTCCGGCTTGCCGGCTCCTGCCGGTCCTTGCTGTTGCTGCACCGAACTGGCCGTGCCCAGCTTGCCGTCGCTTTCAACCGGGAAAGCCGCTACGGTGCCGCTGACATAGTTTGCCACCAACAGATGACGACCGTTTGGCGTCAGGAAGAGATAAACCGGCCCCGCCCCCTGCGCATCAACCTGATTGAGCTGGGTCAGGCTGCCGTCCGTCGGATTGATACGGTAAGCAATAATGCCGCCATGCTGAGTCCCGTTAAAGTCCGCCACTTCGCTGGCGACATACAGCGTCTGGCCTTTGGCATCCACGGTAAGCTGTGCTGGGTTCGGCTGGCTGCTGGCCAGGGTTCTGGCGCTCAGTGCGCCGCTGACCGGATCGACCTGCACCCGGTAAACGCCTTCGCCGTTAGGGTTGTAAGTACCGATATAAGCAAAATGAGATGACGTAGATTTCATTGCATCCTCAGCATGAAGCGCCGGGCTAGCCATCGCCAGCAGCGCCAGAGTGACTGCAGTTCGCAGGGTGGAAGATGTTTGCCAGTTTCGCATAGTTATCCTGATGGTATACCCGTCATCTTTCAAGCCACAGCGTAGTTAGCTGCAACTTGAAAGCCAGAGGGGAAAGATAGCGGCGCGGTGTGCCCGCGCCTGGGGATACAGAGCCTGCGCCTCCCTGCCTTACGTCATCCGATAATGTGCTTTAACCCACCAGCTTTTTGGTGGTCACCAGCAGGGTTTTCACGTCCTGTGGGCGGGTGTTACCGGTGCTGGAGTCGATGATTGAGCTATAGATGTGCGGGATCACGCGCTTCACGCCGGCAGCCAATGCGATCTCGACGATCGGCTCGAAGTTTTCCAGATCGATACCGCCGGTCGGTTCCAGCATAAAGTCATGCTCGGCACAGGCTTTGGCGACATACTCGTATTCCTCTCTGCATGCCAGTCCGCCCATCGGGAAATATTTGATTGAGCTACCGCCCATGTCTTTCAACAAGGCGATGGCGGTTTCCACCGGCACAATGCCGTCCGGCGCGGCAGCGCTCAGCGGCCCCGTCGAAATTTTTACCCAGCCAACGCGGCCGGTTGGCGACACCAGACCGTTCACCACGCTGTCATTCTGCCCCAGCAGCGCACGGCTAGCGCCCACGCCGGTAAACACCTGATTGACGTGCTGCGGCTGTACCCGCTGGGAAATCAGGCTGACCATCGCCGATTGTTTAGGATCGCCTGCGCCCAAGCCTACCGACAGCGCATTTTCTATCAGACGCGCATAACGCTGCATGTCCGCAACTGCACTGTCGACGTCCGGGTAGTTCTTGGAAAGCACCCCTACCAGCACATGCCCTTCTGCCGCCGCATAAATCTCCTGCGCGTTGTCTTTCGAACCGGCCAACACGTTGAGGCACACGCGATCGCGATAGTAGTTAGGTTGCAGCTTCATGCTTGTTTCTCCGTGAACAGATTTTTAATACAGGTGAAAACGGTCATCAGCTGTTGCTGATCAACGCTGCGCACGTCCACTTCAATCTTGCCTTCGTTAGCTTTATAGCCACGGAAGTAGATAGCGATCTCGCCGGTTTTCAGCGCCTGCACAATGTCGTAGGTCGACCATCCCAGCACCGCTTCGTCGAACGTGATTTCTGCCCGTGCGATATCACGCCCGGCGCTGTCCCAGACGGTTTTGGCACTGATACCGGTCAGGGTATTCAGACTGTCGATAAACGGCGTCATTCTTTCAACCATCTGCTGCCCGGTGGTTTTCTCCAGCCGCAGGTAGCTTTCTATCGCCTGCGTCAGGCCGAGGATGCCCTCTTTGCCGACCTTCATCGCCCGGCCGATACCGCCGGTTTGCAGCTTCACCCATTCGACGTACTGTTTCTTGCCAATCACCAGACCGCTGGTCGGGCCTTCGATGGCCTTGGCGCCGCTGTAAACCACCAGGTCGGCTCCCATCTGGTAGTAGCACAGCAGATCTTCTTCCGCCGCGGCATCGACGATCAGCGGCAGGTTATGTTTGCGCGCCACCACCACCGCCTGCTCAACGGAAAGAATGCTTTTCTGCACGCAGTGGTGTGACTTGATATAGAGGATCGCCGCCGTTTGCGGCGTAATGCAGGCCTCGAGCTGCTCGGCGGAACACTCGTTGGCGTAACCGGCTTCAACCACCTTACCGCCACCCAGCGCCACCATGGTATCGACCGGCGCACCAAAGTTGACGTTATGACCGCGCGGCAACACGATTTCGCGCGGAACGGTAATAGGTGCAGAGTGCAGGTTCACCAACAGGTTGGCGTTGTCTTTGACGATCAGCGCCGCCACTGACTGGGCAATGCCCGCCGAGGCGCAGGAAACCACCACCGCGCTTTCGACATTCAGCAAATTGGCGATGTAAGCGCCGGTTTTGTCGACCAGATCCTTGATTTCGAAGTAGTGGTTCATGCCGTAATCCACGGCATCAATGACGTCCTGGCGCGGCGTAGACACGCCGAGTGCAGTCATGCGACCTGAAGTGTTGATGACCTGTTTTAAATTATATTTTTCATAAATCGAAGACATGAGCGGCTTTCCCTTCATCGGTTAATAGGATTTCCCCGGCCACCACGGCGGCCAGCGGAACCAGCAATTGTTGGCCCTCGGCCGACTGCCCTTCTGAATCGGCGAACACCTGTGGCCCCTGACGGAGCTCGAACAGCGTGAAATCGGCATCGCAGCCCGGTTCTAGTCGCCCCTTATGGGACAGGTGCAGCGCCGAGGCGGCATTTTCCGTAACGCAGGCAATCACCTGCGGCAGCGATAACCCAACGCTGAAGAATTTGGACATCACCGTCGCCAGGCTGTGTACCGGCCCGGCCATCCGGTTGCGGCAGTAGATATCGGAGCTGATGGTATGCGGCAAAATGCCGAGCGCTATCGCCTGGCGCGCCACCTCGAAGCTGAAGCTGGCGGTGCCGTGGCCAACATCCAGCAGGACGCCGCGCTTTAGCGCGCGCTGGATAGACTCACGCAGCGTGCCCGCCGGCGTCAGAATGCGATTCGGTTTGCCGTTGTAGCAGTGAGTGATAATGTCGCCACGGGTTAGCAGATCGGCTATTTCATCCAGATCCGGCGGGTTATTGCCGATATGAACCATCAACGGCAACAGGTTATTTTCTTGCTGGATCTCTTTGGCCAGCACCAGCGGCCGGATGCCGTTCTGGCCAACGACGCTGCTGCTCATGCGCGCCTTGATGCCGATGACAAAACCGGCATGTTTGTCGATCGCCCGGCTGACTTTCTGTTTGTCGATGTCTGCCAAATCAGCCAGTTCGTTCTGACGCAGCAGGCCGATGCGCGAAATGTTCAGGAAGGCGAAAACGTTGGTTTTGCTGCTGCGCGTCAGCGTATAAAACGCATCCACGTCGTCGGTGCCGGTGCTGCCGGCATCCACCACCGTGGTGACGCCACAGGCCGTCCCGACCAAGTCCGGTTGGTCATGGTAAATCGGCGAAGAGGGGTAGCAGTGCACGTGGGAGTCGATCCAGCCGGCGCTCAGGCGGCAGTTACCCGCCAGATCCAGTCTTCGATGGGCGTGGACGTCGTCGGCCAATTGCCCCACTTCGGCAATCTTGCCGTCTTTGACCGCCAGATCCACCAGCCGATCATCCGCCAGTCTGGCGCCTGTGATTACTAAGTCATACATACCGCATTACTCCTTTTACAGCCTGGGGACGGCACCCGGTACCGCCCCCAGCAATCACGTTCGTGATTAGGCGATAGCTACCGGGAAAATGGCCCCTAACAGCATCGCACCGAGGATCGCCCCACCGGTGATCGGCTTATTCCAGATATAGAACAGCAAGGCGCCAAGCAGCGAGCCGATACCGATCGGAATGGAAGCGGTCATCGCCGACAAGATGATCAACGGCCCCAGGAAACGCCCTGAGGAGTTACCGGCGCCCATCATCACGTCCGCCCCGTAGGTGGAGTTGCTCTGATTGATGGTAAATTTACGCGCCAAAATGATCAGGTAGCCAATCGCCAGGCCAATCACCAGGCCGGTCACCAGCGAGGCGGCAAAGTTAGCGACCGGGAAAATGATCCCCGCCCCCAGCAACAGCGCCGGAACCCCCAGCCCCACGCCGGTCTGGATCGCACCGCCGATGTCCAGGATCCCCACCAGCGAACCTTCAATGATGCGCGCAAACAGGAAGCTGGCCCCGAAGGCCGCCACGGCACCGTAAACGCCAGTGTCCATTCCCGCACGCAGCATGGAAACAAAGGCCACTTCGTTAAACGCGCCGATGCCGTACAGGTAGTACATATGTGTTCCGGCGAACACGCCTGAGGAAAGCAGACCGACAAAAATCGGGAATGACCAGTCGGCATACCAGAAGCCTTTTTGGGTTTGTTCTTCCATTATCCAGCTCCTTATTTACCGCTCAGGGTGTTGTGAATGGCGTCCAACCAACCCGGCACGCCAAGGCTGAAGGACTCGAGGACTTTCATGTCGAAGCCGCGGAAGAACCCGCTCAGCACGAACAGCAGCACGATCACCGCCATCATGATCTTGGTGATTTTGTTCCAGCCGCTCTCTTCCACGCCTTTACCGATCAGGATGCCCAGCACCAGCCCCGGTACGGCGTTGCCCATAATCAGCTGCGCCAGGCCGCCGAAGATGGTGCCCCAGAAGCCGGAACGGCGTCCGGCGTCGATCGCCGCCAGCCAGAAGATCACCGGCATCACGGTATTCACCAGCAGGTTTGCTGCCGGCACCAGCACCTTGATCGCCGTCACCTGCAATGCGGCAGGCACGGCGGAAGCGGTGGTATTCAGGAATGCCACAACCAGCATGCCGATGATGCCGCAGGCGATAGCCATTTTTTTCGGATCGTGCAGCGTTTGCGCCAGGTTGCGGTTTTTGACCATCAACGCAGCCGCGCCCCAGTGTGGAATAATGCGGTGGTCAACGTCCTGCGTGAAGGCCCCTGCTGCCACGGAAGACGCCCAGGCGTTGAAGAAGAATCCCAGACCGAATGAGAAGTGGGAAGCCGGGTCACCCTCGCAGGAGTTCAACTCGCCCAAGGTGCGGAAAGCTCCCATGCCCTGTGTCGTCGGAGCATGGAACATACGTGCGGCGCCGGCCCCTACGCCAACCCCCACCAGTCCGCCGATAATAAGCGACTTAAATAAGATGATTAAAAACATCAGTATACCCTTTGATTTATGCTAACGTTTTTATTTCGCGACGAAGACAACTTTTTCTGTATTGATCATTGTCACGTTCACGGTTATTTCCAGAGCCACGAAGTAGCTTTTTCTTTCGCGCGGCAGAAAGAAAAACAGAAACTTTTCTTTTGTTATTTTCTCTTCTGCTTTTAATACGCTGACATCCTGCGGTTCAATACGCAGCAGAATATTACCGGTGGATTTTAATACCGCGCCCTGCACATTGGCCAAGGCGGAAGCAAAAGCTTTCGCTTTGCTATCGCCCTTACCCTCCACCTTTACCGACGTTGTATATTGTTCTTTCATTACGGGTTGCCGTGTTTTTTGACGTAGGCTTCAACCAGTCTTTGACCCAGCTCTTCTTTATCCATAAAACCAAAACCCAATACGGTGCAGCCTTCGTTTATTGCCGTCACGCCCTCATCAATGGAACGCATGCCGTATTTGGCTTTGTAGCCATATTTAGTCTGGGCGGTAATGGCCCCGGCACCGCCGCTGCCGCAGAAAGAAATGCCCAGCTGCGCGCCTTCCGCTTTCATCACGTCACCCAGCTTCATGTCGGCCGCCACACCGGGGATCACGATGGCTTTTCCGCCTGCGTTTTCAATACCCTGACCCACTTTCTGACCTTTACCCAAACGATCGCCAATCACTACGGTAATCTGACCCATGGTATTTTCTCCTGATTAATTTAATTCGGTAAAAGCTATTGGTTATTATCTTTTGCCACTTCAAAATGGACGGAAAGCAAATAAGCCTCTTCAATCGGCAGAGTGGTAAATTGGTCGACTACCCGCTCCGCCATTTGCATGGATTCCGCCGAGATCTCGTCAAACAGTGATTTATCGACTTCCGGTAATGGCTCGCCGGTTATTGAGCGAAACACCATGGCGCGAATATGCGACTCCAGCATCTGTTGCTGCACCGCATTGGTATAAATATCTTCGGCGTTTAGCATGGCGGTAATATCAGCCAGCACCCGTTCGGTTATCGCCCCGGCCGTGCTGACATCAGGTTGTACACTATTTTCTCTCGCAGCAGATCCATCATTCACTTTTCAGCACCCCTAGATCCAAACATGATTCCGTAAGTCGCACAGCACATCACCTGAATAAGCCGCCTTCTCTGATGCCTTTACCCTAACCCCGGAGAGATATTCTGTGTACTCTGTTTTTTTCCAGTTGAAAGTGGAAATTCAATGACCGTCAGGGATCCATTTCGCAAAATAAGCATCTGCCAGATAATTCAATTAGATTACAAAAAGATATCGCCACAAAAGGTTTCCAGTTGAGCCAAGGGAGGTGAAAAGCTTCGTGATCGGGATCTCTTTCTTTTCCCGGCTTAACCGCCTACTATCGGTAAGACAATTCGACATCAACAACACCCCCGTACCTCTGGCGCGGGGGTTTTGCTTTTGTGCTGTTTTTCCGAATTTATGGGCGCGTTACCCGACGCCTTTTGATTTGACTGGAGAGTGGAATGACCAAGCCAACCATTACTATTAATGAGCTGGATGCGGAACGCCTGGATGCGCTATTGGAACAACCGGCCTTTGCCAACACCGATGTCGCGGCTGCGCTGAACATCGAGCTGGATCGCGCCGAAATTCTGCCGCCGTCCCAGATCCCGGCCAACGTAGTGACCATGAACAGCCGCGTACGTTTCCGCGATCTGCACACGGCAGAAGAACACGTGCGTACGCTGGTTTACCCGGCTTCGCTGAAGGATAGCCACGAACAGCTGTCGGTGATGGCGCCGCTGGGCGCAGCGCTGCTGGGCATGCACATCGGCAACCAGATTACCTGGCAGTTGCCGAACGGTGAAGAAGCGCGTATCGAAGTGCTGGAACTGTTGTACCAGCCGGAAGCGGCGGGTGAATACCACCGCTAAGCGGTTTTCAGGGCGGTGACCAGCCGCCCTTTCTGTCTCTTACACACCGATGGCGATCAAAACCAGGATCAGCAACAGCACGTAAATTCTGGCATGCAGCCGATCATTGACCTTCGGCAGCCACTTCCTGGCAACCACCGTCCCCACGACACCGCTCGTCACCAACTGCCCGAGCAGGGCCAGATTGACGTAACCCAGATAGTGCGGCCCTGTCATTTCCCTCCATCCCAAACCGACGTACATCAATGCCCCCACGACGGCGACAGGGATCGACAACGCATTGGCCGAACTGACGCAATGCCGCATCTCGAACCCATGGCGACGCAACAGAGGCACCGTCATCACGCTCCCCCCTACACCGAGCAGGGTCGCGATGACACCAATCAGCGGGCCGCCGATCAACAGAGTCGATGGTGAAAGTGCAGCGCGTACCGGCTTAACCAAAAACCCCGGCCTGAACAGACAATCCGCAATCGTCACCAGGATGTAAATCACAAACAACAAGCGCACCGTGCCGTCCGCCAACAGGCTGGATGCAAAAGCCCCCAGCACCGTCCCCATCCCGATATAAAAAATGAGCGGAACCAGAGTTTCACGCAGCAGGTTGCCACTGCGCCACTGGGCAAAAGTGGCGTAACCTGCCGTGAAAATCATCACCGCCGTCGAGGTGGCCACTGCGATATGCATCGCCTGACCAGGCTGTTCCCCCGAGGCGATCACCAGATGGTAAACCAGCGGCACCACCACAAAACCACCGCCAAAACCGAACACGATGGTCGTCATACCGGTAACAACGCCGGTCAACAGCACGAAAATAATATCCACCATAGCCGCAGGCGCTCCTGAGTAAAGATGTCGAGCGGCAGCATAAAACACCGGCTTTTGGCTTGCTTCATATCAAAGGCCAACTATCATTGCGTTTCGGCCAACTGTTCAGCGAAAAGCTTTATGCGCAATCGACATATTGACGATCTCGACTCGGTGCAAAGGCCCGTGATTGCTATTGGCACCGACTACCCAAGGGGTTACCTGCTGCCTATGCACCAGCATCGGCGCGCTCAATTGCTTTACGGCGCCACCGGGGTAATGCACGTGTTCACCCGTCAGGGGAACTGGATTGTGCCGCCTCAGCATGCGGTGTGGCTGCCCCCACAGATGGCGCATGAAGTAAGAATGGTCGGCGTCACGACCCGCAGCCTGTACATTGAACCGGCCGCGTTGTTGGTTGACCCACCACAGGATTGCCAGGTGGTCAGCGTAACGCCGCTGATGCGCCAACTGTTGATGGCCGCCGTCGATATGCCACTGGATTACGATGAGCAAGGCCGGGATGGCGCGCTGGTTAGCCTGCTGCTGCATGAGTTGGCCAATCTACCGCCTCTGCCACTGCATATCCCCCTGCCGGCGGACCGGCGACTGAGTGAACTTTGCCAGCAATTCCTGCAACACCCTGACGCGCACGATTCACCTCAGGCATGGGCTTCGCGGCTGTATATGAGCATCCGCAGTTTCAGCCGCCTGTTTCGCGCTCAGACAGGAATGTCCTTCTCACAATGGCGTCAGCGTGCCTGCGTGGTGTTGGCGCTGGCCCAATTGGCCGAAGGCAGCAGCGTGACGCAGGTGGCTCTGGAATTGGGGTATGAAAGCAGCGCGGCGTTTGCCACCATGTTTCGCCGCGTGCTGGGGCAGGCGCCGTCCTGCTATCTGGCTTCAGAACGGCGCGAAAGGGGTTAGCGGAACTTCTTGTGGTTAGCGTCGCGGGTTTGTTTGAAGCCCTGCGCGACCTGCTTGGCTTCGGCCAGCTTGCCCTGGTTGGCCAGCGCCAGCGATTGGTCGATCTGACCGATCAGCGTGTCCAGCCCGTGGTGGAAATCTTTTATCTCCGGGCTATCGGGCGCTTTGTCCTCCAGCTTGGGCGGCGTGCTTTGCTTTGCATCCACTGCGGCGGCGCGCATGTTCTGCAAACTTTGCTTCAAGGTATCCGTGGAGTCAGTGCTCAGCACCGTTTTGTAATTGCCTGCGATGGTATCCATATCGTCGGCCAGATCGGCCGCGACCGCCAGTGAACTGGCGCCCAGCAGCGCCAGCGCCATCAGCGCTTTCAGTTTGTTCGACATGCTTGCTCACCTTCCAGTTATTGTTTTAGTGGTCCCCTTTTAGGGCTGTGCGCCGTCATTGACCACGCCATGACGCAGCACAGCCTAAACATAGGCAAGGGAGCAGAAAACCGAAACCGGAGATTTGTAAGCAAGGTTAAAACAGAGGAAGGGGAAACGGCTGGCAACGGGAGCGGCCAGCCGTGGCGAACATTATTGACCGGCGATTTTCATGTCCGGCAGTAAAACGGAGCCGCACTGAATATTGCTGCGGGTTTCGATGTCGCTGCCCACGCTGACAATGTTGCGCAGCATATCCTTGAGGTTGCCGGCGATGGTGATCTCGCTGACCGGATACTGGATCTCGCCGTTTTCCACCCAGAAACCGGCGGCGCCACGCGAATAGTCACCGGTAATACCGCTAACGCCCTGGCCCATCAGTTCGGTCACCACCAGGCCCGTGCCCAGTTGCTTCAGCATGCCGGCAAAGTCATTACCCTGCCCGGCAATGCGCCAGTTGTGAATACCGCCTGCGTGTCCGGTGCTGTGCATACCGAGCTTGCGGGCCGCATAGCTGGTCAGCAGCCAGGTTTGCAGTACGCCATCTTTAACGATGTCGCGCCGTTGGGTGCGTACACCTTCGCTGTCGAACGGCGTGGAAGCCAGGCCTTTCAGCAGGTGCGGGTGTTCTTCAATGGTCAGCCAGTCCGGCAGGATCTGCTTGCCCAAAGAATCCAGCAGGAAGGTGGATTTACGGTAAACGCTGCTGCCGCTGATGGCGCCAACCAAATGCCCGAACAGGCCGGTCGCCACTTCGGAAGCGAACAGCACCGGGGCGGTCATGGTAGACAGCTTGCGCGGTGCCAGACGCGACAGCGTGCGGCGGGCACATTCCTGACCCACCCATTCAGGGCTTTCCAAATCGCCCATCGCACGGCCGATGGTATAGGCGTAGTCGCGCTCCATATCACCATCCTGCTCGGCAATCACGCAGCTCGACAGCGAGTGCCGGCTGGAACAGTAGCTTTGCAGCATGCCATGACTGTTGCCGAACACCTTGATGCCGTAGTGGCTGTTAAAACTGCCGCCTTCGGTATTGGTGATGCGCTTGTCAGCCGCCAGCGAAGCCTGCTCTGCGCGAGCAGCCAATTCAATACCGCGTTCGGCGTCCAGTTCTGCCGGATGGAACAGATCCAAGTCCGGTGCATCAAACGCCAACAGGTCCTTTTCCGCCGGGCCGGCGTTCGGATCTACCGAGGTGTAACGGGCAATATCCAGCGCCGCCTGCACGGTGCGGGCAATGGCATCCGGGCTGAGATCGGTGGAAGAAGCGCTGCCTTTGCGTTGCTGGTGATAGACGGTAATGCCCAACGCGCCATCGCTGTTGAACTCAACGTTCTCCACTTCGCCAAAGCGAGTGCTGACGCTGATACCGGTAGATTTGGTCACGGCAACTTCTGCCGCATCAGAACCGGCGCGCGCCAGTTCCAAAGCCTGTGAAACGGCCTGTTCCAGCGCCTTGCGCTGTTCTGCAACTTGAGTGACTACTTTCATCAATCTGCCATACTTAATCAGAAAATCGTTGAGAAAAGTGCCGTGGCGGCGTGGTTGCGCGCGGAGTCACGCGCAAAAATCATGTGATTTATACTTTTGAGTCTAACAGGAACCGCGTGGAATTTCGCATAAAGCCGGCAACCTGTTAGGATTAGCCTCTTTTTAACGGAGCCTACCATGAACAAACAGCCTGAAGACTGGCTCGACGATGTCCCGGAGAACACGGACGAGGACGATGACGAGATTATCTGGGTCAGTAAAAGTGAAATTAAACGTGATGCCGAAGCCCTGAAAGACCTGGGGACCGAACTGGTCGAACTGGGTAAAAACGCGCTGGAACGCATCCCGCTGGACGAAGATTTGCGCGCCGCAGTTGAGCTGGCGCAGAAGATCAAGAAAGAAGGCCGCCGCCGTCAGCTGCAGCTGATTGGCAAAATGCTGCGCGCCCGCGATGTAGAGCCGATCCAAACCGCGCTCGACAAGCTGAAGAACCGCCATAACCAACAGGTTTCGCTGTTCCACAAGCTGGAAGCGCTGCGTGACCGTCTGGTGGAAGAAGGTGATGACGCGATCCCGTCGATTCTGGCGCTGTATCCGGAAGCCGACCGCCAGCAGCTGCGCTCACTGGTGCGTAACGCACAGAAAGAGAAAGCCGCTAACAAGCCGCCGAAAGCTTACCGTCAAATTTTCCAATACCTGCGCGATCTGGCCGAAACCGCCGAATAATCGCCGCCGTCACCACGGGATGAATCCGATTCATCCCCGGTGATGTGCAGGTTCACCGCTGCTTTCACGGATATTGAAACGCAGGCTGCCTTCCAGTTCTTCTTCCGCCTCTTCAAACAACAGGATAATCGCACCAAAGCGACGTTTGCTGCGGGCGTTGAGATGGGTAAACTCAATCTCGACCGGCAGGCCGATATCCGCCGTCACCACGTCCCACAGCGCGTCAAGATTGGCACCAAAAGCCTCATCCAGTGCAAACTTATGCGCAAAAACGCGGTAAAACGCCGGCAGATCGCTAATCTGATTAAAATCGAACTCTACTTTTGCCATCAAGCTCACTCCACCCGAATGAAGTTTTTATAATGGTCACGCGTGACAAAAATCAGGCCATCACTGGAATACAGCAGGCGATCGGCACCACGCCGGCCGCATTGGTAATTGATATCCGCCTCGCGCCATACCCGGCTGCGGGCCGCAGGCAGTTGTCCTTCACGGTTTGAGAAACGGTCGCCACCAATTGCCTTGCCCGGCAGCACCGAACACAGGTTGCCGTTACGTGCATCCCATCCCTGCTCGCGCGCCTGTTTTTTAGTGATGTAATAGTCCGGCAGCCGCTGATGCTGCTGCAGGTAGCTCACCACCCTTTTCTGCTGCGTCAGTTGGTCAATACTCTGGCCTTCGGCCACCGCCGGTACGTTGGTAATCGCCCGATCGTTACCACGCAGTGCGCTAAAACCGGCTATCACAATGGCGATAACTACCGCCACGAGGATCCGCTTATTCATTGCTGTCCCTGAATTATGGCCGACAAGGGTGCACCGGCACCCATGCTAGTTGGATTTATAGATGAAGAGGATGAAGCAGAGATGACTGGTATGTAACGTTTTCACTTCAGGGAAACCACGCCCCACAACCTGCAACACCCATTCAAGCTAATCATGCCATTGTGCAGCGCGTCTGGCACTCAGTGCAACTCTGAAACAGGCCTCTATCAGGCAAGTATAGCCCCGGCAGGGGCGTTTGGCGTATCAGTCGATCAACGCGTGGCGGTAGCGATGCAGCATGCCGGCCAGGCGTTTTACCGGATCGGTAACGCTGAGCGGTGCGTGATAATCCACCAGCTTTTGCTGATAGTCATTCATTTCGTCCAGCAGCCGATCGTAATAGTAAGCGCGCTTCACGTCGTTCTTGGCCGAAACCACATGATCGGCAGTGTTGCGAATCTGCTTGTGGAACGCCGAAAGTTCTTCGCTAACCGGGATCTCCGCCCGCTGCATGCGCTGATGAGCAATGATCAGATTCAGCGCCAGCCGGTATTTGGCAATGTCGTTCGGGAACATCATCAGCAGTTGGTTAAGCTGCTGATACAGCGCCGGCAGATGGTTTTGCCGACGGCGCGACGCCTTGGTGGTCAGTGCCGATACTGCGCTGCTGACAAACTGGTTCAGCAGCGTGCGGCCGGTGCGTTCACGTGAATTATCGCGGATCAGCAACAGCACCATCAACCCCACGCAGCTACCGAGGAACTGGCCAAGCGCACCGTCGAGAAACTGAGTGACGTTGAATTCCATCGGGTTACTCAACACCAAAATGTTGATGGTCCCCGCCAGCAAGCCGAGCGAACCCAGCCGCCTTTTCTGCACTTCGATACCGATGAAAAACGCCAGCAGCCCGAGGCTGAGGCACAGCAGCAAAATGCTTTGCTGAGTCGCCGGCAGGATCACCATAAAGAACAGCGAACCGACCGGGATTGCCGCCAGCATGCCCAGCACAAAATCCATTGCGACCATACGTGGCGCGGGGGTACGCATCGCCAGCGAGGTGATCACCGCAATGATCACCATAAAACCGCTGCCGGAGGTCCAACCGGTCCACAGCCACAACAGGCTGCCGAAGGTCGTCGCCACAAAGGTACGCAGACCGTTGATCATCGCGTGATGACCTTCCGCCGACGTCGGTTTGATCACCACCTCACTGCTCAGCACACTTTCTTCCACCGCACTGATGCTGCTGTTGGTGTGCACGCCTTTAGCCAATAACAGATAACGCGTGGCCGCCCCGACCCAACTGCTGATGGTCAGCAAGGTTTCGTCGGTGCGGTTGGTGGTCAGCACCTGGCGCAACAGCTTCATGCGCTTGTGAATTTCCTGCGGGGTATCCGCCGGCACCATCAGCAGTTCGCGAATATTCTCTTTCACCGCATCCGGATGATTCAGCAGGATTAAATACGTCTCGCAGGCCTGGGTAATCAGCGTCAGCGACAGCGTATGCAACGCCTGAACACGACGGTTCACCTTTTGCCAGCGTGAAGACTCCATCATCAGGTTGCTGCGCATGCCGTTCAGCGCAGTGGTGCTTTTCACCAGGTTGCTCCAGGCGCGGTCAATGTCTTCTTTCTCGGCATCGCTGATGCACATCTGCATCAAGCGGTACTGATCCACCAACAGTTGATCCACCGCGCGATCGATATCCTGCTTGATCGATCGCGGCGAGAACAACAGATCCGCCAGCACTGCGCTGACGATCCCCAGCACGATCTCGCTACAGCGCTCAATGGCGAACTGCGGCGCTTCCAGCAGGTGGGATTCGCTGGTGGCAACCGTCACGATAATGATCAGCGCGGTATAACCGGCCAACCCCCAGGCGTAAGAATTCTCGACTTTAATCAGCGAGGACAACCAGGTACAAAAACCGGCCCAGATACAGCACAACAACAGCATCACAACGGGCGCACGCGCCGTAGTGACGATAATCGCCAGACCGACGAAACACCCGATAAAGGTACCGATGATACGCAGCCAGCCGCGGTGGCGGATAGCGCCGGAGAAGGGTTCGCCACCGGCGGCAAAGGCCGGGCCGGCGGCCACGATGGCGGCGGTCATCGCCGACCAACGTGGCGTTTCCAGATTGAGGTGGAAGCCGACAAACAGGGCAAACACAATGGCAAAGCTGAGCTTGAAGGCAAATCTCAGCCTGATAAAGGTTGGGTTATTCATTAACCGAACTCACGCAGCCGATGCATCAAACGCACAAAAGGCGAGCCGCTGTCGGTAGCGCGATCGTTCTTGCCGGTGATCACCACGGTAGCCGTGGTACCTGCCGGGTACGGATGCAATTGGTCTTTGTCATCCAGCAGAATTTTCACCGGCACGCGCTGTGCCAGGCGCACCCACTCCAGGTTGCTGTCGATCGACGCCAGCCCTTTGCTGTTCACGGTGCTGCTGCTGTTATTGACGGCGGCAGCCACGCTGTCGACGGTGCCATGCATGATACGGTTACTGCCCAACGGGGTAATTTCCGCACGATCGCCTTTGTTCAGACCATGCAGCTTGGTTTCTTCCAGATAGGCCAAAATATAGAAACTGTTTTTCTTCACCAGCGCCACAGCGACTGAACCGCGGGTAATGTACTCACCGGCATGCACGTTCAGGTTTGTGATCCAGCCATCGGCCGGTGCGCGCACAGTGGTACGTTCCAGATCCAGCTTCGCCAGTTCACGCGTCGCTACAGCCTTCGCCAACTGATGTTCTACGGTTTGCAGAACGTTATTCGCCTGGTCTATTTCTTCCTGCGACATCGCCTGCACGCCCAAGCGAACACGACGGCCCGCCTCCCTTCTTTTTTCCGCTGCCAAGGTCTGGTAGTAGGCCACGTCGGCGTTAGCTTCCGCCAGAGCCTGCTGGTAGCGCGGCTGGTCGATCACCAACAGCACCTGCCCTTTCTTGACCAACTGGTTATCCACCAGCGGCACGTCGGTCAGCAGCCCGGTAACGTCCGGCGCTATCGCCACCACGTCGGCAGTAAACTTGGCATCACGCGTCCAGGGGGACTCGGTGTAAAACACCCAGGCTTTGAATACGGCGACGATCCCCAGCAGGACCAGAATCAGAGTGATCGCGATTCGGGTTATTTTTATTGAAAAATTTTTCACAGCGACCTCAAACGAAAAGACATGAAATCAGATAGAACAAACAGCAGTACAGCGCGGTATTGAACAGCGCTGGATGCCAGACAAAATCGTAGATCCCGGTAGGCTGCAGCAGGCGGCGCAGCAAGAAAAACAGCGCCAGCGAGACCAGCAACTCAAAAAATACCGGGGGGAACGACAGTCCGAAAATGACCATAACCGGAAGCAAACTCATCAATTTTTCCTTATTACTCACTGCACCGGGCGTAACCCTTTATACCCGTCATCTTTCAAGTTGCAGCGCTGTTATCTGCACTCGCTCACCCCAGTTACTTACAAAAGTAAGCGCCTGGGGTGAGCGAGCTGGTCGCCTAGCTGCAACTTGAAAGCTATAGGGTATATTTCATTCACATTCTCTTTACATTTTAGCCGACACGCACCACAAATTCCGCCCCAGACAGGTTGTCCAGGCCACGAACCTGAAAAAAAGGTAAACTCTGGAACGTACATCCGCGATAGGGAATGCGAGGATACCGGAGGGATCGGCCACGACGTCGGCGCCGATCGCACTCGCGCGTTGATAAGGTCTTTCCACCCGACCCCGTTATATTAGCGTGCTTACTATCAACTCATCAACAATCTGTGATCTAAATCACTTTTAAGCCAGAGTGAATAATGGAACGATTAAAACGGATGTCGGTATTCGCCAAAGTGGTTGAATGCGGGTCATTTACTGCGGCGGCGCGCCAACTCGATATGAGCGTTTCGTCTATCAGCCAGACCGTCTCCAAACTGGAGAATGAGCTGCAGGTTAAACTGCTTAACCGCAGCACCCGCAGCATTGGCCTGACGGAAGCCGGAAAAATCTATTACCAGGGTTGTCGTCGCATGTTGTTGGAAGTGAGCGAGGTGCACGAACAGCTGTACGCGTTTAACAATACGCCGACCGGCACGCTGCGCATTGGCAGCTCGTCCACCATGGCGCAAAACGTGCTGGCGACCATGACTGCCGATATGTTGAAGGAATATCCTGGCCTGACGGTGAACCTGGTGACCGGTATTCCGGCGCCGGACCTGATTGCTGACGGGCTGGACGTGGTGATCCGTACCGGTGCGCTTCAAGACTCCAGCCTGTTCTCCAAACGTCTGGGATCCATGCCGATGGTGGTCTGCGCCGCCAAAAGCTATCTCAGCCAGCACGGTACGCCGCAGAAGCCCAGCGACATGGTCAACTTTTCCTGGCTGGAATACAGCGTGCGGCCGGATAGCGAATTCGAACTGATCGCCCCTGAAGGCATCAGCACGCGTATTGCGCCGCAGGGACGTTTTATCACCAATGATTCACAGACCATGATCCGCTGGCTGAAAGCCGGGGCCGGTATCGCCTATGCGCCGCTGATGTGGGTGATCGAAGAGATCAAACGTGGTGAGATCGAGATCCTGTTTAAAAGCTATCATGCGGATCCTCGCCCGGTGTACGCGGTGTACACCGAGAAAGATAAGCTGCCGCTCAAGGTGCAGGTGTGCATCAACTACCTGAGCGATTACTTCAAGCGCGTGGCGGAAGTTTATCAGGAGTATCGCTGAGCAAAATACGGCGTGCCAACGCGCCAAGCAACAGCAAGGCCAGCATGCCCAGCCCCCAAACCAGCCAGACAAGATACCCAGCCCAGGTGATCAACTGCGGGAAATAACTCGTCAGCCAATCCCCCAGTTGCTGCAACAACGGTAACCAGCTTTCCAACAGCGCCTGCGGCACCAGGCTAAGCAACCCCGCCAACGGGGGCGCCAGCTCCGCAGAACCCCTTTGTGCCAGCCCCGTCAACGACGGCAGCCAGGCCAACACGCCGGAAGCTCCCCAGGCCAGCAGCGTCCATAACGTCATGGCCGCCAACAGGACGACCAGACTCCATCCTGATTTGGTCATGGTTGCCCTCCGCTGACCGCCGTACCACACTGCTGGCAGAAACGGCTCCCCGGCGGCAGCGGCGCCGAACACCCGCGGCAGGACGCTGACTCCGTTTCGAAAGGTTGGCCGCAGCGGTGGCAGTAACGGGCACCGGGCCGGTTAGGCGCCTGACATTGCAGGCACTGCGGGCCCTGATCGCCATGCTGGTTATAACGGTTACCATGGTGTCCGCCCCCGTGCCGCGAACGTGAGTGGCCACCACCAAAGCCACCTTGTCCCAAAAGCTTTTTCAACATGCTCATCGCTCTTCACCTCTCTGCTGTACGCCAGGACTCAATGTAAACCCTGGAGTAAACTCCAGGGTAAAGCGCTGCGAGAAGGATTTACGTTTAATTACATCCTAAGATCAGCAACGCTTTGATGTGGCTAGCAAAAAGCATCATCTGTCATTACCTGGCCTGCTGCCGGTGCGCTATGCTGCGGAGACCTCTCCCTGCATCAGGAATAAAAATGAAAAAAATCATACTGGACTGCGATCCGGGGCATGACGATGCTATCGCCATGCTGCTGGCCTGGGGCAATCCGCAGATCGAGCTGCTGGCCGTCACCACCGTGGTGGGCAACCAAACGCTGGATAAGGTGACCCGCAACGCGCTGGCTGCTGCACGTATCGCCAATATCACCGGCGTGCCCTTCGCCGCCGGCTGCCCACGGCCGCTGGTGCGGCAAATCGAGGTTGCGCCCGATATTCACGGCGAGTCAGGCCTGGACGGCCCGGTTTTACCTGAGCCAACGCTGACGCTGGAAACGCGACACGCGGTAGATTTGATTATCGACACCATCATGGCCCATCCGCCAGGCAGCGTGACGCTGGTCCCCACCGGCGGCCTGACCAATATCGCCATGGCAGTTCGTAAAGAACCACGGATTGCCGAACGGGTGAAGGAAGTGGTGCTGATGGGGGGTGGCTACCACGTGGGGAACTGGAGCGCGGTAGTGGAATTCAATATCAAGATTGATCCGGAAGCCGCGCACATCGTTTTTAATGAGAAATGGCCGCTGACCATGGTCGGGCTGGATCTGACCCATCAGGCGCTCGCCACCCCAGAGGTGTGTGCACGGATTGCCGCCATCCACACCGGACCAGCCAGGTTTGTCGGCGAATTGCTCGAGTTCTTTGGCAAAATGTACCAGCAGGCGCAGGGGTTCAGTGCACCGCCGGTGCACGATCCCTGTGCGGTGGCTTACGTTATTGCCCCCGATGTGATGACGGTGCGAAAAGTCCCGGTAGATATCGAACTCACCGGCACCCTGACACTGGGCATGACGGTAGCCGATTTCCGCACAGCACCACCGCCCGACTGCCATACGCAGGTAGCAGTAACGCTGGATCAGGATAAATTCTGGGGTTTGGTGGTGGATGCTCTAGAGAGGATTGGGGACGTGAAGATTTAATGAACGGTTAACGAGCCGGACATTACCGATGCCGAACAACTGGAGCTCACCGCCGCAGCCGGTGTTATTCGGTTGCTGTGCCGGGAGGACGAAGTTTTTAGGGTATCGATGTAAAAATCCCGGCCAGTTGGCCGGGATTGTCGTTTAAGGTTGGTAATCTTCATATTCCCAAGCAAAGACGCGAGAGAGCTTTTGCGCTATCTCCATCCAGTCTTTGCCGTCGCACTGATCGATATAATCTGTAATGGTCTTGGTGATCTCATCAAGATCATACTTGCGAACCAATAGGGTATGACGCATCAGCTCAGGCACCCAATGATGTTTACAGAGCCATTCAGGGGTACAAATATTAATTTGGAAATAATCCGTACCTGCTTCATTTTCTGGCCCAATTTTAAGATTAACCAACAAAATAAAGCAGTCTTTCTCCTCCGGTTTGTACTCCTCCAAACTAAAATCTGGGGAGTCAACCCATATACCTCTTAATATTGCTTTCATGGCGTTATATTCATATGTCCGTTACTAATAGTTACCGACTTACCAGTAGTAGGATGAACCTCTAATATCTGGAAATTCGCCTGTACACCTGTCGGATTATAATTGGTTGGTGCATTTGGTTTTTCTGTCGGTGGTCGGTATAAACGAGTACCATCTGAGCTCATCCAACAGCCTGGACAATCTTTTTGATTTTTAACCAACTTAGCACCATCTCCTACCCAAACTTTACCTAACCGATCTGCTTCTGTAGCCGTGCCCACCCCAACAGAGAAGTTAGGGTTTGTTGTACCGCTACCTTTAACAGCTTCTGCTAGCCTCGGATCCTGCTTCGCAATATTATTCAGGTTTTGCTGTAACAGTTCATCTTTCAACTTAGGATAGGTTGCGATGTTTTCCGCACCAGAACTCGTTGATGTTCCCTTTCCTATGCTTCCATTCTTAGCAGCATTAGCCGCCGCAGCTTTCGCTGCCGTCGCCTCTGCCGCTGTCTTACCGATACCTACCGCACCACCGGCCCCAACACCGCCCGGTACGATAGCTTCCGACATCTGGATACCGGCATTATTCAGGCACAGCACCACATTACCCGCACAAGCCTGTATCGCTGCTTTCGCTGCCGCTGCTATTTCAGGCGTGGCCGCTGCCAGTAAACCACCACCAAGACCCGCCGGAAGCGCCACCATCAGCGCATCGTTCATCGCCAGCCCTTTCTGGCAGGACGCTGAGCTTGGGTCAGTGCTGCAAGACGCGATATTCTTGCCGTGCTGCTGCACGAACTTGGTTTGGGTGTCTTCGTTACCACCCAGCAAGTTATTCTCTACCGCATTCTTACCGGCCTGCGAAGCCGCTACCGCCCCTGCCGTACTGTCTGAAGCTATCCCCCCTGCCAGTCCTGCGGCCAACTGGCTCAAAGCACTCACCTCCTGCTTCTCGCCTTCTGTCAGGCTGCTTATGTCACGGCCCGGGAACCTTATCTCTACTATCACCCGCGCGGCCAGCTCGCCACCGCCCGCACCCACCGCACCGGCTACCTCAGACTGGTTGTTCAGTTGCGCAGTTATCGCCCCCAATAACGCATACGCCATTGCGTTCGCTGCCACGTTATTTTCACCGACCCGCGCCTTGATTTCTCTCGCCAGATACGGTGCCGCTCCGCTCGCCAAAGCGCCGGCCAAATTGTTCCCCGCCAACGCCTGCAGCGCGCCCGTTACCGCCTGCGCGGCCCGTTGCATATCGCTGCCGGTGCCGTATTTCTGCATCTCGGCCTGATATTCCGGCGTTTTACGCAACGCTATCGCATCCAGCCCCGGATGCTTGTCCTTTGCCTTCTGCAAGCCATTGATATCACCCTGGGTGCGGACAATATCCATCGTCTGCCCGGCGATTTCGCCGATCAGCTGCGCCAGCTTCAGCCGGTTCTGCTCTTTCTCCTTGTCGAAGATCGGCCCGATACTGCCATTGGCGTTATCCGTATCCCGGCTCAACGCATTCACATCTTGCTGCTGGTTGGCCCGATCGCGAATAACCACGCTACCGCCCAACACCGCAGCCTTGGTCGTGCCTTCTGCATGCCTTTTAGAACGGCAATCTGATCATCGACATAACTGGCTCACCGAGTACGGCATCACCAACCCGAAACCTCTGAAGATCACCGCCGTACCCGGTGTGATCCGGTTACGACACAGGGAAGAGGAGGTTTTGAGGGCTTAGGAAGCAAAGATCCCGGCCAGTTCAAGTTGGCCGGGATTCATTTGATAGATCATCGTTTATTTAGAAACGTTATTTATCAAGTTTTATACCTAAGCGAATCACTTCTGTTGGAAATAAGGGCTGTAATATTATTTCATTGTTAAAAATAAACAATTTTGGTGATAACGCTGTCACATCATAAATATTTTCAGCAATCAAGCTTAAACTTGTCCTAAAAACAGGAATACTAGCATCATCCACAAAAACGAATACTGCATCATTTTTTATATAATTTGCATTCAATAGTTCATTAATGCCCTCATAATCTGAGTACTCTATCTCCGACCAAGATACATTACCACTTACAAAAGGATATTTATTTAAAATATCAATAACATCCTTCTGATCCTGACCGTCAACTATACTAAAATCAGCACTAAGTGCTTCTTTACACTCTTCAAATAAAGTCATTTGCTCTACCTGTTTAGCTGTTTTAATATTGTTTCAAAAGATTTCTCATTACCATCAAATGGTATGACCTGCTTTATTGCCTTACCCGGCCCTTTACCTTGAGAATAATCCCAAATATTAATATGAGTACCTTTTTCAGGATCATAATCAACACGCCAACCTACTTTTCCATCTTTAGATTGACGACCAATAACCTTTCCATTCCCGGCGCTTATTTCTAGCCGTCCAATAACAGGCTTAGAATCCGCTCCTAGATTACCAACAAGATTTAATGCTTTATTTCGAGCACTTTCCCAGTTTTTCTCTGGTGTGAGAGTTTGTTCAATTTTATTTCCCGGTTGTGTCCCAGGCTTAACCTTACCAATCACACCAAGCGCCGCCAGGGCCTTACCACCAACCGCAGCACCCAGCCCTATCGCTTCTACCGCTTCCTTACCGTTCAGCGCCACCTTCACATAGTCCGGCATCGCCTGGTAAATCGCTCTGGCGCTATCTTCATTCTCTGCCAGCACGAACCGGTCAAGCTGCGCCAGGTCGTCACTGCTCAGATTAGAGAATACTGGCAGACGTTTCAGGCTGTTGGCAATATCCGAACCTGCACCGGCCTCTGACAACGCTCCGTTTGCACAGAACGGATTACCGGAACAACCTTCCGCTACCGCTTCTTCTCTGTTTTTCTTGCTGACCTCAGCATATTTCTCGTAAATATCCTGTTTGTCAGCACCGGTTTTATCAGCGGCCTCAAGCTCTTTGTGCAGATTCAGCACGTCTTTAGCGCTTAAGAAGTTATTCTCTACCGCATTCTTACCGGCCTGCGAAGCCGCTACCGCCCCTGCCGTACTGTCTGAAGCTATCCCCCCTGCCAGTCCTGCGGCCAGTTGGCTCAAAGCACTGACCTCCTGCTTCTCACCTTCTGTCAGACTGTTTATGTCACGGCCCGGGAACCTTATCTCTGTTATCACCCGCGCGGCCAGTTCGCCACCGCCCGCACCCACCGCACCGGCTACCGCAGACTGGTTGTTCAGTTGCGCAGTTATCGCCCCCAATAACGCATGCGCCATTGCGTTCGCTGCCACGTTATTTTCACCGACCCGCGCCTTGATTTCTTTCGCCAGATACGGTGCCGCTCCGCTCGCCAAAGCGCCGGCCAAATTGTTCCCCGCCAACGCCTGCAGCGCGCCCGTTACCGCCTGTGCGGCCCGTTGCATATCGCTGCCGGTGCCGTATTTCTGCATCTCGGCCTGATATTCCGGCGTTTTACGCAACGCTGTCGCATCCAGCCCCGGATGCTTGTCCTTTGCCTTCTGCAAGCCATTGATAT
>Ga0302349_1001060_pt1 | contig 24384 bp, 26 predicted proteins | sample PhyAR1_FD_202176 | JGI IMG/M metagenome (GOLD analysis project Ga0302349, IMG submission 202176) | Leaf surface microbial communities from alfalfa plants in UC Gill Tract Community Farm, Albany, California, United States - DLSL A.R1... | ecosystem: Host-associated > Plants > Phyllosphere >...
TTTTCCTTTGTTTTTAGAACGGGGATGGTGCTAAACCCAGCCCTCCGCGTGAGGGCTGGCCGTGAGATACCGCACCGAGTGGGCATGAGAATGAACACACTCGACACGACGGAACGACGTGGCGACAACAGAATGCCGACAGTCCTATCGTCGGCACGGTGAAAGCGGCGTGACCAACAGGTCACAGCAAGCGACGCTGTTGACCTGCCAAGCAGCGGCTCTACCCCGGATGGGCGCAGACACGTTGCGTGGCTGCGTAAAACTTGGCGTGCCCGTTTTTTTTGGGCGCGACTAGTTGTGTCAGTCGTCGTGGGTCGGAACGACGCACGCCTTCGGTGCCCCAAGGGCGTTTGCTTTGTTTTTGGGTCTAAACGAGAAATATGTAAGCTGGCAGGAACAGCAGGAGAACTAGAGTAAATCTAGATATTAAGAAGACTATTGATGAAGGAATTTAAGACAGTGTGATGTAAAGTGAAGAGCGCCGCCGTGGCGAAGCCACAGCAGCGCTTGTCGTTGTTTGTCTACCGGACACCCTGGCAAAGCTTATTGTTGAGCAACATCCAATCTATCCATTGCATAGGTTCGCTTCGAACAGAGAGTTCGTCATGCATAGCCTGCAATATCGCCCATAGAGGCTGTCCAGATAGAAATTTTTTGCTGTTCATGTCGCAAAAACGCTGGCTCCATGTGTAGACAGCTTCAATCAGGTCATCATCGTAAATCCCATGTCGCTCCTGACGTTTATACCACGCAGCCAACTCGCTCGGCGTCGTAAACGCCAGCTCGATTTGCGCCTGTGCCACCTGAGTTTGATAGCGGCGGCGCTTTTGTTGACGCTGTTTGGCCTCAATCTTGTCAACGCGAGTGAAGCGCAGTTCCCATTGGCGATTTTTGCGTTCTGACAGTCGGTAGTGTTCATCGGGAAAATACTGCTTAACCGTGCTGTCCGACAGCGGCAACGGGCAATCCATGCCCCGTGTCTCTATCAGTTTGTCTAGGGCGGCGATATAGTCCGACTTGGACGCCCCGCCACGCTCTTTGGGGGCGTAGTCTCCCGCCGCAAAGCGAATATCTTTCGCCGTGATCCGCATAGCACCGCCGCGTAAGTAACGAAATAATGCTCGCGCATAAGGATGTTGTCCGAGTTGCGTGCCGCGCTGCTGCTTGCGCTCGACGTCGATAATGGCCTGCGTGGCCGCAAACTGGTGGACGTTATGCGGGATTAACGCGAGATGATGGGGGATCATGCTGATACCTCCTGAACATAGTGCTGTGCTTCTTTTGCCAACAGCGCGTTAAGATGATCGGGCAGAAAATGAGGCTCGCAATACAGCGCCGTGACGTGACCGGCGCTATCGACTCGGCACACCGTCCAGCCAGCACACTCTGTCCCCGCACTCGATACGTACCATTCCACCGCTGGAGACTCGCCCTCTGGCGCAAACCTTAAAGTCACGGGATAAAGCCCGCCGAACTCACTGCCATACTCGGCTTCGACGACGCACCCGTCTGGTTCCTTCAGCGCATTGAGCACTGAACATGACAACAAAAGGCGATAGTCCTGACCGCGTTCAGCAAACTGTTCAAGTTCATCGGCGCTCATCGCGTCTAACTCGGAATTTGTTAACAACGTTCCAATAAATTTCATGTGTTAAACCGCTGCCCTTGCGGGCAGCGTCTCCATTAGGCGGCGTTTGCGATAGGGGTATCAACTTCGTTCTGTGCATCAGATACACTGTTTTGTGCATCAGATGGGGTCATTTCTGGCGCGGCTGGCGAATTTTGTGCATCAGGGGCGCACATCCAGACAGGCACCCAACGGTTGTTGGCCATTTTGATTTCGGCCAGTTCGGCGGCGTCACCCTTCTTCATCTTGTCAGCGTCACGCGCGGCACCGGTTTGCCCTGCTTCGTTCAAGACATCAATGATTTGCGGCTTTTTCAGGTGGTCAAAGAAGTTAGCCTTCGTTGGTTGCCACCAGTCGCGCATATGAAAATCAAGCGCGGTTTCTAGCGCATCGAGCGGACTGCGCGAGGTATGCCCCATGTCTCGGGTCTGAACACCGTCAAGGCTGCAAGCCGTACAGAAACTGAGCAAAGCTGTCAGGTCAGTGGTATTCAGTGTGAAAAAGGTCGTGAAATCCTGTGTCCAACCCTGTGGAAGCAGGGCTTCAAGGCGTTGACCTTCCTGCATCAGTGCCTGAAATGCTGTGCCCTCTTTACCGGAAGGGGCATCATTCGTTAGAGAATAATGTTTACAGGTCAAAGAGATTTGCGCGGGTTGGTGGTACGCACCGCTGCTGAATACGTTCAGGCAAAGCATCCACGCAAGCAGTGCTACTGATTTCTCTGGCTGCTGCATCAGCGCCGCTTGTACCGCCAATGTACGCTCTGACGACATTTTGGTGAGCAGTGGGAGACTAATCGCCTCGACGGGGTCGCGCTGATGTTCATCATCGTTTTTGGGTTTGTCGTCGAGCGGGGATAGCGCCGTTTGGTCTGCCACCTGCTGCACTTTTTCAACCTCAACACGCAACATTACCCCGCGCTGGATACAAAGTGCGCCATCTTTCAGCGAGGCCACCACGCCGCCGCGAATGCGATCAACATAGAGCCATGCGCGATTTTCAGCCTGTTCAGTGAGTTTCTCAATATTCTCATTGAGTTGCAGGACACGTTCAATATTTTCCTCCGTGTCTTCAAGCGCGTTTCGCTCCGCTTCCCACTCGGCAATTTGAGTATGTTCGACTCCGGTCAATTCTGCTTTCGGCTGGGGTTCAAGACGATACTGCTGCGCATCTTCGCCGTAATTGCGGATCATAGACAAGCGCCCTTCTGACCACTTCCAACCCTCTGCATCGGCAATCGCTTTCGCCGTTGCGTGAAGTTTTTCGCGCGTCAATCGCTCTAATAATGCGGGGTCAGTGATGAAGCCCTCATCGGTAAACAGGTCATAGCGAAAATCCCCGCCCGCGAGTTCGTAAGCCTCACGCCCGACAAAGTTTAGCTGGATGTTGTTTTCGGCGGAGATTTCATCACACAGCACCTCACGGCGTAGCGCATCCGGTCGTTGCTCATAAGAATATCCGGCGAGCGCGTTTTGCCATACGTTCAACTGGCGTTGGTGGTCTTCACTGGCTGACAGGGCTTGTAGCTGGTCAAGATTAATAGCATCGGTGGACAGCGCTTCAAGTAGTGCCGGAGCCATTCCCGCCAATCGTAGACATTTCTGCACATGACGGGTGGTATAGCCAAGCACACTGCCGATTTGCGCGGCGGTTTTGCCTGATTCACTGAGCGTCATAAACGCGCGGATTTGGTCTGCGGGGTGCATGTCTTCACGATGACTGTTCTCGGTCAGTGACAGCGTGACAGCCATATCCTCGGACACGACTTTAACAGGGACGAGAAAATCATTATCAATATCCCCCGCCGCTAAAAGCTGTTGCAGCGCGGCTAAACGGCGTCCCCCTGCGGCAACGGCTAACAGACCATCTGTCTGCACAAATGCCACCAGATTTTGTAACACGCCGACCGCTTTAATGCTCTCGGCAAGCTCTGCCAATTTTGTTGCATCAGGGGCTTGTTTACGCACATTTAGCGCAGACTGTACCAGCGAATTCACCGCTACCATTGTGACGGGAATATCGCGCAGCACGGTGTTGACGGCATCGGCCTGTGCCTTTGGGGTGGTTTTCTTGCTTGCTTTACTCGCAGTGCGGGTTGGTTTAGCATTGGTTACTGACATAGTTAATACTCCTATCGAGTTGTTGATGACTGTCTGCCGGACGCTCACCGTCCGGCACCTCTTTGCTACTTTCGTTACTTTTTGATGCCGTGGCTTTCGATATAGCGATTCAGTCCACCGCCGCCGTTCGCTTCAAAACTCCATGCGCGCCAAATTAAGTAGCCTTCATCGTCACGGATAACTAAACGAAAATGCGTCCCTTGGTCGTCCTCAATAGCGACGTTGTGATAACACGCCGCGACGGCTTCGGCTTGTTGTCGGGTAAAGGTATCGTTAGGTAAAACAGGCGTCTTATTGCTCATATCTCTGCTCCGAGAGTTTCAGTAGCCCCGCTCTCGCAAGGCAGGTAAATCCTAGAATGGGATATCGTCGTCAAAATCCATTGGCGGGAATTCCCCCGCCTGTGGCGGTTGTGGTTCCGGCTGTGCGGCAGTCTTGGATTTTTTGCCTTTGCTGGGCTTTTTAGCGGCGGGAGCCGCTGCCTGCTGTGGCTGACCGCTGGTCTGCGGTGCTGAGGTTGAGCTGGCTTCGCGACGGTTGCCCAGCATCTGTAGTGTGCCGCCCACATTAACAATAATTTCGGTGATGTAACGCTCTAGCCCTTGCGTATCAGTCCACTTACGGGTTTGCAAAGCCCCCTCGATATAGACCTGTGAACCTTTTTGCAGGTATTCCCCCGCGATTTCAGCCAACTTGCCAAACACCACAACGCGATGCCATTCGGTTTTTTCTTTTTGTTCGCCCGTTTGCTTATCGCGCCATGTTTCTGAGGTAGCCAGTGATAAATTAGCGACTGCGCCCCCGTTCGGCATGTAGCGTACTTCGGGTTCTTGGCCTAAATGTCCCACTAAAATCACTTTGTTTACGCCTTTGCTCGCCATAGTGTCTCTCCTGATATCCGTTGATTTTTTGCCTTTAAAAACCATCACCCGTTGAGTTGCCGGGGCCGCGGTTTTGACGTTTTGCGGGGTCCTGCTGCACGCTCCCGCTGGTTGTTACCTTCACCCGTTTGAGAGCCGTACGCCGCAAGGGCGTCAATCAGCACGGCGTGGTGAAGCTGTCTGGGGTGAGCGGGAAATTTATTGCGGTCTAATGAAGCTTGCGAAATGGCCGCAATAAATTTATTGCGAAAGGCTTTTGCGTCCCTAGACAGCAAGACGCGTTGTGGTTATCTCAGCCCCGGCGTTCGGACTCAAATGGGGGAAATCAGCCAGCGTTGATGAGCAGGAACCCGCCGCAATGACGAAACGCGCGGGCGCGAAACGGCATTGCCCCTTAGCGCCGGCAGTTCTCTCGCCGGCAGTGAAAGCGGCGTGACCAACTGGTCACAGCAAGCGGTGTTGTTGACTTGCCAAGCAGCGGCTCTACCCCGCATGGGCGCAGACACGTTTCGTGGCTGCGTAAAACTTGGCGTGCCCGTTTTTTTGGGCGCGACTAGTTGTGTCAGTCGTCGTGTGCCGGAACGGCGCACGCCTTCGGTGCCCCATAGGCTGTTATTGGTTTTTTTGAGAGGGAAAGAGAATAAGACCTACAGTAGAAAGACACTTATCCAAAAGAAGATAAGGAAACAGAAGATGAAGAAGAGAATAAAGAGGAAGAAGAACAGCAATAGACAGTATGGAAACAGAACATAACACGCTACCCTGACACGAAACGGGAAGGTGAGCGGTGCATTAGCACCGCCTCTCTTCCCGTGCGCCACAGGCGCACACGGGGTTTTTCGCGCGCTGACAGAGCAGCACACGGCAAGAAGATATAGCCGCCCTATCCACTCGAGCGGCGATAATATTTACCCCATTGCCAACAAGGCGTTAAGTCGCTCAAGCCGCAGATAATCCCCGTCTAGCGGTACGCCATTGCCTTTTTGCGCCGCGTGGGTCATTCCCGCATCAATATAGGGTATTAACGCTGACAAAAGCTCATAGGGTACGGTGATGGCTTTTTGGTTTTGCTGTTCTTCGCGGTACATCATCAACGTTTCTCGTACAAAGGTCTCGCCAATCCCATAGCGCTGATGCGCGTCCTCGTCGGTTTCCCCGATTTCCTGCAAAATATACAAAGCTTCGTCTTCCGTCGGGTCTAAATCTTCACTGAACTCCAGCACGGCCTGCGGCGTCCAGATGAGTAACGCAATATTGTCTTGTGGCGAAAACTCACGTAGCAAGTCAGCACAAACTTCATTCACCTTTCCGTACATCGTTCTATCCTCTCGTTAAATGTTGTTCCGATTCGATGAAGGAGGCGCGTTAACGCGCCCCACGGCGGTTAATCCAACGCCAGCCAAATCGCGTGGGATTCAGGATGGTCGTCAATGGCGCTGCGCAACTGCTCCGCCCGTAAAATGAAATGTTCAGCCAGTTCGTCGTCGCCCTGCTCGTGATGCAGCCAGCAACGATGGTTAAGTACCAACGCGGTCAAAATCATCCCTGCGGCGTCACCGCTGATTTCAGCTTCAAAGCCATTGAGAGATGAAAACACCACGCGCTCGGCGTTTGGTGCCATATAACCGCCGCCGTTGGGCAGCGTGTAGAACTGCCAGAAACCGCCGTCATAGTCACAACAAAAGCGCTGGGCGTAATTGAACATGTGCTGCTCTGCCAGCACAAAATCATCGCCAAACAACATGGGTAAAAAATCCAGTCGGGCGTGACGGGCTACACATTTTGCATTCGCTAACATTTTCATCGGCTTATCCTCCATCGTTTCAGGGTTCATCGTTCCGGCTTACGCCGTGCCGATACGAAAGCCCTGCAACGAGTGGCGGATGCAAGGGCGCCGCCCTTCCACACATGGCCTCTGGACGGCGGGAGTTGAACGGTGAGAGCGCGAAACTTGAGCGCACGAACGACGGGAAAATCACGCAGGGAAGAGGCATAAATAGCGACGGCGGCGAAGCCTCCCTTGCATCGGACACGTCAGGGCTAAAGTTGCGGCACGGCGTTAGCCGTCACAGCACTGCAATAACAGAGAGCGGTTCATTGTCCGGCCAAGCCTGCGGGGATTGGCCGATAGATAGCCGAGCCTGCGACGTCCTTATTGCCTGTATCAGACGAAAAAAGAGGGGCACTGCCCCTCCTCCTTTATGATGCTCTCACACCGGCTAGCGCATCGCGCAGGCTATTCATTTCACGCCGGCCCTCTATGATAACGTCGTGTAGCACCGTCCAATCCAACCATTGGTGAGGGGGGCATTCAGGCAAACGCAATACATCCTCTTGTAGACCGTGGGAAAGAATATGCTCAACTGATTCACACACCAGATACAGCTCAATAGCGCCAAACCGCGCGCCTTTATTAAGGATGGCGTCGAGCACTACGGGCAGCGTATCGTCGTTTTCATCCAACCAACCCGGCTGGTCACTCTCTTTGGCGACAAGCCGAAAACGGCGGGTGCAGCGCTCAAACACCGTTTGTCCGGTTGACGTTAGCGCGGCCTGAATGCGTCGCGAATCCGCCAAAACCTGCGCGCATGCCGCACTAATCGCTTCCCGTAAACAGGTAAGCACGCTAGATAGCTCTTCTTGGTTGAGCCATTCAGAGGCAAAGGGAATGGCTATCTGTGTAGTGTCCCCCGGCAGCATCGGCTCTTGCGTGTATCGGTTGCCGTAGAGTACTAACTCGGCTTGGCTGCCCGCCAGCTTGTCGATCGCATCTTCCAGCCGATAGCGCATCGGGGCCAACGTCTGGCGGGTATACGGCTTCAAGACCGTCACCAGCTCGGCGGCGTTCAGTCGCCCGTAAATGCTTATCCACCCCGGCCAGCGGCCTGGATAGCATTGAACCACATCAATATGGGTAGGCCAGCCCTGCGCTAACATCAGCGCCCTGCCGTGATAACAAATCAGGGCGTTAAGTGCGGTATCGTCGCTATTTTCTCGCATGTGTAATCACCTCAAATCAAAAGGGTATTCACGCCGCGCGCGGCGGCGTGAATAACGATTAAGACTGCAATAATTTGCGTATCTGGATCAGGTCGTTAAGTTTGTGCTGCATCCCTTCGGGGATCTCGCGGTTCTCGTCGCGTGATTGCCACTCTTTCGGCCATAAGGCTTGCTCGGCTAACGTCACCACGCGGGTTAACAGGCTGGCGGGCAGCGTGACCTGCTGCATTTCGTCCTTCACGTCATTGAGCAAGTTTCCCGCAAGGTCGGCACCGACACCGTTCAAATGGTGATCGTCTATCGCACCTATCTTGGCTAACACCGCTTTCACTTCCTCGTCATTGAGTGAGAGCTCCCAACCTTCGGCAAACGCCGCCATGTCGTCAGCGGTCCAAATCAGGAGTGCCAGCGGCGTATCGGCAGAAAAACCTTCTTCAAGTTGCGCGCAAATGTGTTGTCGTGTTCCGTACATGACAGTCTCCTAATCTTTAAAAGATTCATCGAGGGTTAACACTTCACAATATGCTTTGAGATATAACGCATTGATCCGGCGTAAGGTTTGCGATGCCAACAGTACCGGCAGCGACGCGGCTTGGTAGTTGTATTGCTGTTCAAGCCCGTTGAGCGTCTGGCGTAAATCGCACATGGCGTTGGCCAGTGCCGCTACGTCGGCACGTAGTCCTTCGAATCCGTCGTAGTTCATCACGCGGCCTCCGGTAGCCAGTCGCCATTGGCGGCGGGTTGTTGCATGGCACGCTGGACCGTCATAAGACGAGCACGCCCTGCTTTGTGATATTGCTCAAGGAGCTCGATGCCGATGTAACGACGTCCAGCTTGAAGAGCCGCGACGCAGGTCGAACCGCTGCCCGCAAAAGGATCTAACACAATCGCGCCAGGGGCGGTAAAAGACTCGATGATCGGTTGTAAGCTCGTGACCGGCTTCTCAGTCGGATGATGCCGATTGCCGCTGTATTTCCAGCCTTGAACATCAGGCAACGGGTGTTGTGGCAAGCGTGGGCGGCCTTTCGCCAGTATGTAGGCGCATTCATGTGTGTAGCCGACGTAGGCCGATTTTGACGTGTAAGTTTTGGTGAAAACGAAATGTCCCACGATGCTAAACCCTGCGGCTTTCCACGCAGCAATAAAGCGGTCGGCACGGTTCCAGCCGTAAAAGCTGACCATCAGCGCGTCTTTTTTCAGTACGCGGTACATCTCATGACAGGCTGGCTGTAACCATTCGTCCGTGACGTCACCCGCAATCGTCCGGCCTTGACGGTCGCGAAAGCCGACAAGGTACGGAGGATCGGTGAGAATAAAATCGACGGCGTTATCGGGAAAGCCCGCCATAATTTCGACGCAATTGCCCTGTATAAATCGTGACATAAGAAAGTCTCCTCGGGTTAGGGTGCCCGCAGGAGGGAGCCGCCACGGCTCCCGTCCCCTACTGCACGGGGCCTGTAGGCCGTGACCGGTAATGGGTCAAGCTGACCGTGGAATACCGGAGTCGTCGGCTTTTTGACGGCGAGGATATGCCGCGAAAGCGGCTTGAAGGGCGATCCTTAAAGGGCGACTGGATGGCGTAAAATCACAACGACGCCGAACAGGCGCGGAGAAAACGCCCGTCCCGTGGCCACCGGTTGCGGCACACTGGCACCGTGCAGTGGAATCCCCCGCGTAGCGGCGTGGATGAGGAGCTTGCGACATCCTTGTATACAGACGTAGAAGTACAGGGCAGTCACTCTGCCCTGTCTGTATTAGCGGGTAATATCCCTCCAATGATTACCATATTCGTCGCTGATAATGGGTTCGTCCACGGTTCCGGCCACTGGCCATGTATCAAGGAACTTCAGCCCGCGCACAATACTGCTCTCAACATCGTCGAGCAAAATGATGCTGTTAAACCAAACACTCCCGTATGGCCATCGCCAGCTGTACCCTTCGTGAACGGTTTTTCCGTCCTCCCACCAAGTGCGTCCCATCATCATTGCCCCTGCTTCGGCAAGCTCCGGCGTTTCCGCAGAAACCATGTGATGAACCATCATCTCTACGCCGCTGATTTCAACGGCGAATCCAACCAGCCATGTATTCATACGGACTTAACCTCATCGATTGCACACTGCAGAGCGTCCCAATTTAACCCGACATTGGCATCATGGCTGTCTTGCGCACGCTCCATAGCCGCTTCAATCGTGTATTCGTCGAGTGTGTCGTCAAGGGATAAAAAGTCGTCGGCCAGCCAGAACGTCCCGCAATACAGGGCATCGTCGGGGTAGCGTGAAAGCCGGCTTTTAAAGGCTGCGACAGTCATTGAGCGAGCGGTCACATCAGGCAGCGGAAAAACGCTGTCAGCCACGTCGTTCCAGTTCCAATCGTCATACTCTGGTACCTTACGTTCCACGTTTTCCATCACGACACCAAGCAATCGAGATAAGCGCTCTCGAATATCATCCAGACACCATCTTTCGCCGCTGCCGTCTTCACTGGCTAAATAATGGCCATTGAAATAGAGCGCAAACTCACCGTTGTCGAGATGGATACAAGTTACTTTCAGCATAGACACACCCTCAGAATCCGGCACCCTTCTGTGCCGTGCCCCCACAACAGACGGGCTTTTGGCGAAGACGTCAGGGGCGGCGCGCAGGCCGCAGCGTGACGTTAACGGGCTGAATGCGCCGTTTACGTCAGGAACGGGCGAGCACCGGCGATAGCTTCCCTTGACGACAAGCCGCTCGGCTAAAGTGCGGGCACGGCACAGGACAGACTATCCACATAATGACTGCAGAACATTGTGGATAACCTGCACGTAACTGATCGAGAGAGGGATGCGACAAGAGATGAACGTGTCTGTTTATTTTTTTGAACACTCACAAATTGAAATGACGAATTCTTTTTCAGTAAAAACACGTCATTAAGAAAAAGGTATTTTCCTAACTTGCCATATAGGAACATTCCCGCCCATAATACTGTCAATCCATACAGTATTATGAGTTTTAGCAATGAAAGCAGAAATCATCACGGCCATCACGACGTCACGCCTTCAACTGCCACTTTTTGGCGATACCTGCGCTGCCGGTTTTCCCTCTCCCGCACAGGACTACATTGAAGCGCAGCTTGATTTAAATGACTTCTGTATCCGTCACCCATCAGCGACTTACTTCGTTCGTGCTCAGGGTGAATCAATGGTTGAAGCGGGAATTTTGTCAGGTGATTTGTTGGTGGTAGACCGCGCACTGACACCTGCACATGGGGACACGGTCATCGCGGCCATCGAGGGGGAATTCACGGTTAAACGACTTTGTACACATCCACAGCTTTGCTTGCAGCCGATGAATAGTGCGTACAGTCCGATATTTGTCGACCCGGATGAATTAGATATCTTTGGGGTAGTGACGCACGCCATTCACACGCTGGACAAAATCTAATATGTTCCTGCTCTGCGATGTGAACGCGATGTATGCTAGCTGTGAGCAGCTGTTTCGGCCTGATTTGAAGGGAAAACCGGTGATCGTGCTCAGTAATAATGATGGGGCGATTGTCGCGGCTAACAGGGAAGCAAAAGCCCTTGGCATCAAACGGGGGGCCCCGTTCTTTCAAGCTAAGACATTGATTCAACAGCATCAGATAGCCTGTTTCAGTTCGAATTACGCGTTATACGGTGACATGAGCCATCGTGTCATGACGATATTGGAGTCGCTGGCACCGTCGCTGGAAATTTATAGCATTGACGAGGCTTTTCTACAGATAGCCGGTATCGATGCCAGCGAACCTTATTTGGAATTTGGGCGACGAGTCCGCGCGACCGTAGCTCAAAGAACGGGGCTAACCTGCGGCATCGGGATTGCACAAACGCGGACGTTGGCCAAACTGGCCAACCACGCAGCAAAGACCTGGCCCGCCACGGGTGGCGTCGTCGATTTAAGCGATCGCATACGTCAGCGCAAACTCATGGCGCTGTTGCCGGTCGACGAAGTATGGGGGATTGGCCGCAAGCTGTCAGCGAAACTTCGCTTAATGGGTATCGAAACGGTCCTGCAGCTGGCTGACGCTAACTTGCAGTTAATGAAGAAAACATTCGGCGTCGTTGTTGAGAGAACCATTCGAGAGTTAAACGGCATACCGTGTATATCGATTGAAGCGCTACCAGCCAAACAACAAATCATCTGCAGCCGTAGTTTTGGTGAACGTATCACGCAGCTACAGGACATGAAACAAGCGGTATGCCAGTACGCGGAACGCGCGGCAGAGAAGCTGCGTGAGGAAAAGCAGTATTGCCGCCACGTTAGCGTGTTTCTGCGTACCAGCCCGTATGCCAACGAGCCGCAGTACGGCAACAGTGCAAATCAGGTCATGATGTTGGCGACACAAGATACGCGCGATATTGTCGCCGCAGCGACGAAAGCGCTGTCTCAAATCTGGCGGGATGGATATCGCTATCAAAAAGCCGGCATCATGCTCAATGATTTCTGCAGCCGTCCGGGCCAGATAGACATGTTTGATGAGACGCCGCCGCGCGCGAACAGTGAACTACTGATGAAAGTTGTCGATCGCATTAACAGCACCGGTGTCGGAAAAGTATGGTTTGGCGGACAGGGAATTGAAAAAGGTTGGAGGATGAAACGGGAGCTCCTTTCGCCGGGATACACTACACGTTGGAACGAGCTACCGAGTGTCGCTATTAAATGAGGTCCTACTATAGATTTCGCATGCGAAATATCAGAACTATGTTTATAAATTTAAAGCGGGTAGTGAACTACAGGTGTTCCCACTGTATTGAATACCACGCCTTTGACTTCATGAATCACGATCCGATCAAGATTTAGCGCCAGTACGTCACGTCTAGGTTTCATACTGGACGGAACGACAAAATTATTACTAAAGTCATTACTTGAAGTAGAAATTTCAGGCTCAAAAAACTCTCCACTCTCATCTACTTTAAATATTTCGACCTCAGCTTCATTAGTTCTACGTTCTGCATTCAGCACGCTAGACGATTTGTGGAAAAGGATCACGTTATTCGCTTTTTCTTCGCTCTTATTGGATGGTATTTGTGCTGAAGCAAACATTATGCCGTCAAGGGCATAGCGAGGAGTAATTGATAGGTAATCAGCAATGGCTTGAGTTAACAAATAGTTTGATTCAGCCAACTCAGGTACAACAGGCATAACAAGTTTTCGGGAAAGAGTTTTAATGAAACTACTTCGTTCATATCTATGTAAATATTCTGGATTAAATTTGCTAATACCATTAACTCCTAATCGACTTAGCGACGTTAGGTCAAGAAGTCGAACAGGCCTAAGTAGGTTAAATTCAGAGACAACAACAAAGCTGCCTACAGGAGGGCGAACTTCTGATATCGCATTAAATTGCGAAGTGGCACCATAGAAAACAGATATACCTCTGGCATTCATCCTGCCAGATGGTGCTATATCTGATGGAGGAGGGCCAAGCCTCGCTTCAGGCTTGCGAAGAGCATCAGCTATCTCATCCTCTGACTTAAATATTCTTCCACGATATAATGACGTTTCAGCAGGCAGCGTGATAAATGCAGATTGATGATTTTCTAAGAGGTAGCCAAATACTTCCTCAAATGTCTCGAACGCTTCTTGGTTGAAAAAGCGGTTGCTCTCCCGAAGTGTTTTCTCCATCAATGACCATTTCTGAGATAACTTATCAGTGGTAGTTATGGAAGGGGAAAAGTGAGGATCTTCGCCGTAAATGTGTTCATGAGTGTCCCATTCAAACCATCGATTTTTAAGGATCTCCGCTAGGTCTTCAATAACCTCCACGTTAGATGTTATTTCCTCATCTAGTACGTAATCTAGGGGGGCGCCATCTATTTCATCCGTCAACTCGTCGTAATACTCAGGTGAATAGTAAATTTCGATCAACCAGTCAGTTTTATCGCCTAACACCTTCATAGATAGAGTAGGTTTGTCAGAATCACAGTAATCGCAGGGGCGAAGGGAATCATTGTCTTTAGCAATAATACTGCTCAGTATCTCATCATCGCGTAGACACTGAATGCATACTCTCTTTGAATCCATATTTGGCATTCGATGAGCCTTGTTATATAGATTTCGCATGCGAAATCTTTTTGTTTAATTGCGTCGATGTAGCTGAATAAGGTCCTGAGAAGCACGGTAGTGCTGCTTTGCCCATCGTCCATAATTATTAACGGTCTCATACTGACGTTCTGCAGTACCATCACGGTAATACAATATATGGATAATTCCATACTTCTGCAGATAGCTAGCAACCGTGGTTACATTATTTCGAACAAAATGCGTATGGTTCTGGAATGTATCAAGATCAACTCCGTCCTTTCCTTCATCAATCGCATCAAGAATAAAAGCAATTAACGCGGAGGCGATAGAACGTCTGCCAGAGCCTGCAATACAAGCATCAAGCTCTTGAAAGGTCATATGGTTTTCCCTTTGCTACGGTAGTGGGCATCCTCTTCAATTGCTGCCACGAACCATCCAGAAGCAGTTTGCATGTCTATGCTCTCTGGCAAGGAAGCGACTAGCTGCTCAAGTGTAAGTGTACGATTAGACCTGAATATTAGTGCCGACATTCCACACCAGTCCTGATTACTTTCTGGCTTCCAGCCGATATTGAGCATCAATGTTAACGCCGTTTGAGCCGCCCATAACGGCGTTTCAATTGGGTTAGAAGACCATGAATGTAACGCTGCGCCGGGGACAGGCCTGCTTCTTGTAACGTATCCAAGACTTATAGCCGCTTCTGTTAATGCGGCAGCGGCTTCCGATTGGGTGCCGGAAAAACGAAGTACCCATAGGCGGACAATTTGGCCACGGAATGCCGTGGCCATTTTGGTGAACGGTGTTGATTTCATTTCAGAGCTCGCATCCCTCTGACGCGTACCTCTGAAGCCTCAACTGAAATATCACCAATTTCCAGTTTCACCCACACATAGCCCTCTTCTTCTGGCGCACGGTCAGTCATTACTATTCCTTGCTGACCATCGATTTCTACAACAATCTGCCAAGTTTCTGTACTTGAGTTACGATCTAAAGGCTTAGAATTTTTATTGTTCTTAGCCTTAGATTTCGCATGCGAAATATCACCTTTGCTTTTGTTCTTTACTTCATCAAGAACGGCTTTAACCTGCGCTCGTGAAATACCAGACACCCGGGCATCCGCAATAAGTTTCTCAGCGTCTTCGGGAGACTTTTCATTTAATTGGATAAGCGTGTAAGCCAGATCGATATCGGATGTGACTTTATCCCTAAGAAGGGCGGTCACATTCTCTGGTGCATCAATAAGACGGAGATGTTTACTAACAAATGAGGTAGGTTTACCCATTGTTTTAGCGATCTGTTCACCCGTCATATTGAACTGATGCTTGAGCTCATAGAATGATTTAGCCGTTGCTAATGGTTTTAGACCAGACTGCTGCAAGTTTTCAATGAGTTGACCGATGATGCGTTCTTTTCTTTCACGAGGTGGTTTGCCGACATAGATATCAATATGGGTATCACCACGTTTGCGAGCAGTACGAACACGTGTTTCTCCTAACCATATCTGGTAGCCACGTCTGTCGCGAGGATAACAACGAGGGGGGGTGAGCATCCCTATAGTTGCGAAGGTATCAGACATGCCATCTATGACCTCTTCCTCGAAGTCTTCTTCAGGTCGCACTTGTTCTTCAGCATAAACTAGGTTTATATCAACGCGTATAATTTGACCTTCAGGTTCTATGTCAGGCCGAGCAATATCAGCCATTATCCGATGTGCGGCTGTATCGCGATTCTGTTCATCAGGCTGTTTATTGACTATGACCTGTTCAATGCCGGAAACAACAGCAGCATTTTTCTTTTCCTGCTTCTGTGCCTCTAAGCGCTTCAAAATTGACTTCTTCGCCATTATTTATCTCCTGCAAGCTGAATGATCTTATGAGCTAATTCTTCATACTGAATTGCAGGAAGACATTTTGGATCGTACTCATTGAAAGAAAGCCCAAGTTCAATAGCCTCTTTTGCTGCAGCAGGAACGAAAGAAATATAAGCTAAAATAAATTCTTCTGAATAGCCTTTCTCTTCCAATATTTCTATTAGCAGATTTAGATTCAATGTATCTATAGGACCTAGATATCCGTCCTTCAAGGGTTTCTTATAATTTTTAACAGGAGTCTGAGTAACATAAGTCCCCATGAACTGCAGCGAAGGATTGTAGTTACGTTTTATTTTTTGCATATAAGCAAGCTGCTTACCAACAGCTTTTCTCGCTTGCTTTTCTAATAGGGTAGGAATAAGGAGATAGTCCGCAGACATATGTGCAGCGATCATAACGTTCGAATACGATGGCGCTGAATCTGCGATAATGAAATCAAACTGTGTTTTCAACTCAGAGATGCGATCTCTGAAGTCAAACATACAATCACTATTGCGATAGTTAATTTCATTAAGTTCACTAGTAGCTCCGATGAAGAATCGACCACCAGAAAGTTCTATTGGGCAAACTATAGTATCGGAAAAGAACAGCTGGTATGCGTTCGCCTCGCCGGGCGTAAAACTGTTGCTTAATGGTTCACGCTCAATCTCTAATGGTAATTCATCGGGAAAGGCTCTCTCTGTCAAACCGGTAGTCCAGTCCATATCAATCTCAAGCACACGATACCCTTGTTTTCGGAGATCATATGCTATTTCACTAGTTGATTGAGACTTAACTATTCCCCCTTTCTGACTGCACACAACTATCAGCTTACCCATAGGTCCTATTTTTAAAGTCATGTAACAATCCTTAAAATTTCGCATGCGAAATGTGTGAGAAGGGCGTTGTTTGTTTGAGAGAGAATTTCCAAACTACTGCAACATTATGAAGGTATTTCATAGGCACTCCAATGAGTCAGGCGTTTCGCCAGATGTGGGAACAGCTATCTGTCCCCACGTTCTCGTAAGCATGAAGCCAACGGATAAAGTATAGCGATCTTTTATTAGAGTATCAACAATGATATGCAATAGATTTCGCATGCGAAATCATAATAGCGTTTTCGTACTCAGCTTGTCACTCTTGGGTATACTTCTGAGATACCGCCTTAAAACACGCCATTCCATATCAATGTGACCATATAAGTGTCATTTTCAGGAGACAGCTGCACGAAATGTCAGAAGTGGAGTGCACTGGCTACCCACGGCGATAAGCTGATTGAGTCGTTTCTTTCCATCAGGGCGCAGCTCTCCTGCTGGCGACAGATGTCGGTATAATGTCTGTCGTGTGATACCCAGTTCTTTGCACAAATCACCAACCCGGGTCTCTGGTTGTTCCATTGCCGCCATCGCCAGGCGTAATTTGGCCGTCGTCATCTTGAAAGGCCTGCCGCCTTTTCTTCCCCTCGCTCTTGCTGAAGCCAGTCCTGCCCGGGTACGTTCCGATATCAGCTCCCGCTCAAATTCAGCCAGTGCCGCAAAAATACCGAAGACCAGTTTGCCCGCAGCGGTAGTGGTATCAATGGCAGCCCCATGACCCGTCAGAACCCTGAGTCCCACACCTTGCCCCGTCAGGCCGTGAACCGTGTTAATCAGATGATGCAAATCACGTCCCAGGCGATCCAGTTTCCAGACAACCAGCGTGTCGCCTTCCCGTAATGCTTTCAGGCAGTTCATCAGGCCGGGACGTTCTTCAATTTTGCCGGAAGCATAGTCTTCATAAAGATGCGTTGGACTGACACCGGCAGCAAGCAATCCATCACGCTGGAGATCCGTTGTCTGCGAACCATCAATTTTTGAAACGCGCATATAACCAATTAACATTTCACACCTGTCACATATACGGTCGATTATGTGACAGTGTGCTCCAGAACACTTTGAATATCAAAACCAGTCACTTAATCCGTCATTAAATCTAATGCACGTAAAGGGTCCGTCAGGGATATAATGTGACAAAAATTCAGGAGGAATACCATTTTCGGCAAACATGGCTCGTAATTGTTCCAGTGATTCCTGGTCCCGCTGTCCATAAGAAGCAAGTGCAAACAATGAACGGGCCGTTTCAGGGTTGTGTCGGGCATCGACAACCGCTTCATTGATTGCCTCGATGGCTTCTTTCCAGTAGTCGATCTGCCCAACTTTTCTCTGACCCACAGATAAACCTGTTGTGAACCCTGTTTGTGGTTCCGGCATAAATAATTCAGCCTGCTCCCCCTGTGAGCGCAGCACATCCGATTCGAGCAGATTAATGGCGGTAGCCGCCGCTTCCAGCATGTGCAGTTGTACAACTGGGGACAGAATTTCATAAGGACGCCACAACCCCTGTCCCGCCCGCAGCGGATAACCGCAACATTCCCAGACATAGCGAACACTCCAGGCATAAGAGCCGCACTGCGCAAGTGGTGTATTCAGCTCGTCAAGAAGCCCGCGCAGCAACCGAAACCAGATACTGCCATGAACACGTCGTCGGGGTAATTCGACATATCCCGTCGTCAGTGCCTGCCAGGTACGCTGATCCATTGCCGCTATCGGGTCACTTGCCTTGCGTGGAGTTATATCTGCGTTCTCCCAGCCACAAAATCGTCCTTTTTTGCTTTTATAAGATTCCAGCCAGCAACCATGCCGTGGGCAGCTCAGCATCAACGGCACCTTCCAGACAAGTAGCGTAATTTGTCTGTCCGGGTCTTGCAGGCAGAGCGGGCACGCCCGATAAATCGGCAGGCTGGGTTGCCAGGCTCGCCAGTTTGTGATGGTTATCAACCTGTGGTGGTGCTTCGGTAATAATATTGAGAACTGAAATGCATAGGTTGCCAGAGCATCCGGGAGACAAGGGTCAAGACCATCCAGAAGCCACGGTACCCAGCCTGCGAAACTCATACTGCGGAGTCGATCCAGCCCAATGCCACTACGTTGCGAGATAGCCCTTAATAACGACAGCGGTGGTGCCTCATCCAGATCGACCGCCTGGTCGTGTCCAAGGTCATGCTCCAGCAGATCACGGACCGCCATGTGATAACAACCAGCGATGCGATGAAGCCATGAGGACAGCGCCTCTCCTTCTACCGGTGCCGGATGTAACGGCCATCGTGAGGCTGGCTTCATATCAGTTCCCGCTCAAATTGCCTCCGCCGCTCGCTGGGTCCTGTGTAGTCCGCCATGCTGAGCGTACGTTGATTGATCGCTTCCTCACCGCTCTCCACGGCGGCAACAGCCGCCGCCATCAGCAAGTGGGCAAGCTCGCCTATAGTGCCCTCACTGCGGGTCAGCAGGTAACGGGCCATATCCTGTGTGGCAATCGGTGATGGCTGCCGCAACGGAAATGAAGCCGCAAAGCTGGCCAGCAACGAACTACAATCTTCACTTACCTCCCATAACGGCAGTACCACAGGCTCGAACCTGTTTTCCAGCTGGTCGTCTGAACGGATAGCCAGGTAGGCATCACGCGTGCCTACACCAACCAGTGGTAGGCGAAGTTCGTTGCCGAGAAAACGCAACAGATTGAGAAACTCGCGTCGGTTCACACTGTTACCAGCCAGAATATTGTGCAGCTCATCAATCACCAGAACCCGCACTCCGATCTTACGCAGCAATGTCAGCGCCTGTTGCTCTATTTCTGGCAGTCGTGGGCGCGGACGTAAAGGTGCTCCCATTGCGGCAAGCAGTGCAACATAGAAACGGAGCACCGACGGCTCTGATGGCATCTGTACAACCAGCACAGGAATGAACTCCTGATCAGCATCAGAACTGGCTGGATGAGTACGCCTGAATTTCTCAATGATCATCGACTTGCCGTTGTTGGTCGGTCCGACCAGTAACAGATTGGGCATACGCTGTTTGCCAGGCCACGCATACAAGGTTTCCAGTCGGTTCAACGCGTCGACCGCTCGCGGATAACCAATCCAGCGGTCGGCCCGGATGCGCTGTATGCGCTCATCTGCCGGAAGTCTGGCCAGCTTTTGTGCCGCCGGCAGCAGGTGGGACAGGTCAGTGGCTGAATATTCGTCCACGGCTACCACTCCTCAATCTGGTCGAACGGTTTAACAGGGGAGATACTTTCCACCATTGGCTCAGTACTGTCCGTTACGGGTGGAAGCAACTTATCCGGTGGCGCTGATGCCCTGAGGTGCTGGCGACGATCAGCATCACGTCTCGCTTTACGTGTCGCCTTTTGTGCAGTGGTCACTATCTCACGCATCTGCATAATCATGTGGAACAGTGCCGCTTCGTCCACCTGCTGACGTCCATGTTGACGTAGTTTCGTCAGCGCCTGCCGTTGCTCCCAGAGAGTGACGGCCGGGTGCGACAGGGTTCTGTAGGTGATTTCCAGATAGTGCAGTCCCTCCGGCTCCAGAACCCAGATACGACTGATGTCACGAGGATCACGACGTATCAGGAACGCCGACAAATGCTTCCGATGTGCAATCCATGGTTTGAGCGCATCGGAATAGTAGTGAATATGATCGATGACAAAGCCGGTGCGGGTAAGTGTACGTCGCACGATGGGAAGAAAATCGACGAGAAAGGCTGTAGCGCTGGTAACGACTGCCGGAGCACCATCGCGGGCGACAACTTCAGCCCATCGGGCTCCCGGAGGCTGAAGCAGACCATTGTGCACGGAATTGTGGTAAGTGCCGACTGCGAGAGTGAGCCATCGCTTCAGCTCGCGTAACGTCAGGGCGGCCATTTTTTCGGAATTGTAGTCCCCACGCTGACCGGGATTAGAAAAGGTCGTTCCCGGCAGGTCATCGTGGATCATCTGCATCGCCGTACCGATGATCCGTTCAACAATACCCCCGTAGTGTGGCTGCCCGGGCGGGCGATAATCCAGTCGGATCCCATGCTGTTCACAGCCCCGGCGTAAAGCCTCGCTTTTGAACTCAGTCGCGTTATCCAGATAAAGCAGCCGGGGTTTACCACTCATCGGCCAGTCCATTTCCACCTTCAGTCTTTCCAGCAAGGGGCGTTTGTCGCAGACGACATGCGCAAGACACAGACCAACTGAAACGGCGGACGGGGCTTCCAGTGTGACCACCATACCGGATACGCAGCGCGTAAATACGTCTATAGCGATGGTCAGGTACGGACGTCCGATCGGCTGGCGGTCCCGCTCATCCACAACGATCAGGTCAACGACGGTATGGTCTATCTGTACCTGCTCCAGGGGGGCTGTTATCGTGGGAGGTACGCCACCCACTCCCTGCAGGTCACGAGCGCCGTCCAGACCTTCCCGACTACGAATGGTTTTCTCCGGATCAAGACGGGCGATTCGGAGGGCAATGGTGTTACGTGCCGGTACAGGCAACTTTTGTACTTTGCATGCGTGCACGACCTCGCGGTGGAATGCCGCCAGACTGCGCTTCTGTCTGGTCAGGAATCGCTTTTTCAGCAGTTCGCGAATGATGCGCTCGACAGGCTCTGACAATCGTCCCTTACCTCTGCCGCCTCCGGAACGCTCAGGAGCCAGGTCAGTCACGAGACCAGCCCCCTCCCGCGCACGCCGGATCAGGACATATACCTGCCGCCGGGAAAGGCCCAGCGCAAAGGCTGCCGCGTCAGCGGCCCTGTGTCCAACGACTTCAAGCGCAGCCAGTGGGCTGATAACCTCCGTCCTTCGACGGGCTTGTTCCCATGTTTCGTCGGGAAGGGTGGCCACTCCACGCTCAATAATTTGCGATGTTTCTGACGCCATGCCCAAACCTCGCTTTGGTGCACACGAGTATTGAGCATAACCGAGACTGGTGAAGATGACTTCTGATATTTTTCTGTCAGGAGTTGCCTGCACACCCGGCCTTACAGCCAGTAAGATGGTGCAGTCGTCTTCTGAAAATGACAATAAGTGATACCATTAATTAAATGACCACTTAAACGTTACCTTAAGGCTAAAAAATGCTCATTTTTGGTTATCTGCGAGCATCAACCTCTGAACAAGATGCCACTCGCGCAAAAAATGCGCTAAAGACTTTCGCTCGTCAACATGGTCACCGAATTGCAGGCTGGTATGTTGACAATATCTCCGGTGCAACGATGACGCGCCCAAAACTCGTGCAACTGCTCGAAGAGGCTGAGCCTGGGGATATTATTCTCATTGAGCAAGTGGATAGGCTTTCTCGATTGGACGACGTGGGATGGGAAGCACTAAGAAAGCAGATAACGGATAAGCAGCTGTCTATCGTGAGTCTTGATTTACCAACCAGTCATTTGGCACTCAATAACGCCGTTAGCGATGAATTCACTCGCAGCATGCTTAAAGCCGTAAATGGCATGATGCTGGATATGCTCGCGGCCATCTCCAGAAAAGATTATGAGGATCGACGTCGCCGTCAGGCGGAAGGCATAAGCAAAGCGAAGGTGGAAGGTAAATATCGGGGCAGGGTGGCTGATGCACAAAAACACGAGCTCATACGTACACTCCGACTAATACATGGAAAGTCCCTACGTGAAACAGCCCGCCTCGCAGGGGTTTCTAAAATGACGGTGATCCGCGTCTGCCAACAAGGTCAGGAGTAAGGGGATGTCATACCAAGGACATAACATCTTGTATTGTTCTAGTTGTGATAGCATTCACTCATCATTTTTCAGAGTCTGGACTGATGAAGAAGAAAAACAGTACACCTACGCCCCATGATGCCACATTTAGACAGTTTCTCACCCAACCAGAGGTTGCACGTGACTTTATGGAGCTGCATCTACCCGCTGAGCTACGGGCTATCTGCGACCTCAGCACACTGAAGTTGGAGTCTGGCTCCTTTGTTGAGGATGATTTGCGTCAGTACTTCAGCGATGTGCTTTACAGCCTGGATACCGTGGAGGGCGAGGGTTATGTCCATGTGTTGATCGAGCATCAAAGCTCACCCGATAAGCATATGGCTTTTCGCTTAATTCGTTATGCGGTCGCCGCTATGCAGCGCCACCTTGAAGCTGGCCATGCTAAGCTGCCGCTGGTGATACCGGTGCTCTTTTACGTGGGTAAACGCAGTCCTTATCCGTACTCCACGCGGTGGTTAGATGAGTTTGACGACCCCGAACTTGCACATAAACTCTATAGTGGTGCATTCCCACTGGTAGATGTGACGGTTATTCCCGACGATGATATTATGGAGCACCGCAGCATGGCGGCACTGACGCTGCTGCAAAAGCACATTCATCAACGTGATATCGCCACCCTGACGGACAGACTGGCCACGTTGCTGATGGCAGATTATCTGTCTTCACCACAGGTGATGGCGCTGATACACTATTTATTACAGGCCGGCGAGTCAGCTGACTCGGAAGCCTTTGTTCGCGAACTGGCACAGCGTGTGCCGCAACACGGAGACGCACTCATGACCATCGCACAACAGCTCGAACAGAAGGGCATCGAAAAAGGTCGTATAGAAGGCCGCACGGAAGGTCACCATGAAGGCAAACTCGAAGGCAAACTCGAAGGTAAACTCGAAGTGGCCCGTACCATGCTGCAAAACGGCCTCGACCGCACTACGGTCATAAAAATGACCGGCCTTTCTGAAGACGATTTGGCGCAAATCCGCCACTAATCGTCTCTTCTCTATACTCCCTGCCCAACCGTCAACACATACTGATGGGGCAGGGAAATATCACTCACGGGTTCCGCCTGCCAACCACAGCGCTTTAACAGCCCTTCAAGGTCAGCCACACGACCACTCAGACGCGCCATCAGTGGGTTAACCTGCCAACCATCATCATCAAATGCCACATCGAGGCTACTATGCGAGAGATGGATCGTATTGTCTTCCGCATTTAGAGCCACGGCATATCGACCGGACCACTCCCGATCGCTCAGCAGGCGGTAATTCCAATGCATGTCCTTCGCCGTTTCTAGGGCATACGTCAGCCGGAACAGATCATTCTGCTTAGATAGCTCACCGGTACAGGAACGCCAGAGATAGTTCAGTTTAGTGGCCAGTTTCGCTCTAATGCCCAGCTGACGCCCCTGTTTCAGAAGCCACTCGATGTCGGGGGCAACATCTCGCGAAAATCGCCGTTGCTTCAGTGCTGTCGCCAGCCAGCGGGTGAGAAAAAGGTTTTCCTGTGCTGGAGAGAGAACGCCACTATCCTGTCTGGCCAGCGCAAGCGCCACCAGTGCGCACCATGCCAGATGGCCCGATTTTTCTGTCAATGTCACGGCTTGCTCTTTTCCTTATATATTCTGCCGGCAATATTTTGGCGGCTTCCCGCTGGCAACCTTTTATTGGACGTTTAGCGCATGGCCCAAGAGTAATGTTTTTCCGCATAGCGGTGCAGTCGGTAAAAATTCTGCTCATCGCCACCGATAAAAATACCGTTATCCATTATCCCCTCCGCCAGTCGCTGAGTGTACCTGTGCGCGGCCTCATCCAGCTCTGCCCGGCTTCCCCAAGAGCCCTGTTGTTTACGCCAGTTCAACCGCACCGCTTTCAGCAGACGGCACATCTGCTGGCAGATGAAGTAGCAGGCGACCACATTTTGCGCATCACCCACAAAAATCACGTCGCTGTCCGGCCGCATCATTTCGTTCCACAGATAGACATCAATGCAGCCCAGCATCATGGCCACGCGCTTTGCCACAAAACCACCATACCAGTAATACGCGGTGCGAGGTATGTTCAGCCGGCGGCTCTCGGCAATATTACCTGTGTGAAATGACAGTAGGTCAGACTCAGTCAGCTCGCGGACCAGCGTCTCCAGCACCCGGTGCCAAGCATCCGTTTCACTGCACTCAGATAACGCAGAAAAATAGCGGCTGACAATACCGGCAATCTGCTGTTCCGGCACGACCTTGCTGGTGACCGCCGGCGGGGATAGCTTACGAC
>Ga0302349_1001061_pt1 | contig 24360 bp, 22 predicted proteins | sample PhyAR1_FD_202176 | JGI IMG/M metagenome (GOLD analysis project Ga0302349, IMG submission 202176) | Leaf surface microbial communities from alfalfa plants in UC Gill Tract Community Farm, Albany, California, United States - DLSL A.R1... | ecosystem: Host-associated > Plants > Phyllosphere >...
AATTCAACTCATTATGGACACAAATAAGACAAAGGAACGATTAAGTGTCCATTTAGACAAGTGAATTGAAAAAAGAAGTTGGCAGCTTATTGTCTGATACATCGCTAGATTACACGATCGATGAAGTTGCCGGACAGGATTGGTGGAATAAAGTAGCGGAGATCAAGAATAAATGGGAATGATCGATGAAGTAAAACTAAAAAATACATAAAAAACCACCAAGTGTCATCTAAATCGATACTTGGTGGTCTTCAAATTTTCAGTAAGCAATCACTGTTACTGCTTGTTCAAACTCTTTTTTCAAATGTTGTAACTGGTATTCTTTAAATTCTGGACGATGCGTTCGTAATAATACGCGTAATTTCATTGGATTGTAACGATCAATCAATTGATATTCATCGATAAAATCTCGTGTCAATTGCCATTCGTAATAATAGCCAAACGGCCGACAACTATACGTCGTTCCTTGGAGTACTTTATCCTCAAACCGTCGATGCGTATGCCCAAAGACGACTTGTTGAAGATTATCGTATTGATCGAGTAGTTTTCCAAATGAAGCTGAACCTAAGAACGCATTGAGTTGGTTCCAACGTTCATAAGGCGCGTTTTGGTAAACAATGAATTCTTGTTTTGGGACAAAATGTGTTGACAAGATCACATTCATTTTCTTTTTGTGTAGCGTATCCAATAATGATCGTGTTGCTTCTACTACTCGATCATTCACTTCTAGATCCGTTCCATCTCGCTCAATCAAGCGGTCATACCAGTACAAACGCTTCATCCGCACGATTTTCTTCACGTCTTTTTCTTCTGAGAATTGGTAATCATACCAACCGTTGATGCCTAATAACACGGTTTTCTCATTTAATGGAATATAGCGCTCATTCAAAAAATGGACGTCTGGAAAATGACTGATCATTGCTTCGCCAGTAACATCGGCTAACTCATGATTGCCAAAATGGAAAGTCGTTGGTAGTCGCTCTGCAAAAAATTCAGCGACTGCGACACAACGATCGACTTTATTGGCGGTATCCCCAGCCAAATGAAGCCGAGTAATCTTTTTTTGTTGTAAGACTTCCCATAAGAGCATTAATTCAGCTTCGCCAAATTGATTGATGTCCACATGTAAGTCACTGATGATCGCTAAATTTCCCATTCTTTTTCCTTCTAAATCTTAGATAGTTGATGTGACGATTTGGAGGTTATTTTTGATGATTCCTCCTGGTCCTTTCAGTTGCAGACTCTTGTAAGTTGGTTCTACTGCTAACGTCGTCGGATTATCCAAATAAACGAGTGCGCTTTTCTTGATTTTGATTGGTCCCATTTGGGTATCGACTACTTCAGAATATAAGCTTAGATCTGCCGATGTTTCTTTTTCTACAATAATCAGACGAAAAGAAGTATCGATTTGGCAAGTGATCCGGCTATTCGCAAATGGTCCATCTCCGTCTTCTACATCTAGCAATAATTGTTCATTGTCATTCACTTTTCCACGAAGCAGTTCTTCCGCTTCTTTTGATACGATAAATTCCATCTTAATCACCTCAATTTTAGCTTAATGATTTTTGTACGAAGTTGCAACTAACTTGTTTTTGGGTGACCTTCCAACCAAGCTTTTTTGGTAATTCCTTTAAGAACGATTGAAATGATTTCTCCTTTTTCTCGTTTTGCATCAGGAATCACAGCTTCTTCTCTCATTCCTAACTTGTCCATCACTCGTCCCGATTTACTATTTTTCGTATTATGATAAGCAAAGATCCTTACGAGATCCATTTTTTCAAAGCCCAATTTCAGAAGCGCTTTTCCAGCTTCCGGCATGATTCCTTTTCCCCAATACTTTTTATTTAAAGCGTAACCTAATTCAGCCGTATCATCGCCTTCTTGTATCCGCAAATCGATCGTACCAATCATCTTGCGGTTTTCTTTCCATTCAATAGCATATTTTCCAAGCGGTGATGCCATAAAAAAATTCGCAACACTGATTTTTGTATCTTCGATCGACTGATGTCGAGGGAAAACAAAGCGGGTCGTTTCTACATCATGGGCATATTCAAATATATCTTCTACGTCTTCCAATGTGATTGGTCTTAAAATCAGACGTTCCGTTTCTATGACACGATTTTCTGCAAACACTAAGTTTCGATTGATCAATAATTCCATGTGCATCCCCTACCTTTTCCTTTAGTTTAAATTACTGTATCGAAATTCACGGAAAGAAGCAAGACAAAACTTAATATCTCCTTAAAATAACAGATTAAATATTGATAAACGAAAAAACTTAAACAATTGCTGAAAAAGAATAATTATTTGTTCACGATTTATTAACAAATTTTAGCTATTGTTATCTTAACAACTAAACAAGCGCTGGAGGTCTTACTTATGACAGAATATATAAAAAGCATTTACTTTATTGAAGAAACACAGAACATTGAAGGATCTTATATTGAAGTCAAAACACTATTTGTTGATGAAGACAAAGAAAAAGCATTGTCGATCTATCACAAATTAGCAAAGAAAAAACCAAACTACTTCGGATTGATTTTAAGTGAGTACAAAATCAAAGCAGAAGATAGTTATTTTTATCAACTTTTGAAACGTTGGTCAAAACTACCCGCTGACTTTTATCGTCAAGTCAAGATCGTCAATTATCAAGCATTAGCCGAAACACACGCTTGATTTTACGCTTTAAGCTTTCTCTAAGGTTCGCCTTGTATCCTTTAGTCAAATCAAAGGAGGCGATCTTATGTTCCGACAATGGCTTGCTCACTTTTTCCATGATCCAACCCCACGAATCGATCCTTATGAAGTCGATAATGAATTTACTCTTACACTAGATTTTCCTAACGATCAAACAATCACCCATTGAATAAGAAATGAACGAGTACTTATCTAGTTGATAGGCACTCGTTCATTTCTTGTGTATTCATTGAAAAATTATTTTAGCGCTTGATTGACGTCTTCAATCATCAAGTTCATTGATTCAAGTCCACCACCACTCAAATACCAAACATCTGGTTGCAATGAAATTACTTGATCATTTTTACCGGCATCTGTTTGTGCCACTAATTCATTTGCAGCTACGTTATCGTTGCTTGTATCTCCACCAATTGCTTTGGTACGATCAATCACAAATAAAATCCCTGGGTTCTTCTCTAAAACATATTCATAAGAAACACTTTGACCATGTGTAGACGCCTCGATTTGATCATCGGCTTGTTTAAAGCCAAATAAATCATGAACTAGTCCGAAACGTGAACCTGAACCATATGCTGAAAGTTGCCCTTCATTCACTAAAGTAACTAAAGCTGTTTGATCAAGCGCACTGGCTTTCTCTTTTACTTCATCAATTTGTTTCGTTAAATCTGTTAATTTTTCTTCTGCCTCTTTTTCTTTATCAAAAATCTTTGCCAATGTTGTCACATTTTCTCGCATCGATTCCCATGGCTTTTCTGCATCCATTGCTAAATATAGTGTCGGGGCAATTTGGCTCAACTGTTCCTGATAATCACTTTGACGACCGGAAATAATAATCAAATCTGGTTGCATCTCATTGATTTTTTCCAAATCAGGTTCTTTGATTCCTCCAGCAGATTCAACTTCTTGATATTTTTCTAAGTAAGCAGGTAGATTTTTAGTTGCCGCTCCTACGACTTTGTCTCCAACACCTAATGCATCAAGTGTATCTAATGATCCATTGTCGAACACTACAACTTTCTCAGGATTTTGTTGCACTTCCACAGATTCCCCGTTGCTATCTTTGACTGTCAACATTGTATCCGTTGCGACAGTACTTGATGCTGTTGTTTCACTCGTTTGTGCTTCGTTATTTCCACATGCTGTTAATCCTAATGATGCCATGACTAAAAATCCTAAAACTATTTTCTTCATTTTGATGCTCCTTCGTAGTTTTTAGAAATAAAGACAAAATCTGCGTCCTTCGATTTCACAGATTCGAATGTCCATTTCGTATAATTGATCTAGTACTTCTTTTTTGATAATGTCGTTTGTTTTGCCTTGTCTAAATAACTTTCCTTGTTTCATTGCGACGATTTCATCTGCGTAACTCGCTGCAAAGTTGATATCGTGTAACACAATGACGATCGTTTTTCCTAATTCTTGTACAAGACGTTTTAAAATTTGCATGATCTGTACCGCAAAATTCATATCGAGATTATTGAGTGGTTCATCCAGCAAAATGTAATCAGTATCTTGCGCAAGGACCATCGCAATATACGCTCGTTGCAATTGTCCCCCAGAAAGCGTGTCGATTGTTTGGTCCTTCAGTTCTTCCAACCCTAGGTGTTGGAGTGATTCTTCGATGATCTGATGGTCTTTCGTTGTCAACTTTCCTTTCGAATAAGGAAAACGCCCGAACGATACAAGCTCTTCGACTGTGATTTTCATACTGACCTCATTGGATTGTTTCAAAATAGCTAGTTTTTTTGCCATCTCTTTGGACTTCCAAGCTTTTACTTCATTGTGATCCAAGTAGATCTCACCTGCATCTTTAGGAATCAAACGACTGATCATAGAAAGAACGGTTGACTTTCCTGCGCCGTTTGGACCGATGAAGGCTGTCAATTGTTGATCCGAGATTTCCAATTGCAAGGCCTCGACGACCGTTTTTCCTTGGTAAGACTTCTCGACACTATTCAAATTGATCATCCCAGTTCCTTCCTTTCTCGAATCAATTTTGTAATAAAGTAAATACCCCCTGTGAACTCTACAACCACACTGACCGTCGTGTTCCACCCAAACACTTGCTCAACGATCAATTGTCCCCCAGTCAAAAACAAGAAAGCAATCAAAAAACTTCCTAATAGTAAAACACCATGACGATACGTTGCAAACAAACGATAGCTGACGTTTGCGACAATAAATCCAAGAAAGGTGATTGGTCCCACCAAAGCAGTGGCTGTTCCTGTCAACAAGCTGACACAACAAAGAATAGAAAATTGAAAACGCTCTGTCTCAATCCCAAGGTTCGTTGCTTGATCCTTCCCTAGATGAAAGACATCCAGAAAATGTCTTTTATAAAAAAGGAACACCCAACAACAGCCAATCAACAATGCAGCAGGTAGGAGGTAGGCAGTCTGGACATTACCGAAACTAGCAAATAACTTCCCTTGCAACAAATCATATTCATTCGGGTCCATCACCACTTGTAAAAACGTACTGATACTATTGAAAAGTGTCCCTAAAATCATCCCAGTCATCAATAATAAGAATAAGTTAGGAGCTTCTTTTCGTAATAAAAAGAAAAATAATAACTGGCTTAAGCCAACCATCAATGCCACGTTGACTAAGAAAAAGCCTGTGCCTGTTTGCTGAAGCATCGTCACACCACCAATCAAGAAAAAGAGGAGGGTTTGAACAAGTACATAGAGGGAATCGAGCCCTAACACAGAAGGTGTCAAAAATTGATTTTGGGTAATCGTTTGGAAACTAACGGTCGCACTGCTCGTCGCAAGTGCCACTAAAATGAACGCCATGATTTTTTTGCTTCGTAAGGCCCATGCAAATGCCCAATTACCATACGTATTGATGGTCAAATAACCAATCGTCACACCAATCACGAGTAGAGACAAAATAAAAAATAGACCAGTGATCTTTTTACCCATGTTTGCGCCCCCTTACTAACAAGTAAAGGAAAATCAAACCACCGATGATCCCTACGATGACGCTGACTGGGATTTCATAAGGAAAAATCACAAGACGAGCGATCATGTCACAGATAAGCAAAAAGATACTACCAAAAATGGCGGTAATTCCTAACGTTTTATGTACCTGATCCCCATAGAGCTTTGCTGTGATATTTGGAATGATCACTCCCAAGAAAGGAATCGTCCCAACCATGATCAAAGTGATCGCACTGGCTAAAGAAACAAGACCAATCCCTAGTAGTTGCATGTTGCGATAATTCATCCCTAAATTCACTGCGAACGATTCACCTAAGCCTACGATCGTAAATTGATAGGCAAAAAAAGATAAGATAAGTAATAAAGGAATCGTTACATACAATAATTCATAATTTCCCCGCATGACTGTTGCAAAATTTCCTTGTAGCCATGAAGACATGTTTTGTACTAACTGAAACTGATAGGCGAAAAATGTTGCAGCAGAGCCGATAATATTTCCTAGCATCACGCCGATCAATGGTAACATCAGCTGATTTTTTTGTGGAAAAAATCGTGCAAAAGATAAAAATAAGAGCGTACCTGCAAACGCAAATAAAAATGCAGTTGCTGAACGAATCCACAAAGAAGCATTCGGTAAAAAGAGCATCACCACTAAGATACCCAATCTCGCACTATCCATCGTGCCAGCTGTCGTTGGTGAAACAAATTTATTTTGAGTCAGATGTTGCATGATCAACCCACAAATACTACTCGTTGCCCCTACCAGTACTAAACAAATCGTTCGCGGAAAACGTGTCGCCAACAACAATTGCATACTCTGTCCTTCAAATCGGATAATCTCCATGAATTCCACTCGAGACACGCCAATAAATAGCGAACATATACTTAAAATAACTAAAAAAACCATCAAGCGACCCACGCGCATTTCCCTTTACCTCGCTAACTGAGAATGATTCTCATTCTTATTCTAAGTGAAGCATTGAACAAAAGCAACCGTTTTTTAATGAAATAAGAGCAATCCCTATAAATTTTAGAATACGTGTACGATACAAAAATAAAATTCATTTTTGTTTCTGACCTTAAAAATGTGGGAAGCTATTTCTCAATTTCTGCCTTAATGCTTGGAGCTAAACGACTTTCTCACCACCTGGCTACACGGTGATCCAAAAGCTAACCTTCAACACTAAGCTAGAAAATGACAAAATATGAAAAACTATTTTTCAATTTTCTAGCTTACTGATCAGGTCAAAATGCTTCTGTCACAACCTCTATGTTATAATGACTTAAAACAACAAAGGAGGAAATTGGATGGCATCAGATGAATTGAAAAATCATTTGGACAAAGGAATGTATGGCACGCCCTTGGTCAACCCAGAAGAACAGCATAAATACCTAGGTACCTTTCGTGAACGTTGCTACCTCAGTATGACCGTTGCTGAAATGAATGAGCCGACAAATAAAGAAAAGTTCCTACAAGAACTAGAGAAACGACCAGAAGCATTTATTCTGATAAACGGGACCTTACCCCTGGATATCCAGAATCAATACATCCAATTGGCAACGAAAAATCAAACGAAATTCACGGTTGTAAACGATCATGTTTCCGAAGATCCGGAAAGTATTGGTCTACTGATCGCAAGCAAAGAAGCAGTGAATGAACCTGTGATCGATGTAGAAGAAAAATATCCAACGAAGCAAGAGGAAGAAGTACCCAAGAAAAAAAGCTTTTGGGACCGATTATTCAAGTGATTTCAAAAGGCAAACTAAATTTTTGAGTTTCTAATCAAAACTTGTCAGCGTTCGGATGCTCCTCTAGCAAAACAAAAATCATTCACAAACTAGATAAATCTAGTAATGTGGATGATTTTTTTGTTTATTACAATCGTTATTAAGTTATTAAGTTTTTAATTTTTTACGATTTGTAGTTTCATTGGTTCAATAGTTTCAATTTTTTGCTCCATTCCTAGGTAGTTTCCACATATTTTGATTTATCATGAACTATTTAAAATATGTGCCTTTGTCATACAATTATTGATTGCTAACACTCACTGAAAGCATCATCCCAAAACAAAGTTCTACAATTTCCTGATTTTCTTTAAAAATCTTTAGATACATGTCTTTCTTTTTTAGTTCTGTAATATTGTAAAAATCTCCATAAAAAACATCTGCTTCTTTATAAGTCAAAAATACACTGATTTGGTTTTCATAAGTCCTTATAAAGATTTTCAGCTTAAAATCACCTCGGGAAATTTTATACATGATATTACCATCACCTATATTATCAGTTATACTCTCACCTTCTGATAGGAAAAGCTCCATCAATTCTAACTCATCATATTTCATTTTCTTATCTCCCTTACTTAGGAATCACTGTAATTACTAATCCCAAATCATTAATTATTACTGTAACATCACTAGTTTCTAACTTCCATGTATTTATTTGATTTCCACGGGTTTTCACACCCTTGGATATAGCATTTTCGATTACTGATGGCGGAATATTCCTTGGCTGTACATATTTTTTTATGAAATCACTATACTCATTTGTTCCAGGAATATATCCCATATTTTTTGCGATTTTTTGTGCTCTAATATTCAATTGTGCTCTAACTTCTGGTATATCAGGTGCCATTCTTTCTAGAGCATGGCTAGAGTATTTACGGCCATTTATATTTGCACCTTCTCTATTTAAACTCCAAGATGACTTATCAATATCCCACCCACTCGCCTCCTCAATCTTACCATTCTCCACCTGCTTCACACCAGTAGTCGTCAATACTTTGTAAGACGCATAAGTAAAGCCTAAGACCATCAAGGCTTGACCGAGTTCAGATTCGTTGATCCATGTATAGCCATCTTTGACATATTGCGAGGTAGAAACGAGACTGCCTAAGAGTGGGTCTAGTTTTTCGCCGGTTTCGTAATTGACACCTTGACGCCATGCTGCATTGACTTTCTCTTGGTAGGTGTCATACGTCATGAATTGGATCAATTCAGGGTCTAAGTAATGGCCTACTTTCGTGACATATTGATACAGCTCGGGGTTCACGATGCCGTAGCCTGATTGCTTGTCCTCGATTTTCCAAAAGACACGTGGGTTGCCCTCGCTATCGTGAATAATGAGAGCATAGACATTGTACTTTTCTAGTTCTTTGTTTTTAGTTGGATCGATGCCTTTTTTCTCGTTGTCTGCTTGTTGCCATTTGTCTTGGATCGTGGTTGTCCAGGACAAATCTTTTGGCATAGAGAATGTTTTCGTTTGGCTATTCCAAGCAGTTTTTGTTTGGGCAAGTCCTTGATTCACTGCTTGTTCGAGACTTTTGATTTCTGTAAAAAACTGCGCGGAGCTTTGGTTGTAAGCTAAGAGTTTTTGGAGTTTTTCTTCCAGCTTGTGTTTCAAGTCATGATACATTGTGAGTAACAATGTATTTTGATTGAGTTGAAAGCCTTGATGTTCTTCTGGCATATAAGGTGAAAGAAGCAATTGCCTTATTCCCTCGGCTTGAGTGATATATTGATTCATTTGGCGAATCTGTGCTTCTAATTCGGATTGTTTCAAGCTAATGGAGTCGACTTGTTCTATGTACTGTTGTGGAAATCGTTTCGCTGCTTTCTCGACCGCTTCGGAGAGTAAGATTCCTCCTTGCACGAGTGGGTAAAGTACTTGGGAAAAATAGGCTTTCGCAGCGTCGTAGGTTTTCCCTTGGAGATTGGGCGTTTGTAAAGTGAATTGAGTGATGGCTTGTTGGAGATTTTGGTAATCAGTGACTTGTTTTTGGCAGAAGTGGCTGGCACTCGTAGCTTGGGCTAAAGAATCGGACAGGTACATCTCAATACTCATATGTTGTTCTCCTTATATATATTGGTCTATTTACTACTTTCTCTAAAAATTCCTCCTTACATTTTTAAAACGCTTTCACAAAACATTGTAACAAACCATTGCTATCTATAAGATGAAAGTTCGATTAGATAGGTGTTGTTACCTAATTTTATCAAGTTTGTCGTACTCCTTTGTCTTTTTTAATCGTAGAGATTGGACGACTCGTCATACCTTCACTCCTAGACTATAAGCAGTGCTCAGTAGTAATTATTTCAAAAAATAAGCAACTTGATCCAAACAGGTAAGCTGTTTTTGGATCAAGTTGCTAAATGTGGCTGAATACTTTTGATACAGCCCTTATTCATGACTTATTTTAGTTCTGTGTCTTGATCACTTCAGGATACAACAATTCCAACACGTTCATCGTCAGTCTTCTGCCTTTTCCAGCAAATGGATAGACGTGCATGTGCATCGCTGGATTGAAGTTGGCTTCGATGATGCCATAGGCTTGGTCATCTGTTTGAGGATCAATATCTTTATCTGGAATGATCAGGTCGATCCCGCTGATTTTTGCACCTAAGGCTTCTACTGCTTGTTGGGCAATTTGCTTATACGCTTCGGAAAATTCATCCGTCACGTCAATTGAATCGCCACCTGTACTGATATTGGAATTTTCGCGTAAATACACGATTTGATCTTTTTCAGGTACAGAATGGATGGTTAGTCCTTGCTCTTTTAACATCAACTGCTCAAGTTCACCTAACTGGATCAATTCCAATGGTGCACGATGGTGACTGCCTCTTAATGGATCTAGGTTTTTTTCAGCGACAAGTTCTTCCACCGTCCGTTTTCCGTCACCCACAACATTGGCAGGAACACGAAGTAAGATCGCTTTTACTTGCCCATCGATCACAAAGAAGCGATATTCTGTTCCAGGCATGAATGCTTCAACTAGTACAGAAGTATCTTCACGAAAAGCGATTGCTAAACCAGCCTGGTAATCTTCTAAAGATGCTCCTTCTTTGAAGATCGTGATCCCTAACCCATAATTTGTCGATTTAGGTTTAATAACAAAGGCTTGTTCTGCAAATCGTGGATAAGCGTTCAAAGCCTCTTCGATTGAAGTAAATTCGGCTCCTTCAGGTACACGGAATCCGGCCTCTTTTAGCACTTTTTTAGTGACTGTTTTATTTTCCATGATCAATGGCACAATGTAGCTGTCTTTACTTGTCATATTGGCATTTTTCACATATTCGATATGCTCTTGATGCTGTAGACGTAAAAATTGATCTGATTCATCTATGACCTTTACTTCGATGCCCTTTTGGATCGCATCAAACATCAGAATCTGTGTCGACAGCTCCATGTCACGAAATCCCGCTAATTGATACGAACGTTCATAACTTTCTTCTTCATACTGTTTTCCTAAAGTATAAGCAAAGTCATGCTGGCTTGTTTGTTGTGCTTGCTGATAAATCTTGCCTGCCAATGTTTCACGTGGTTGATCCAATTGTGCGATCATGTCATCGATCAATGGTAGGCGTTCGGATTGTCCTAAAGCTACAAGCATCTCTTTCATTCCTTGAAGAAGCAGCATTCCTTCATCATAAAAAGCAGTTTGATCCATAGGGTTTTCTAACGACACGTGTTCATTTCGCTGCTCGCCTTCTTCGACCCATGCATCGACTGCTACGTCATGTTCCATCCATAGCATATACATTAAGAACGATTGTAAAAACTGAACTTGTGCTTGACTGATCCCTACACGTGCGTAAGGATTTAAATCAATATTTCTCAGTTCAATATAGCGAATACCTGATTTTGCTAAATCAGCTACACGTTTTCCACCACGAAAACGGATCGGTGCATAGAATTCTTTTTCTTCGGATAACTTGCCTTCTTCCACCATTTTTTCAATATCGGTTAAATATTGTTGCATTGACGCATAGGATACTTTGACATTCGGATGGTTCGTATAACCATAGGAACTATTACGAATACTGCGTACCGGTTCTGCTGGTGCTGGCTTGCCGACAAAATAGTGGTCTTCACTTAGAGGTGACGCCCCAAACAAATAAGTGATCAACCAACGATAACGCAAGAAGTTCTGTGCTGTTTTAAAATATAATTCTGTTTTAAATGCTGCAAAGTCGGTAAACTCTGTTTGTTGTACAAACAAGGATTGTAAAAGATCATCACCAAACTCAAAGTTGAAATGGATGCCGCTGACCATTTGCTTGCGTTTGCCATATTCCTTTGCTAAATAACGACGATACAAGACATCTTCAAAATTAGAAAGCTTCGCAATCATGATCTCTTCGTCTTTTTCAGGTAAAGCCGGAGGCATACTTAAAGGCCAGATCATTTCATCATCTGCCATTGAGCGTGAAGCAACGTCGTAGATTGCTTCCAAGTATTTAAAAAGTTCGTTGATAGAATCCGTGACCGGAGTAATCAATTCGACTTGAGTTTCACTAAAATCTGTCTGGATGTATGGATGATACGTACGATCCCCAAAAATCTCAGGATGATCGGTTGTTGCCAACTTTCCAGAGAAGTTCACACGTTGCCCTTCACGTTCAACCCCAAAACGGGCTTGACTAATGAATGGTAGTGAACGAGGATGCAGTAATAATTCTTTATAGTTCATGGTTAAATGTCCTCCAATTCATATGTTTCATTATAGTAAAAACCGCCAAGAAAAAGAATGAAATTGTTTGAAAATGAGAAAAAAGGGGTGTTTTTTTAAAAAAACACCTGATATTGTAGGAAAATGACTCCAAACTGAACAACAAGATAGCACATAGCCAGATAGGACAGTCAAAAAAATCGCTGGTTCATTTTTGGTTTATATTCGAAATATTGTTCCTTGAATATCGCTAGTCCATTGGAAGGAAGGAGAAAAAAGAGCCTGAAACAAACGGAACCTCTTCAAAAATAAAGGGAAAACCACGGAAATTTAAAGAACGATTCCCGTGGCTTCTTTTTTATTTCTTGAAGTTGAACACCTTTGTTACAAGCTCTTTAGATGAACTTATGCTCATATACTGTTTATTCTTCTTTCAATAAGCCTTTAAATAGACCGATGACAAAGTCATTTGGATCAAAAGCTTCTAAATCATCGATGCCTTCACCCAAACCAACAAGTTTGACCGGCAAGTGCAATTCATTACGAATGGCTAAGACGATTCCACCTTTAGCTGTACCGTCTAATTTTGTTAAAACTAGCCCTGTCACATCAGAGGTTTCTTTGAACTGTTTCGCTTGGACCATGGCATTTTGCCCTGTCGTCGCATCTAACACAAGTAAGATCTCATGTGGTGCTTCTGGTAATTCTCGTTGGATCACACGTTTGATCTTCTCTAATTCGTTCATCAAATTGACTTTGTTTTGCAGACGTCCAGCTGTATCAACAAGTAAAATATCTGCTTGTTGTTCTTTGGCTTTTTCGATGGCATCGTAAACGACTGCCGCAGGATCACCACCAGCTTTGCCTCGAACCACTTCAACTTCTGCACGTTCTCCCCAAACGACTAACTGATCGATCGCACCCGCACGGAAGGTATCTGCTGCGGCTAACAATACCTTTTTGCCTTCCGTTTTGTATTGATGTGCTAATTTACCGATACTCGTCGTCTTTCCTACACCATTGACACCAACAAAGAGGATCACTGTTAATCCTTCTTCTTGGAGATTCAATGTATTGACTTCATCGATGCCTTCTTGCTCATAAAGCTCAACTAATTTTTCGATGATCGCATTTTGGATCTCAGCTGGTTTCTTGGCATTTCTTAGCTTCACTTCTTGGCGTAACGCTTCAGTGATCTTGATGGCTGTTTCAAAGCCAACATCTGCACCGATCAATGTTTCTTCCAATTCTTCGAAGAAATCTTCATCGACCGTACGGAAATTCGCAAACAGTTCATTCATTCGTTCACCGAACGTTTTACGGGTCTTTTCTAGACCCTTATCATATTTCTCTTGTACTTCTACTTCTTCTGGTGCTTCTTCACCAGTAAAGGCTCGTTTGATCTTATCAAAAAATCCCATAGTATACCTCCTTTACACTAAAACAAATTGTTGGATCGCTTTTGCTACCCCATGTTCGATGTTACTTGCCGTGACATGATCAGCGGCTTCTTTGACAAAAGGTACCGCATTTTCCATGGCTACACCAAGTCCTGCGTATTCGATCATCGGTAGATCATTTTCCTCATCTCCGATTGCCATGATCTCACTACGTTCAAGTCCTAAATCTTTCGCTAATAAAGAAATACCATATGCCTTAGTGACGCCTTTTGGCATAAATTCTAATAAAACATTGCGCGTTTTGATAATCTCATACGACTCATAATAAGCGCTTGGAATCTCCTTGATTTTTGCATCTAGTTCTTCTTGCTCATAGGCAATGACTGCTTTGTTCAACACAAACTCATCTGTGATATCAGCTAGTACTGCTGGTTGGAATTGCAATAAGTTGTTTAATACATTGTACATCGATTGCTTTTGAGGCGCACTAGGTAATTGCAAGACGACATTATCTGATAAGACGTCTAACGGCAAGTCTAGTTCTTGTGCCAACGCATAAAGACGATGGATATCAGACACAGACATCGCTTTTTTCTCGATGATTTCACCTGTATCATTTTTCTGCACTAAGCCACCGTTGAAGGTAATGCTATAATCGCCTTCTTCGACTAAACCTAATTCTTGTAAATAGTGAGCCATCGCTGCTAACGGACGCCCCGTGCATAAAACGATTTTTACCCCTTGTGCTTTTGCTTGAGCCAAAGCTTGTTTATTCTCAGATGAGATTTTCTTTTCTTCGTTCAATAGTGTTCCGTCTAAATCGATAGCGATTAATTTGATCATTTCGTCCCCTACACTTTCGTTTCACTCATTCTTCCTTCTTCATTGATGTCTTCCATACGGACAGAGACGATTTTTGAAACCCCAGACTCTTGCATGGTCACACCGTATAAGACATTCGCAGCAACCATCGTCCCTTTACGATGCGTCACTACAATAAACTGTATATCGTCTTGGAACTCGCTGAGATAGCGACCAAAGCGTTTGACATTGGCTTCATCTAGCGCAGCTTCGACCTCATCAAGGATACAAAACGGTACAGGGCAGACACGAATAATCGAAAAGAGCAACGCAATCGCAGTCAATGCACGTTCTCCTCCTGAAAGTAAACTTAAACTTTGTAGTTTTTTACCTGGAGGCTGAACTTCGATTTCAATCCCTGTCTGCAACAAATCAGTCGGATCAGTCAACACAAGCTCTGCGCGACCGCCACCAAACATGTTTGGGAAAACGATTTTGAATTCTTGGCGGATTGCTTCAAAAACTTCTTTGAAACGAGTCCGTACCTCATCGTCCATTTCATCCATTGTTTCAAATAATTGATCCTTAGCCGATAATAAGTCATCCCGTTGCGCAGCCAAAAAGGTATGACGTTCATTCACTTGCTCATACTGCTCAATGGCGTTCAGATTTACTGGGCCTAAACGATCGATTTGTTGTTTCAACGAAGCAACTTCTACCCGGCTGTTCGCTACATCCGTTGTTTCTTCATAAGATTCACAGGCTTTTTCATAATTCATCTGATACTCCGTTTGAAGATAATTCAAATGATTATCCAAAATCATTTCCGCACGATTCTTTTGGACCTCTAACTGTGACTGCTCTGTCAAAAGTTCTTTTTGTTTACGGTTTTCAGCTAATAGGTCGGCATCCAACGCATCGATGGTCGTTTGCATTTCTTCACGTGACTGTTTGGCGTCTTCTAGAGAAGCTTTTAAGCGATCTCTTTCTGTCGCTAAATCAGCGATTCGTTGATCTAAGCTTTCTTCTGTCAGTTCGTGATCAGAGAAGTCCGCAGTCAATGCATGCAGTTGTTGTTCTAGTCCTTCTTGTTTGGCTAATGCCTCATTTTTTTGTACACGTGCGCCACGTAGTTGGATCTGTAAGTGATTGTATTGCTCTTTCAATACGGCTAATGAGGCTTGCTCCTGTGCTTGTTTTTCCTGGATCTGCGCGCGACGTTCTTCCATCTTGTCACTTTCTTGACTCAATGAACTGATTTCAGCATCGATCGCTTGGCGTTGTACTTCTAGTTCTTGCTGTTTTGCTAAAAGCTCTGCCTGTTGTTTTTGGTAATTCTCCATGAATTGTTGCAGTTCACGCGTTTCATAACTTGAGATTTGCTGTTCTTTTTCAAAACGAGTGAGTTCGTTGGCCACATTTTGTCGTTGATTTGCTACTTCTTGTTCTTCAAAGCGTAACTGTTCTCCTTGTGTCCGCAGAAGTTCTTGTTCTTCTGCCAAAACCGTGACTTCTTGTTGCAATGCTTGGACTTTCTTTTCTTGACTTTGCAATTCCTGATCGGCTTGTTGAAACTCACTAGTCAATTGTTTTAATTCTTGATTTTGTGCAAACAAACTTCCTTGATTGCCTCGCTTCGTCGCCCCACCAGTCATTGAACCACCGGCATTCATGACATCACCTTCTAGTGAGACCACACGATACTGGTAACGAATCTGCTGGGCAATGGCATTGGCACTTGCTAAGTCTTTTGCTAATAGAATCGTCCCTAATAGATTGTGAACGATTGTCTGGATCTGTTCGGGATAAGTCACTTGTTCGCTAGCGATTCCGATAAACCCGTCAACTGTTTGCGCTTGTGCAAAAATATGTGCAGGTAATTGGCGAGGTTTGATTGTCGTTAATGGTAGAAACGTTGCTCGTCCGCCTTTTTGTTGTTTCAGATAAGTGATCGCTTGACGTGCATCGCCTTCATTTTCAACAATGACATGTTGCGCTGAACCACCCAAAGCTGTTTCGATTGCCAATGTATAATCAGCTGGAACATCGATCAATTCAGCAACCGCTCCAACGATACCTGAAAGACGTTGTTTTTGTTGCAAGATCAAACGTACACCTTGATAGAAGCCAAAGTAATTTTCTTGGATTTCTTGTAAACTTTTCTGACGTGCCCGCAATTGTTGGACTTGGTTCATCAGTTGATACATTTTAGGCTGTTCTTTTGCCAAGCGCTCTTGTGCTTGTTTTCCTTTTGTTTGCACAAGTTCAAGTGACGCTTTGACCTCATTCAAAGCTTGTTGTAGCTTTTCATGTCGCTCTGTCAACTCGATTTGCTTAGCGGACATTTCCGCAACATTCGCTTCCACTTCCGATTGTTTGGCTAGTGTTTGCTGACTTTTAGATGTCTCTTGGACATATTGACGCTCCAAGTACTTCAATTCATTGCCGACAGTTGCTTGTTCTTGCATTAAATCGACATACTGATCGCGCAATTCTGCCAACAATTCTTTTGTTGATTTTTGGTATTTCTCCAATTCTTGTTGCGTACTCATCAGTGCTTTTTCAGCCTGTTGGATCTCTGCTTCTTTTTGACTGACTTCTTGTGTCAAAGTCGCTTGTAATTCTTCAAAATGAGCCACTTTTTCTTGCACTTCAGTTAAAGAAGCTTGGTATTCTTTTGAGCTCTTTTGGGTATGCTTCGTTCGCTCAAGTAATACTTCTTTTTGTCCTTCTGTTTGCTTTAATTTTTCTGACAACGCTAATAACGTTTGTTGATTTTTTTCGATCATACGGTCGGCCTGGTTATTTTGTTTACGTTTGTCGGCTAATAACTGTTCCTTTGTTTGGATCTGTGTCGTTAAGGACGTTAGTGATTGGTTGAACTGATCTAATTGTATTTGTCGTTCATCCCACTCTTTTTTTGCCGCTTTGATTTCAGCAATCATCAAAGAGATATCTGTGTTAGTCAATGTTTCTTTTAATCGTAAAAACTCCTTCGCAGCCTCACTCTGGGCGGCCAAAGGAGTTAATTGCTCTTCAAGTTCATAGATGATATCTTGGACACGACTTAGATTATCCTCTGTTTCAAAAAGCTTTTGCTCCGCCTTTTTCTTGCGCTGTTTGTATTTCAAGACTCCAGCTGCTTCTTCAAAAATCCCTCGTCGGTCTTCTGGCTTACTACTAAAAATTGCTTCGACTTTTCCTTGAGAGATGATCGAAAATGATTCTTTCCCTAAGCCAGAATCCATAAATAATTCTTGGATGTCTTTCAAACGGCAAGGTTGTTTATTGATGAAAAAGTCGCTTTCACCTGTTCGACGGTAACGACGTGTCACACTGATCTCACTATACTCTAGTGGCAAGTAATGATCAGAGTTGTCTAATACGACGGTTACTTCAGCGACATTCAATTGTTTACGGGAATCAGAACCGGCAAAAATAATATCCGGCATTTTCCCACCACGAAGGCTTTTCGCAGACTGTTCTCCTAGTACCCAACGGATGGCCTCGGTAATATTACTTTTCCCGCTACCGTTTGGTCCAACGACCGCTGTGACACTATTTTCAAACTCAATGATTGTTTTATCTGCAAATGATTTAAAGCCGGCTATTTCAATGCGTTTTAAATACACGAAGTCTTTCCCTCACTTACTTAGTGCTGCTAAAGCATTCTCAGCAGCAGCTTGTTCTGCTAGTTTTTTCGATTTTCCTTGTCCAGTTCCAATCAACCGATCATCAACGTATACTTCGATCCAAAAAATACGTTCGTGTGCTGGACCTTCTTCATTGATCAAACGATATTCGATCAACACGTCTCCTGCTTTTTGCAATACTTCTTGTAATCTTGTTTTATGATCCATCTCATGGGAAAAAGCACCGGCACGTACCTTCGGAAAAATCACCGTTTCAATAAACGCATGTGCTGCGTCAAATCCTTGATCAAGGTATAACGCTCCTAAAAAGGCTTCAAACAGATCACAAAGAAGCGCTGGACGGGTTCGTCCGCCTGAGTTCTCCTCACCTTTTCCTAACAGGATGTACTGGTCAAAACGACATTCCTTGGCAAATTTGGACAAACTATCTTCACGCACGATAGCTGCACGAGTTTTGGTCAATTTTCCTTCTGGGATATCTGGATACAAACGATACAGATATTCAGAAACCATTAACTCTAATACAGCATCTCCTAAAAACTCAAGACGTTCGTTGTCGGATAGTTGCAAATTGCGATGCTCATTCACATAGGATGAATGGGTAAAAGCTTGTTCAAGTAAGTTTAAATCGTGAAAAACGATGCTATACTTTTCTTTCAATTCTTTTGTTAGCTGATTGTCCATTTCCCACATTCCTTTATGGCTATTTTTTCAATACTTCCTTATTATACTGGTTTTTTATAAAATATGAAATGGTTGAGACAAAAGGTATGAAAAGCTTTATAAACCATGTTGGAGATTCTCTTTCATAAAAATATATTAAAACTTGTAATATTCCTAAATCCAGATCATTACTCATTAAAGAACAAAAAAGCACTTTTCAAAAAACAGAAAAATGCCTTTTTAAAGTTATATTAATTGTAGTTGGAATCAGCGATTATTCAGTCAGTATGATTTATCATACGTATATTTAAACAATGTCCTCGGATTTTAATAGGAGTACTTCCATTACAATATAAGCAATGAACATATCTTGCTCTTTTCATTTCTATGTAATCTTAAAAAATAAGCAACAACATCAGATTTTATAGGTATGAAGTATATCTGATCTGATTAATGCATCTTGTTAAGTAGACAAACTAATTTATGTATTATCGTTCAAAATCGTTCTTTCAATATCCAAAAAATTTTCTGCCTCTTCTTCGTATCCAAGCAACCTTAGCATCTCAATAGTTATCGAGCCATCAAATTCAAAATCCCCAACGACAGACTGATACAATCGGAAAAAAAATTTCCAATATATTCTTCCTTTTAAATAATCTGAGTCCTTTGTTTCATCATACAAAATTCCTAACAAATCCAAAATCCTATCATAATTTTTTTCGGAAAATTCTAAAATGATAGAGTTTATAATAAATTTTATTAATGCGTGTTGATATTTAGGTATACCTTTAAATTTCCTAAACTGATTGAGCACATCCTTATATTGAAATAATCGGTATTCCTTTTTAAAGACTCCTAAACAATTAGTATACATTGCTAATTCAAAATATCCCCACTCCTCTATCCTACTCAAATAATCCAAAATTTTTTTTGATTCATTTTCATCTATCTTACCAAGTTGATAATTTGGCAATTTTTCAGCGACTGCTTTTATTTGAACAATTAGATACAGAAAAAAAACGTCTTTACTTTTTTTATATTCTTCTTGTAAGTTATCTAAATACTCTTTTGCATGATACTCAGAAATAATTGCACTCCTAAAATTTTTTCGTAGGTGCTCTTTTTTACTTAATTGATAGTTATAATACTCCAAATAGTAGTCATCTATTTGAATATTCATTCTTTCCAAGTATTGCCAAATGGTATCTATGTCAATTCTAGCGGTATCATTTTCAAACCGCTGTAATGTGCTTATCGAATGTACCCCTGCGCTCAACTCTCTTCGTGTTATTCTTCTATCGGTTCTTAATTTTTTAATCAATTCCCCATGTTCCATATAAAATCACCAAATTTTCTACTTATTTTTGACTAACTTTGGTGCAAACTATCAAATAATCTTATTATATAACTAAGATACATTATAACATTTCGTAATACACTAAATAATAATACAGTAAGGAACTAATCTATAACAACTATAATTATCTTTATTTGGCAATCGCATATCTTAATAAATAAGGAATCGACCTAATCCAAATGAGGAATATTACTTGAGAAAACATCAATAAAAAGAACAAAGGTTCATAAAGTTTTCCTATAACAATCGGAAGATAAAAACTTTAAATCTACTAACAAAAGGAGGGAAAACGATTTCTTTTATAATGATATTATTTGGTTGGGAAGTTGTCAATCCGTAGCAGATCAATAGAAAATATTTTCAAAAATTTGTTAGTACCATAAAAAAATATATAGTGAAAGGTCGAATAATATGAACATAAATAAATTAAAAATGCTATTAACTACCTCTATGGCGATTGTAACCTTAGCAACACCGTTAGTTCCTTCACTAAGTTCTGTTGTTTACGCATCAGATAGTGAGAATCAAAAAGTGACGCAAGTTAACAATTTTGAAGATAAGACAATTGCTGAATTAATGAACGAAGCACAATTAAGATATTCAAGTTCGATTTTGCCCAATACAATAGCATCAACTCAAAATACCATTGCTACAGATTTTGAACAGAAAGTAATGAATATGACAGTCAAAGATGTAAAGAATCACATGGATGAATTGATGGAAGAGTTTGATGGTGCTAGTTATGGGTCTCGTGCAGTAGCAGGCGTAGGTGGCAAACTGCAAAATGGTGGCTGGAATATGTACTATAATACTAGCACTGGTAAAACGTCTGTGTATAATTTCTATGATCGACTTGTCATGGGAACTGGAGGCAACTTATTGTACACGGTCATATTAGACACTCTTGCTGCTACATGCGGAATCACAGTTGCTGGTGCAGTGATTATCGCTATTTGTAATTTAATTGCAGGTGAATTGGTTAGAAAAACGGCAAGCGCCCGTGGTCTGGTATCTAGTCACGGAAATACCGGAACCGTTCGAGTGACACTAACTGACGAACTATGGTCGTCAAAATACAACGCAAGTTGGTGATTACAATAACTATTTATATTTTTTTAGTTGTTTTTGTTGGTTTACTAAAAATCATTACACAGTTAAATGAAATAATTGGTTTACTACGATCAAAAAGTAAAGCAGATATTGAGTTGAATGAGTCGGAAAAAGCAACTAAAGAAACGGAATAATCTTTTATGCATAACCTTAAAGAATAAGTAAAGTATGAAACAAAATACTTAAGCGACGATCTCATCTCTTTTCTATCGGAGTGAGATCGTCGTATTTTATTGTGAGTACTCGTAAAAATTATTGATCACAACATCTTGTTTATCAGTAGGTTCATATCAACTTGCCCACCTAGTTGTTCTGCCAAATCTAAATCATGGGTGACTAAGACAATCGTCACTCCTTGCTCATTCAATTCTTTCAATGCTTCGATCACAAGTTGCCGATTCCCTTTATCCAAAGAGGCAGTGGGCTCATCTGCAAAAACGATTTTAGGGGTTTGCAAAAACAAGCGAGCTAAAGCTACTCGTTGTTGCTCACCACCGCTTAAACGAAATACTTTTTGGTGCAATGAGTCTTCCATTTGGAACTTGCGGAGCGCAGCAATCATTTTTTCCTCTTTTTTTACTACTAACTGTAAATTTTGCTTGACCGTTTCATTATCGATCAATGCAAAGTTCTGAAATAAAAATCCTGCATACTCACGAAAGAAACGTTTTTTACTTTTACGGTGAAGAATTTGATTGTCTATCCATATTTCACCAGAATCAATTGGCTCCAGTTGTCCTAAGCAGTTCAGTAACGTCGTTTTCCCTACACCACTACTTCCCGTGATCACAGTTATTGAACCAGTCTCTACATGTAAAGATACGTTTTCAAAAATCACTTTTCCTTTATACTTTTTAGTGATTTCTTTGGCTTCAATCATATTTGATCACCTCCAGACGTTTTCTTTTTTCTGATAAATACGTAGTGAATAAAAGGATACATAATTCAAATAATAGTAATAGAATCAAAATCTGCCACCAAGCATGGTTGATGAGTAGCAAGATCAACGCAACAAAGGTAGAAATGCCTAATATTATTTCATAATATCTGTGATGCCTCTGTAGCAGAGTCCAACCAGCAATATATTTGAGAAACAGTTTTTTCTTATTCATTTCCACATACAGTAAACTCAAATAGACTTGAATAAAAACAAAGCCAATAAGGATCAAGAACAAAATACTAAGGGTTGTATAATAGTCACGTCTCACCTCCATAAGAGATTGATTGATGCTATCTTTTACAGCAATCAATCCATAAAAATCGTGTTCCATATGGTTTTCTTTAATAAATTCTTGGACAAGTTGAGGGTCTCGAAACAAGTAAGTCCCATTTGAAATATCCTGTATCCATATTTCGATATTTGGTTGGATCAATGGCAATGACATGGAAACGATAATTGGATTGGAAGAAAAATTTTTTTCATAGGGTTGGAAGTTATAGTTAAAAAGGACTTGGTTTGCTTGCGTATAAAGAATTTTTAACTCGCCTTCGTATGCTTTCGTTTCGTACTCAAAAGAATTTTGATAAAAATCAAGTTCATCCTCTGCTTCTTGAATGATCATTTCTGTATACATTCGCTTATTTTCAGGGATGAGCAGATAGAAAAAAGAATCATCTAATGAGTGTATCGATTGACCTTCAGCATCCTTGATAGCCAATTCTTGTACGGCCTGATGATTACTTAACCAAAAAGCGTCATTTTGAATATAATTTAGTGTCGGACTACTATGACCAAGTTCATTGTCCCTTAGAAAAATTCCACCTGACTGTTCTGATTTTTCCAACAAGGGAAGTAACCGTGCATTGATTCGCGCTTGTGCTTTCCTTCGCACGTCTTTACTTTTTGTCGGGTTTACAAGTAGATTGGTGTCTCTACTAAATGCCAAGTGATAATAGTCAGGAACTCTTGTCCATTGGGAGAGCTGCTGTTCAAGTTCACGCGTCTCCATTACTTTATTTGATAATGTACTGGCTTGCACCGTAACAAACGTGAAGATGATGATCTTTAATAAAAGGTTCAAACTAAATAATAATCGGTAAGGTTTCCTTCCTTTTATCTTATCTGAAATCGTACCGAACGAAAAAATAATCCCACTCGTAAATAATTGAAGAACCCAAATCATTAAATGACCCCAGAAAAAAATCGGTCGATAAAGAAACTGTAATTGTGGAAACCACCAAGAAAAAGCAACCATCAAGAGAGTAAAAATCACACTATCAATGAAACTATCCTTGACGGACACTATCAGCCAACGATGTCCTAACATCTCAATCACACCAATTTTCTTGCGAAGGGAAGCTTTATAAAACAGTAAAGCTAAAATCACAAAGAAAAATAGAATAAAGAAGAGTTGTCCAATACTCATTAATAAACCCGCCGTCAATAACTGAAACCATTTTATCTCTTCAATCTCCAATTTGATTCCTTGATCATGAAAATCAGCGATCATTCCAGATGGAGGGGCTTCTGTTACAATATAAGTCCCCAACACATCTTGATGCTGCATCTCTGTGTAATCATAAAAATAGGTGGCAACATCCGATTTTATAGGTGGAAAAGAGTATTCCGAACGTTCCAACTTGTCAAAGGTATAAATTTCCTTTGTCGTCTCACCAGAAGCGCCAATTCTAAAAACCAGTTTATGTATAGCAATTTGATGTTTTTTTGCATAAGCAGAAATTTTTTGATTGATTTCCTCAATCGTTCCACTCGCTTCTTCAATTACAATGCCCGAATGAGCATTTGGGATAGCACTCTTGATTCCTTCATTTCCGATAAAAGAAATGGCATAAAGGAAACTTAACACTGTAACTATAAATAACCCTCGATAGATTTTTTTCATAATGAAAGAAAAAAGCACCTAAAATATAAGGAATTTGAAAACACTTTGAACAATATTTGAGAAGTTATGAAATATTGTAACTACATTTATATCTTAGCTACTTATGATTTCTATATCCACCACCCTCCAGATCTATTTTTAGTACAAAGCGAGGAGCCTCCACATATATTCTCCTCTGAAGATTGATAGTGTCTTCTGAACTATATAAAGTAACAACAAAAATAAAATTTCCTAATTATTCTCCTCCTTTCATATATATTATATACTTTCACATGTTCTAAAAACAGATAATTCCTTTTTTTCCTAATCAAAAAAACCGGCTCTATAATTTATGGGACTGATGAATCAAAATTGATTCTTCAGTCCCATTTTCATTTTAGGTATTAAAAAACATATCGTTCTCTAGTATGATTAAATCACCACAAAATAAACAACTGAGAGGACG
>Ga0302349_1001067_pt1 | contig 24244 bp, 20 predicted proteins | sample PhyAR1_FD_202176 | JGI IMG/M metagenome (GOLD analysis project Ga0302349, IMG submission 202176) | Leaf surface microbial communities from alfalfa plants in UC Gill Tract Community Farm, Albany, California, United States - DLSL A.R1... | ecosystem: Host-associated > Plants > Phyllosphere >...
ATCATCGGGATTGCATCCACCAGACCCATTACAACAAAGAACTGCGTACGCAGCAGAGGAATCAGGTCAGGCTGACGAGCAGCGCCTTCCAGGAATTTTCCTCCGAGGATGCCGATACCGATCGCAGCACCGATTGCCGCCAGGCCCATCATCACAGCGGCAGCCATGTACAGCAGATCCATATTCAGGTTTTCCATGACAGTCTCCAGTTTGTTTCAGTTAAATGCTCCCTTCATCTTCCGGGCTTCAGCGGTGTGCGCTGCAACCCGAAATCAAGAGGGAAAGTAGTGTTGAGAAAAAAATCAATGTTCTTCAGATGCCATCGACAGATAGACAATCGTGAGGACCATGAAAATGAAAGCCTGTAGCGAAATGATCAGGATGTGGAAAATGGCCCACGGCACATTCAGCACCCACTGCGACCACCACGGCAACAGACCGGCAATAAGGATAAAGATCAGCTCACCCGCATACATGTTGCCGAACAGTCGTAAACCGAGAGAAACCGGTTTAGACAGCAGGCTGACACCTTCCAGAATCAGGTTGATCGGGATGAAGATCGGGTGGTTAAAAGGCTGCAGCGTCAGCTCTTTCGTGAAGCCGCCAATGCCTTTCATTTTGATGCTGTAGAACAGAATCAAAATAAAGACGCCCAACGCCATAGAGAGCGTGATGTTCACGTCTGCAGACGGCACAACGCGCAGCGCCGGCAGGCCCAACCAATGCTCACCGATATACGGCAGCAGATCGATTGGCAGCAGATCCATGAAGTTCATCAGGAAGACCCAGACAAAAATTGTCAGCGCCAGCGGGGCGATAAGTTTGCTCTTACCGTGATACATGTCGCGCACGTTGTCATCAACGAAACCGACAACCAGTTCGATAGCCGCTTGTAATTTCCCTGGCACACCGCTGGTAGCTGTTTTAGCCACTTTACGGAACAACACCAGGAAGATAAGTCCCAGCACCAGAGAGAAAAACATGGAATCGATATTTAATACCCAGAACGTCGCGGGAGCGTCGTGCGGATTCACTAACTCGAAAGTACGCAGGTCCAGCTGAAGGTTGTTCAGATGGTGCCCTATGTATTCTTGCGGAGTAGAGATTTCTCCTGCAGCCATGATGCCTCTTACCCTTTGTTGTTAATTACCGCCGGTGCCAGCATTTGTACCACCAGCACCGATAACCAGGTTATTCCGACCGGCCAGAAAACCGCCCCGAATAGACCCAACGCCACAATGAGCAAAATGATGGTCGCGAACACTTTGGCTATTTCACCCAAAGCGAAGCTCCACGCGACTCGTCCCGAAGCGGGGGTTTGCCCCTGCAGGCGCCAGGCTAAAAACAAAAACAACACGTTTGGCAGCCAGGCTGCCGCGCCGCCTGCCAGAGCAGAAACGCCCCAGGTGACATCTTTCAGAGCAAAGAGTGCACCGATGATGACAATCGTCACCAGCTGAATCATCAGCACTGTCCGGGCGAATTTTACACTGTAAAGAGACACTGACATGACGCTGATACTCTCCTGCCCCATTAGGGGTATGTCGCGTGTCGTATAAGACTGCCTTTACGCATTTGAGTCAAGCAGCAAAAGCCGTGCAAATTATACGGGCCGCACCTGCGATTTCAATCGGTAAGTAGCGAAAAGGTGAACAATTATTTAAATTTCTTTCCGGAGGGCTATTTTTCCAAAGATTAGCCCGCAGGGATTCGTCGTTTCCTGCCTGAAAATGGGCTGGCGACTTGCTTTTAAAGCGTGCTTTAGATCACATAATAAGCATTCGCACCGTCCCAACTTTTCTCACAGGGCTAATTCCGGGCTTTTCCTTCTCTCAATAAACCGTTCAAAATCATAACATTGAAAATATAAGCGCAATCGGGGAAGCCTATTTTCCCGGAAAACACGCTATTGACATCGAAGGGTGCATGAGAAACGTTAAATTCATATTACGCACGCCGAGTTATTACCCTGATATATTTTCTGGCGTGACTATTTTTATTCCGCCAGTCCGCTATACAAGTGATCTTTCTGCTAACTAAATGTGAATTAAACGTTAAATGTAACAGAGCTTTTCGGATAATTTCCGTCGGCTTTGTTAATCCTCCACCGCATGTTGCAGAATGAAAATGCCGTTTTTTAAACGCATCAACTGCACCTTTTTTCACCAGCAATCGGATGAAAACCGACGGCTGGCGCAGAGTAAATCCTTATCCGTTTCAGGCCTGGTGCTGACGAATAATCACCAGGTGACGGTCACCTTCCAGCTGTGGAACCTGCAGTTTAACCACCGCATCACAGTGATAGCCCGCCGGTAAGCTGGCAATTTCATCATCCGGACGGACGCCTTTGAGGGCAAAAAAGCGCCCTTCTGTTCCCGGTAAATGATGACACCAGTTCACCATGTCGGTCAGTGAGGCAAATGCGCGGCTGATGACGCCATCAAAAGGTGGCTCGGCCGGGAAGTCCTCAACCCGGCTCTGTACCGGAGTGATGTTAGTGAGTCCTAACTCATGCTGAACCTGGCGCAGGAAGCGCACTCGCTTACCCAGGCTGTCGAGCAGCGTGAAGTGCGCATCGGGCATCACTATCGCCAGCGGAATACCTGGCAGGCCCGGTCCGGTTCCCACATCAATAAAGCGTGAGCCGATCAGCTGGGGTGCCACCACAATGCTGTCGAGGATGTGGCGCACCAGCATCTGCTGGGGATCGCGTACTGACGTCAGGTTGTAGGCTTTGTTCCACTTATCCAGCAGCCCGACATAGGCAACCAGCTGCTGTTTTTGTTGATCGGAGAGGGAAATATTGGCTGCCTGCAGCAGCGAGGTGAGTCGGTTAATCACAGCGTAAGTCCAGTCAGCGGGGGCGAGTCGCCTCGCCCCGTTTCAGGTCAGGCGCTTTTGCGCAGCAGACCCTGTTTTTTCAGATAAATAAGCAGAATAGAGATGGCCGCCGGGGTGATACCGGAAATACGCGTCGCCTGGCCAATCGAGGTCGGCTTGTGGTCATTCAGCTTGGCGATCACCTCATTTGACAGGCCGTTGACCTGACGATAGTCGAGGTCAACCGGCAACAGGGTGTTTTCGTTGCGCAGCTGACGATCGATCTCCTCCTGCTGGCGTGCGATATAGCCTTCATATTTGACCTGAATCTCAACCTGCTCAGCCGCCTGCTCATCAGCCAGCGCCGGACCAAAGGCGTTCAGCGACATCAGCTTCAGATAGGTCATTTCCGGACGACGCAGCAGATCTTCGCCACTGGCTTCTTTGGTCAGCGGCGCACTGAGAACCGTGTTCACCTCCGACACGTTATCCGATTTTGGATGAACCCAGATATCGCGCAGGCGCTGACGCTCCTGTTCAATCGCTTCCAGCTTCTGATTGAAGCGCGCCCAGCGGGCATCATCGACCAGACCCAGCTCGCGGCCGGTTTCGGTCAGACGCAGATCGGCATTATCCTCACGCAGCATCAGACGATACTCGGCGCGGGAAGTAAACATGCGGTACGGCTCTTTGGTACCGAGCGTGCAGAGATCGTCAACCAGCACGCCGAGGTAAGCCTGATCGCGACGCGGCGCCCAGCCCTCTTTGTCGGCAGACTGGCGCGCGGCGTTGAGGCCAGCCAGCATACCCTGCGCAGCCGCTTCTTCGTAGCCGGTGGTTCCGTTGATCTGTCCGGCAAAGAACAGACCGTGAATAAATTTGCTCTCCAGCGTCGGTTTCAGATCGCGCGGATCGAAGAAGTCATACTCAATGGCATAACCCGGGCGCACGATCTTCGCATTTTCCAGCCCCTGCATCGAGCGGACGATCTGAATCTGCACATCAAACGGCAGGCTGGTTGAGATGCCGTTCGGATAAATTTCGTTGCTGGTCAGTCCTTCCGGTTCGAGGAAGATCTGATGCGCATTACGATCGGCAAAGCGCATCACTTTATCTTCGATCGACGGGCAGTAGCGTGGCCCGATCCCTTCGATGATCCCGGCATACATCGGGCTGCGATCGAGGTTGTTGCGGATCACCTCATGGGTTTTTTCATTGGTATGGGTGATCCAGCACGGTACCTGCTGCGGATGCTGAGCGGCATTGCCCATGAACGAGAACACCGGCATCGGGTGATCGCCATGCTGCGGCGTCAGTACTGAAAAATCGATGGTGCGCGCATCAATGCGCGGCGGCGTACCGGTCTTGAGGCGGTTAACCCGCAGCGGCAGGGCACGCAGTCGTTTTGCCAGCGGAATGGAAGGCGGATCGCCTGCACGACCGCCGCTGTAGTTATCCAGTCCGATATGAATTTTACCGTCGAGGAAGGTACCCACGGTCAGCACCACGGTCTTCGCCCGGAATTTGAGCCCCATCTGAGTCACAGCACCCACGACGCGATCGTTTTCCACAATCAGATCGTCAACCGCCTGCTGGAAGATCATCAGGTTGGGCTGGTTCTCCAGTGCGGTGCGTACTGCCTGACGATAGAGCACGCGATCGGCCTGAGCACGGGTTGCCCTGACGGCCGGACCTTTGCTCGCGTTTAGTATCCTAAACTGAATACCGGCCTGATCGATTGCGTGGGCCATCAGACCCCCCATGGCATCCACTTCCTTCACCAGATGTCCTTTGCCAATGCCACCGATCGCCGGGTTACAGGACATTTGTCCAAGCGTATCAATGTTATGGGTGAGTAACAGGGTTTGCTGACCCATTCGGGCTGCCGCCATTGCGGCTTCGGTGCCCGCATGACCACCACCAATTACGATGACGTCAAAAGGATCCTGATAAAACATGAAGTGGTACCTCGATTGATGAACAGGCAGGATCGTCGTCCTGGGGCGTGGATTCTACTCAAATTCCGCCTGGGGTGAAAGCTGCGGGATCCTCAGGTTTTAAAAGAAAGGATCTTAGATCTGTATATGATCTTTCTGTTAGATCTCTTATTAGGATCGCCGGTTTCTGTGGATATGTGCCAGAACGCCAGTCACAACAAGCGATTAGCAAGGATCACTAGCTGTTAATGATCGGTGATCCTGATCCGTATAAGCTGGGATCAAAATGGCTACTTATGCACAGCTCAAAAAGCATACTGCGGTTACTCTTTGGATAACTACCGGTTATACGCAGTAAAAGAGGGTAGTTATCCACAAAATAAACGGATTCAAAAGGACAAAATCAGCATATTCCACTGGGGATCGTCACTATTTCACGATCCCCGACCAGATTCAGATCGCGCTTTTCCAGTCCATCACCCATACCCCGGCCGGATCTTCAGGGATCTCATGCTCAAGGACATCGATTTCCAGACGATCGCCGATCCGCTGAGCGCCCTGGGCAATTAACAGCGTCTCTATCTGACGGATCGCCCCGCAAAACAGATCGTATTCGTGATTACCGAGGCCGACCGCCCCAAAGCGGACCTGAGAGAGATCGGGCTGCTCTTCATTAATTGCCTCGAACCACGGCAGCAGATTATCGGGAATTTCGCCTGCACCATGCGTTGAGCAGACCACCAGCCAGATGCCTTTCAGCGGCACTTCATCCAGCCCCGGGCCGTGCAACAGCTGCGTTGAGTAGCCTGCTTCCTGTAATTTTTCTTCCAGATGCTCAGCAACATACTCGGCACTGCCCAAAGTACTGCCACTGATTAAGGTAATATCGGCCATCTTGCTCTCCCGGACATTAAGGCGGGCATTGTACGCTGTGATCAAGCGGTGATCCACCTGTGGAAAACAGGGTTAATGGATCGGGTGATGTGAACGCAGCCGTTGTCAGCCGCTGCATTCGTCCGGGATAAGGTTGTACACAGGGGAAGCGCGATCAGGGCTTGATGGTGCGCATGATCGGGTTTTGCAGGGAGATCAGGGTTTCTGTTGATTGAATTTCATCAATTGTCTGGATCTTGTTGATCAGCACCTGTTGCAGGGCATCAATCGAGCGGCACATCACCTTGATAAAGATGCTGTAGTGACCGGTGGTATACCAGGCTTCCACCACCTCATCCAGCGCTTCCAGCTTGCTCAGTGCCGCCGGATAATCGCGTGCGCTCTTGAGAATAATGCCGATAAAACAGCAGACGTCAAAACCCAGCTGGCGCGGATCGATATCGACACGGGTGCCCAGAATAATGCCGGCCTGTTTCATCTTTTCCACCCGCACATGGATGGTGCCGGGGCTGACATTAAACTGTTTTGCCAGCTCGGCGTAAGCGGTACGCGCGTTATCCAGCAGGGCATTCAGAATGCCGCGATCCAGGTTATCGAGCTGCAAATGTTCGGCCATGACCATCCTCGTTAGGCTGCGTTGTGTTCACAAAGGGAGAATGTGCAGCAAAATAGCGAGACAGGCAACAACCGGCAGCGACGGACGCCGCTGCCGGCTCACTTAGCGTTTGCGCCAGACGGTAACCTGGGCCAGCGTGTGCTGGAACTTGCGCGCCGTTTCGCGGATCACAAACGGCTTATCGATTGGATCATCCAGCAGTTCAAAGTCGGCTGCCAGTAGCCGTTGCAGCGCCTGCAGCGTGGTCAGCGCCTCGCCATTTTCCCGTACGCCGCCCAGCCAGTTCTCTTTCGGCGTGTATTCTTCCAGCCAGGTGTAAGGCGAGGAGAGCAGCAGGATACCGCCCGGCCGCAGCATCGACGTCACATCCTGCAGGAAGCGCGCGGGCTGACGCAGGCGATCGATCAGGTTGGAGGCCAGCACCAGATCGTAGCGGCCCGGTTGCGGCTTGAGGTTACAGGCATCGCCCTGCACGAACCGGATGCGCTGCGCCAGATCGCCATCCAGCGCGAAATCTTTCAGGCGCACCTGGCGATACTCCACCAGATCGCCCTCCTGCGGCACCACATAACGGAAATCTTCTCCGCTGGTCAGCTGCAGCGCCACGTCGATGAAGCGCGCCGAGTAGTCCATGCCGGTGACGCGTTCAAAGTGGCGGGCCAGCTCAAAACTGGCGCGTCCGGTGGCGCAGCCGATATCCAGTGCTTCAGTCTGTGACGTGGTGTACTTCAGCGCCAGCTTCACCAGGCTTTCAGCATAATTATCCACGCCGAAATAGCGCGGGCCATACTGGAAGTCGAGATACTGCGACACCATGGCGTCAGTTTCATACGGGTTCAGCGTCATACTTTCCTGATGGCTGGAGACCACGTAGCGGAAACCGGCGTGCTGGAAGAAATGGCGGCGAAAGGCATAGCGCGCCGATTTCAGCGCTTCGTTGCCGGTTGAGATCCAGCTGCCGCCTTTGATCAGCGAATGCTTGCCATCAAAGGTCGGGGTAGAGAAATCATCGTAAAGCGGGTGGACTTTGAAACCTTCAAAGCCGTTGGTCGGTGTCGTGGTCCACTGCCAGACGTTACCGACGATATCGTAAAAGTCGCCCTGGGCGAACTGATCGACCGGAGAGGAGGAAGCCCAGTACGCCAGATTGATATTGCCTGGTGCCTGTTCCCACTGCGGCTGATCGCCCGCCACCTGCTCGCGCAGCTGATACCATTCGGCTTCGCACGGCAGCTGAATCGCCATTCCGCTCTGTTCGGCTTTCCAGCGACAGAAGGCGGCCGCCTCAAGCTGGTTCACTTCCGCCGGCCAGTCCCACGGCATCGCCACTTCTTCACACATCAGACGCAGTATAAGCTGATCGGGCATCGCTGGCGTGCCGACCCAGAACGTCGGCATCTCAGCCTGAGCAAATTGCCGCCAGCCCCAGCCTTCATCATCCCACCAGCGGGAATCCTGATAACCGCCCGCACGGACAAACTCAAAATATTCGGCATTGCTGACCAGCATTTTGCTGGCTTTGAACGGCTGCAGCGTAACCTGCTGGCTGCCGTACTCATTATCCCAGCCGTAGGTATCGTCGGTTTTCCCCAGCGTAACCGTACCGCCGGGCATCGCCAGCAGACTGTTGGCCGGCACATCCTGACGCTGGTGGCGCGCCAGCGGACAGATCGGCCAGGCGGGCTGCGGCGTTACCCAGTCAACCGGTAGCTGGCGGATCAGCACGCTGGAGGTTTCCAGATGGATACGCTCATGCTCGATACCCATCAGGATCACCCACGCCGGGCTGTCCCACGCGATCGGCAAGCTCAGCGGCAGGGTCTGGATCAGATCGCTGACCAGCGCTTTCACCCGGCCACGGTAGTCACGTACCTCATCAATGGTCGGCCACGCGTAGTGGTTGTCGTTGAGATCGTCCCAGCTCATTTCATCGACGCCAATCGCCATCATCGCTTCAATCCGGTCGTCGAGGCGCGCATCAATATAGCGTCCGGCCATCAGCTTATTAATGTAGAAGGTCGCCGTGTGGCCAAAATAGAAGATCAGCGGATGGCGCAGCGGAATCGCTTTGGTAAACCAGGCCTGCGGATCGGCGAGGCAGGTAAACAGGCTTTCGTACTGTTCCCACGTCTGGTGAAAATAGCTCAGCAGCTCGGCTCGTTTTTGTTCAATATTCTGGCCGGAGAGCAATAACGTACGCGTCGGCGCAGGCAGATCGCGATGAGGATGGACGGTGGTCACAAGGTGCTCCAGATTGCTGAGTAAGTGAAACGGTAATTCACTATAGCAAAGAAGCATTTCTGCCTGATGACTTAACGACGCCAGTGGCGCAGCAGGCGGCTTTTCATGCCGGTATCGAAGCGCCAGATATGGTCGAAGATGCGCATAATACCGGGCTTTCCGTGCGTCGACATCGCCACGGCGTGAAAACGTTGCTGATTATGTCGCTGGCGGTGTTTGATGGCGCCGATCACCTCTTCCGGCAGACGCTGGGCGATAAAATCGGAGACGATCACCGCATCCGCCTCCTGCCAGAGCACCCCTTCCATGCGCTTCACCACGGCGGAAAGACAGGCGGCCAGATCGGTGCCGCCACGAAAGCGCTGACTGAGGAAGCGAATCGCCTGCTCCAGGCCATCATCACCGGTCAGTTCATAGCCGATCACCTCATGGGCGAACAGCATAATGTAGCAGCGACGTCGATCGGCCAGCGCCACCTTGAGTAACGCCAGACAGAACGCTTTGGCGCAGCGCTCATTAAAACCACCCATGGAACCGGAGGTATCGACGCAGACAATAAACGGCCCGCGCGGCTGCTCCTCATGCTGCTGGTGGCTGACCGGCCGCAGCGTGACTTTTTCATGCCAGGCGTCGCCCTGCAGCTTGTAGGTCAGCAGGCGTTTCTCCACCAGCCGGCGATAAAACTCCAGCTCCAGTTCGCTGATGCTCAGCGCGGCCAGTTCCGGTGGCAGCAGGCGCAGCACATCATCACTCTGATGAATGCCGCTGACCTCTTCCGGCACGGCCGCCGGTTCATGAACCAGCTGATGAAACGCCTCCAGCGGCGCCTCCTGCGACGGCACGGATTTCGCTTCCCGGCTGCGACCAAGCTGCTGGGCCAGTTTCAGTAGCTCCGGCTGCTGGGCCAGAAAATCGCCGTATTGCAGCATCAGCTGGTAATCGCCCGGCTGCAGCGAGGTTTTACTCATGTCCCACAGCCGGCCGGCTGCGGCTTCGTCATCATCGCTCAGCATCGGGGCCAGCTGACCACTGAGCGCCATCCGCTGCTGCAACTCGGCCAGCAGGCGTTCGCGCTGCTGCTCCAGCAGTTGCTGATTCAGCGTCAGGGTTTGCAGCGTCAGGCTCAGCCGCCAGCGCTGTAAAAACAGCGTATGTTGCGCACTGCTGAGATGATGAATGTCGGTATGCTGGAGCAGCCGGCGGGCTTCATCGATAAAGGGGGAAGGCAGACGTTCAAGGGTCTGAAGCGTGGCGTCGAGCTGCTGGCTGAACTGACGATCGCTGAGCAACTGCACCTGTTGAAACAGCTGAAACTCTTCGGCCAGTAACGCGGGCACCGGCGTGGCTTTCAGTTCCGCGCTGATTTCCGCTTTCCAGCGCGGCACATCGCGCAGCAGCGCCTTTTTCAGACCGGGGAATTTTTCAAAAAACAGCGCCAGTTGCGGCGACGCCAGCAGCGCGATAATTAACTCTTCAATCAGTTCGGTTTCGCCAATTGAGAGCAGCGTGCTGAGCGTCTCCAGAGAGATCATTTACGCGCCTGTTTCAGCTGTTCCGCCACATCCTGCAGGCTGGTTTCAACCCGCGCCAGCCAGTCATCGCTGATAAACAGGCAGCGCTGATGCTGGCTGAACAGGTGGCGCTGACTGCGTAACTCACTCTCCAGCGTATCCAGCGCCTCGGTGATTTCACCTGGCAGCTGATCGCTGTTGCTGACGCCAGGCAGCGTCAGACGTGAAGATTGCAGACTGACGTCGCGTATTGCCAGACAGTGTTGCGCATCAACCTGCAAATCCAGCGTCTGCGCAAAGCCAATCCCATTGAGTTTGCCGCGGATATCGCCGCCTTTTTGCAGCCACTGACTCAGTGCGTCACGGGCGATCACCAGATGCGTCACCTGCATATCGTGCAGCGTCAGCGGCTGTTGCAGCATCAGGGTCAGCTGATCATCAGTGAGGCTTTCCGGCAAATCGTAATGCGGTTTGCGGCTGAACATGCCGCTGTGTTTCTCCAGCGTGATCGCCTGCGCCATGCTCTGTTGCTGCTGTAAGGCCATGCGGCGGGCTTTGATCTGCTGCAGTCTGAGCAGCATCGGCTGCTGTTGCCAGGCATATTGCGTCATTAACAGATCGATTTCGCGCTCCAGCAGCTGCATTGAGGCGACGTCATGCCACAGGCAATCTTTCAGCAGGATCAGGTCGATGGGCGCGATGGCGTTGCGGCCGCTGTAAAAGGCGCTGGCCTGCAGCAGGTGAATCGCTTTCTTCCAGCGGCGATCGGAGATGTAAGGTGCGGCGGGCTGGCTCTCCAGCTGCTGACGCAACTGGTAGATCAGCTCAAATACCGCATCGGGCAGGCTCACCTGGCTGATGCCGAGCTGCCACTGGGCGTACTCTTCATCACTGATGCGCAGCGATTCCGCCACCGGATTGGCATTTTCATCCTGCTGGTGGGTCAGCATGCTGCGGAAATTCTGCTTCTCATGCACGTTATCCAGCCATAAGCGGATCAGCATCCGGTCATACAGCGCTTCCAGACCGCTGTCTGCTTCCGGCAGTTCATTGGAGGCGGTCACCAGCAGCCGCATCGGAATTTTTTCTTCGCTGTCGCCGTTGCGGAAGCGGCGTTCATTAATCGCAGTCAGCAGCGTATTCAGAATCGCCGGGCCGGCTTTCCAGATCTCATCCAGAAAGACAATCTCCGCATCGGGCAGGTACCCTTTAGTCAGGCGCTGATAGCGACCCTCATCTTTCAGTGCCTGAATCGACAGCGGGCCGAACACCTCTTCAGGCGTCGAAAAGCGGGTCATCAGATATTCAAAAGCGCGGGCGTGCTGGAAGGCATATTTCAGGCGGCGGGCAATCAGGCTCTTGGCGATGCCTGGCGGTCCCAGCAGGAACACGCTCTCACCGCTGAGCGCAGCCAGCAGACAGAGGCGAATTGCGTGGTGCCGCTCATACAGGCCTTTTTCTAACGCATTGCTGAGACGAGAAATTCTTTCTGCCAAAAGATGGGGTTGAGCCATAATCACATCAATGTCCTTACAATCGTCGGGCCGCCGCGCTTAAGCAAGCGCCTTACTCTATAGATAATGATGCGTGAAAGCGTTGATAGCTGTCAGCTTTTTTGTTTCAGAAGGTTCGGTTAGCTGAAATGCGCCAGTAAGCAGCGGGTTACAGGCTAAAAACCCCGCGACTGGTGCAGCGCTAAGATTAACTGGGTATAGGAATTTTCGGCAATACGTGCATACTGTGCGCTTTTTGATGGCTTGAGCGAGGGGTTTTACACCTCTTAGACTCCAACAAAAGATAACTCTCTATGAGCTCGGATAATAAGCAGTCTCTTGGTGGGCTTACGCTGGCCGCAATTGGTGTTGTCTATGGGGATATTGGTACCAGTCCGCTGTATACCTTGCGTGAATGTCTCTCCGGCCAGTTTGGCTTCGGCGTAGAACGGGGCGCGGTATTTGGCTTTCTGTCGCTGATTTTCTGGCTGCTGGTGCTGGTGGTATCACTGAAATATATCAGCTACGTCATGCGGGCTGACAACGCTGGCGAAGGCGGTATTCTGACCCTGATGTCGCTGGCGGGCCGTCATACCGGTGCCCGCGCCACGGCGGTACTGGTGATCATGGGCCTGATCGGCGGCAGCTTCTTCTATGGCGAAGTGGTGATCACGCCGGCGATTTCAGTGATGTCGGCCATTGAAGGCCTGGAGATTGCCGCGCCGTCGCTGGATCCGTTCATTGTGCCGCTGTCGATTGCGGTACTGACGCTGCTGTTTGCGATTCAGAAACACGGCACCGGCATGGTCGGCAAGCTGTTTGCGCCGGTTATGCTGCTGTGGTTCCTGGTGCTGGCGATCCTCGGGGTTAACGGCATCATGAAAAACCCGGAAGTGCTGCAGGCGCTGAATCCTGCCTATGCGGTCAACTTCTTTATGCAGTACAAATCGATCTCCTTCTTCGCGCTGGGCGCGGTGGTGCTGGCGATTACCGGCGTGGAAGCGCTGTATGCCGATATGGGCCACTTCGGTAAAATCCCAATCCGTCTGGCGTGGTTTTCGGTAGTGCTGCCGTCTCTGGTGCTGAACTATTTTGGTCAGGGCGCGCTGTTGCTCAGTGACCCTAAAGCGATAAAAAACCCCTTTTTCCTGCTGGCGCCAGACTGGGCGCTGATCCCGATGCTGATTCTGGCAACGCTGGCAACCGTCATCGCCTCGCAGGCGGTGATCTCTGGCGTCTTCTCGCTGACGCGTCAGGCGGTTCGGCTCGGCTACCTGCCCGGTATGCGGATCATTCATACTTCTGAGCGTGAATCGGGCCAGATTTATATTCCGATGATTAACTGGGTGCTCTACTTTGCGGTGCTGATTGTGATTATCAGCTTTGAGCACTCGAGTAATCTGGCGGCGGCCTACGGTATTGCGGTGACCGGCACCATGGTGCTGACCTCGATTCTCTCCTGCACCGTCGCGATCAAAAACTGGCACTGGCATAAGCTGGCGGTTGGGGTGATTCTGCTGCTGATGCTGTTTATCGACGTGCCGCTGTTTACGGCGAACCTGGTTAAAATCTTCTCGGGTGGCTGGTTGCCGCTCTGCCTCGGCCTGGTGATGTTTATCATTATGACGACGTGGAAAAGCGAACGCTTCCGCCTGCTGCGCCGGATGCATGAGCACGGTAATTCACTGGAGGCGATGATCGCGTCGCTGGAGAAAGCGCCGCCGGTGCGGGTTCCTGGCACCGCGGTCTATATGTCGCGTGCGCTGAACGTTATCCCGTTTGCCATGCTGCATAATCTCAAACACAACAAAGTGTTACATGAGCGGGTGGTGCTGCTTACGCTGCGCACTGAAGATGCGCCTTATGTGCACAACGTACGGCGTGTCACCATTGAGCAGCTCTCGCCGACCTTCTGGCGCGTGGTGGCCAGCTATGGCTGGCGTGAAACGCCGAACGTGGAAGAGATTTTCCATCGTTGCGGGCTGGAAGGACTGAACTGCCGCATGATGGAGACGTCGTTCTTTATGTCGCACGAGTCGCTGATCATCGGCAAACGGCCGTGGTATTTGCGGCTGCGCGGCAAGCTGTTCCTGGCGTTGCAGCGCAATGCGCTCCGCGCGCCGGACCAGTTTGAGATCCCGCCAAACCGGGTGATTGAGCTCGGTACGCAGGTCGAAATTTAATCCAGATGACCCGCCTCACCGGCGGGTTTTTTTATGGCCAGCGCAGCGTGACGCACAATCCGCTGTTGGGCTGCCGGCTGAACGTTAACTGCATCGCGTGCAGCTGGGCGATGTTACGCACAATAGATAACCCCAGCCCGCTGCCACTCTTCTCCTGACCGGGCGGTCGCCAGAAACGTTCGCCTAACCGTTGCAGATCGGCTTCATTCAGGCCGTCTCCGTTGTCCTCGACTGACAGGCTGTTGGCCTGAAGCCGCACGTCCACCTCGCTGCCGGCTGGCGTATAGCGAATCGCGTTATCCAGCAGATTGCGTACCAGCAGTGACAGCAACAGTGGATTACCCTGAATCTGCGGATCGGCGTCGGCGTGGAGGCGCAGCGTGACGCCCGTTTTATCCGCCAGCGGCAGTTGCGCCGCCAGCGTCTCCTGCAGCGTCTGTTTTAATGACACCGGTTCGAAAGCGTTACGGGCATCATCCGCTTCCACCCGCGACAGCGTAAGCAGCTGATCCACCAGCCGGGTCGCGCGCACAATGCCGGCATCCAGCTGTTTCAGCGCATGGGTTCGCATCGTTTCATCGTCGACGGCCAGCTGAATCACTTCACTTTGCACCTGCAAGGCGGCCAGCGGACTGCGCAGTTCATGCGCGGCATCGGAGGTAAAGCGGCGCTCGCGATGCATCATTGCGTTGATCCGACTGAACAGGCCATTCAGCGCGATTATCAGTGGCTGGACCTCTTTCGGCACCCGTTCGGCCTGTAACGGCGTACCGTCATCCGGCGCGCGTTGCGCTAACTGCTGCGCCAGCTGCTTCAGCGGGCGCAGTTCCGACCAGACCAGGCTGATTAACAGCAGCAACATAAAAGGAAGCGCGATCAGCCAGGGTAAGACGCTGGCGTTCATCAGATCGCGCGCCATGTCATCGCGGTATTCCGACTCCTGACCCACTACCACGCGAAACTGCTTATCTGGCGTGGTCAGCCAGACCAGGCGCCAGCTGTCGTCGTCATTGGTGAGCTGACCATCATGAAAGCCCTGATAATCGGCCTCAAACGGCAGGTATCGGCCGTTATCGCCATCGTTCAGTACCTGTCTGCCGTCATGGGTGAAGACGGCAAACGCCAGCGCGTCATCATCCTGATCGCCGCGGTGGTGTCGTAGCAGTTGCTTCGTTTTTGGCAGCGTGGCGTTGTCCAGCGAAGAGAAATCAAGCGTCAGCAGGCGTTTTGCCAGCAGCATTTGCTGGGTATCAAACAGCTCGTCAATCGTTTCCCGCGTCTGATGCCATGCGCTGAGGCTGGCGCTGGCCCAGCAGATACCGAGCAGCAGCACAAAACCGATGCCGAGGCGCAGGAACAGGCTTACCGATCGCATTCAGCCGCTCCCAGGGTATAACCCACACCGTGCAGGGTGCGAATAAACTGGCTGCCGAGTTTTTTCCGCAGATGATGGATATGCACTTCTACCGCATTACTGGAGACGTCAGCATCCCAGCTGTAGAGCTTCTCCTCCAGCTGGCTGCGGGTCAGCACCCGGCCAGGATTGCGCATAAACAGCTCCAGCAGCGCCAGTTCACGGCTTTTCAGCTCAATCGCTTCGCCATCGCACAGGACGCTGTGACTGTCAGGCATCAGTACGACCTTGCCGTGACGCAACTCGGGTTGCAGCTGACCATGCCGGCGACGAATCAGCGCCTGCAGTCGGGCGGCCACTTCGGTTAAGGCAAAGGGTTTGCAGAGGTAGTCATCGGCACCCATCTGCAGGCCTTCGACCCGCTGATCGAGCGCATCGCGCGCCGTCAGGATCAGTACCGGCACATCCTCTCCCTGCTGTCGCCACTGTCGCAGAATATCCAGCCCGTCACGTTCGGGGAGTGAGAGATCGAGCACCACCGCATCCCAGGGCGCGGCGTGCAGCGCCTGAAAACCGGCCTCACCGGAGGTAAACCAGTCGACGCTAAATCCCAGCTTGCCCAGCCCCGCTTTGATACCGTCGCCAATTAAGCGATCGTCTTCTATCAGTAAAATACGCATCATTTCTCCCTGCGTTGATAGCGCTTTATACGAAGCAGACCGCGGCTTGTACAGCTGATTTCGGCGAAAATTGCTTATTTTTACTTCTTAAGAAGCTGTTAAGAAGCCTATGGTTAACTGGGTTCAACAAAACGAAACACATCATGGAAAAGAGGTGACAAAATGAAAAAGCACGCTGCAATTTTAGCCGTCGTTATGCTGGCATCTGCCCCGGTTTTGGCTGCACAGCAAGGCGGTTTTACCGACCCTAATGCCCCGGCGGCGCAGAGCCAGACGAAACAGGGCGGCTTCAGCGCCGACCACACCAGCGTGGTGACCGTGAAGCAGGCTGAAGATATGCGCGACGAAAGCTGGATCACCGTTCGCGGTAAGCTGGAAAAGCAGATCGGCGATGAAGATTATCTGTTCCGCGATCAGACCGGCACCATGAAAGTCGAAATCGACCACAAGCACTGGAACGGCCAGACTATCTCGCCTCAGGATACCGTTGAGCTGACCGGTGAGCTGGATAAAGATTTCAACAGCATCGAAATGGACGTTAAGCAGGTCAGAAAACTGCCTTAATCGCCGCGATCGGGACCGCTTCGGCGGTCCTTTTTTTTGCCCCGCTATCTGCCCTAATTCAAATTTCCCTCCGCGTGAGCGAAACGTTTCGATAACGATCACAAATTTCACTCTCCCCGATTGAGTTGCTGGCGGCTTTTCATACACTCCTGTCAGCGAAACGTTTCGCTGTGGAGTGAAAAGATGAAAAAAGGTCGCTTGTTAAACGCTGAACTCTCTCATGTGATTGCCCGCCTGGGACACACGGATACGCTGACGATTGCCGATGCCGGTTTGCCGATTCCGGCAGGACCGCAACGCATTGACTTAGCACTGACGCCGGGTACGCCCGATTTTATGCAGGTGGTCAATGCCGTCACGCTTGAGATGCAGGTAGAAAGCGCCCTGATCGCGGAGGAGATTAAGCAGCACAATCCGCCGCTCCATAGCGCACTGCTCGCCGTGCTCGAAGCCTTGCAACAGCACCAGGGGAATTGCATCACCATCAGCTACACCAGCCATGAACAATTCAAACAACAGACGCAGCGCAGTCAGGCGGTCATTCGCAGCGGAGAGTGTTCTCCGTTTGCGAATGTCATCCTGAGCGCCGGCGTCACCTTCTGAGGCCGCTATGCAACCTTTACTGCAGCTTAACGGCATTGAAAAATCGTTCCCTGGGGTGAAAGCCCTCAAGGGTGCCTCACTGAATGTCCAGGCAGGACGCGTGATGGCGCTGGTCGGTGAAAACGGTGCCGGTAAATCCACCATGATGAAAGTGCTGACCGGGATCTATCAGTTTGATGCCGGTTCGCTGCACTGGCTCGGCAAAGAGACCCGGTTCAATGGCCCTAAAGCCTCACAGGAAGCGGGCATCGGCATTATCCATCAGGAACTGAATCTGATCCCCCAGTTAACCGTGGCGGAGAATATTTTCCTCGGTCGTGAATTTGTTAACCGTTTTGGCCGCATCCAGTGGGCGCGCATGTATGCCGAAGCGGATGCCTTGCTGAAGCGGTTAAATCTACGCTTCAACAGCCACAAGCTGGTGGGCGATCTGTCGATTGGCGATCAGCAAATGGTCGAAATTGCCAAAGTTCTGAGCTTTGAGTCGCAGGTGATCATCATGGATGAGCCGACCGATGCGCTGACGGATACCGAAACGCTGTCGCTGTTTCGGGTAATCAATGAACTGAAGGCGCAGGGCTGCGGCATCGTCTACATCTCGCATCGCATGAAAGAGATCTTTGAGATCTGCGATGACGTCACGGTGTTTCGTGACGGCCAGTTTATTGCGGAGCGTCCGGTCAGCGAACTGACCGAAGAGAGCCTGATCGAAATGATGGTCGGCCGCAAACTGGAAGATCAATATCCGCATCTCGATCAGACTCCGGGCGAAGTGCGGCTGAAAGTCGACAACGTCAGCGGTCCCGGCGTGCATAACGTCAGTTTCAGCCTGCGCAAAGGAGAGATTCTGGGCATCTCCGGACTGATGGGCGCGGGCCGCACTGAACTGATGAAAGTGCTCTATGGCGCGTTGCCGCGTCATCAGGGCAGCCTGTGGCTCAGCGGTCGCGAAGTGGTGACGCGTTCGCCACAGGACGGGCTGGCGAACGGCATCGTTTATATCTCTGAAGATCGTAAGCGTGACGGCCTGGTTCTGGGTATGTCGGTGAAAGAGAACATGTCGCTGACCGCGCTGCGCTATTTCAGTCACGGCGGCGGCACGCTGAAGCACGCGGCTGAGCAGCTGGCGGTAGGCGACTTTATCCGGCTGTTCAACGTCAAAACGCCCTCTATGTCGCAGCCGATCGGCCTGCTTTCCGGCGGCAATCAGCAGAAAGTGGCGATTGCCCGCGGCCTGATGACCCGTCCCAACGTGCTGATTCTTGATGAGCCAACCCGTGGCGTTGATGTCGGTGCCAAAAAAGAGATTTATCAGCTGATTAACCAGTTCAAAGCCGAAGGGCTGAGCATCATCCTGGTCTCTTCTGAGATGCCGGAAGTGTTAGGCATGAGCGATCGCATCCTGGTGATGCATGAAGGCCGTTTAAGCGGCGAATTTACCCGTGAAGAAGCCACGCAGGAGAGCCTGATGGCCGCCGCCGTAGGCAAGCAACACAGCGAGGATTTAGTGGTATGACGACCCAAACTTTACCTGCCAGCCGTCGCTGGTTTAGCAAAAGCTGGTTACTGGAACAAAAGTCGCTGATTGCGCTGGTGGTGTTAATCGCCGTGGTGGCGAGTCAGAGCCCGAACTTCTTTACCGTGGCCAACCTGTTCAACATTCTGCAGCAGACCTCGGTGAACGCCATTATGGCGGTCGGCATGACGCTGGTGATTCTGACCTCCGGCATCGATCTCTCGGTGGGTTCACTGCTGGCGCTGACCGGTGCTGTCGGGGCCTCGCTGGTCGGGATGGAAGTGAATGCGCTGGTGGCAGTAGCGGCTTCGCTGGCGCTGGGGGCCGCGATTGGTGCGCTGACCGGCACCATTGTGGCGCGCGGTAAGGTGCAGGCATTTATTGCCACGCTGGTGATGATGCTGCTGCTGCGTGGCGTCACCATGGTCTACACCGACGGCAGTCCAATCAGTACCGGCTTTAATGCCAACGCCGATCTGCTGGGCTGGTTTGGTATCGGGCGTCCGCTGGGTATTCCTGCTCCGGTCTGGCTGATGGCGCTGGTGTTTATCGCCGCCTGGTACATGCTGCATCACACCCGTCTTGGCCGCTATATCTACGCGCTGGGCGGCAATGAGGCCGCAACCCGCCTCTCCGGTATTAATGTTAATCGCGTCAAGGTCATCGTCTATTCGCTGAGCGGTATGCTGGCCGCGCTGGCGGGCACCATTGAGGTGGCGCGTCTCTCCTCGGCGCAGCCCACGGCCGGTACCGGCTACGAGCTGGATGCCATTGCCGCCGTGGTGCTGGGTGGTACCAGTCTGGCGGGCGGTAAAGGACGAATTGTCGGCACCCTGATTGGTGCACTGATCCTCGGCTTCCTGAATAACGGCCTGAACCTGATGGGCGTCTCTTCGTACTACCAGATGATCGTTAAAGCGGTGGTAATCCTGCTGGCGGTGCTGGTGGATAATAAAAGCAGTAAATAACTCTGACCTATACACAGGATGAAATGATGAAAAAGTTAACCGCACTGGCCATGATCCTTGGCGCTACGCTCAGTACCAGCGCTATGGCAAAAGAGACCATCGCGCTGGTGGTATCGACCCTGAATAACCCGTTCTTTGTTTCCCTGAAAGAGGGTGCACAAAAAGAAGCCGATAAACTGGGTTACAACCTGGTGGTGCTGGATTCGCAGAATAACCCGGCGAAAGAGCTGGCAAACGTGCAGGATCTGACGGTACGCGGCACCAAACTGCTTCTGATCAACCCAACCGATTCTGATGCGGTCGGCAACGCAGTGAAGATGGCCAATCAGGCAAATATCCCGGTTATCACCCTGGACCGTATGGCAGCGCAGGGTACCGTGGTCAGCCACGTCGCTTCTGATAACCGTTTCGGCGGTAAAATGGCCGGTGACTACATCGCGAAGAAAGTGGGCGAAAGCGCCAAAATTATTGAGCTGCAAGGCATTGCCGGAACCTCGGCCGCGCGTGAGCGTGGCGAAGGCTTCAAACAGGCTGCGGATGCGCACAAGTTCCAGATCCTCGCCAGCCAGCCGGCTGACTTTGACCGTACTAAAGGCCTGAACGTGATGCAGAACCTGCTGCAGGCGCATCCGGATGTGCAGGCGGTGTTTGCTCAGAACGATGAAATGGCGCTGGGTGCACTGCGTGCACTGCAGACTGCCGGTAAAACCGATGTGATCGTGGTGGGGTTTGACGGTACCGCTGATGGCGTGAAAGCGGTAGAAGGTGGCAAACTGTCTGCGACCGTGGCACAGATGCCAGACAAAATTGGCATGATTGGCGTTGATACCGCTGATAAAGTGCTGAAGGGTGAAAAAGTGAAGGCGATCAACCCGGTCGACCTGAAGCTGGTCACTCAATAAAACAAAGAAAAGCAGGGCACTGCGCCACCCTCCCGGTGGCGCACTTATTCCGGACTCCCCTAATGAGCAAAAACGCAAAACTGGCCGTTCTTGGCAGCATTAACGCTGACCACATCCTTAATCTGGCACACTTTCCTCGTCCCGGTGAAACGGTGATCGGGCAGAACTATCAGATTGCGTTTGGTGGTAAAGGTGCCAATCAGGCCGTGGCCGCCGGTCGCGCTGGTGCCGATATCGCATTTATCGCCTGTGTGGGTGCTGATGACATTGGCGAACGTATTCGCCAGCAGCTGGCACAGGACAATATAGATACCTCGCCGGTAGAAGTGGTGGCGGGCGAGTCGACCGGGGTGGCGATGATTTTCGTCAACGGTGACGGTGAGAACAACATCGGCATCTATTCCGGCGCAAACGCCGCGCTGACACCAGACTGTGTGGCGCGCCATCAACAGGTGATTGCCGATGCCGACGCACTGCTGATGCAACTGGAGTCACCGCTGGAAAGCGTGCTGGCGGCAGCGCGTTTCGCCAGAGAGCAGCAGACCCAGGTGATTCTTAATCCGGCACCGGCGACCCGGCTTTCCGATGAGTTGCTGGCGCTGATCGATATCATTACCCCGAATGAAACTGAAGCGGAGATCCTGACCGGCATCGCCGTTCACAACGATCAGGATGCGGCCCGGGCGGCGGCGGCGCTGCATGACAAAGGCATTGGTACCGTACTGATTACGCTGGGCCGGCGCGGCGTCTGGCTGAGTGAACAGGGCCAGGGTCAGCGTATTCCGGGCTTTAGCGTCAACGCTATCGATACCATCGCGGCGGGCGATACGTTTAACGGCGCCTTTATTACCGCGCGACTGGAACAGAAAGCGATGCAGGAGGCGGTACGCTTTGCCCATGCCGCTGCGGCTATTGCCGTAACCCGATCCGGCGCACAGCCCTCCGTGCCGTGGCGTGCCGAGATCGACGACTTTTTGCAGCAGCAGGGTTAAGCGCTTGGCCACCATGAAAGATGTCGCCCGCCTGGCGGGCGTCTCCACCTCAACTGTCTCGCACGTTATCAACAATAACCGATTTGTCAGCGAGAGCGTGCGGGCAAAAGTGGATCAGGCTATTCAGAGTCTGAACTATGCCCCCTCGGCGCTGGCGCGCAGCCTGAAGATCAACCAGACCCATACCATCGGGATGCTGCTGACCACCAGTAGCAACCCCTTTTATGCCGAAGTCGTCCGGGGCGTGGAGGATAGCTGTTACCAGCGCGGCTACAGTCTGATCCTGTGTAATACCGCCGGTGATGAGGAGCGGATGAACCGCAGCCTGGAGACGCTGATGCAAAAGCGCGTCGATGGGCTGTTAATGATGTGTACTGAAAGTCATCTGCCGTCGGCGGATATTCTGAACCGTTATCCTTCTATACCGACCGTGATGATGGACTGGGCACCGTTTGAAGGCGGTGGCGACATCATTCAGGACAATGCGCTGCTGGGCGGAGAGCTGGCAACCCAGCATCTGATCGACAGCGGCTATACCCGCATCGCCTGTATCGCCGGCCCGCAGGACAAAACCACCGCGCGGATGCGCCTCGAAGGGTTTCACAACGCGATGGAGAAAAGCGGTCTTGACGTATTGCCGGGTTACGTGGTGCATGGCGATTTTGAGTTTCAGGGCGGATACAACGGGATGATTGAGCTGCTGGCACTGGAAACGCCACCGCAGGCGGTATTCACCAGTAATGATGCGATGGCGGTCGGGGTTTATCATGCGCTGTATCAGGCGGGTTTACAGATTCCGCAGGACGTTGCTGTGATGGGCTATGACGATATCGAGCTGGCACGCTATCTGTCGCCGCCGCTGAGTACCATCCATCAACCGAAAGATGAACTGGGCGAGCTGGCGATTGATACCTTAATCCATCGCCTGAGCGATCCCGACGCCAGCCAGCAAACGCTGGTGCTGACGCCGGAACTGGTGGCGCGGGGCTCAACTTAAGCCGCCTTCTTCTTTTTCTTCTTATCGCGATTAGTAATCAGATTGCGGCCATCGCCGTTTTTTAACAGCATAAAGGTCAGGGCTGACAGTACCGTCACCACGCCCATGGTCAGGAAGGTCGCGTGGAACTGCGCAACGGTGCCGGTTTCAAACTCCTGATAAAAGCGCAGGACGGCGGCACTGACCGCGACGCCAAAACTGATCGCTAACTGCTGGGTCACGGCCAGCACGCTGTTACCGCCGCTGGCGTTATCATCATTCAAATCAGCCAGCGTAATGGTATTCATGGCGGTGAACTGGGTTGACATCGCCATGCCCAGAATAAACAGCGGAAGCAGTAAGATGATCATGCTCTCAGCAGGTGACTGCAGAGAGAAGCTGGCGATCAGAATGCCGATGATTACCGTGATGCCTACCAGCAGGCGGCGATAGCCTAACCAGCGCAACAGCTGGGTTACCGTCGACTTCGCCAGTATCGATCCCACCGCCGTCGGTGCCATCATGCAACCGGCGATAATCGCCGAATAGCCAAAGCCCACCTGCAACATCAACGGCATCAGGAAGGGCACGCAGCCGGTGCCGAGACGCGACGCGATGTTACCGATGATGCCTACCGAAAAAGTGCGCGTTTTAAACATCGGCAGATTAATCAGCGGAGAAGGGTGACGACGCGCGTGTGCAATATAAAGAAGCAGCAGAACGATTCCGCCGAGCAACACCGCACCCGCCAGCCAGGCTGAAACAATACGCTCACCGAACAGTTCAATCCCGATTGAGATCATCACCAGGCCCAGGCCGAACAGCAGAAAGCCTAAGAAATCGAAGCGGCGCTTGGGTGTGGTGAAGTCCGGCATATATTTGCGCGCATAGAAAATGCCGAGAATGCCGATGGGAATATTAATCAGGAAGATCCAGTGCCAGGTGGCGTAGGTCACCATCACCCCGCCAAGCAGCGGTCCCAGTATCGGTCCGACTAATCCCGGCATGGTGACAAAGTTGAGCACCGGCAGCAGTTCACTGCGCGGATAAGCGCGTAACAGTGCCAGGCGCGCGACCGGCATCATCATGGCACCGCCGACGCCCTGTATGACGCGCGAAGTGACCAGTACAGAGAGCGTAGGTGACAGCGCGCACGCCAGCGAACCGAGCGTGAAGAGCGATACCGCAGCGATAAACACTTTGCGGGTGCCATAGCGATCGGCGAGCCAGCCGCTGACCGGGATCAGCATTGCGACGGTCAGGGTATAACTGATAACAGCGGATTGCATGGCCAGAGGAGAACGGTCAAGGCTGGTGGCGATAGCGGGCAGGGCGGTGTTAAGAATGGTGGCATCCAGTGCCTGCATGAAAAATGCCATGGCAGCAATCCATGGCAAACCGGCCATGCTGCGCGCGGATTTTATCATTGAGCGTCCTTCTTAGGGTTATCCAGCGAGAAGAATGAAAAAGAATAGCACCGTCAGCGCAGCGCGGCAGGCCTCTTTTTAACGTCTCAAGGGGATTTCTGTGCGTTATTCGGCCATGAAATGGCTGTTTTTAGCCCGTTCGTTTAAAAAAAACGCGCTCGGTAAATTTATTTAAAGAAACACTTGTCAGCTTCTGAGAACTCCCTATAATGCGCCTCCACTGACACGGAACAACGGCTTACCGGCCGCCGGGTTGAGAGGCACAGGAGACTGCGCCGCCGGAGAAAACTTCTCAAAAAGAAGTTGACTCTGAAGGAGGAAAGCGTAATATACGCCACCTCGCGACAGACGGTTAACCCGCTGCTCGCACCGCTCTTTAACAATTTATCAGACAATCTGTGTGGGCACTCGCAGGATTGATATCAGCGTCTCCGGACGTAAAAAAATATCAAGTCTCACGAGTGAACACATAATGAAATTCATTATGACGTTTTACAGATGAGCACCGCTTAACTTGTTTAAGCAAATCAAACTTAAATTGAAGAGTTTGATCATGGCTCAGATTGA
>Ga0302349_1001070_pt1 | contig 24186 bp, 18 predicted proteins | sample PhyAR1_FD_202176 | JGI IMG/M metagenome (GOLD analysis project Ga0302349, IMG submission 202176) | Leaf surface microbial communities from alfalfa plants in UC Gill Tract Community Farm, Albany, California, United States - DLSL A.R1... | ecosystem: Host-associated > Plants > Phyllosphere >...
TTGAAAGCCGGGCTATGGTTCCGGCGTGGTCGTCTTGTCATGATTTCTCCTGTTCCCGGCATCTAAGCCGATGTCAGGCAGAAATTCCACTTATCCTAGCTGTGCAGATTTCCCGAACCACTTCTATATGATGCTTTGGTATTAAAGCTGCGCTTACTAGCCATGAATTCCAGACAGGTGAAAGGGCAAAAGAAAAGCCCCGGCACGTCTCCCAACGTCACGGGGCTGCTTGCCGTGGAGCCACAGGGTTTTCAAGACCCCCGCAAGCGGATTAGATTTAGGTGCGGATTCTGTTAATGCAACATGCGTATTCGAATTTTTCGCCATCAAATTACGACAGATTTTTTTTCCGCTCAACCACTTCAATTTCTTCAAGCAACTGATCAAGGTCTTTATTGCTCCCTTTATAATCCTTAGAGCTGATCAGTTCTCTCAAAGCTAGACCTACGGAGCGACCAGCAGGGCCCAGTTTAGGGCTTTGTACAAAAGGTCTGATCTTGGCAGAGCGAATAAGCTGTCGATTGAAGTGCATGTTTCTCTTTCCCCGTATACTAGAAAGTGAAACACCGTAAACGTTAGAAAGTTGCAATTATTTCGTCACGTCTAGCCAACGTTATCAAGATTTTGATTGAGGCTTTGGTCAGAATTCTCAGTCCATGGAAAGCCAAAAGTGTGTCAGCACGAGAGCGGCGACAGCAGTTCCTAAAATGATCATGCAACAGATGATCCAGAAAAAATATCGTGGCTTGGGTGGCACTCTGTGATCACCCCAGTTTATCTTCTTAGATGGTCGATTATCGTTCATTGTGATTTCAATCACACGAAATGTTTTGCTCGAAAATTTATGCGCACTCTACCAACGAAAGAGGGGCAGAGTGACTGACTCTGCCCCAGCCAAACGGCGACGGACTGGAGGTCACATCATCGTCGTCTATCATCGCAGTCCTTCTACGATGAGATGGCACCCTTCAAATAGGTGTTCTCAGAAATTTGTCAAACAAAAAACCCGACAGCCGAAGCTGCCGGGTTTCCTGTAACCAATCCGTAAGGATTAGAACGAACGCTGGAAGCGAACCATACCCTGCCAAGCGTCCTGACCGTCGAGGACGGAAAGCTTGTCGTCCCACTTGGTGTAGGAAACTTCAGGAGTTACGGTGAAGCCTGGAACCAGTTCGTAAGCTACGTTTGCAGTAGCTGCGAAGGTCTTTGCGTCTTCGTAAGCGAGCTGAAGGTTGAAGGTAGCCTTGTCGGTTGCCTTGAACTTCGCGCCGCCCCAAACAGCCCAATCGCCACCCCAGGTGCCGTAGAAGCTGTCGATTGCACGAACGCCACGGAAGTTGCCGTCAGCATCGACTGCGCCGTAGTAGGTGTCGTCGTTCGACTTGTAGCCGCCCTGTACCCAAACCGAGAACTGGTCAGTTACGTTTACGTCCAAACGAACCTTACCAGCCCATTCTTCGTTAACTGCGTCGTATGCGCCAACAGCAGCGATCGAGCCCCAGCCCTGAGCGTACTTCAGACCACCAACAACATGTGGTGTGTAGTCGTCGATGCGACCGTTGAAGTCAACGTCAACGTCATTGCCCTGTTCAACAGCGATAACAGCCGAGAAGCCGTTGCCACCGGTGAAGGTGTAGCTGATTGCGTTGGTGCGGTAGCCGCCAGCGAGGATCACGTCGTCGTTGATGACGTCGCCGAGGTAGCCAGTGAAGGTTACGAAGTTCGATTCATCGAGACCGAGGCGCAGGCCGCCGAGCTGGATGTAACCGTAACGGAGCGAACCGGTTGTGCCGTCGTTGCCATCAACCCAGTCGTAACGGGTTTCAGCATAGGTCTTCAGGGTGCCGAGTTCGGTTTCCGAAGCGGTCGAGAAGCGGAGCGTGAAACGAGCGCGCTGTGCGTAGGTGTCACGGTCTTTGCCAGCGCCAGTGAAGATTACTGCGCCGTCGGAGTTACGGCTCAAGCCGCCACCACGAGCGTATACGTCGTCGCCACCAGCAACGTCGTAACGAACGTAGCCATGAACGCGAAGGCAGGTTTCGGTGCCTGGGATGTAGAAGTAGCCAGCGCCGTATGCATCGCAAACGCGGACGTATTCAACTGCTTCTGGTTCAGGAGCGACGATTACGTCTGCTGCCTGTGCGCCGGTAGCTGCTACGAGAGCGGCAGCTGAGCCGAGAAGAAGGCTCTTAATGTTCATTTCTGACCTCCAAGATCAAAGCTTTTTTCTCCGAGCCCTAACAGCGCTCGATTCAACGACTCATGAATAATCTTTAATGAACCGGACTCGCAACAGCGTTTATCAGTTTGGAAATTTTCACGAAGTCGTGTGTTGCACATTTAACACAAAATCGCCGCAGTTCGCCCGATTTCCGGTATTCAGGGAACCCTTTGTTAACAAAAGGTTAATGGCGATTTTCACTGATTTGCCTCACTTTTGCGGCGCGAATGTGAATTTCCTTGGGAAACAGTGTCTTCGTTGTTATCGTCACGCTAAGTAAGGGGGGCAACGAATGGTCGAAAGTACCAACACTATAAAGTCGCTTGTTGAGCGACATGCCGGATCACTGTGGAAAGAAGGGAAGCATCGAGCTGGCGCGTTGGCTTTCCTCAATGAGATTTCCGAGATAGTCCCGGACGATTTTGGTTCATTTAAGACAGACGACTTTGCGAAGATCACGAAATCCCTACAAGCGCGAGGGAATCGCAACTCGACGGTAAATAGGAAGGTGAATGCACTAACCAAGCTGCTTAGGGCTGCTGTGGCTGCAGGTGATCTCCCGAACGTACCGGTTTATAAGCGTCTCGAAGAGGACGCTAACCAGCTTCGCACTCTTTCTCTTGATGAAGAAGCCCTTCTCCTAGGTTCAATCGAAGAGCGTTCTCTAGAGTTTGCCGCGTTGGCTCGTGTGCTTGTCGAAACAGGAATCACAGTTGGTGAGGCTATAGCCTTGCGATGGGAAAGCATAAGGCTCGATCAAATCCGTATAGCGGAAAGCTCCATCGGCTTAGGCAGGACGCTGCCGCTCACGGGAAATGCACTAAAAGCGATACAAGAAATGCAGAGCGAGATTCGCGGACCATTCTGTAGAATAGAGCAACCGAAGTTCCGGGCTGTTTGGAATGAGGTGAAGGAAGATATCGGTTGGGAAGATCCATTGATCGTGCCAACGGTTCTACGCCACACCTGTGCAGCGCGCTTAATAAAGCAAGGCATTGATATTCGGCTTGTGCAGCGTTGGCTCGGAAACAGAAATTACAAATCTATGATAAGGTACGAACCATTGGTTTCAGATCATAGTTTCCAGATGTGCGTTCCAGCACTCGAAGCCTACCGCAATTCAATATAGTCGCCGTAGTCGATTTAATCCTCTGGAGATTGACCTCGTTCGCCGGAATCTAATGCGATAGCGACGCGCATTATTGCCTCGGCTGCCTCTAAGCGGGTCCAGCCTGCTAAAGTTGCCTCATCAAGAGCCGCAATCAATTTCGCCATAACATGCTTTTGGCAATCAGTGCCACGATCAGGATAATTTCCATCACGTTTTGGCCCGTTCATAGCATCCTCCTTTTTGAAGGGAGGTAGGGTGGATTCCAAGAAGGTCTATGGGTTCACGACAGGTTCAGTGAACCTAAAGAGCGCTTTTTATTAAGCTCTCTGATTCTATCTAACGTATTGATATGTCGGGGGTTCGAATGGTGGGCGTAACAGGGATTGAACCTGTGACCCCTACAATGTCAATGTAGTGCTCTCCCGCTGAGCTATACGCCCATTCGATGTGGCGCATACACCATATAGCGTTGCGCCCGTCAATGCCCTTTTTTGAAGTTTTTTATTCTTTTTGTTGAATACCTTATCAAAGGCCGGGAAAGCCGCTGGTCGCCTTAGGCGGCGATCAGCATTTTTTCAATTTCGTTCACGAGATCGCGCAGGTGGAAAGGCTTGGAAAGCACTTTCGCATCGCGCGGGGCGTCCGAATCGGGATTGAGGGCCACTGCGGCAAAGCCCGTAATGAACATTATCTTCAGATCAGGATCTATTTCAGTTGCGCGGCGCGCAAGCTCGATGCCATCCATTTCTGGCATGACGATATCGGTCAGCAGCAGCGAGAATGGCTCCTCGCGCAGTCTTTCATAGGCGCTGGCACCGTTATCGAAATGAGTGACGTGATAGCCCGCCTTTTCCAGCGCCTTCACAAGGAAACGACGCATATCGTTGTCGTCTTCAGCTAGCAGAATTCTTTTCATGGGTCCGTCCGAATTTCTCGCCGCCGGTTCGTGTCTTCTGGACACATTTGACGACTCAGTTTTCACACTAGAAAACGCTTTTTTGGTAAATATGAAATGAATGCTCTCGCAAATGTTAATTGTTATGGCCAGTGTTTGGCAACAAGCTGTTATGTGTTACAGCTTTGCATCGTTTGAACGGCCTGCCAAGAGGAGGAAGGGCTTGCTCTCAGACATTGGATATTGCATCACGCCGGACTATTATAAGATACTGCTTTAACAGTGTAATTATCTTATGACCGGTCGTCCAAAGGCAGTCGAGACGGGTTGAAGTATGAGTCTGGAACGTGATTTTCATCTGATGCCCCCTTTCGAGGTCTGTGCACCAGCGCAGCAGCGCATTCCTTTCGTTTTCAATTCTCCCCATAGCGGTCGAGCCTATCCCAAGTCGTTTCTCGAAGAATCGCGACTGGATTCGCTTGCCATTCGTTATTCCGAAGATTGCTACGTCGATGAGCTTTTTGCAGCCGTGCCGCGCCTTGGCGCGCCTTTGCTCAAGGCGCATTTCCCGCGCGCCTTTCTCGACGTGAATCGTGAGCCATACGAGCTTGATCCGCGAATGTTTGCGGAGCCTCTGCCGCCTTACGTGAACAGCCAGTCGGCGCGTGTGGCGGGCGGTCTGGGCACTGTGCCGCGTCTGGTCGGCGAGGGGCAGCTTATTTATCCTGGCCGTATATCGCTTGAAGAGGCCTATTATCGTATCGAGGAGCTTTATAAGCCCTATCACCGTGCGCTGGATGATCTGCTTCAGTCGACCCATGAGCGCTTCGGCTATTCGGTTCTGATTGATTGCCACTCAATGCCGGGCGGCACGCGCTCCGGCGATGTTGGCGGGCGACCTGATTTCATCATTGGTGATCGTTTCGGTCGATCCTGCAGCGAGCAGCTGACGCAGGCGGCAATCGAGTTGCTGCGCGGCTTTGGTTATACTGTTGCACACAACAAGCCTTATGCGGGTGGGTTTATCACCGAGCATTATGGCAGACCTGCTGCAGCCTGTTACGCGTTGCAGATCGAAATCAATCGCAGTCTCTATATGAATGAGCAGACCTTGCAGAAGCTTGTCGGCTTCGATGCGCTATGTTCCGATCTCTATCAGTTCCTGAGCGACCTCACATCCTTGCCGGATGAACTTCTGGTCGTGCCACCGCTCGCAGCTGAATAGCTGTCGGGTGCTCTAACGCTTTATATTTACAGCATAATTTCACCTTAAATTGGTTCAGATTTAAGGAATTATGCTGTAGCAAAGAAAATCTATCATCAAATGCATATAAAAAGAGCCGCGCTCCAAGAAGAAAGCGCGGCCAAAGACTAGGGAGGAAATGCCCCGAAAGGCACCGACAGGACAGCCTGTCTGACCTTTAAGCTACGCGGCAAAGCCTTATGCGTCAAGGATTTACGCATATTTTTTGTGCTAAAAAATAGACAGCTCAAATTGTGAGCAATATTAGGACGAGATGCACATCAATGCATCATCTTATGGAAACGGGAGATTGGGATTGCTGATTGATAAGGCATTTTTTTCCGAAGTCGCTTCGGTCGCAGCTGCTGAAACCTTGCCACGATTTCGCCAGTTCAACGAGATCGACAACAAATACACTTCGGGATTTGATCCGGTCACGGAAGCCGACCGTGCTGCGGAACGCGCGATTCGTGCAGTCATCGGGCGCGAGTTTCCAGATCACGGCATTCTTGGCGAAGAATATGGCCCTGAAAATATTGGTCGCAGTCATGTCTGGGTGATCGACCCGGTTGATGGCACCCGCGCTTTCATCTCTGGTCTGCCTGTCTGGGGAACGCTGGTCGGCCTGACGGTCGATGGTGACGCAAAGGCTGGCATGATGTCCCAGCCTTTCACGGGTGAGCTGTTTTACGGCGATGCCAACGGTTCTTATCTGCTCCGCGAAGGTGCAGAACCACGTCGGCTTTCTGTGCGCGCTCAGGCAAAGCTTGAAGACGCGACCATGTTCACCACCACGCCAGCACTTTTCAAAGGTGATCTCCGCAAAGGCTTTGACCGGCTGGAAAGTGCGGTGCGTCTGTCGCGTTACGGCGTTGATTGTTATGCCTTTGCGATGCTGGCAAGTGGCTTTGCCGATATCGTCGTGGAAGCGGGCCTTCAGCCTTATGATATCGTGGCGCTCATTCCAATCATCGAGCAGGCGGGTGGGGTTGTCACGCAGCGCGACGGCGGCCCGGCAGAAAAGGGCGGTGATGTTGTTGCCGCAGCTTCACCAGCACTGCACAAGGCTGCTCTTGATTTGCTGAACAGCTGATCGTCAGGCCTTGTCTGGATTTGCGGGCTCTATGCTCTCTGGAAGCGCTTCAATTTCCGATGTGCCGGGAATGAAAGCGTCGAAAGCGGCAAGAGCCTGCTCTCGATAGAAATCGGCTTCCTGAAGCAATTCATGGCGAGCGCCGTCGATGACGACGAGCGAGACGTTGCGCGTGCGCGCAGCAAAGCGCTCAATAGCTGTGGTCGAGACGACCTTGTCAGCACCTGCAGCAATAACCAGCACAGGCACTGTCGGCCCGTCATAGAAACCGGGCTGATGAATACGGGCTGCGGCTGCAAGCGCATTGCCGATCCAGTTGATTGTTGGCCCGCCAAGCGCCAGCTCTGGATGTTTTCGCACCACAGCCATATTGCGTTCAAAGCGTTCAGGATCATTGGTCAGCGGGTTGTTTTCAAAGGGCCTCTCACCGCGTAAGCGCCCGCCGGCGGCATAATTCCGGCCCATTCCCAGCCAGCGAAAGGTCGTTGCCATGAAGCGCATTTTGGTGTCGCCGGATGGTGATGGGCGCAAACCCATTAATGGCGCGCACAGCACAATACGGGTCACGCGCGATGCCAGTTTGTGAATCGAAGAATAGGTAATTAGTGCGCCTGCCGAATGCGCCAGCACATAGAAGGGTGGTGGACAATCAGGTAGCACGATCTCTGTCAGAAACTGATCGAGATCGTCAGTATAGTCGCTGAAACTCCGAACATAGCCGCGCAGCCGGTCTTTGAGCAGCCGCTGCGAACCACCCTGGCCCCGCCAGTCGAGCGTTGCGACCGTGAACCCGCGTCTGGCCAGATCAGAGATGGTTTCAAAGTATTTTTCGATAAACTCGTTGCGGCCCTGCAGCAGAATAATGGTTCCGCGCGACGGTTTTGTTTCGGGTCTCATAATGGCGTAGCGCAGATCTAGGCCATCTTTCGACTTGAACTGTCCTGATTTCGTCCCTGCGGGAATGGGGTTCGCGTCGGTTTCAAAAAGAAGTTCAGGCATTCAAGCTGCGGCCCCAATTATAGCATTTCCAGCAAAAGTGCGAAGCGGTTTTGCGTCGGATAATGCTTAAAAACAAATAGTTACAGTGGTTCCAACGATTCATTTCTAACTGGAACCGCTGTAAAATCACACACCAGTATAGTCGGATAAAGAATGATAAAAAGTAACCGGAAGTTTGCAAGCAAACTTCCGGTTCAGGAAACAACCAGTGCAAGGGACGTTACACTGGCTGATCTTTCCAAATCAGAGAATATTACCAGCCGCGACCAACGCGGCGTTCATCGATGATGCGACCGCTGAATGCATCGACCACAACGATTACGCGGCGGCCATTCGGGCGGGTTGCCTTGACGAGATAAGCTCCGCGTTCACGGCGCATATCGCCGACATCGTAGCCGCGGCGCTGCAGTGAGCGCGAAATCTGGCGTGGGCCGAGTGTTTCCGGGCGTCCATAGCCGTCACCCCAGCCGGGTCCGCGACCCGGGCCTCTATCATATCCGCGATCTGGACCGTCCCAACCTGGACGTGGTCCGCCGCGTGGCGGCATTGGTGGACGATAACCATCATCGTCGTAATACTGAACTTGAACACGCAGGCCGTTATCAGCTGCATGGGACGTAGTCGCAATTCCGGTCGCGACGGTGGCAAGTGCGGCAAAAGCAAGAAAAGCTTTTTTCATAACCGTAATCCTTTGATGAACCCGCCTCTCAGCAGGCATAGTGGGACAATAGCCCCAAGCATCTGAACGCTCGCCGAAGATGATGTTCATTTTGGGTTCATTGGATGGCGTAACCCCCAATTTCCGGGGTCCAAGCGATCAGGAGTTGTTACGCTAAGTGATAAGCCGTGTAACTATATTCTCGGCTTTCACGCGCGGCCCCGACAGCGTTTTATGCATGACACAATAAAATCAGCCTTGAAATGAAAAAGGGGCATTCCCAATTAAGTTTTGCGGTCGCCGATAACGGGATCGCCGGCACGAAGAATTCGCCAGAATGGGAGTTCTGCCGCCAAACCAATGCATTATGTCGCTCTTAAGGAGGGCTTACACATGCGTCACGTTGATTTTTCCCCGCTCTATCGTTCCACCGTTGGTTTCGACCGTCTCTTCTCCTCGATGCTCGATACGCTCGCATCGCCAGAAGGTTCGCAGTCTTATCCGCCATATAATATTGAGCGGACCGGTGAGAACACCTATCGCATCACCATGGCCGTTGCAGGCTTTTCGGAAAGCGAACTTGAAATCGAAGCCCATCGCAATCAGTTGACTGTGAAGGGCCAGAAGGCCGAGAACGATGCTTCTGAAACTGGTGAAGTGCTTTATCGCGGCATTGCTTCGCGTGCTTTCGAGCGCCGCTTCCAACTTGCAGACTTTGTTGAAGTCGCTGGCGCCAGCCTCAAGAATGGCTTGCTCCACATCGATCTCAAGCGCGAAATCCCTGAACAGATGAAACCGCGCAAGATTGAAGTCAGCAAAGCATCGGTTGGTGAAGCCCAGCAGATCGAAACGAAAACTGCCCACTAATCTCTGCTGAAGACTATATATAAAGAAAGCGGCGCATTAAGCGCCGCTTTTTTTGGCTTTTGGGATACGCGCTCTAAGCGATAAGCTTGCCGAACTGATCGACTTCTTCTTCGGTATTGGCAAAGCTCGTGACGAAGCGCGCGAAGATTTCGCCCTCGCTGATACGGTTGACTTCCGAATGCGGCGGGTTCCAGTCATAGAAGATCGCACCCGCACTGCGCAGGCGATCATAGACTGACTGTTTCATGATTGCGAAAACCTCGTTGGCTTCCGGTTTCCATGCGAGCCGCATCTGGCTGGATGCATCGATGTGACGGGCGAGACGCGCGGAGAGCGCATTGGAATGCTTTGCAAGGTCAATCCAGAGATCGTCTGCAAGATAGGCATCGAACTGTGCTGCAATAAAGCGCGTCTTTGAGAAAAGCTGTGCTGCACGTTTGCGGATGAAAGGCAGGTCGCGTGCGCGGGCCGGGTCCATAAAGACCAGCGCTTCTGCGCACCAGCAACCGTTCTTGGTGCCGCCAAAGGAAACAATATCGACGCCCTGTTTCCATGTCATTTCTGCAGGCGTCATATCAAGGGATACAAGCGCGTTGGCGAAACGTGCGCCGTCCATATGCAGAGGCAGGCCCGCATCGCGGCAAATCTGCGAGATCGTCGCGATATGTTCAGGCTGGTACAGCGTGCCGACTTCTGTGGCCTGCGTGATGCTGACCGCCATCGGCTGACCGGCATGAACGAAAGCCGGATTGAAACGCTTGAGTTCGCGCTTGAGCAATTCAGGATCGATACGTCCCATCGCGCCATCAATCGGATGCAGACGTGCGCCGCCGGTGAAATATTCAGGCGCACCGCATTCATCTTCGATCACATGCGCTTCGCGATGGACGAGCGATACGCCGCCCGGACGGTTGACGCTGGCGAGCGCCAAGGAGTTGGCCGCCGTGCCTGTGCCGACAAAGAAGACCGCGACTTCACGCTCGAACAATTCGTTGAAACGCTGTTCCACGCGTTTGTCGATTTCGCTGGCGCCATAGGCTGCAGCAAATCCATTTGCATGAAGGGAAAGACTTTCAGCGATTTTCGGGTGGGCGCCTGCCCAATTGTCTGAAGCAAAATGCACGATGTTCTCCGCTGGCGGTAGGACCTTATAGCAAAGGTCTATAACCGGACTCGGTAACAGGCGTAAGGCCTGTTGACGCTAAAAAGCGAGTAGCATCTGTCACTTTTTAGAGCCTCCCGTGAGGAGCGCCAGGCGCGCCAAACTGACGCAACTAGCATCAAACGTAATTAAATGATGCAATAGTGAATGTCTGCGACACTTTGTTTCGCAATTGGCTCGAAAAAATCATGTTTCCATCTTGTGAGCGAATTTGAATTCTGTCATACGTGATTAGGACAGCAATGCTGACTAATTCACCCTTGCTGTCCAATTCATCACTGTGATCGTCAGGTTTCTTGTCAAAGCTTCCGTCAGTTGCAGAAAGAAAGCGCCGCGCGGATCGGGATAACCCGGCAGAATGCGATGCTTAATGAGACAGGGGAGTTTGGTGCGCCGCAATGCGGGCCGAGGTCGCTTGTCGAGCCTGAAAGACTAAGGCGCCAAAACAATATTCCTTTCGATGGCTATGCCATCGGCCCCGGAACGTCGTCCAACGCCTTTTCGATAAGGCTTTCCATACACAGACTAAAGTGCGTCCCAAAAAGTGCGAAGCGGTTTTTGGATTAGACGCACGGCGAAACACAGTGCGTCCCAAAAAGTGCGAAGCGGTTTTTGGATCAGACGCACGGCGAGACACAGCGCATCCCGAAAAGTGCGAAGCGGTTTTCGGATGAGATGCGCGACTAAAACAGTTCGGAACGAATAGCCGTTCCGGTTCATTATCGTATCGCGCAGGGTTGCGCGCTCACTGGAGGGAATGACGATGCCGCATTTGACGCCATCTGTATCGCATGTGGATTTACACAACGGTCAGAACGGAACGGTCAAAGCTGCGACCAATTCCACCAACGCAACCCGAAAAACGCGAACTTCGGCGGGTACTCCCCCCGCCCAAGGTCTCTATGATCCACGCAACGAACGCGACGCCTGCGGCGTTGGCTTCATTGCGCATATGAAGGGTCAGAAGTCTCATCAGGTTGTCGAAAACGGCCTCAAGATGCTTGAAAACCTCACTCATCGTGGTGCGGTTGGCGCCGACCCTCTGATGGGCGACGGTGCGGGCATTCTGGTGCAGATTCCAGATCGCTTTTTTCGCGAAGAAATGGCGCGTCAGGGCATCGACCTGCCGCAGCCGGGACATTATGCCGTAGGCTATCTCTTCATGCCACGCGATGCGGAATTTCGCGCGCATATCGAAGAGATCATCAAGGAAGTCATCGCTGCTGAAGGCCAGACCTTCATCGGCTTCCGTCAGGTGCCGGTTGATAATGAGTCTTTGTCGAAGGCTCCTGAAATTGCCGCGACCGAACCTTTCCATGTTCAGGTTTTCATCGGCCGTAGCGCGACCATTGAAACCGACGATGATTTTGAACGTCGCCTGTTCGTGCTGCGCAAGGTCATTTCCAACCGCATCTATCAGGAAAACGAGGGCGACGATAAGGGCTTCTATATCGTCTCCATGTCGGCGCGCACCGTTGTTTATAAGGGCATGTTCCTGGCCTATCAGGTTGGTGCCTATTACAACGACCTGAAAGATCCGCGCTTTGAAAGTGCTGTGGCGCTCGTTCACCAGCGCTTTTCGACCAACACTTTCCCGTCATGGCGTCTGGCGCATCCATATCGCATGGTTGCGCATAACGGCGAAATCAACACGCTGCGCGGCAACGTCAACTGGATGGCTGCCCGCCAGGCATCGGTGGATTCGGAGCTGTTCGGCAACGATATTTCCAAGCTTTGGCCGATTTCCTACGAAGGCCAGTCAGACACCGCCTGCTTCGATAACGCGCTCGAATTCCTGCATCAGGGTGGCTACAGCCTCGCACATGCGATGATGATGCTGATCCCGGAAGCATGGTCGGGCAACAAGCTGATGTCGGACGAACGCCGCGCGTTCTACGAATATCATGCGGCCCTCATGGAGCCATGGGATGGTCCTGCTGCCGTAGCCTTTACCGATGGTCGCCAGATTGGTGCGACGCTGGACCGTAACGGTCTGCGTCCGGCCCGTTATATTGTGACTGACGATGATTTCGTCATTCTGGCTTCGGAAGCAGGAGTTCTGCCTGTCGAAGAGAAGAAGGTCGTCAAGAAGTGGCGTCTTCAGCCAGGCCGTATGCTGCTCATCGATATGGAAGAAGGCCGCATCGTTTCGGATGAGGAAATCAAGTCACAGATCGCACAGAAGCATCCTTACAAGCAGTGGCTTTCCAACACGCAGCTTATTCTGGAAGATCTGAACCCGGTTGAGCCTCGCGCGCTGCGCAAGGATGTAAGCCTCCTCGACCGTCAGCAGTCATTCGGTTACAGCCAGGAAGACACCAAGCTTCTGATGTCGCCAATGGCCACAACTGGTCAGGAAGCCATCGGCTCGATGGGCACGGATACGCCGATTTCGGCCATGTCCGACAAGTCGAAGCTGCTCTACACCTATTTCAAGCAGAACTTCGCGCAGGTCACAAACCCGCCGATTGATCCGATCCGTGAAGAGCTGGTGATGAGCCTTGTCTCCTTCATCGGGCCGCGCCCAAATATTTTCGATCTGGTTGGCACATCGCGCCGCAAGCGTCTGGAAGTGCGTCAGCCGATCCTGACCAATGGCGATCTCGAAAAGATCCGCTCCATCGGTCACACGGAAGATCGCTTCGATACCAAGACGCTCGACATCACCTATAATGTCGGCGAAGGCGCTAACGGTATGCAGGGCGCGATTGAACGCCTGTGCGACCGTGCGGAAGCAGCGGTTCATGGCGGTTATAACATCGTCATCCTGTCGGATCGTCAGGTTGGCCCGGATCGCATTCCGATCCCGGCTCTGCTGGCAACGGCTGCCGTCCACCATCACCTGATCCGCAAGGGTCTTCGTACATCGGTCGGTCTGGTTGTTGAATCGGGTGAACCGCGCGAAGTGCATCATTTCGCCTGCCTCGCAGGCTATGGTGCCGAAGCTATCAACCCGTATCTCGCCTTCGACACGCTGCTCGATATGCATCGCCGTCGCGAATTCCCGCCGGAAGTCGACGAATATGAAGTGGTCAAGCGCTACATCAAGTCGATCGGTAAGGGCATTCTCAAGGTCATGTCCAAGATGGGCATCTCGACCTACCAGTCCTATTGCGGCGCGCAGATTTTTGATGCGGTCGGCCTGCAGACGAGCTTTGTCGATCAGTTCTTCTTCGGCACGGCAACGAGCATCGAAGGCGTTGGTCTTGACGAAATCGCGGAAGAAACCGTGCGTCGTCATACCGATGCGTTCGGCAACGACCCGGTTCTGCTGACAGCGCTCGAAGTTGGTGGCGAATATGCCTACCGTATGCGTGGCGAAGCACATCTCTGGTCGCCGGATGCGGTAGCGAAACTGCAGCACGCCGTCCGTACTTCGAACCCCGATACATTCACTGAATATACGTCCCTGCTCGACTCCAAGGCGGCGCAGGCAAAGACCATTCGTGGCTTGTTTGATATCCGCTTTGCGGAAGCAAGTGGTCGCAAGCCGGTTGCCATCGAAGAGGTTGAATCGGCGGTCGATATCGTCAAGCGCTTCTCGACCGGCGCCATGTCGTTCGGCTCGATCTCGCGTGAAGCTCACACCACGCTTGCGCGTGCGATGAACGCCATTGGCGGCAAGTCAAACACGGGTGAGGGCGGTGAAGAGCCGGATCGTTTCTATCCGCTGCCGGACGGTACGCCAAACCCAGAACGCTCTGCGATCAAGCAGGTGGCATCGGGGCGTTTTGGTGTGACGACGGAATATCTGGTCAACTCCGATCTCATCCAGATCAAGGTTGCGCAGGGTGCAAAGCCGGGTGAAGGCGGTCAGCTGCCGGGCCATAAGGTTGATGCGACCATCGCCAAGACACGTCACTCGACGCCGGGCGTTGGCCTCATTTCGCCTCCACCACACCATGACATCTACTCGATCGAAGATCTGGCACAGCTGATCTATGATCTGAAGAACGTTAATCCGGCTGCTGATATTTCGGTTAAGCTGGTTTCGGAAGTGGGTGTTGGTACGGTTGCGGCTGGTGTTGCCAAGGCACGCGCTGACCACATCACAGTGTCCGGCTATGATGGCGGCACGGGTGCGTCTCCGCTCACCTCATTGAAGCACGCTGGTTCGCCATGGGAAATCGGCCTTGCCGAAACCCATCAGACGCTGGTGTTGAACGGTCTTCGTTCACGCATTGCGCTGCAGGTCGATGGCGGTCTTCGGACCGGTCGCGACGTGGTGATTGGTGCGCTGCTCGGTGCCGACGAGTTCGGTTTCTCGACCGCTCCGCTGATTGCCGCTGGCTGCATCATGATGCGCAAGTGCCATCTCAACACCTGCCCTGTGGGCGTTGCCACGCAGGACCCTGTTCTGCGCAAGCGCTTCAAGGGCACGCCTGAGCATGTCATCAACTTCTTCTTCTATCTGGCAGAAGAAGTGCGCGCTCTTCTTGCAGCCATGGGCTTCACCAAGCTTGAGCAGATTATCGGCGAAACGGAACTGCTCGAAAAGCAGACCATGATCGATCATTGGAAGGCCAAGGGTCTCGACTTCAGCCGTATCTTCTACAAGCCGGAAGCCGAGAAGCACGAAATCTTCTGGACCGAACGTCAGCATCATCCGATTGAAGATGTTCTGGATCGGACGCTGATTGCTCAGGCCATGCCTGCGCTTGAAAACAAGACACCGGTCAAGATCGATGTCGACATCAAGAATGTCGACCGTTCGGCAGGTGCGATGCTTTCGGGTGAAGTGGCCAAGCGTTTCCATCACAAGGGTCTGCCGGATGACACCATTGCCGTTACCCTGCGCGGTACGGCTGGCCAGTCCTTCGGTGCCTTCCTTGCGCGCGGTGTCTCGTTTGAACTGATTGGCGATGGCAACGACTATATCGGCAAGGGTCTTTCGGGTGGTCGCATTGTCATACGTCCGCCAGAAGACACGCGTATTGTGGCTGAAAACTCGATCATCGCAGGCAATACCGTGCTTTACGGTGCGCTCGAAGGCGAGTGCTATTTCCGCGGTGTGGCAGGCGAGCGTTTCGCAGTGCGTAACTCCGGTGCGGTCACGGTTGTCGAAGGCGTGGGTGATCACGGCTGCGAATATATGACGGGTGGTGTGGTTGTCGTTATCGGTCAAACTGGCCGTAACTTTGCAGCCGGCATGTCGGGCGGTGTCGCCTATGTGCTGGATGAAGAAGGTGACTTTGCACAGCGCTGCAACATGGCGATGGTCGAGCTGGAACCGGTGCCGGAAGAGGATGACATCCTCGAAAAGCTGCACCATCACGGCGGCGACCTGATGCACAAGGGCCGTGTGGATGTATCGGCAAACATGACGCGCCACGACGAAGAACGTCTGGTGCAGCTGATTGCCAACCATCTGCATTACACCGGCTCTACGCGTGCCAAGGACATTCTCGATAATTGGGAGAGCTATCGCCCGAAATTCGTGAAGGTCATGCCGGTCGAATATCGCCGCGCTCTCGAAGAGATGGAACGCATGCAGATCGGCGTTGCAGCGGAATAAAACTCATAATCAAGACGCGGTGCTTGTGCGCCTGAAATGGCGAATAGTACCGCGATAGGAGCATGGAATAATGGGTAAGGTTACTGGTTTTCTTGAGGTTGATCGGCAGGTAGCAAAGTACCAGCCAGCATCGGATCGCATTCGTCACTTCCGCGAATTCACGCTTCCCATGACGGATGGTGAAGTGCAGAAGCAGGCGGCACGCTGCATGGATTGCGGCATCCCGTTCTGCCACGGTCCAACGGGCTGCCCTGTGCACAATCAGATCCCGGACTGGAACGATCTCGTCTATAACAACAACTGGGATCAGGCGATCCGCAACCTGCATCTGACTAACAACTTCCCGGAATTCACGGGTCGTGTTTGTCCGGCGCCTTGTGAAGAAGCCTGCACGCTGAACCTTGAAGATGCGCCAGTTGCGATCAAGACCGTTGAACAGGCACTGGGCGACAAGGCCTATGAGCTTGGCTATATCGTTCCGCAGCCAGCAGCGCAGAAGACCGGCAAGTCGGTCGCGATCATCGGTTCTGGCCCGGCAGGTCTTGCTGCCGCACAGCAGCTGGCACGCGCTGGTCACATGGTCGATGTCTATGAACGCGAAAGCCGTCCGGGTGGTCTGCTGCGTTATGGTATTCCTGACTTCAAGATGGAAAAGCACCTGATCGACCGTCGCGTCACGCAGATGGAAGGTGAGGGTGTCCGCTTCCTTTGCGGCGTAAATATCGGCGTCGACAAGCCGCTGCGCGGTCTGCTCGATACCTATGATGCGGTGCTTTATTCGGGCGGCTCCGAAAAGCCGCGTCCAGCCGGTATTCCGGGTGCAGACCTTGAAGGCGTGCATGATGCCATGCCTTACCTCGTTCAGCAGAACCGTCGTGTTGGCCGCGAAAACATTGAATCGGTCGCCTGGCACGAAGCGCCAATCCTTGCCGGTGGCAAGCATATCGTCGTTGTCGGCGGTGGTGATACGGCTTCTGACTGCGTAGGCACGGCTTTCCGTCAGGGCGCGGTCAATGTCACGCAGCTCGATATTCGCCCGCAGCCGCCTGAAAGAGAAGACAAGCTGAGCGTCTGGCCTTATTGGGCAACCAAGATGCGTACGTCTTCCAGTCAGGCTGAAGGTGCTAATCGCGAGTTTCAGGTGGCAACGCTTGAATTCATCGGCGAAGACGGCAAGCTCACTCATGTGAAGTGCTGCCAGGTTGATGAAAAGCGCAAGCCGATTGCTGGCTCTGAGTTTTTCATCAAGGCCGATCTTGCTTTCATCGCCATCGGTTTCTTCGGTCCGGGCGAAGACAGCGTGGTGAAGGAACTTGGCGATAAGCTCGAAATCGCAACGGATCGTCGCGGTGGGACTTCCGTGAAGGCCAATGAGCAAGACTATCGCACCAATGTCGACAAGCTCTATGCAGCAGGCGATGTGCGCCGTGGTCAGTCGCTTGTTGTCTGGGCAATTCGTGAAGGCCGTCAAGCAGCTCATGCTATCGACGCAGATCTGATGGGATCGTCCGTATTGCCTCGGTAATTAAAACGTCGTCTCAATAAAAAGCCCGGCTTTAAGCCGGGCTTTTTTGCTTTTTATGTTAGCTCTGCTGGCGCTTTTTGCGAATTGCCAGATAGACAATGCCTAAGAACACAAACCAGATTGGTGTTACTTTGAGTGCCGCTGCCGTGTCCTGTTCCTGTGCCAGCGCCCAGAGAATGAAGGCAAAGAAGGCAAAGACCATGACGACGGAAGCGCGTCCACCCGGCAGCTTGAAGGTCGACTTTTCATGCAGATCAGGACGCTTGCGGCGATACTGAAGATAAGACGCAAGAATGATCGACCAGATGAAGATGAAGAGAAGCGCCGAAATCGTCGTGACGATGGTAAAGGCTTCAATGATGCTCTGGCCTGCATAAAGCAGCACAACACCTGCAAGCAGGAAGATGCAGGAGAAGAACAGCGCATTCACCGGCACCTTGCGGCTGTTAAGCTTGCCGAGTGTCTGCGGTGCGAGGCGTGATGTTGCAAGACCATAGATCATGCGCGAGGTCGAGTAGATGCCGGAATTGGCGCTCGATGTTGCCGAAGTCAGCACCACGAAGTTGACGACGTGGGCGGCAATGCCAAGGCCTGCCAGCGAGAACATGGCCACGAACGGGCTGGAGTTTGGATCTACCTGATCCCACGGAATGACCGTGATGATCACGAACAGCGCACCCACATAGAACAGCACGACACGGATCGGGATCGAATTGATTGCCTTTGGCAGATTGCGCGTCGGGTTTTCGGTTTCAGCCGCAGCCGTACCAACCAGCTCGATACCCACGAAAGCGAAAACCGCGATCTGGAAGCCTGCCACAAAGCCGAAGAAGCCGTTCGGGAAGAACCCGCCATTCGCCCACAGATGCGTGACCGAAGCCTGCGTACCATTTGGCAGCGTGAAATTCGTAATCAGCATATAAGCGCCAGCCAGAATAAGCGCGACGATTGCAACGATCTTGATCAGCGCAAACCAGAATTCGATTTCACCGAAGTTGCGCACGTTTGGCAAGTTCAGCAGCAGCAATACGCCAATCAGGCCAAGCGCCGGAATCCACAGAGCCAGTTCCGGATACCAGAACGATACATAGCCCGAAACAGCCACCACATCGGCAATGCCGGTTACAATCCAGCAAAGCCAGTAGGTCCAGCCAGTGAAGAACTGTGCCCATGGGCCGAGATAGTCGCCTGCGAAATCAGCGAATGAGCGATATTCGAGATTGGACAGCAGGATTTCACCCAGCGCACGCATCACGAAGAACAGCATGAAGCCGATGATCGCATAGACCAGCAGAATGGATGGTCCCGCGAGCGAGATAGTCTTGCCCGAACCCATGAAAAGGCCCGTGCCAATTGCGCCACCAATGGCAATCAGCTGGAGATGTCGATTGGTGAGATTGCGTGCAAGATGGGGTTCCTCCTCCCGGTTGTTCTCAACGGGAGGCTTCGATGCAATATTCATTCAGATGCCTCTTATGCATTGCGGTCGCGTCGGGGACGCACCCTCAAAATCATGCCCGGAACGGACAACAGGCTTCTGATAGACGAGGAAATCTGTAATGTGAACTAAGAGAAATATAGCAATTAGGCGAAGAAATGCCGCATATTTCACCACACTTTCAGTAAAATATGGTCTGCTAGGCCATTATTCTGATTAAGTATCAGGGATTTACGCTTTTTTGCGGCCAGCTGAAGTCATCTGCCCTGCCGGGAGCAGTTTTTCGCTCTGCTGACGGCTTTTTCTCATCCTTTTTGCGCGATGCCAGCGTTCCGCCCAGCAAAACCCCGCTATTGTCGCGGTCAATGTCACGCAGACTCACCGGCGCAATGCGATCAACCGGCTTGGAAGGGTCCTGTTTTCCGGCGGTGGGCAGCAATTGCTCATTGTCGCGAATGTCGCCGAAAAGCGCCTTTAGAGGCTTCTCTGCGTAGAAAGCGAGTTTGCGTTTGCCGGCAGTGGTGGTGTTGATCCCATCATTACCGCGCAGACGCGCTGTCTGCCCGTTGATGTCGAAGCCGGTCTGGCTGAAATTGCCTTCTTCATCGACAAAACCGTCCCAAACATCGACAAACTTCGCGCCTGCCTTTTCGGATGTGGTGCGATAGATTTCATTGAGCGCAAGCATATCCTGCGACATGCCGCGTGGACGGAACGGTGGCTGGCCAACCCATATCAGTGGATATTTCTTATCCGTGATTTCCTTCATGAACTTGGAAACGCGGCTTTGATATTCCGCAGTCCATTCGGGCGAGCGGGCCGCAAGACTTTGCCCTTTGGCGGTGATCGCCTGTCGGTCGTTTGAACCGATCATCACGACGACAGCGGCGGGCTTTTCTTCTTCGAGTATCTTGCTGATGCTGGCAGGCCAATCAAAATGGTCGTCGCGGACAAAGCCTGATGAGCCGTTGATGCGGCTGACGATCCGCAAATCCGGATTGGCTGCAAAGGCAACGTCGAGCCCTTCCGCAAGACCATTGCCGATGAAGTCACCCACCACGAGAACCTTTTTGGCATCCGGCTTCTTTTCAACGAAATTGACTTCGGGCTGCGGGGCAGGCGCGGGGGCTGAGCGGGCTGCGGCTGTTGCTTTTGGCGCGCGCTTGGGTTTGGCCGGGCGCGCACGTTGTGGTTTTGGCTGCTCATATTGCTGCTGTGGCTGTGCCTTCTTGGGGCCGAACAGCAGGTCGAAAATTGTGCGTGGGCGTTCCTGTGCCGATGCTGATGACAAGGCAGTGAGAACAATCGCGAAGGCAATGAGCATCGTTGCTAAAACGCTGAAAGCCGTGTTTTTGAACTGCTTTGCGTGCATTGTTCTTACCTTCCTGCTTCCAGAATTGTAGCGCCCATCGCCAAAAAGAAAAAGGAGCGTACATCAAATGTACGCTCCATCGCTTTAAAGCGGCTTTTAACGGCGGCGGAGAACCGAAAGCACTTCCGCGCTTGGATGGCCGTCTGGCTGCAAGCCATTGCGCTGCTGGAACGCTTCAATTGCCTTGCGCGAAGTTGAGCCGATCTTGCCGTCGATCTTGCCGTCGTAATAGCCGAGCGCCTTGAGATGCGTCTGCAATTCTTCCCGCTCATTCATGGTGATTGGCGTGAAAGGACGGTTCCAGTCCTGACGCAAACCCTGATAGCCACCGATGCGATCTGCAAGCAGACCAACGGCGAGTGCATATTTATCGGCGTTGTTATAGCGCTTGATGACGAAGAAGTTCTTGCCCATCAGGAAGGCTGGACCCTGACGACCGTCGAGAACTTTCAGAGTAACCTTCTCATTGGCATCCGGGAACGGACGGCCATTGGCGCGGACGACACCGAGCTTCTGCCATTCAGCAGCCGAAAGCGAACCGGATGGGAACTTGCGTCCAGCTGGAAGCTGAACTTCATAACCCCATGTGCGGCCCGGCTGCCAGCCATTGCGGTGCAGAAGGTTTGCCGCGGTGCCAAGAGCATCGGGAACCGAATTCCAGATATCGCGCTTGCCATTGCCATCCATGTCGACTGCATAGGCCTGATAGCTTGTCGGGATGAACTGGGTATGACCCATCGCGCCTGCCCAAGAGCCGGTCAGATGTCCGCGGTCGATGTCGCCGGTCTGGAGAATTTTCATGGCGGCGATCAGCTGCGTGCGGCCAAACTTGGCGCGGCGCTGATCGGCATAGGCGAGCGTCGCCAGCGAGCGGATCGTGTCCATCATAACGTCGTCGCGCTTGAGGATTTCGCCGTAATTGCTTTCCATCGACCAGATGGCCAGCAGGATATTGCGATCAACCGAGAAGCGCTGTTCGATGCGCTGGAGCCACGGGCCCCATTTTTTCGCCATGCTCTGGCCCACAGCCACGGAATGCTCATTCACGCGGTTGTCGATATAGTTCCAGACAGGCTCGTTGAACTCCGGCTGAAAGCGCGCTTTGCGCAGCACTTCCGGATCGGGCGAATCGACGCCTCGAAACGCGCGGTCGAATGTCGATGGCGATACGCCATTCTGAACAGCTGTGGTGCGGAAACTGGAAACCCATTTTCGGAAATTGGCATCAGCGAAAGCGCTGCCAGTCGTCAGCCCAGATGCAAGCATTGCCACCGCAACGGTTGCTGTAATCTTGGCGCGCATTCCTCGTCCCAGAGTGAATGGAAATCGCAGCATTCTGTGTTTCCCTTCTGCAATCATATTTTGCCGTGCCTAACGGCGAGTTGCCTTTCATGCCGAGCCTGTTTCAGTCAGATTGCATTAAGTCGCTAATACTATCCAGTGTTGAATTTGGGGCCGACCCTGATGAGGTTTAAAATTATAGGCTTCAGGTTAGCATTTGGTTTACCATGGCGCGATTTACGAAAAAAATTGCCTGAACTTTTATGAAATATTTGAATCAAGTAAGATTAAGGTCAGGTCATCGAATGTGATAAGGAAAAAGACGGAATTTCGTCATTCCTTAATGAAAACGCCCTATTTGAAACGCAATGGTTTCAATGCTTTGATAGCACAACGCTGTTTGTAACAAATCGAGGAGACGAATGAGTTCGATCCGCAAAATCCGTAAGGCAGTATTCCCGGTCGCCGGTCTTGGGACCCGCTTTCTTCCAGCGACAAAGTCCATCCCCAAGGAAATGCTTACCGTCGTCGACAAGCCAGTCATCCAGTATGTGGTGGACGAGGCCCGCGAGGCCGGTATCGAACATCTGATTTTCGTCACCGGACGCAACAAGGCCGTCATCGAAGACTACTTCGACGCACAGGTTGAGCTTTATTCCACGCTTGCCGAACGCGGCAAGAAGGCTGAGCTTGAGCATCTGCAGGAATTGCAGCCGCAGCCAGGCACCACCAGCTTCACCCGCCAGCAGGTTCCACTCGGCCTTGGCCATGCGGTCTGGTGCGCACGCGAACTGGTCGGCGATGAGCCTTTTGCACTGCTTTTACCAGATATGGTCATGCAGTCGAAGAAGGGTTGCCTCAAGGAAATGGTCGAGCTTTATGAGCAGACCGGCGGCAATGTGATTGCTGTGCAGGAATGCGATCCTGAAGAGGCCCATAAATACGGCATCGTCGGCAAGGGCAATGCGATCGGCAACGGCTTTGAGATCAACCAGATGGTTGAAAAGCCAGCCAAGGGCACCGCACCTTCCAATCTCTATATCAATGGCCGCTACATTCTTCAGCCGGAAATCTTTGAACTGCTGAGCAAGCAGGAAAAGGGTGCAGGCAATGAAATCCAGCTGACCGACGCCATGCTCAAGCTTGCCGATCAGCAGAAGTTCTTCGGCTTCGATTACCATGGCCGGACATTCGATTGCGGCTCGAAGTCGGGCTTCATCGAAGCAAACGTGGCTTTTGCCCTGTGGCGTAAGGATATCCGCCCAACGGTCGAAGTTTCGATTGCCGATCTGCTCAAGACGATCAAGCCGGAATAGGTCAGACCGACATCCAGAACCAAGAAAACCCCGCTTTCAAATGTGAAGCGGGGTTTTTTGTTTATAGCATTGCCAGCAAAAGCGCGAAGCGGTTTTGCGTCGGATAGTGCATAAAAACAAACAGTTACAGCGGTTTCAACGATCCAATCTTAACTGGAACCGCTGTAATGTGACTTGTAGCCCCCCTGGTTAGTTCTCGTGGTCAATTCTCTTGGCCAGCTCTCTTGGCATGAAATTCGCTTCCTTAAACACGACAAGGCGAACGCATGATCGGGAATATGACGGCAGCAAACCAGCATCTAAGGGCGCTTTCATCACAGCGCGTTAACGGGATTGGGCGATTGTCGCTTCAGTTCAAGGATGGCCGTACCCGAATTGCCGAGCTTTATCAGGAGGGCGCTGCAAAAATCCGTATGCCACGGGCTGCAACTGATCCTCTTGAGGCTATCCTCATAAACACATCGGGCGGTTTAACTGGCGGTGATCGCCTGAATTGGCAGATGGAACTGGCCAAAAACACATCAGCTATCATCACGAGCCAAGCCTGCGAACGTATCTATCGCGCGAGCGATGATGAGGCCCGCATCGCCACAAGTATCAGGCTTGCAGACGACACACATCTTGCATGGCTCCCACAGGAAACCATTCTGTTCAACCAGTCTGCGCTATCGCGGAGGCTGGAGATCGAAATGGCTGCAAGTGCTGAACTGCTGCTGGTGGAAACAACGGTTTTCGGACGGCTGGCAATGGGAGAAAGCGTCGAGCAAGCGCAGTTTCGAGATCGCTGGCGCGTGCGGGTTGGAGACCGGCTGGTTCACGCCGAAGAGTTCTGCATTGGCCCCGATATGGCCGCGCAATTGAACAGCCGTGCGGTAACCGATGGTGCTTTGGCGATAGCGACAATCCTGATGATTGGAAAGCAGCCAGAACGCCACCTCGATAAAGCCCGAACGGTTGTGGGTGAGGATGGGGGATGCAGCATCACCGAGACTGCTGGCGTTGCGAAGCTTTTGATCCGGCTTATGGCGCCGGACAGCTATTCGCTTCGCAAGCGTTTGGTGCCTCTGCTGACGCTGCTTAATGGAAAGGCACAACTGCCTAAAGTTTGGTCAATTTAAACCCGGCGCGAGCTCAGGTTTTATGCAGGACGATTTGGAACAGGATCATGAATTTAACGCCAAGAGAAAAAGATAAACTCCTGATCGCTATGGCCGCCATGGTCGCCCGCCGTCGATTGGAACGCGGTGTGAAGCTTAATCATCCGGAAGCGATTGCTCTGATCAGCGATTTCGTCGTTGAGGGCGCTAGAGATGGGCGCTCCGTCGCCGACCTCATGGAAGCGGGAGCCCATGTGATTACGCGTGAGCAGGTGATGGTAGGTGTCGCTGAGATGATCCACGATGTTCAGGTCGAGGCGACCTTTCCTGACGGCACCAAGCTCGTCACCGTGCATGAACCAATTCGCTGAAGCGGGAAGACATGCAGCGGTT
>Ga0302349_1001076_pt1 | contig 24034 bp, 25 predicted proteins | sample PhyAR1_FD_202176 | JGI IMG/M metagenome (GOLD analysis project Ga0302349, IMG submission 202176) | Leaf surface microbial communities from alfalfa plants in UC Gill Tract Community Farm, Albany, California, United States - DLSL A.R1... | ecosystem: Host-associated > Plants > Phyllosphere >...
CTTGTCTCGTTACTGTCCTGTCCGGGTTATCTGTCTGGAGATTCAACTCTGTTTCCTCACTGGAGCTCTGTCATGTCTGATAAAGTTACCGAAGCCGCCGTTGTGGGTGGCGTGGATACACATAAAGATCTGCACGTTGCCGCTGTCGTTGATCAGAACAATAAAGTCCTGGGGACCCAATATTTCGCCACAACACGACAAGGTTACCGGCAGATGCTGGCATGGATGACCTCATTTGGGGCATTAAAGCGAATTGGTGTTGAGTGTACAGGCACCTATGGATCAGGTCTGCTTCGCTATTTGCAGAATGCCGGGTTAGAAGTTCTTGAAGTGACCGCACCAGACCGAATGGAACGACGTAAACGGGGTAAAAGTGACACGATTGATGCTGAATGTGCTGCTCATGCCGCATTCTCCGGAATAAGAACCGTCACACCCAAAACGCGCAATGGCATGATTGAGTCTCTTCGGGTGTTAAAAACTTGCCGCAAAACAGCGATATCGGCCCGAAGAGTCGCTCTCCAGATTATCCATTCCAATATTTTCTCTGCACCGGATGAATTACGTGAACAGCTCAGAAATATGACGCGCATGCAGCTCATCAGGACTCTGGGATCCTGGAGACCTGATGCCAGTGAATACCGCAATGTTACCAACGTTTATCGCATTTCATTAAAGTCCCTTGCCCGACGCTATCTCGAATTACATGACGAAATCGCTGATCTGAATGTCATGATTGCGGCAATTGTCGATGAACTGGCACCTGAACTGATCAAACGTAATGCTATTGGATACGAAAGCGCTTCGCAGTTGCTGATCACTGCCGGAGACAATCCCCAACGGTTAAGATCCGAATCAGGTTTTGCGGCACTGTGTGGTGCCAACCCGGTACCTGTCTCTTCTGGAAGACGACAAGGTCACACAGTAGAGTCTGTTTTTATAGTTCAACATTATGATAATAATTTTTTTTTAGAGATCGCGTGGCACTCTTCGGGAAAAGTGAACAGAACGGCAGGTTAGTGGATCTGACAATAACTCCAGACCCCGACGATAGGAAATCTTCCAACTGCATCTGCAATTGACGCCGGGTCTGTGGTCCAGAGTTATGAATGCCGTAATCTGCAGGAGCGCAGCCGCACTCCTGCAAACCGTGTTATCTCAATGCAATATCAGCAGTTTCCATATTCAGCGCAGCGTCAAAAGGAGCTTTTCCCGCCCCTGCAAGCCATTCTTTCAGTGTCAACATCGGACCGAACTCTCTCTCTAAGGCTGGGATATCTGCAATTCCTGCTACCACGCCGTTGTCCACAAGCTCCGTCAGTTTTCTCAGGAACAAGTTGCCTGCCAGCAACTCTTCTGAAAACCGCTGGTTGCGAATTGGGTGGCCTGCTGCAAGCGAGAAAGCGCACTCCAGGTCTTCGCCGGTAATACTCTGCCCGGAAAACTCCAACGCCTGACCCGCGTAACGCTCCGGGTGGCATAGGATCTCGGCATTAATTCGGCTAAGATCGTCAAGCGCAATCATCTGCATAGGCTGATCCCGATGCATGAAGAAGGTGAATACACCCGTATTCAATCCCATACCCGGCAGCAGCATCATCTCCATAAAGGTGGCCGGACGCGTGATCGTAGATGCGATCGGCAGGCTGCGAATGTACTCCTCTATCTTGGACTTGCTGTCGAAATGTCCCATGCCGGTCAGACCTTTTCCCGCCGCTCCACCCGAAGAGTACACGATGAATTCAACGTTTGCTGCAACCGTACTATCGGCGATTGCCTTGCCCTGCATCACCTCCTGTTCGTCTGACACCAGGCCGGATGGAGAGCTGGTCTGCACGCTGAACACACGGTTGACGCCCTGCATCGCCCGATCAATCGAAGCACGGTCAAACAGATCGCCAACAACCAGTTGATGCCCAGTTCGGCAAGAGCTCTTGCTTTATGGCTCTGGACATCCCTGACGAAGGCACGTACCGTTTCCCCCCTTGCTATCAACGCTCTTGCCACAGCACCGCCCTGCTGCCCGGTAGCACCAAAAACCAAAAATTCCAAAGACTGTTGCATTTCAGTAACCCATAGTAACTTCTGAAGGTTCTCATTTTGAACTATCATGGTATTTCCGCAAGACGGCACTTTTTTGATACTGAGTTACAGAGAGATAACCAATGGAGAGAATTCCTAAAGATGGACAGACCATGATGCCAGATGAGGTCAATGGTCGACCTGTTCTACATACGTCCAGAGGCCCGGTACTGACGCCTTGTGCTCCCGGGAGTGTATTAGCCCGACTGGGAGGCAAGTGGACAATATTGGTAATTTCGTTCTTATCTCTCTATCCCGATACCCGGATGCGTTTCGGGGTGCTTCGACGGGGCATCCCTGACATCTCGCAACGCATGCTAACGCTGACTTTGTGCAACCTTGAACGGGATGGTCTGGTCTCGCGCCACTACTACCCTGAACTGCCGCCTCGCGTCGAATACGAGTTGACCGAACGAGGGCGCTCCATGTTGGAACCGCTGGCGGGCTTTACCCGTTGGATTCGCGACACATGGCAGGATATAGAAGCTTCACGACGCGCCTACGATGAAGCTGAAGACAGGTCTGACGAAGTTGAGGGGAAAACATCCATACAGAAATATAGTAAAGGTTAAAAATACCTGGATGATGAATACAATCATTTTGTTATATTCTTATCGTACGTTTTCGTTCCATTGGCCCTCAACCCCTAAACCTATGGAGATTTAGTCGGAAGTATCGACAACAGCATAACTAGAGTAGCTATGCTAAAACTACGAAAAAAAATACGCTCGATATATGAAGAGCGTTTTTCTTGACTGATTGAGAAAAACATCTTTTAGAAAAGATAACCAATACCAATATTGAAACCACTAATTAACCGGTGTTGATCTTCAACCTTCGTTTGAGAACCTTCGTACCCGCCACTCATTGTAAAATGCTCAGCAATATTTATGATAACGCCTGCACCATAAGCAAAGAAGTTATCACTATTTGAGTAATTAATATCTTCTCCAGTTCCAGCAAAACGTTGGGTAAAGCGACGTTCCATTTTTGAGTGTGACATTCCCAAAACAGCATACGTACTGACATAGTCATTAACACGATAGGCTGGACCTACCAATATGGAATAGTACTCGGCATCTACGTGATCAGTTTTTCTCCCAAGAAAGCCATCGTAATTCTTGTCCCCATCGTTTTGTAACGCCGTAAATGACACAACAGTGCTCAGGCGGGAATCCCATCCGTAGCGGTACTGTAAGTTCATGCCGGGCATATTTTTAAAGTTTTCAACCTTACTTTGTGCATAGCCCAGAGACAAAGAATGCTCACCAGCAATAGCATTTGATGCCAAACTCGTGGCCAAAATTGTAAAACTTAAGAAGATAGCTCTTTTCATATTTTCTCTTGTAAATTAGTGACTTATATTAAACCACTAATCAAAACTGGGTCGTTCAGTAACGTTGATTGCATAAGTTTAGATATATTTTTAAAGAAAATTGTACAGTAATTTAACTCCTAATTATTGGATAAATTCTTCACAGACTAACAACAATTAATTTCTGAATTTAGAAAAGCAACCTTGAATTATATCCTTTTCTTTATAATAAACCCCCACGTTCTATTTCTTTATCTATAATGCATTGCAATTTATCAAGATGTATGTCCTCTCCAAAGTGAAAATCCTCTTGTTTATATAGAAATTTAACAAAAAAGCCAAAAATTATTTTCTGAATTTTTTATTTATGATTTAAATTATTTTGTGTGCTAAATATACACTTTAATTCAGTAGCATCAATACTCATTTCTTATGAAGTACAAGTTAACTAGCGCTCTGGCAGTTCTTTTAAGAATATGAGGTAATATATTTTTTAGATAAATTAAAATGTGAGAAAGAGAACAAGTTATTAGTATGGTCAAAGCTATTAAATATAACCTTTTAATCATAAACTCTCTTTCTTTTAAAAAAAGGCATCAGTGTAAGAATTCATTTGTTAACAATATATTAAAACTTACGATAGGTAAATGTCCTAATGATAAAACTAATCTTTCCAATTTGGAAAAATATAGCTAGCTACAAATAGCAAACCGAGTGAGACGGCTTGAAAAATTCATTTTTATCTCATTTTTAAAAAGTTATGCTATGTTGAAATGAATGTTTTCTTATTTCATAGGTGCAACTTGAAGTTTAATAACACTCACGAACTTCGTGACTGGGTAATTTTTGTTAAGACCATTGAGAAGAAGAACCTTTCTCTTGCAGCTCGTGAACTCGGTGTTAGCGTCAGCACTGTGAGCAAAGCTATTTCCAGATTAGAGGGTTACATCAAGACGATGCTAATTAAAAGGGATGCTCGAAATTTTGAGATAACTTCTGCAGGTCACATTGCGTATATTAAAGCAAAGAATTTAACTGAATCCTTTCAGTCACTACTGGCTGAATTAATGAATCCTGAACCTTTAATTCAAGGGGGAATAAAGTTTTCCGCTCCATCTTTAGTATGTCAGTTACTTGCTAATCATTGGGCAAGTGAATATGTAACTAAAAATCCTATGGCTAGGGTTGAGATAAAATCAAGAGAGCTTTTTGAATTTGATAATAATATAAAAGATCCCGATCATATAGCTCTACACTACGGAAAGATTCAATGGCCAGAACTGATACATAGAGAACTAAAACCAGTTGAGATTATTAGCTGTGCCTCTCCTAAATATATTAAAAAAAATAATTTTTTAGATCGCCCTGACAACATCAAAGGACATACCCTATTGATGATGAGTAATTTTAATTCTAAAGACGATATGAATTTCTCAAAATTGGATAATGTTATTACCTTAAACAAAAATCACGCACCTTCTATCATATCTAACGATTATCTCGCCCTTTTCAATTTGCACATTGAAGGGAAAGGGTTGCTTCTGGATACACCTAAATGGTTAGTACACACACATATCAACGACGGTTCACTTGTGAGAATCATTCCTGACTGGAAGATTGATAATATACCAGTCTATCTTGTTTGGATGCATAGAACATATTATTCACCTCTTTTTTTAGATTTTATTAGCTTTGTGGAAAAAAAATGGAATGATGAAGTTTAAATAACAACAAAATACAAGTGGTATTATTAGTATTACATTTATGTGGCTTTGTTGAATAAATCGAACTTTTGGCCGTAATCAGGATCAGATCAACACACTCCTGATCCTGCAGCGATATCACGTGGCAAAACAAAAGTTCAAAATCACCAACTGGGCTACCTACAACTAGGCGCTCATCAATCGGGGCTCACTGACATTCTGGTTTGATGAGTCGGCCATTTAGGCCTGGTATGACGAGCCCAACACGTCTTCACGTGGTCGTCCTCAACGCTATTCTGAGCTCGCTATTTCCACCGTACTGATGCTCAAACGCGTCTTTCACCTCACATTACGCGCCGCTCAGGGATTCATTGATTCCATTTTTACCTTAATGAAGCTCCCGCTCCATTGCCCGGATTGTTCCTGCGTCAGCAGGCGGGCTAAGTCTGTCTGTATCCCTTTCAAAAACAGCACGCGCGGTGAGATTGCCCATCTCGTTATCGATGCCACCGGCTTAAAAGTCTTCGGTGAGGGCGAATGGAAGGTGAAAAAGCACGGTCAGGAAAAACGCCGCGTCTGGCGGAAACTGCACCTTGCGGTGGACGCCGGTACGCATGAGGTTATCTGCGCTGACCTGTCACTGAATAATGTGACTGACGCAGAGGCATTCCCGGGACTTATTCGTCAGACCCACCGGAAAGTTAAGGTCGCTTCTGCCGATGGCGCTTATGACACAAAACTTTGCCATGACGAGCTGCGGCTAAAAAAATCAAGGCGCTTATCCCGCCGCGAACCCGGGCGGGTTACTGGGCGGAGGAGTATGCGGAAAGAAATCAGGCGGTGGCCAGGCAGAGGCTTACCGGGAGCAATGCTTACTGGAAATGGCACACGGCTTATAACCGGCGGTCGGTGGCCGAAACAGCGATGTACCGGGTTAAACAACTGTTCGGTGGTCACCTGACGCTGCGTGACTACGATGCGCAGGTTGGTGAGGCTATGGCCATGATCCGTGCCTTAAACAAAATGACGCGTGCAGGGATGCCAGAAAGTGTGCGGATTGCCTGAGTAGGTCAGTGATGGGAGGCGCTTTTATCTAAATCCGATTTATTCAACAAAGCCGTGACCCGGTTCAAGTCCGTGTAATGCACTAAGTAATAACGCGCTGGGAATGAGCAGCCAGGCATTTGATGTGCCTTGCAGCAGCAGGGCTGAGAAATCATTCATGTTTAACTTGCCTTAAAGATATTTTGTAATCTCTTTAAATTGGCCAAGTGTTTCCTCTGTACTTTCGTTACCGCTACGAAGGGCATCCTCCAGACAGTGGTCTAAATGGTCATAGATCAAAGTACGCTTGGCCGTCATTATTGCTCGTTCAACGGCATAGAGTTGTTGGGCAATGTCAAGGCAGGGCTTTTCATCTTCAAGCATCTGAATAGTGCTTTTCAGGTGTCCCGCTGCACGCTTGAGTCTTTTTATAATGTCGGGGTGGGAAGTGTGTACGCTCATAATTTATCTTTACCTGGTGGAGGGGATGAATCATCGCGCAATCACCTTAAAATTACACGGTTTCTCTGGCCTCCCCACTTTTCTAATTACGTCATGATGTAACTGTATTACCTACACTTTGGCCATGAAGGGTGTTCATCGTCGATGACAAAATCATGTTCGTGCTCTTCCGACTTGCCGGTAACGTCATCTTCGTGGCTATGGAGCACCACTCGCGCATCATGTTCTGGCTTCCAGATAACCGCAGCCAGAACCAGTGAAAATACGGCAACTAGAGCTAACGCAATGAATGACGCCTGTAAGCTGACTGCGGCTCCCATCCAGCCTGCCAGCGGGTAGGTGATCAGCCAGCAGGAGTGAGAAAGGGTGAACTGTGCTGCAAACAATGCCGGACGGTCATTAGCGTCAGAAGAGCGGCGCAGCAGGCGGCCTGATGGTGTTTGTGCGAGCGAATAGCCAATACCAATAAACAACCAGATGGCAATCAGTGCCGTATAACTCTGAATGAAGATACCCGCTCCAAGTCCCGCAACCAGCATTGCGGTGCCTATCAGCATTGGCGTTCTGTCACTGATTTTGTCCAGCAGCCGCGGTAGAACCAGCGCAGCAATCATCGAACCAAGTCCAAAGGCCGCCAGCGCGATCGCGGTCGAGCGTTGCGTAAGACCAAATTTTGCCTGTACCAGCACCACGGTATTCACAATCACCATCGCACTGGCGGCAGCCACCACGAGATTGAGCGCTAGCAACCCGCGCAGACGTGGCGTTTTAAGGAAGATGCGCATTCCGCGAGTGGTGCGTTCATAAATACTGCGGCGCACGCTACTCTGCTGCGGTTGAGGGAGTTTGAGGGACACTACTAGTGCAACCGAAGCTAAGAAACCCACTACGGTGCCTGCAAACAGACTGTGAAAGCTGACAACAGCCAGGAGTGCCGCAGCCAGCATGGGACTGACAACGCTTTCAAGATCGTATGCCAAACGCGATAGCGACAGTGCTCGTGTGTACTGTTTTTCATCGGGCAGAATGTCCGGGATCGTCGCTTGGAAAGTCGGAGTGAAAGCCGCGGAAGCCGACTGGAGAACAAAGATCAGGATATAAATCTCCCAAATCTGCGTTACAAACGGTAATGCAAGTGCAACAAATGCTCTGCACAGATCGAGACAGACCAACATGGTCCGGCGCGGAAGCTTTTCTGCAAAAGCGGCGGCAAGAGGAGCTACAGCAATATAGGCTGTCATTTTGATAGCGAGAGCCGTGCCCAGTACCGCTCCCGCACGATCGCCAGCCAAATCGTACGCGAGCAGGCCAAGTGCAACGGTTGCTAAGCCAGTACCGACCAGCGCAATGATCTGGGCAAGGAAAAGGTGTCTGTAAGTTCGATTCGATAAAATAAATAGCATTTTTAACTCTCTGACAGATGTATTTATCCCCCCTAGGGGGATGTAAAAAGCATATGTCAGTACCGATGATTTTACAACACTAGAGCGGGCCTTATGTAAGGTAGATTAGATATCTTTCTGAAATTCTTATGAAGAAAGCTTCAGATATCCCCAGCGGACATATTTGAAGCAAGAGGTGGGCCTGCGTTATAGGTGTGAATTCCTTTTCCATTTACGCATGGCCAAAAAGGGATTAGGTCAGCAGGCCCAGGTACTGTAGTGGCACACTGAATTTGGCACCTGAATAAAGGTGTTATCATCACCTCACAGTAAAAAAGGTGACATTATGACCGGACGTAACAGACGCAATTTTAACCCCGAGTTTCGCCTCGAAGCTGCCTAGCTTGTACTCAATCAGCATTACACCGCTGGGCGATGTCATTATTACCTGATTGAGCACTAACAGGTAAAGTCCTTTCGATGGCCTGAGTCGCCGGGAAATTGCTGGGATAACAGCCCATGGAACGGTTCTTCAGAAGCCTAAAAACAGAGTGGATTCCGGATGACGGGTACGCTAATTTTAGCGAAGCCAGCATGGCGATAACGAATTACATCATGGGATAATATAGCCATCTCAGACCCCACTAATATAATGGTGGCTTAACACCCAATGAATCAGAGCGATTGTTCTGGAAAAAATCCAAAACTGTGGCCAGTTTTTGTTGACCACTTCAATTTAGGATATTTAGTAATTGATCTCAACGCTTACATTGATCTGAATTCCCTTGGAGTGACCTACTATTTGGAGTATCTATTTAGCTAATGTTGTTATCACTACGAAGTGATTTTTACGCCTCACCTGAGAATTAACAATGGGAAAATTTACGGACAAAGCAATTGCGTGTACCTCTAGACGGGATACATAAACTTCATATGTTTACGAAGGCATGCCTAGTTATCGCTCTGTAAGACCAGCTGTAACTGGTTATCATTTCGTGCTCTTGAATTTTTTCGCTGCTTGATTCGTTAAAGGTAAGGGATGATCTGTTACAGAACAGGATAAAAAATTCAATCTATACAACAAAAATTTTAATGGTTCTCGTCTTTTTTAGGGCTCTTACGTATACTTTTTTGTTGTGATATCCCACATCCTTTCGAGATAAAATGGTCTGTCATATTGAGTGGTTTATAATAATACTATTATTAAATACGACAGGTTTTTTTTATAATTAGTTTAGTTCAGATGAATTCAGTTATCCAAAGAGCAAGAAGTATTCTCTGAATTTGGCATGACAATCAATATAGACGAATGATTCATAACTATAACGGAAATGTGGAGTGAGCATAACATCATGATTTTTTTGAATAATTTAAAGTTATTTTTGAAACTATATCGTATTGTGATTATTGGCAACGATCATTACTAACTTTATGATAGGTATGGGCTATCAATAATATTTAAATGATCGATAATTTCCATTATATTTGTCAGGTTAGATGTTCTACATTTGCTCTATTATGTTTTCAGCATCAGCATCAGCATCCGAGTTAGCTAGGGATGCCACGAAGGGAATCCGTCATTAATCAGAAAATCATTTTACCAACGAGCTTTTCCAAATAATGTATGACAGTGTCATCGGGTTGATGCTTTATAGCATATCAAATCTTGATAAGAATCTTATCACTAAAAGACCCTGCATAAGGGCAAGTACGGCAAGCACTTTATAAGTAACGAGTATTTTTAATTTACAGATTGTTGAGCGCAGTTTCGCATTTACTAGGGAGTGTAAAATAAGAACCTCTATAGGTTCCTGAATCAAACGATACTTCATGTTATATATAAAAATCAATGGTAATGATATATGAAAACTAAAGATAATGAATTTGAGCACATGATTTCACGTTATAAAGGGGACGGGCCCTATTTACACGATGGTGATCGGGTAATAATTGATGCAGCTTCAGGAACTTTTAACCTGCCTTTCGGTTATACCCATGAACGACTGACCGAAAAACTCAAACAGCAAATCGACCGTTGCGCCCATCTAAGTTCCGCTTATACCAAACCCATTGCTGAGCAAATCCTTAAACGGCTCAAACCACACTTACCCGATGGAATTGATTCCCTTTGGCTCAGGGACGTCTCCGGTTCCGGTGCGGTTGAAGGGGCGATTCGTATGGCACAAAAGTACACTGGGCGCTCGGGTGTAATCTCTCTATTTATGTCACATCATGGCCAGTCTTTGGCAACTGCAAGAATATCCGGTAATGCATTTCGTCTTCATCACTTTACCGCAAATATAGATGGTTCTTTTAAGATACCAGTGCCCGATAGCGAACTCGCAGGAGAGCAAAGCATTAATTCATTAAACTTAAACCGTTTTTCTGAGTTAGAGGATTTCATCAACTATGGCTCAAGCGGAAACATAGCTTGTCTAATTGTCGAACCAATTCTTGGTAATGGTGGCAACATAGTATTGCCTGTCGAGTTTTACCGTCAAATACGCGAAATCTGCAACAAATACAGAATAATACTGATCGCTGATGAGGTTCAGACTGGTTTTGGAAGAACTGGCACTTTTTTTGCCACCACAGGATATGCGAAGGAACTTAAACCAGACATTGTAGTTTTTGCCAAAGGTGCTGGCGGAATCGGTATACCTACAGGGGGTATATTGATGAATCACAAACTGGATGTGTTGGAAGCCTACGAACATTCTAATACCTCAGGGGCAAATCCTTTATCTCTGACCGCTCTTCACGAAACTATCGCAATCATCGAAGACGAAAAGTTGCTTGAGAATGTGCAACTAAATGAGCCTTATCTGCGTAATGCGTTGCTTGAGTTGCAGAATAAACATGAGTTAATTACTAATGTTCGTGGGTTAGGCTACATGTTCGGTTTCGATACACCAAGTCCCGAAATTGCTGCGATGGTGATAGAAATAGCATCTGAACTAGGACTTGTAATTAGAGGTTCGCGTTACGGAAAGGGACGTGCTATCAAAGTTCGCCCTCCACTTATCTGTGGATCCCACCATATCGACGAGATCGCCGCCAAGCTAGATCGCACATTTATTAAACTTGAACACAAACTTAATACCACACAGGGAAAAATCCGATGAAAGCACTCAAATTTAATGGCGTTTGGGACGTCTCTCCTGTTGAAGTGCCTTCTTTACAGTGTCTCGATCCCGATGATGTGATCGTTTCGGTTGAGGTCTGTGGTCTATGCGGTACGGATGTAGGTATCATTACCGGTGATTATTCTGTGGCTATTCCTGGAACAACTTTGGGTCATGAGTCAACTGGCAAAGTAGTGAAGATAGGTACGGCCGTGACCCGATTTAAGGTGGGGGATCGCGTAGTTATCAACCCTACTTATTCCTGCAGCGAGTGTCGCATGTGTCAGACAGGCAATCCTAACCATTGCGAACGTAAGCACGGAACTGAGGCTGGCGTTTCCTATAACGGCACTTTTGCAGATCAGTACTGCGCAAAAGAGAACTCCTTACTGCATTTAGATGATCACGTTAGCTTCGAAGAGGGAGCCCTGACCGAGCCACTCAGTTGCACCATAACAGGTGTAGACAAGCTAAACATAACGCATACAGATATTCGAGCATGCGTAATCGGTGCTGGTCCCATGGGAATGCTTTATCTGTGGAGTCTACATCTGCGCGGTGTTAATGCCTTTCTGGTTGAAAAAAATGAGCATCGTCACAGGTTTGCAAAAGGTGTTTTACCTGAAGAAGGACGTATCTATAAGGATTTTGAGAAGGCTATGCGAGAAGAGTACGGCAGTGATGATGAGAGGCTAGATTTGTGTGTTGATACTACTGGCTATCTTTCAGAAGTCGTTTTTAATCGCTTAGCGCCAGGTGGAAAGTTGCTCAATGTGGCTCTGAAAGATTATACAGCCAAGCTGAATGTACTAAAGATTGCGGATAAAAGTTTGTCGGTAATAGGTTCGATAGATTCTCTTAACCAAAGCTTCGAACGAGCCTACGTGATGATAAGGGACGGCAAGATACCTGCTGCCAAGCTGGTCAGCCACACCTTTAATTTTAATGATTATTTGCAGGCATTTTCGATGGTTGGTTGTGATATAGCAGCGAAAAGGCAGAAACCAATCACAGAGCCAAATTGTAAAGTGCTGCTGCGCATCTCATCCCATCAATAGGAGTCTACTTCATGAGCTCTTTGTACGCTATTTTTGATATTGATGGTGTAATTGTTGATAGCGAGCAGTTGCACTTTGATGTCCTTAAAACCCTCTTGCCCGAGCAGACTAAAGGTGTAACACCCGAGGAACTAATAGGTCTTAGTCTAAAGGAAACTTTGTTGAGCCTAGGTATCGATGCTAAGCAACATGAACAAATTACTGTCCAGATCGTCAGTGCTTATAAAGATCAGCTTATGCCACGTTATCTACGTCCAGGTATCCGTTCGCTTATTCAGAGCTTAATTGAAAAACATGTCCCATTTGGTTTCGTCTCCACCGCTCCGCGAGACATCTGTCTGGCTAACTTAGGCACTCTGGAATTGCATCTAAAGCAGCCACTTATTAGCGGTGATGATATCGAACGCACAAAACCTCATCCCGACCCATATTTGGCGATGTTGCAGTGTCTCGGCGCTCATCCAGATCAGACAGTTGTTATAGAGGATACAGACCTCGGTATAAAGGCTGCAACCGCAGCTGGCATTCGACGCGTTTATGGCTGGCCTCACGCTCTCTCTAACACCGAGAATTATGGAGCTGCCTACAAAGTGATCGGCTCATTAGATGAAATCGATGCCTTTGACGCAATGATGAATTCAATTACGAAGTGAATATGGAATGTCAACATCCTCTATGGCCATACAAAAAATGGGAGTTTAAAAAATTGGTCGCTCACGACACATCATACACCGTTCCACGCTCGGTTACCTCAACGCGGATTGCCTTTTTTATTGCCGGCCTAAGCCTGGCGACCTGGGCTCCGTTGATACCATTTGCCAAGATACGATTGATGGCAGACAACGGTACCATGGGCATGGTGATGTTGGCATTTGGCATTGGATCGTTATTGATGATGCCATTGTCTGCTGTTCTCGCCTCACGTTATGGCTGCAGGATAGTTTTTAACATAGCTACTCTGGTCATGCTGATGCTGTTGCCGGCACTTGCGATCTTCGATACACCTTTCACCTTAGCTTTGGCTCTATTTGTGTTTGGTAGTGGCATTGGGGGTATGGATGTAGTAGCTAACATCCATGCAGTTCATGTTGAAAAGCTGGCAGGTCGACCCATTATGTCTGGTTTCCACGCGTTGTTTAGCATTGGCGGTATTGTAGGATCGGGACTTGTAAGTACACTGATTATCTATGGTCTGACGCCGCTCGTAACAGTAAGCATAGTTATGATGTTGGTGCTAGGGCTTCTTGTTATCACTTATGGCGGGTTGCTTAACTATTCTGAATCAAATGATTCTCCATTTTTCGTAATACCTAAAGGCATTGTAATCATTCTTGGTGCTTTGTGTTTCGTTGCTTATATCATGGAGGGATCTATGCTGGACTGGAGCGGTATCTTACTAATAAACCATAGCGATATCACTGCCAATTTTGCAGGTGTTGGCTATACAACTTTCGCCTTGGCTATGACCCTAGGGCGTCTGTTGGGAGATCGGCTGATTAAATCATTTGGCCGCTTCAATGTATTCCTGGTTAGTTCCCTCATAGCAACCTCAGGAATTAGCGTAGTTGTGGGAGGGATAAATCTCTTTGCCATGATTTGTGGTTTTTTCCTTATAGGAGCAGGACTTTCAAATATAGTACCCATATTATTTAGTGCAGCAGGACGCCAAACCACGATGCCAACTACACTTGCAGTGGCTGCAATATCAAGTATAGGTTATTCAGGTATTCTGCTTGGTCCTGCATTTATAGGAGCAATTGCTCATCAAACTAGTCTAATAAACGCTTTTATTGTAATTGGGTTACTTTCTTTTAGCTTGCCACTTTGCAGCTATCTGATCCGCAGATAAATTAAATCTTGCTCTGCGCCTTACATAACTCAGAGTTATCATATGGAGAACCGATGGATATTAAAGATTGTCAGTGGGTCAATGTGCCGACTAAATGGGTACTGAAAGAAGATGCACTCTATGTTACTACAAACAGCAATACAGACTTTTGGCGTGAGACTCACTATGGTTTTACTCGGCACAGCGGTCACGTCTTTGGTTGTCATGTAGAAGGAGACTTTACCTTACAACTCTGTATCGAGGGAGAGTTCGAGGAACTCTATGATCAGGCAGGTTTAATGATTGAGCAGGACACGCAGCATTGGTGTAAAGCGGGGATTGAATTTGCTGACAATCAGTTATTGCTGAGCAGCGTTCTTACTGATGGAAAATCTGACTGGGCCACTGGAGTATTTCAAGGTAACCCAAATAAGTTTTGGATGAGAGCTACGGTAGATAATGGGGTATTACGCCTGCAATACTCGCACGACGGTCTCACTTGGCCTCTTATTCGCCTATGCCCTTTCCCCAGAGGAGAGAAACGTTTTGTTGGCGCCATGTGTTGTAGCCCGGAGCGGGAAGGTCTTAAGGTTCGCTTTAGCGAGTTCCGTCTTGGCAAACCCCTCAAAAAAAGGCTGCATGATCTGAGCTAATAATTACGTATTTCATGGACATTAATCGTCACTTTAGATGATAAGAACGTACTTTATTAAATGCGAGGCGCAGTGAGAGAAATCTCTTTATAACTGACGCCTCATTTTTTAGTATAAAATAAATGGAAGAGAATTTCAGGATGTATCAATAAGCCAATGATTTCATAATGGGAAATACATAGTGCCAGGTGGGGCTGAGAATATTGGGGCAATAACAATGGCCATGCCTACAATGAAAAAAACAACAATGAAAAAATATAATAGCTTAATTATTATTTTGTGTTTCATATCATTTGATTTACGTTTCATATTATTACCCCATGTATGGTTTTTATTAATGTGCGATATTTAGTGTGATGTGTGTTAAGCCGCGTAAGCGGAAGCGGTCTGTATCTAAGTTATTATATTTTTCTCCTGATGGAGTCATTATTAGAATGCTCTTGATGAAAATTTTTAAGTTTCTATCTTTATATTATACATTGCCATGGGGGGGGGGCTTTTTTCCCGTGGTATATATTGCAAAAATATAATAACGTATTTTTCATAGTACCATGCTAGGGATTTACTGAAATGTCATGTTTTTTGAGATAGTCTATAAATGACGTGTCGTTAAAGATAGGTACGGTTTTATTTGAAAAATCAAGATGCTAATTTTTTGTAAAATTAAAACGAGCTATATGTCCTTTAAAATAAGCATTTCTAATTCTATGCAAAAAAACCTACAATGTAAATGGTATAGTAAGTTATAACGGCATATAATTACATAGCGTCAACTCAAAATTAATATATGTAATTATTTTTGTTTTTTATTTGTCTTTCAGCAAGTGTGCATATTCCCGGTGGTCCATCAAGAACGTCACGCCCATCTGCGGTGCCACGTCCAGCGCAAACACCTTCAGATATACTTCGGTACTCTCGTATCTTTCATGACCCATATACGCCTGTACGACCTTCGGCGGGACATGGTTAAAAAACAAGTGCATCGCAAAACTGTGCCGGAAGGTTTTAGGATTCAGTGCAGGCAGCGCAAACTGAATACCTTCTACCCCCGCCCTTTTCTCAGCCTGTTGTAACCACAGCCAGGCCGTTTTTCTGCTGACATCAAATAGTGGCCGACGCCGTCCGGGCCGGAATGTTGCCAGGTAACGTTTCAGCTGCTCGACATAACTGGTATCGAGAAGCGGCACAATTCTGGCTATCCTCTCGTCAGCCGACGGTCTTCCTCTGCCCCGTTGTCTTTGTTTGAGCGTACGCAAACGTACACAAGGCCGTGGCCCCTCCAGTTGTACGTCTTCCGGGGTTAACGTCAGGGCTTCAGTGATGCGGGCACCGGTGTTCCACAGCGTGGCGAACAGCATGCGCTGTCGTTCATCCGGAAGATAGTGCAGCAGCACAGCCACTTCAGGAGCCAGCAGATACTTCGGCAGGTGTTCCTGCATCAATGCCATCCGGCGAAGGGCTATGGCGGTTTCATAATGCGTCACAGGAACTGGGCGATCACCCGTCATCATCAGCATTCTTTCTCCTTTAATGTAATACAGTGTGAATACTTGTGTAATTCAATTGAATTACGTTTTAGGCCCGCAGACCTTTTAAAGAGCACAAAGGCTCCTAGCATCAGCCATAAACTTATTGTAATGGTTTTCAGGGATCACTACGGGGATTGTCCTGCGGTTGTACAGCTGCATTAGCAACAAAGTGCGATGCCGTCCGTCAGATACGCCAAATTGCCTCACAGATGCCTGCGGATATTCAACGATTCCTTTAGCAATATAGGTTTTTATTTTGTACCAACGGCGCGGATTGATACAGAATGCACCGTCCCCCAGAACGTTGAGAAAGGCCAGTCCGTCAACTTCAACAATCTTTGATGGCTGCGAACGAAGCTGCTGGGGCAGATAAAACTGCAGGTCCTCAAATGTAGGAAAAGTGAACCCTGAACTGTCTTGGGGGATCGCATCAAAGGACGGAAAAGGATACTTGGTCATAAAGGTATCTAGCCTGTCCTGTTCGATTTTTGAGAACCACTCAACGTCCGGTAAAAACTCTTTTTCTCTTTCCCGCATGGCTTTAATGCGATCGCCAAATATGTCTTCAAGATCTATCATAGCGTCCCGCTCCAGTGGATGTAATACATAAGTATTTCATGTGTGCGCTGTGCAAATTCTGGCGGGTAATGCCCCTGCCCGTTCAAAAACATTCGCGTAGCGCGATCTTGCTAGTTTTGTCTATTTTGACAGCCCCGGTGGCCTGACGCCACGGGAATAAATCGCCGCAAGTGAGATGGTGAGGTAACAAAATTCGAAATATACGTGTTTTGTCATAACGGATTTTTGCTGAGAAGAGGGGATTGGGACACCAGGCGCTGAGGGCCGTTCTACTCAGGCCTTGCGTGACAGGGGCTGACGGCGAAATGAGCCGGGAAGCGGCCAGTGAAACACTCTACCTGTTTTGTCTAATCATCCGCTGAAGACAGTGAAATACCGGTTAAATGTAGTTTAAAAGCATTACATGTGTAATATATTCGTATTACATTTTGATTCTTGTATGAAATGCACAGTTACGCTGCTCCCAGCGCTCAGTTGCGGTATTCTGGATTGTAAGTGAGCGTTATTCAGACGGAGGTGAGTTATGGCCAGCTGGTTAGATAAAGCCAGAGATAACATGTTGCGATATTCTTCAGGGCAGTCGTGGCCGGCGGTCATGAAGGAGTGGTCGGTCACCGGCGGATTTATTGATTCGCACTCCATCAATAAAACCTGCGAGCTGTGTGACAACGAGGGGCTGCGCTATCAGTTTCAGATAACTAACTCCCTCACACATTATTCCCTCTGGGTGGGCTCTACCTGCATTAATAAGTTTGTCCCTGTTTACGTGGGCGGCAGAGAACTGCTTGGAGAAGAAAAAGAAGCCGAAGTGCGTAAAATTATGGCGACCGCCAGGGCTACCTCACGGCAGGAACGCGCGAAAACGGTCCTGGAACAGCTAAAAATAAAAGCACCTGACCGGTTCAGCGATCCTAAATGGGTGGCTAATCTTGATGTCGGGTACTCAGCCAGTCAGTTAAAGATGATTGCGGTGCTTTGTAAAAGCCACCGGATCACCTTCAATTCAGGAGATTTTAAAATCAATACCCGCAAGGTTAACGTTGTCGATCAAATCCGGCTTCTTGAACCCTGGCAGTACTACAATATGAGGGGCGCTATCCCTAAAAGTCGCCATAAGCAGTTTGACGCATGGTTTACAGCGAAGAAGAACAGGTAGGTAGCTGATATACAAAGACAGATCATCGTCTGGTGTAATTTATATGTAATTCATGTGTATTACATATATTAAGAATTGGCCCTCCTATGGACCGTCCTCTCCCAAATGTTGATAAGGCATAACATGCAGACTTTAAAATATCCGGCCATGGTTGATGCATTGAAGGCTGTCGATGAACCTGTGATCGTTGTGGTGGATAGTTTTGTTGGCGAACTGCGTGATGTGGGAATGAAACTGGCCGCAGATGCAGGCATTACGCCACACTATCCTCGCCTGGATTTTGGTCCTTCCCATGAAATGATGGATAAGCGCCGGCGTCAGTTAATCAGCAAAGGCGGCAAGCCAGTTATGTTCATTGACCAATATCCGCTCGCTATTCACTGGGGTTCTGGCTTTACGTGTTTTTCTCTGACCGATACCCGGCAGGAAGAAATTCACGCTGAAATTCAGGCCCAGAATGATTATGTGAAAAGTGCACCGGACAAAGTGGAATGGCAGCGCCGCGCTGACGAAGTTATGGCCATAACTATGGCACCTTTGAATAATTTTATCAGTGCGCAAAAAGAAGAGCTGGCAGAAATTGAAATGCAGGCCGCAGAGCTTGAAAAAAACGGTACCTCAGAGCAGCAGCAGGCTTTCCTTGATGATCTAAAGCAAGCGGAGGGTGGATTTATGCAGCGTGTTATCCATCGGGTCTTACACCGCAAATAGCCGGCGGGAGCGGGTATAACGCAGAGGATGAGTCTTTACGATCTCACCCTCTGGATACCATTATTGAAATACATAAAGAATACAGATGTAATTTAAACGTATTACAAGTTTTCCTTAATCATCTCCAGCACTTTCTCAGGGCCGACCTCTCGTGCCAGGTACAGTGCAGCCCGCAGTACCGTCGAATCGGTGATGGTTTTCGTCGTCAGTTCCTGGATTTCATCAACAAGTTCACTGCACATGACTTTTTCTGCCGGTGTCATGCGGATGGTCTTGGGGTTTTCGCTGGTTGTCCGGTTCCGGTTTACCTTGACGTTAGAGAGGCGGGTTTTTGTTTCGCCAGGCATGGCTTCAGGTTTAACCATTGCCGGGCGTGAGAGTGGACCTTTAGCCATTATTGAGCCTCTTTCGATAAGACAGTTTCTAATTCACGCATCAGCGACCGGTAATCATTCAGAGCCAGCGAACCTTTGTTGTAACAATACAGCGGGATACAGGCCACCTGTGCCTGAGAAATATTTTCATCTGTACGGATCCGCGTTTCCAGATAATTATCTCTTGTCCGCTCACTGCTGCTAAGTTGCTCATGCAAATAGGTATTCATTTTCTTCTTGGCTGCATTGTATTCGTTGCGGAAAACGCTGAACTGAGTAAAGCGGGTTTCCCGGATTTCATCCAGGTAGTCCAGAACGACATCCAGTCCTGTCAGGGCAAAACTGCCACCATCCACCGGAATAATGACATGGTCTGCCATAAAGGCTGCGTTCGTTGTCGACAGGTTCAGACCGGGAGAACAGTCGATCAGGATATAGTCGAATTTCTCCATCACTGACTGCAGATGCCGGGACAGGATTTTTTCCCGGTGGTGGCGAGTAAGGCAGTTCTCCATTACGCGTTCAAATGAGGGGTCTGATGGGATGATGAATAAGTTATTGATTTTATCATCACCGCTTACTGCAGGGATGATGGCATCCATGATATTGAAACGTGGATTGTTGTAGAGATCGCAGATGGTATGGCCGTACTGGGCGTAATATTTCTTACCATTGGCCATAACCTCTGTAGAGTTTGCCTGCTGATCACCATCTATGAGCAATACTCGCCGACCTGCCTGAGCGAGCGTCATGGCCAGGTTGGTGATCGTTGAGGTTTTACCTGCGCCGCCTTTGTTATTCATGATGGCGACGATTTTAGCCTGCGTATTGGGCAAAGTAGTGAGTTCAGATTGCTCAGAGATTTCAGTCATCGGGAGTTCCTCTCGCTATGAAATACATATGTAATACATACAGCAATTGTTGAATTGCCTCTTGAAGTAAATACTACGGATTACAAATGCAATACACAAGTATTTATTTTGAATTACACATGTATTTATAAAAATCTTCCATGCCCTCGTCTATGGCGTACTAGTCTGGATTTTATTAGGTTATCCAATTATTGCTGTAGGAAGTTCTCCCCAACGAGTAGTGTAAGAAGGGGAGAGCATCTCGCGTTTCATCTTCCAGCCTTTGTCGATGCCCTGTCCTGCAAACCACACTTTTCCCATGCCTGTTGTGTTGATGTGATCGAGTATGCCCATTAGCGCCTCGCTGTTGGGGCGCGGCGGCGATTCGTCAAACATGTCTATCTGTCCGGGCTTATCACAGAAGTCGTTCAGCACGATCCCCGCCTTCTGAAAGCGGTAGCCCTCTTGCCAGATGCTATCCAGCGCCTTCATCGCAGCTGCGACGATATCGCGGGTATCCTGCGTCGCCAGCATCAGCGTCTGGTTGGCGTTGTTTCCGTACTGCGGTTCGTTAGCGTAGGGGCTGGTTCGCAAAAACACGCTGACGTGTTTGCAGTACTGCCGCTCCTGGCGGAGTTTCTCTGCGGCGCGTTCGGCGTACTGGCAGACAGCCTGTCTCATATCCTGAAGCTGCGTAATGCGTTCTCCGAAGCTGCGGCTGCAGATGATCTGCTGTTTGGCTGGCAGGGCTTCAATGGATATGCAGGATGTGCCGTTGAGTTCACGTATGGTTCGCTCCACCACGACACCGAACGTCTTCTTCATCAGGTTCAGGTTGGCGTCCGCCAGCTGCAGCACCGTCTTAATGCCCATCGCATTCAGCTTTTCTGATAATTTTCGTCCGATCCCCCATGTCTCATTCACCGGCAGCAGAGCCATCAGTTTTCGCTGACGGTCGCGGTTGCTCAGGTCAACTACACCGCCAGTAGCCGGCCACGTTTTCGCCGCATGATTGGCCAGCTTTGCCAGCGTAAGCGTCTGCGCAATCCCGATCCCGCAGGTCAGACCCGTGCGCTGCCGCACAGTCGCCCTGACGCGCTGGCCAAAGGCCAGGTAAGACTCACACGAATCTATGCCGGTGACCTTCATAAATGCCTCGTCGATTGAGTAAATGGTCAGCTCTGGGGCCATTTCTTCCAGGGTGGACATGATCCGTGCGGACATGTCGCCGTAAAGCGCGTAGTTCGAACTGAAACAGGTTACCTGGTGACGTCTGATGATGTCCTTCGCCTGAAAGTAGGGGGCAAAACGTTTAATGCCGAGCTTTTTGGCTTCTTTATTGAGGGCCACGATCGCGCCGTCATTATTGCTGAGCACGAGGACTGGCTTACCCTTCAGGTCTGGTCTGAATAGTTGTTCGACGCTGGCATACATTGAGTTGACGTCACAGAGCAGATACATGGCGCGTCACTTAAACGAATGGATAGCGTGGATAACGACGCCGAAAATATCCAGGTCGTCCGGATTAACAAATATCGGCGAGTAGGCCGGGTTCATGGGTTGCAGGCACAGCACCGGATGCGTGCAGAGCCGTTTCACGGTGAACTCACCTTCGACGGCGGCAATGACGATGTCGCCGTGGGAGGCCTTTTCTGCCTTATCCACGATTAGCAGGTCGCCCGACAATATCCCGGACTCGATCATCGAATCACCCTCGGCTTTTACGAAGAAGGTGGCGGAGGGATGGCTGATGCAGAACTCGTTTAAATCCAATGTCTTTTCAACGTAGTCCGTGGCAGGGCTGGGAAAACCCGCCTGACAGGTGTCTGCAAACAGCGGGAGCTGCAGTCGTGAGCTGGTCAGAGGTGAAATGATTTTTGCTTTCATAAAGGCTTTAATTGTGCTGTATGCATATACAGTATTATGGTGGGTGTTTTTGGATGTTGGCAAGAAATGTCTGAGAGGGTTTGGTCAGATGCCTGTTTTGTCGGCGGAAATACTTTGAGTGGAAGTTATCCACAGTTTCAGTGTGTAACTTCTGTATGGGTAGGTGATAACCCCTGTAGAGACGTTATCCACGCGGGCAAAATACTCTCAATAAGGAGGTCGAGGCTCTCCGCTATTTATGCCGTGGCGTTGCCCCGGCGGGCATAAACGCCGTGCCCGCACTGTAGCCCTGCTGCTGCATAAACAAGGGTGCGCTGACGCCGGCGTCCTCACCCGTTCTCGCCGTAAACGGTGCATTCAGCCCGTTTACGGCTGCGCTGCGGCTTGCGGCGTCGCCCTTGTTTATTCCGCTGTGCGCAGGGCTGTCGTGGGGGCACGGCGTAAGTTGCGCCGCACCTAACCGGAGGATTTCATCATGAATACCGCACATACCCTGATCATTCGCCATTGCCGCAATCAGCTGATCGCCCGCGGGTGGCCATCCAGTCTGGAAGTCGATACAAACCAGCATTATCGTGCCGGCGACGGCGTTGCGTTTTATGGCAAGCTCGAGACGAAAACCCTGCTTGCACTGTTGCCCGTCCTTGAGGCCAAAGGCCTGCTGGAGGAAACCGTCGTCGCCGAACTCAAAGAGATCATCACTGACACTCGTTCTTCTGTTCTGCTGAACCGTAACCACCTTAGCGAGCGATACTCTCACGCTGGCACAATGACGTTGCGGTATAGCAGTGACATGCAGGCGCCTTTGGAAACGATTCAACTGCTGCTGAAAGCTCTGCGTGCCGAAATCAACGACATCTGCGGCAGGGTTGCCGCCGATGGCTATCGTTTATGCGATGCAGTAAACCCTTCCTACAGACCTTCGGTGTTCCAGCGAAAAACCCGCAATTTCGTCGTCTCTGTGACGGAAACTAAACCGGCAGAGCAGGGGATCGATGAGTGGAGCAATGATGCGCTGGACAGCTGCATCGATGCCATTCTCCAGAAAAACGCCACGTTCCGTACGCTGCAAATCAGGATCAGCTACGGTGAAAACAACAAGATGCTGGGACGTTCGTGTGTGCCCTATGTGAAGCGTCTGCCCGATCAGCCCGTTCGCGGTTGGTTTGGTCGTGAGTTGTTGCGTGACGCTGTCACAGAAGCGAAAGGGAATATCGCCGGTATGCTCGCCGCGCTGGATTCATTTAAACGCGCTGCATGATGAAAACGAGCGATCGGGCTGACCGGTCGCTTTGTATTTCACAGAAAAAAGGACGTCGCACGCTCCGTTTTTCTTCGGGTTACTGTCCTGCCGGCCTGTAACCCGTGATGAATTTTGCCCCACGTTGTGACGGCTAACGCCGTGACTTCACTGTAGACGGGCCGCTGCGGCTGCAAGGGTTCGCTGTCGCCGCAATCCTCACCCGTTCGCACTCATCGTACGGCGTTCTTCCCGTTGCTCTCTCGTTCAATATTCACTCGTTCCCCGCTCAGACCACCTCCTCCCTCGTTTGCGCTGCGGCCTCCGGTGCGCCCCTGCATCCTCCGCTTTCCGCCCGTCTGTCGTGTCGTCACGGCGTAAGCCGGAGCTGTTATCCCACAACCTGCGGAGGATTTTCTATGAGCACTACAACGCCTGCGGTATACGTCGGCACGTATCACAAATACAACTGCGGCAGCATTGCCGGCCAGTGGTTTGATCTGACTGATTTTGATTCGGCTGAAGAGTTTTACGCGGCCTGCAGCACGCTGCATGCTGATGAAGATGATGCCGAGTTCATGTTTCAGGACTGGGAGGGGATCCCCACTCAGTTTGCATCTGAGACTCAGGTGAGCTGGGAGTTTATCGACGCCTATAAGCACGCAGAGAGCGAAGGGCAGGCGGCAGCATTTTTTGCGTGGTCTGAGTATTCCGGCGAATGTGATTACGACAAGTTTGACGAAGCATACCGGGGGGAAGCCGCTACAGAAGAAGACTATGCCCGGGAGTTTGTGGAGGATTGCGGCCTGCTCAGTGAAGTCCCCGAGTCCCTGCGCGATTATTTTGATTTCGAAGCCTACGCCCGCAATCTGTTTACAGGCGGACTGGTTTTTGTTGATGGCTATGTATTTTCTGCCTGATTTGGCAGCCGGCAGGGGAAACCCTGCCTCATAGGAGACCGTATGAAACTCAGCCCTGAAACCCGCGACATTATCCGCCAATATAAAACTGCTGTTAATGAGTACCGCAAATCATTTGGCTTATCGCCACTTAAA
>Ga0302349_1001079_pt1 | contig 23974 bp, 27 predicted proteins | sample PhyAR1_FD_202176 | JGI IMG/M metagenome (GOLD analysis project Ga0302349, IMG submission 202176) | Leaf surface microbial communities from alfalfa plants in UC Gill Tract Community Farm, Albany, California, United States - DLSL A.R1... | ecosystem: Host-associated > Plants > Phyllosphere >...
GTACTTTGTGCAAACGACTGAAATACCTCAAAATGCTCCTTCCTTGCCCAACGAGACAAGTCCACAACGGTATATGCTGGGGTGGTTGCTTTCATTTTTTACCTTTGATTAGCGATCATCTATCAGAGAGTAGCCTGAGCTATTTCATCAATTAAACACGCGTACAAGTCCCGAACCATTTTGGTAGCGAATGCTTTTGTGAGAGTAGCGCAACCTTTTGCTGCAGGGAAGAGAATGTTAACTGTTTGATAATTAATAGAATCAAAGGCGCCCGAGCAAATTAATGGCTAATGAATTTTTTGCTGATGCAGGAAAATGTGAAGAAATGCTTGAATGGTGCGATAATAGGAATAAAACGTAATCATATAATCCTATGTTTCATATAGATTTATTTTTGTTTCGATTTCCAATGTACCCCCAAATATACCCCCACATTAATTTTCGCACCTCTCAATTGTCTACAATTCAACCAATGCGTACAGGATTGTTATCCAAATTTATGGGGATACATCATGAGCAGACAGCTTGAGCCAACATCATTAATAGACATGCTCTACATGACCAATGATTCTGGTTTCACTTCAAAGTATTTTTACGACCAAATCAAAAAGGGTGCCCTGCCACCGCCCATCAAATTCGGTCGCAGTTCTCGCTGGTTGTTGAGTGATTACCTTCAATGGAAGAATTCGCACTTGCGCCTATTTTGAGCCTACGCGTTCTGCCAGTTGGCGTCTCAATTCCCGCAGTTCTGCCGGGCTGAGATAGTGGCTGTCATGCTCAAGCTTAGCAATGGTTAGTAACTCAATCTCGCGTGGCGTTATGGCGTGCTCCTCATGCTGGTAGTCACCAGCTGCTACCAGCCAGAATAACTCTCCTACTATCGCAATTCTCTATATAAGCAGAAAAGTGCCGTTTTTCTTGGGATAATGGGATAACTTCGAAATAAACAATTATTATCAATTGCTTATGCAATTAAGTTTATCCCAAGGTTATCCCAGTTATCCCAAAAACAGCCAATTAATCCCAAGCTTTTTAGAGCGCTGCTCTCTTTTTTGATTATTAATCGAGCAGCACAGTACTAATCTGATGCTGTTATGCCAGCCAGATTGATACTTCTCTAATCTGCAGAGTTGCGCTTTTTTGCTCTAGGCTTGGCTGGCTGCTGACGTTCAACCCAGTTATCGACTTCGTGACGGTTATACAAGATTGGCGAGTTGTCCTTTGGCTGACAGTCACCCGAATAGTGTCGATATTCCCGGCCTTCAAGCCACGACTTCTCGCGCGCAGATTTTATCGCGTGCTTTGTCAGGCCAGTAATCAACATCAGAACTTCTTCGGAAACCCATTTGTTCGGAACCAGCAGAATAACTTGCTTCTCTGACATGCGCTCACCATAAGGTTTTACAAGGTTGTGTCCTGCTCAGGCTTTCTTTTTTCTTTTTGGTGCTAGCAACTCAGCTAACTCTCTTTCCAGCTGCAGATTTGACACAATACGCCTTACAGTAGTCCCTGATTTTGTCAAAACGGCAGCAGAAGATGTCTGATGAGGTTGGGCGCTTTCATTTGCAAATTTCTCAAGACTCGCTGCGTTAGCTCTCCATGAATTACCAACCCTAAACATGTGAAACCTAGTTGGATTTCGATAAATTGTACTAACCGAAATTTTCAATATCGCGGCATATTCTTTGATTGTAAGAAACTGTTCATGCATGGGATTTTCCATAATGGGTCCAATAATAAATTATGCTGAAGACGGACCCAGGAGCAGACATAATCAAGTTTCACTGCCAGAAGGCATACGCTTCGCATTGAGACGATCACGAAAACCACGCTGCCCCCTTTCCGGCTTTTTGTCAATTCGCTGGCAACCTCCATGGCAACCTCACGTTTGGCAACCAGCGTTTTGCCGGAAACCAGTATGGAAACCACTCCAGTGGAAACCTGGCGCTCTGGTTACCAGAAGTGGTTACTCTTGCTGGTTACCGACCGCTGGTATCCGGTCTGCCAGTGCCATTCTGGTGGATACCGGTGTGGATACCCCGTGTTTGGATACCGGGACTGACCTTTACACCACATCATCGTTAATTGCCGTTCAGCGCACTAATGAAGGACCATTAGAGCGATATCCCGGGCGAAAATGTAAAAGCGAATAAAGGTAATTGCGCCCGGACCAGTGACAGTGCTGATAAATTCATAAAGGGCAGGAATCTGCCCTTTAAAAAGGACTTATATCCTGTTTTGGCGCTGCCCTCTGTCAGCCAATGCCATTGGCTCTTAAATCGGGATGTCAGGTTTTGACAGGTAGCCAGCATGGACAGGTTGGGATTTTTCCACCTTTATCCGCATCATCGAACACCTGCCAGCCTACATGGTTGCTTCTCAGTGGGCATTTCTATGTCCTTCTAAAATAGAAATTCTCATTATCAAAGCCCTTCATATCTGATAGCCAGTTGCTCGGCAGCCCATACGCCGGGCCCGTTACTACCGCGAATTAGTCTAAGTGCCGGGCTATCTTCTAGAGGACATTTTTGTCCTTTGGTAGATCTGTAGGTTCGCACGTAGAAGATGGCAAAACCCTGCGAACCACCAGCCGCGACCCATTGAGTAAATGATATTTACCCTGTTCCGGCTGGTAGCGCAGCTGCGGTATACTGGACAAATACACTCACCGCGCGAGAGTCTATACGTTCACTGGCACCCTTTTGGGTGCTTTTTTATGGGCGAAAGAAATACATCCCTTCGGACGCTGGAACCGGTTGGTTCATCACCATCACTGCCGTCAGCAGCAGCAGGTTGAGCAACGATCCGAGCGAACTGTTAGTGCCGTTGCGCATGATCATAACAAATGAAAACGCATGTTCGTTTAAGCCACTTTTTCTAACCTAGACTGTCATTTAGAACGGACTTTTACTTATGGTACGCAGATACATGAAAGCCACTATGTAAAGCGCCCAAGCTTGGCGGAGCTACGAGCGCGTGTTCATGGGAAACTGTATTATGATTTTTCAGATGTATAAATGCGCGCTATTGATGCAATCGTGAACTTACCGGTAGAGAAAGTGTCAACCTATGTGTAAACTAGATGTCATGAGAGAAGAGATTTTGAATGCACATTATCAAGGAGGGCGACATGATTGCTAACACTGAACGCATGTCCAATGCGCCCGTTTATTACGCATTGGTACAGGCCAAGTTCACGCCTGTGGCAAAAATGAGCAAATATATTCCTGACATCCAGGATGCGTTACGTGTTGAGGGTTTCCCTTTTTTTGAGACTCAAAGCACAACCCAACTTAAGTTTGAAATCGTTAACCCGAACGAGCCACCGGTTCATTCATTTGAGCCCGTGACACAATGGTTGATCTTTAACGCTGAAAGAACTGCTGGGTTTGTCATAGGTAACGACTTTATAACTTTTCACACAACAGACTATGACACGCATGAACCATTTGTGTCTGCATTAATGCTAGGTCTTAGTAAAGTTCTTGAGTTTGCAAGACCATCATTAGTGAGCCGTATTGGATTAAGATACCTAGATGCGGTGTTTCCAGAGGGTCAAGAGGTTATAGAACAATACCTTGTAAATGAATTACATGGAGTTGACCTTGGTTTAACACCTGTTCAATCCTTGCAAGAGGCTGTTTACCAAACTTCTGTGGGACCAATTATTCCACATGGCTTTATGGTTTCGCGTATTTACAAAATGAACGCTCAACTTGGCTTTCCCCCGGACATGGTACCTAATGGCCTAGTTGCACTGCCAAGGTTTAGAGATACAGAACATCGCCGTCATGCGATCATTGATACTGATCACTATGTAGAAGGTAATATGCCATTTGACTTGCGAATGGTTGAAGAACAAATCCTTTCCTTGCATAGTAAAGTTAAAGAAGCGTTTAAAGGTATGGTTTCAGATTTTGCTTGTGCAAAATGGAAATGATACATCGGAGGAATTAATATGTTTGCTACTCCTACTGGCGGTACCGGAAGAATCGAGCGTTATGCTCCTCCTCCGCTGAGTGGTATGCAAAACGGTTCGAGAGTGCCAGGTATCGTTGTTGCTGCTTCTTTATTCCTTGTTGGTACTGGTGCTTCTTATCCAGTCGATGGATACAAACATTGGCGTCATTATGTACAGCCAAGGGTCCAATTCGCTTTTGACTCGAGCGAGGGCGTAATTTTTACTGCTTCGAACTCTGATGTCGATGTGAGAAGTGTTGCTCAACATTTGGCTAATGTTCGTGAGGTTCTGTCTCCCTCAATGTCTGAATTGGCAAAGGATTTGGGGATTACGCGGCAGGCACTCTATAAATGGCTTTCAGGTGAAAATCAGCCTGATGATGAGTTTAAAACTCTTGTAATCACAAACCTGAGCAATATTGCTGATACCTTTTCTAAGGCAGGAATTGCTGATGCAAAAATGTTAGTCAAAATGAAAGCCTTCAATGGCCGATCGTTAATGGACTTAGTGAAAGATGGTGAAACTTGGCACAAACCTGTCCAGATATTGATTGATGAATCTAAAGCAATGAATACTGCTGCAGAGGCTGCCAATTTTGCAGCAAGTAAGGCTAAGCCTACAGATAGTTGGAAATCATCTGTTTCAATTCCTGGAACTGCAGAGGGATAAATCACACTTATGTTGGTACGAGGAACATCATGGCGTCAGGGGCATGTTCTTAAACATGATGATGCCGTTTCACTTGGACTTCTGAGCCCTGATGAAACTAACCATAAAGTTGTTGTAATAACACATGATTGTGATTTACAGAGCAAATCTGAAAAGAATATTGAGCTCATGTATGGCCCCTTGAAAAAGGGGTCAAGCAAAATGAAGAGAGCAAAACACCCAAGAATCCTCGATCTTTGTTTTGAAGACCCCAAAATCTCTAATAAAAATGCGATTGAGCTTCGGCATGAAAGAAAAGCGGTCATCCCAAAAGAAGCCTTCCAGTGCACGGAACCTGATCCTACATATACAATTTCACCGGAAGAGAAACAAGGACTTAAACAATGGTTAGCGGCTAAGTACGGTCGTCCAGCGTTTCCTGATGCCTTCGAAGAGCGCTTGCGAGCCTTTGACGAAGAGAAGAATGAAGTAGATAAAAAATTTGTTTTTGAAAAAGCGGTTGCTGACATAATCGCTACAAATTCAGAACATTTGATTGGTGTGTTTTTTGACTTGGGAGAGGAGAGATTTACTGATCTGGATGAAGGTTTTCCCTACGAACTTGCCATTAACGTAGTGTACGATGCGACAGAAGGTGGACCAGACGCAAGAGTAGCTGCAGAAACAACTTGTCTTAATTTAAAAGCTCTATTTTATAAATTCTATGGAGACCCGACCCAAGGTCATTCAGAACTTATTGAATTAAATAATTGTGCTGCTGTTGCTGATACTCATTTTTCACTTTACGCCTTAAGAAGGATGGATCAGTGGAGGGTGGAATACATTAGCCTTGAAGATGAGTCTTATGGTGACTTTATTGGCGCAGGTGTTTGAACCGGCTGTTATAACAGCCGGCTTTTCATTTTATTAGTCAACCATCATTGAGCCTAAATTCCTCTAACTAAATGACTTCTTTTCTAACCCACCCTCCAGTTCCATTTATATTTCATTAGACTAAATCAATGGATTAAGATTGGCTTCGTACCATGCACCATATTTTGGACGGGTTAACTGGCGCACATTCCCTTAGTCCATAACTGGTAGGGCTTTGCTGTCCAAGCCGCAACGCAATCCGTCCAGTACATTCCAAATTTTTCGCCCTTTTCGCTGCGCGCCGCCATTCTGTAAATGGCGTAAGTCCCCCTGCTATCTTCGGTAATGAGAAAAGAAAAACCTTTATCTTTCACTGATAACCGAAAAAATCCTCCACGCGCGTACTGGTCGCGAAAGTCCACGCAGCGCGGCTTTAAACACTGTTGTCGCATCGTAATGCGCCCATTCGAGACCAGCATCCGCACATTGCCGCCCCGCAAAATTATTGACGGCGTATGGTGTCGTTTCTCTCACAGCGCAGTGCTGGCGCGGCTTACATCTGAATATGGCATTTCAACCCGTCAAATACAGTCCAGGTAATTTAGCTTTAGCTTCCTGCATGGCGTAATTCAACCACCCTTGCCGCGATCTTGCCGTTATCGAGTAGTTCTTTGGCTTTGCGTTTAACGCTCTCTGGTGTCAGTTACCGCCTCGACAGTTCGCGCGCAATCGCGTCCAACATCTGCGGCTTCGCATCCTCGATGCCCTTTTGCAGAAACTCTTTCTTTGCAGTGGAACGTCTGAACGTCTGCGGAATATTCGGATCTTGGACGTAAATAGCGTAGTTAGCTGAGTAACCGATTCTGCCGGTGATGCGGCTGCCGCTGGCTACGACCTCGCGAAACTGGGAATTTATCAGTGTACTGGTGTCGATCGGAGTATAGAGAGCCGCGACTATCGAACCTTCATGTAATGCCGCATGAATGGCGCGAACTGCCCGGCGACCGGCCACATCGTTTATCGTCAGGTGGATGTTGCGCCTGACCTTATTCATTCCCCTGGCTTTAATGCCCATTACTCACCTCTCATGTTGGCGAGTACGCAGTGAAAATGGGCTGTTTTGGTGCGTACCTATCTGCGTACTGCGCAATGTATTTTTTTAGATGGGCATAAATGGTCATATCGCTGTAGCCCGCAGCTGGCTTGGTCTTTCAGTCAATACAGCCTCTTAATCCGTCCAGAACGGCCCAGAATTTGATGCGTCTTATAGTTCGAGCCAGGCGAGCGTATTTCATTGCGTACCAACATCGCCTCTGCGTTTCTTCTCCAGCCAGCGGCGATAGCCCTCTAACTGCCTCGCCTTTCCTTCAGGTGTCTTTGCGCCGGTACTTCTTCCACCATGCAATTTGCAGCGCCCAGAGGAGTAGAGAGCCGTCATTTTGCAGGGGGTGCCTTTTCTGGTTGTCGCTCCGCATATCAGATCCCGACAGGCGGCAGGAAATGGTATGCGTCCGTCCATATCTTCAGCCCATTCCCGATATAGTTTCCGCTTCTTATCTTCAGACATAAAACCGCCTCTCGATGTCAACTTTTGTCACCCCCTCATGGGGTAGGCTGGTGGCGTGACCACCAGCTGCCGGATGCTCAATAAGTCATTACCGTACGAGAACGCACCTCATCCCTGACCTCTCGGCGTGCGTCTTGCGGTGGTATTACCGGTGATACTATCGGAGATAGGCCCGCCGTTATTCATATCAGCGATGAAAGCCTCGATAGTCAGGCCATTGCCATTCTGAGTGGCCTGAGCGTCGTAAATCTTCTGCCCGGAAGATGCGTCGTTGAAGACAACGCTAATGTTAAAGCCGCCGCCCTGCATATCTTTGTTGCTGATCACCCTGCCGTTATCGCCGGGGATCATGTACTGCTTACCGGTGCTGGCACGGTAAATCTCAGGCTTGCCGCCCTCGCCGACCCGATACATATTATCAGCGGTAACCGGCCCGCCGTTCTTCCTGGCACCAGCAACCGCCAGCGTCTTCGACATCCCTACGGTTGATGCTATCCCGGCCATCGCTGGAACAGAGTTCGCACCAAAAGAGGCCAGACTCGCAAGGGCTGCCGCTGGAGCCCAAGCCGAAGCGAGAATGGCAGCCTGTGAAGCACCTGCCGCTGTTGCGGCCGCCCCCAGAGTCTGCCCGATAATGAAGTTTTTCAGTGCCTCAACGCCCACCTGGACAAGCGAGTTAACAACGCTGTTGAGCATCGTATTTCCGAGAGATCGCATGGCGTCCTGTGCGGACATCGTTCCAGTGAGCAACCCTGTGATGGCGTTAGAGGCGTTACCGGCAAAGGCATCAACAGCGCTGGTCAGCATGTCATATCCAAGCCCCTGCTGGCTGAGAAGCTCCCACTGCGCCGCTGTCATCTGCTCATTGAACTGGTTTTCCTGCGCCGTTCTCAGCGCGAGGTACTGCTCATCCGTGGCGGTCTTGGCGGCAATAAACTGGTCATGAGTAAGCGTCCCCTGCAGGTAGCCCTGTTTCAGTATTGCCTGTTCCTGCTGCTGGTACTGCTGCATAAGCGCCAGCTTTTGTGCGTTCTGATTCGCCAGCTGTTGAATAGGGTCAATTTCCGCCCGGGCCTCAGCTACTGGGTTTGCGGTGGCCTCCTGGGACCGGATCCTCGCTAAATTGGCCTGGTGCTGCTGTTCCAGTTGCTCTGACTGCTTATTGTAGGCTTCCTGGTCAATCATCTGACCATCCAGCTGACGCCTGAGCTGCTCGCTGGCGTCCGTATAGGATTTGTTTTCCTTTCGTACCGGGTCATTGCTGATCGCGTCGTTGAAATCTTTCTGGTGCTGCTGGGCATCAAATAACGTGCCGGCCAGCTCGCTGACCTTCGCCTTTTGCGCATCGGTTGCTTTTGCTCCCAGTGCGGCCACCGCGTTGTATTGCGCTGCCTCCCGGGTGTTTTCGTTATACCGCATCGTCAGAACGGCGATCTGCCTTTGCAGTGAGTCGATGGTGTCATCACCGCGGGCAAAAGCGTTTTTAGGCGCTTTATCCTGTTTTTTGCGGGCTTCGGCGATCTGCTGATCCAGTACGGCGGTTGCGTCTGCGAACTTCTTATCGTCAAGCAGGCCCTTGGCTTTGTACTGGCTCAGTTGCTCGCGTTGCTTTATGAGCTTATCGACGAGTGTTTGCCCGGACTGAATAATCGAATTAGCGTTGTTCTCGGCAGTTTTCTTTTCGAGGTTGGTGATGTAGGCGGGCTTTTCGCCTTTCGATGGGGTGTAAACGCTCTGGGCGTCTTTACTGGCCTGTTGAGCCATAAGGATCATGGCGCGCTCGGCTTTCAGTCGGTCAACCGTTTGTTGTGTCTGCTTAATACCCCAGCCTACCCCCGCCTTTTTAGCCAAGGCTAAGTCCGACTCCGCCAAAGCAAGTTGCTCTGTATTTTGTGCCAACTTCTGGGTTAGTAATACAGCGTCAGGGGCGTTTCCAATCGCGAGACTGACATTAAGCGCGGCACCGTCCAGGAGTTTCGCCAGATAGCGCGAGGCACCAATGGCGTTGTCAATTTTGGATATTGCCACACCAAACTGCGTAATCAGGGCATTGGTTGCCTGGGTTACGGTGCGTGGCATCGTTTCAAACTGCTGGTTAACCTCGCCAGACTGTTTCTCGATGGCCGCCAGAACTTCGCCAATATCCAGCTTTCCGGCCAGCATCAGCTGCCGCAACTGGTCGTATGGGAAACCCATACCCGCAGCAATTTGCCGGGCCAGCTCGGGCATTTGTTCCAGCACCGAATTGAATTCTTCTGCCTGTATCCTCCCGGCAGCAACGGACTGCATAAACTGCCGGAGGGCGTTTGCCATTTCCTGGCTGGATGATCCGCCGATCGTGCCAATCTTCTGCAGGGTCAGCACAAGGCGGTTAACATCGCTGTTAGTAGCCCCTACGGTTTTTAGAGTTGCCGTGAGTTGTTGCCAGAGGTTCACTGTATCGCCGAGGCTGGCACCGGAAACGGAGGCTATATTCACCAACTGCTGGAAACTCTTGGCCCCCGCCTCTGCGCTGGATGACAGGCGAGTTACGCGAGCCTGGAGTAACGTAAACTCTTCGGATACCTGCTGGAGCTTCATCAGCGCCTGGATTGAGATATACCCTTTAACAGCCACCGCCAGGCGCGAAAAACCGCCCCCCAATTGATTCAAGCTGCTGTCTAATTTATTCGCCGACTTCTCCGTTTTTTTAACGGAGTTTTCAATTATCTTCAGCGCCTCATCCGCTTCATTTGCTCCTAACAGGAGCTTTCTCACATCAGCATCAATATCGACATGGTAACTGCCAAAGTTCACACTCATAGCCACCTCAATGAATAGTTTTATTTTTTTGGGCAATCTGTTTGCGCAGGGAGTATTCGGTGATTTGCTTTATTGCGTTGGTGCCGTGCTCCGTCAGCTGATATTCAGGCCCGTCCAGGGATATCAGGTCAGCCAGCAACCAGTAAGCCTTTTTCTCATCAGTCCTCCCTGAGTCTTTCTGTGAGGACAAAAGAGCATTGCCATATAAGCCTGCAGAAAGAAGGCTCACCTCAACAGTTCCGCTAACCCCATCAACAGTAAATTCATTGCTGCCGGCCTCTCTGATTAGATCGCGCACGTAAGTTTCGGCGATCACATCAGCCAGTCGTTGAAGTTGTTCCATCACTCACCCCGCTTAACAGAATCGAGTCCTTTGGCGACCAGTGCGCGGGCAATGGCGTTGATGGTTGGGGCCAATCCGACAGGAGAGTTCTTGCGTTGCTCTTCCTGCATCTCACGAATTGCCTGCATTTGCTGTCTGTCTAATGCCACGGTCATCTGCTCTCTGCTCATTGCCTTACCCCTGATGTTTATACAGTCACCTTTATTGTAATTTATGCAACACAAATGGCAATCATTGCTAAAAATGAAATGATAAGGTATAAAAAAACCCCGCATTGCAGGGTTATTGACGAGGGTATTTATTAAGCGGGAATGTCTTTGCCACAGAACCGGCACAAAATAGCTTCTTTTTTAATGTCTTCTGCGCAGTAGGGGCATTTTTTTAAATCATTACTCAATGAGTGCCCTGCTTCTATTCTTTTAGAATCTATGGTTGTGGCCTCGTTACCGCCTGGGTTTGTGAAAGCCCAAACAAGCGCAGCAACCCACCCCAGAAAACTCCAGCCAAGAACGATGTTAAGTACCCATATGGCCGTTGAGTTTTTATGCTCCCTTGAGCTGGCAATAATGCCAGGCAACAGGTAAAGCACAATAGCGATAATTAAGACAACAATATGCCAGACAGACATTTTTCACCCCAAAAGATCATTAATCAGAACATCCTAACATTAACGTAATGCTTTGGGATTGAGTAAATGCATGCCCTGCACATTACGTTATCTTCTCAGTAGAGGCCGCCATTATGTCGGCAGGTCTCCCCGCTTACCTTTTAACCGGAACGCGCTTCCGTTGGGTTGCGCCAGCCCCATCTGTTTCTGTACCGCTCCTGCCGCGCGGCGCACCTCTCCAAAGTCTTCAGCACGCGCAGGAGGCAGCTTGGCACTGTCGATACACCGCGCCCGGCGGAGGGCCACCCATTCCCGGTCTTTCTCATCAGCGCACTGCTCCAGTACAACCAGCCAGCGGGAAGCGGCCCGGCGATACAGCCCCTTGCCCTCCAGTTCCTCTGCCAGCACATCACTTACCCGTTGAACGTCAGTCATTGCCTGTACTCCCTCCAACCAGGTTAAGCAGTATGCCGTCCAGCTCGCCACGCCCATCATGGCGCTCACTCTGTAGCAGCCATTTCAGCACGTCAACGGCCTCGCGCTGGTGGCGTGGGCGCAGCGTTTCCAGCTTGCCATCGAGCCAGTCCTCCCGGTCGCTAACCTCCTGCCGTTGGTCAGCCCCGTATTGCCATCCCAGCTCCTTGCTGGCGGTATGGCGCATCTTATACAGCCAGTCCCAGTATTCGAACTCTCGCACCACGTCAGAAAGGGTGTGCGGATCTGGCAGTACGTCGCTAAATCCATCTTGCGCCACCTTGCGGGCATCTTCTATTTCAAGATGACGATCAATGCCATAGGTAGCGCCTTCGGCTGACTCCCCTTCTGTCATACCGTAGTCATCCCCCACCAGCAGCGCAGACTGGTCAATCAGCATTTCGGCGGCCACTGGCTCCATCGCGGCATCATAGCTGCCATAATGCGCCCTAACCTGGCGGGCACTGGCGATCCCTTCCTTTGCCCGGCTTATGAAGTGCTGAGGGTCATCCATAAACATCGTCCCAAACGCCACGTTGATCCCATCCACGCCATTGAGTAGCAGCCACTCGCGGTAAAGCCTCTCGGCGTCCTTCGGGTCAATAGTCAGCTTACTGAGAGCTTCCTCAGCGGCGGCCAGGTGAGCCGGTTCGTTCAGCTTAATCACCGACAGCACCCAGAGGTAAGCGTCAGTCTGCTTATGCCCGGTCACCACTTTCTGTTGCGGCAGCGGCTTCACTGTTGCCAGCGCTGTGCTGTGCTTCGGCTCAGGGATGGTGAACAGCGCCGCGTGCGCCGGATTGTCGTCAAACAGCCCACTGCGCTTACACACCGCGCGTACCGTGGTGGTCTTTATACCCAGCGCACCGGCAATGCGGCCATATCCCAGGCCACAGCGTTTGAGGCGGATAATCTCCGCCTTCTGCTCTGTCGTCAGGCGCATCCTGATCCCTCCTTTTTTTTCATAGCTGCCAGGGTATCAAGTGCCAGCTGCCGCTGTTCCGGCGTGACCTCTCCCACTGGTTCGCCCTGCAGGTTGAAACGACCACCACCAGCCGCCAGGGCTTTCAGGTAGGCAATGCGCCGGGTGTACATGGCAATAGCGGCCCGCACCTTTCCGGCACCGGCCAGGCTCCGGGTATCCATATCGGCGGCGATTTGCTTATCAATCCCCACCGCCAGCGGGCGCGGCGTCGCCAGATTGAATACTTCAGGCCAGTGGGCGATCAGCAGTTCCAGCTTTTTGCGGTTGTGGCGGCTCTGCTTTGTGCCCTTCGCTGCGCATGCGGGCTTCTGCGGGGCTTTCGATGTTGTATTCGTCTCTTTGCCTGCCGCTGCGTTTACGGTCGCCGTGGTGCGTTTCAGGCGCAATACGGGGCGTTTGCTTTCGTTCATTATTGGCTTCCTCAGAATGGCACCTGATCGTCATAAGGCGGGGTCTGGTCGTAGTCCTCATCCCCCTGCGCTGGTGGCTGCTGCTCCTGCGCACGGCGTAGCGCGTCGGTTGCCTGCCCCTGCTGACCTTTCTTCCCGCCCGGGCGCGCCGTTCTGGCGCTGATCACACTGTCGGCGATCACCTGATACCCGGTCTGTGTGCCGCCGTCGTTACCCGTCCACTGGTTCACCTGCATATTGCCGGCCACGCTCACCATGTCGCCTTTCTGGTGCTTCGCCAGCGCCTCGGCCTGCCTGCCGAAGGCAGTAATCGCCAGCCAGAAGGTGGCCTCTCCGTTCTCTGCTTTCTGACATGGCAGCGTCACCGCCATGCGGGTAAATGCCATCGGGTTACCATTGCTGGTAGTGCGGCTCTGCACATCTGCCACCAGCCTCCCGTATGCTGAAATTTGTGCTGTCATAGGTGAAATCCTCACGCTATAGAGATAAACCGGCTCGTATAAGGCTGATTTGCGGGATAACCTGGGATAACTTTGGGATAAACTTAAAGACATTAACTTACTGTTATATAAGCAATCATTGTCTGTTTATCCCGTTATCCCACTTATCCCATCCATTTACGCGCGTATAAGAGATTTACTGCTGGCTGGATCAGTCCTCTTCCACATCCACCAGAACCACAAACCGCTGTTGCGTGCCGTTGATGCTGATGGTGCGGCTGTCCAGCCTCCCCTTCTCCTTACGAACCAGCATTCCGGCATCTTCCAGCGCTTCACCACCCAGTTTCTTCTGGATTCCACACAGGATCTCCGTCTCGAACACTGACGGGATGATGTGGTACTCCTTGCGCCCGTCTTCCCGGCGGCCGTCAACCAGATACCCGGCAAGGTTCAGAATGCGCTGGGCGTGGGTTTCATCCATGTTGCCGTTTACCTTGCTTGTGGCATAAGGCTGGAACCGTGAAAGACCGTAGCGCTGAATGAAGTCGCGCGCCCGGGTCACCACCTGGTGCTTTTCACGGTTGCCCAGTCCGTAATTCTCCAGCCAGTCGTTAAAGCTCAGGCGAACAGCAGTACTACACTCGCTGGCGCTCCACCCTGTCAGTGGTGCTGAAAGCGCTGCCGCCGCATCCAGCAACGCAAAGCGTGTTGCCACGCGCTTAACCTGCGGTGAGGCTCCCTCCGGCAGGCTATCCAGCCATTCAGACTCGCGGGCATTTACCATCTGGATGGCAGCCTCTTTGTCAGCGGCCAGCAGCGCGATCCACTCACGCCCCACCGCACCGCAGTAACGTGCCGCCTCCCGTTTAATTGCCCGGGAGTGCTGGTCACCGTCATCCATGCCGTTAAATTCCACGGTATCCACGAACGGCACACTCACTAGGCGCACCAACTGCCCGGCCTTGGGGCTGATCCCGCTTTTCAGCATAAAGGTTTCAAAATCCTCCTCGCCGGTGCTGAGCGCTGCCACCGTCCAGCGCAGTACTGCACGGTTCCCGCCTTCCCGGGCTCCCTGAACCTTGCCGACGCCGTTAAAGAGCGTGTAGGCGCTGGTGGATACTTGTTTCGCGTCCCCGCCCTGGCCGATCTCGTCAATGGGCAGGAAGCCGTCATTGCGTGAGGCTGCTTCCACCGTCATCCCGTAGGCCGTAGTGAACCAGGAGAGTTTCAGCATGTCCGGTACACCGTAGATACTGGAAGCGGCTTCCACGGTCGTGGTTTTCCCGGCAGAAGACTGCGCGAACAGGTGGATACCGAAGCAGGATCCGCCCGCCAGCGAGTTAAGCGGGGCCGCAAACGCCACCAGCGCGCCCAGCATCATTGACTGATTGCCCCGCATCAGCGCTGCCACCTTGTCACGCCACTGTTTAACGTTGCCGCGTACCACGTAGCCCGCCACTGCCGAGGTGCCGCCGCAGAACGCCACAGGCATATCCGGCGTGCCGACAATCTCCCCGTCTGGCATGACGTAAGCGCCGCAGTGCCAGCCGGCAGTCTGGGTGATGGTCCATTGTGTTCGCTCACCCTTTCTCTGCAGGTGATCGCCCAGAATATCGAGGAGGGATTTGCGGGTGGTGATGTTTACCCCACGTGAGCGCAGGCGAGCCCAACCGGCAGGCTGGCCCACTTCCCGACGCGGTACCGCCTCGAACATCACGGCGGCGCTGCCCTCCGGTTTAAGCCGGATCACCAGGTAACTTTCACGCCCGTCCTGACCAATGCCGACGGTTTCCAGCTCGTCACACAGCCAGGTTTCTTTCTCGTCAACTTCGCCGGTGTCTTTGTTGGGTTTTGGTTCCACCCAGTAAAGGCCATTGTGACGGCATGCCACCCAGGGCTTATGTGCGATCTGTTTCTGGCTGGCGCTATCTGTCACGGTCACTTCAGGTAACACAGATACATCCTCTCCCTGTGGTTGATACAGTGCTTCACTGAACGCGGCACGTGTGTCGGAATTGCCGTCGCGCTGGCGCAGATCGTCCCAGTCGGCTTTAAACTCGCCTGCAGGCAGCGCCACCCATCCGGTAACGGCCCGGGCGGCTTTTTCTGCACTGATGCGCCCGGTGTTCACCTTCAGTTTGCCCCGGCCATCCTTATCACCCTCTGCATGCCAGTCGTTATCTGCCGCAATGATGATTTGCGCCTCCGGGTACCGGCTTCGCATCGCCAGCGCCACCGGCTTCAGGTTTCCGGCATTAATCGCGGCCACCGCCAGCGCGTCCGGGCGGAGCTGGTGGGCAGTAAGCGCCGTCGCCAGCCCCTCGGCAATAATCACCGTCTGAGGCTCCGGCAGCGGAGTCTCCTCCTGCGCGTTCACGGCATGCCATGCCCCGGTAAGGGCAGAGCCTGAAATAAGGCGCTTGCCGCCGTCCGGCGCGATGATTTGTACGGCTGTGGTGATACCGGCGCTGCCCGCCAGGGTCAGCATCAGGGAGCCATCCGGCAGAACGGGGAAAGTGAAGCCACCCAGACCGCGCGCAGTCAGGTATGCAGGCTCTCCCGGCAGCGCCTGAGCGATCAGTTTGTCCAAGCTGGCAGCGAACCGCGCCGCCATGTCCCGACGCTGTGCGGCCTGCTGCTGCTCAAGTTCGGCCCGGCGCTGCGCCAGCTGTGACACCGCCTCTCCGGTTGGTCTGTGCAGGGTCTGTACATCCATCCCCAGCACATCGGCTACCAGCAGCGCGGCACGGGTCGTATCGCAGTTATTGACCTTCTTCACCAGCTCCAGACCGTCACCGGCCCCGCAGACGTTACAGAAGTGCGCCCCGCGGCCCTCGTCGTCAAACCGGAAGCGGTCATTACCACCGCATGCCGGGCATGGCACCTGCGCGCGAGGCGAGGCGGGAACGTCGATAGCCAGCAGGGAAAGCACGTCATGCCAGCGACCAGCAGCGGCATCCGCTACCTGGCGGATCATGTCGATATTACGCATTACTCCTCCCGGCAACGGTCGCGCCCATATCCGCAGTCATGCTTTGCCATATCTCAATACCGGCAGGCGTCAGACCGTCAGCATTTACGCAACGGCCCAGCAGCTCAATGCTAATGCCCTCCCATTGCCCGTGCGGGTATTGCTCTTTTAGTGCCTCCAGCGCGAAGCCGTCGATTAAGTCCCGGACACCTTTAACGCCACCGGCAATCTCAACGCGGATCGGCTGGTTGTCAGCGTCAATCATGAAATGCCCGCCGCTGGTAGTTGTAATGTGCTGGAACAGTGCCGCCGCGTACTGGTTTACCAGCGCATTCAGATGGAAATTTTTGGTGATCATGTTGCCTCCCTTAGTGCGCGATCGGTGCTGCTGGCATACCTTCGGTATTCAGCATTTCAATAAACCCGTCGTGAAGCATTGCCAGTCCTTCACGCCCCATCTGCGACAGGCGCAGGGAACCACTACATGGGTCCACCTCAGTCATGCCCTGATACATCTTCACAGCCAGCGGCAGGCCCGTTTCCACGCCATATTTTTCAATTGCCAGCACCTCGATATGGCTTGCCAGTGAGAACCGTTCCGTCGCTGAATAGATGCTCAGGCCACCCTGTTCTCCGGCATAGATAACCGCCTGATCAGTTCCGCCGTCCTCGTTAGCCACCTCCACGGTACCGTTGGCGCGCTGCTGCTCACAGATAAACAGGCAGGACACAATCCAGCGCCAGGTAAGCGCCATTTGTTCATCGGTGGGACTGAACCAGCCGCGGGTTTCACCAAGCTGGATCTCCGCTACCAGGCGCAGGCCGTCACACAGCGAGGTATCAAAGCGTCCGGTATCAAGCTGACGGATAGCGGTGGTATAGCCCACCAGCCGGTTATCAAGCCGGATACCGTCCGGCGTTGACTCAATGCTGGTAAAGCCGGGATTGCCTGACTTTTCAGGAAATGACAGAACGTTGCTCATGCCTTGCCCTCCCGGTGTTCTCGCATCACGTAATCAGCTAGTTGGCTCTCTGCCTCTTCCATTGCCTCCGGGACGCCATGCAACAGCGTGAGAACGGAACCGATAAGACGTGACAGATCGGGGTGGGAATTTTTTGTGGTGCTCTCCAGCCACATGGATAAAACAGCCTGCGCCTGCTCTACCTGACAGGAGGCATCAATCAGTTGAAGCTTGCTCATGCCTCACCCTCCGCATCAATGCGTGTTACATCAACCAGGGTCAGAACTTTATCCAGCCAGCAATAAAGCTCCTGGCTCTTTTCTTTATCGAGAGAGGGAAGAAGTTCAGTCATGATGTAAACCAGCCCGGCGTGGGTGCGGGTCATGCGCTCAACGGTTCGATTTGCTTGTGTGGATGTGGCGGCGTAATCATGCAAACGGCCAAGCATGGTTTCGGCCGCTAAATCTGCCGGATGGCGATAAAGGATATCGATCTTCATGCTTCCCCCTCCATAATCGCCAGTTCAGCGCGCGCTTTATTGACTAGACCTGAGCAGGCATCAATGGCGTCGGAAATATCGCAGGGCTCCATGCTTTCGGTTGCATGGCTGATGGCGATCAGAACAGCGGATACCTGTTCAATAGATTGCATGGCTGTCGCAATGCGGGATTTATGTGAAGGTTTAGGCATGGGCCACCTCCTGACGGATGCGACCTGTGAAGAAACAGACGTGATCACGCACCAGAGAACGACGAGCATCGCGCTCAGTCTCAGCAGCAACATGGTGGAGAACAGGTTTGATTGTCGGACAATCGCGGCGAACTGCGGCAATAATCCAGATAAATTGCGGATTTTGGGTAGGGAAAGTAGCCATGATGGCAGCCTCCATTCGATAGCGGGTAACGCTACCACCGGAAACGCCAATTTCACTGGTGGTAGCCCAGACAGGGTTGGCGTAACCGGCTCGAATGGATACCGGCGCTTCCGAAGAAGCCCCTGCCTGAGCCACCATTGCTCTTGAAAGGCGCTGGATTATACACCAACGCCCAAAAAAAGGGTGAGTCAGACCAACGACATAAAAAAAGACGCTAGGCGCGTCATCTGTCGCCATTCGAATTACCAGGACGCCAATCCCGGCACCAGATTTTGCTGGTGCGCTATAACGATAAACCTGGTCAGGGACGAACGGCAAGCCCTTTTTGTACAGAGGGCGCAAAACTTGATTTAAGGCATTTTTACGCATGACCAACCCCCAGAGTGGCGCTGCCGCTCATCAGACTGGCGAATGCTTCCATACGGCGGGCCACTTCACGTACCGCCTCGGTTGGCGTCATGCCATGGTTAATGGCTTCCTGAAAGGCTGCCTGTTCAATCTTTTGCATAACGATTAGCACGCCAAGCTGCTGCTCATCGGCGCTGCCGCGCTCACCATCAGAAAGACCCGCCACGCGGTTTTCAGCACGAGCCAGATTGATGTAATGGTGACGCTGTGCGCCCAGCGCTTTCAGTCCGTCACGGCTTTCGTGATAACCCGGCAGATATTCACGGCGTACCGGCCCAGCAGCGCGGCGACACGCAAAGGCTTTGGTGACGTCCAGCTTGAACTGGTTAACGCGCTCAGGATCGCGCCCGCGGATGATGCGTAGCAGATAGTCGAGCTGCGGCTCGTTCAACAGATAGCTAATCTCCGGACGTCCACGTTTGCGGCAGGATTTTCCCGATTTCAAATCGGGTAATTCTTTCAGTGACTGACGGGGCAGCGTTCCCAGCTCGCGCAATCTGTCTTGGTGCGATTTAATCGTCGCGCTCAGGCTGTCATGCTGTATTCCCGCGCGCTCAGAAATGACGCGGGAATCAATACGGGGCTCCGCTTTATGGGTAATCAAAATGTCATTCTGGCTGGCTTCAGGGTGAGCGAGGCCCTGACCGGTTAAGGTCATATTATTCAGTTTCATATTTCAGGCTCCGTTAGGCGGCGGCGGTGTCAGGGAACTGGTTGATAAGATGCTGCGCTTCGATGGCAGGGATAGAGGCTGCGCCGCGTTCTGCGCGCCAGCGGTTAATCAGGGTGACAATGCGCAATGCGGCATTGCGATCCGGCAGACGATAGCGGGTGAAGTGAGCCGAATAGCCATGACGCGATTGGTAACGCTCATTCTCTCCAGCAATATCAACGCCGTGCTGGTTGCGGAACTTCGACACATCGCTGTGCAGACAGGTGGTGTAAAACTTTGCGCCGGTGCCGATCTGGTCGAAGTCGTCTACTGAGCGGGCATTGGTGTCCAAGGCATTAACGCCACGTGGCTGTTTCAGCAAAAGAGTGGCAAACGCTTCGTTTTTGCTGACTGGCTTAATCTGGATGACTGGCGTAGTATCAGGGCTGTAACGTTCCTGCACTGCCGCCTTCTCCGGGCGGTTTTTTATTTGCATCAGGCCACCTCACCACGTGATTCAGCGATACGCTGATTAATCCACTCGTCAATTTCACTTTCGATAAAAGCGATAGAGCGAGAACCAATTTTAATGGCGGCGGGGAAACGTTGCTGGCTCATCAGGCGATACAACCACGCCTTACTGTAACCAGTGCGCTTTTGCACTTCAGCAAATCGAATTAATGACTGAGACATGTTTACCTCGTAACGTCTATTGCGGTTTACGAGATAAATGATGGCATGAAAATAACGCATTTTGCCGCATCAAAAGGGCTAATGGTTAAGTATGACACGATACTGTAAGGGTGAGGGTTTTTATGAGGAATTGAACTCTTATAGTAAGGCTCTTTAACCCTCAGGGTGGGCATAATTATCTAGCTTTCACCCTAAGGATTAAGGATTACTTTCTCTTTATAGGACAAGCAACCTTCTCGATTGCTCTTGCTTGAATCGCTGGCATATCAAAATTTTTATAACGTGTCAGAAGGTCTGTAACCAGTGCCTCCTGAGATGGGGTAGTTTTACGATCGTTCTCATTATATTTTGACCACTCAGAGTTACGCAGCTGAATCGCGATCAGAAGTGGGTCATCATCACGAAACGCCCCCAATAGACAAGGAACATTAGCCGACAGTTTTGTAACCTCAGCCTGGAGCCGCACAATCTCCTTTTCGAGGTCTTCTCGAGATGCCTCTTTTTGACCTTCTTTTTCTCTTTCCTTAGCCGCTCTTTCTCTTATTGCTTTCAGCCGCATTTCAGACACCGAACGAAACTTCTCCAAACAAGGTGGGAGAGTCACTCCAGTATCAAGGAATGCAATGGTGATCTCTGTCCCTTTAAAAAAGAACTCCCGATACCATCCCCTTTCTCCATCAATCCGAGAATACACGCCTTTCATCTCAGGGTTGGCTTCTTCTGCAAAGTCAGCTCCCAGGGCCATGGCTTTCAAAAAATCAAGGGATTGCTTAGAAAAGCTATCGTTTCTACTAAATCCATTTACAACATCATAGTCATATAAATAAAAAGGCTCATCAAATGGTATTCCGTCAAGATGCCATGAGGCTTCCCGAGCTATAACAGCACACGCATCTGAAAAGCTAATCCCTTCCTGCTTTGATATTTGGGAGATAAGAGTTTCAAAATGAACTAACTCATTTTTTTCATGATTTATTTTCTGAAACATACTCACAACGCCACCTCGCGCCTCTGATTTTGGCGGCTATGCCAGCCCGCAGAGGTGTACGGGTTTTCGGGGATCAGCCTAGACATAGCCTTATTCTTTATACGTTTACTGGAGTCTACTCCGGTGTACAGATACTGTCTATTCGTCCAGTTAAGAGACCTTTCCAAACGAGCCATGAACCACATTTTCGCCATGCTCCAAGCTATCCATGTAGTCGGCATACCATTGAAGCATTTCCCTCCGTCCGTCCAGATACTGGGCATGGTTGTAAGTGCCACGTATCGAGTTTTTATCGACGTGTGCCAGCTGCGTTTCAATCCACGCTGTGTTGTAGCCCTGTTCGTGGAGAATTGTGCTCATGGTGTGGCGGAATCCGTGGCCTGTAACTTTCCCGGCATATCCAATCCGCTTAAACACCTGGTTAATGCTGGCCTCACTCATAGTTTTCCGTGGATCGTTACGCCCTGGAAACATAAGAGGGTATCTACCAGTGATTTCACGAATACGCGCAATGATGGATAGCGCCTGCTGGGATAAAGGAACCATGTGTGGACGGCGCATCTTCATGCGTTCAGCAGGAATTTCCCATACTGCGATCTGCTCATCGATTTCTTGCCAAGATGCCCCGCGCAATTCGCCCGTTCTGAGGCCGGTAATAATGAGCAAGCGCGCAGCCAGCACCACCAGCTCACTGCCTGAGTAGCGGGATAGAGACTTAAAAAATGCGGGAAGATCTGGCGCATTCAGAAAAGGGTAGTGGTTGGATTCATGCCCCTGCATGGCACTGGTGAGATCTGGAGCGGGGTTATATTCAGCCCTGCCAGTAACGATGGCGTAACGGAAAACCTCGCCGCAACGCTGCCGCACTTTTTTGGCTTTCTCTGTAGCCCCTCTCCCCTCCATTCGACGAAGCACATTCAGCAGTTCAAGCGGCTTAATCTCCGCAATTGGCTTTTTGCCAATGTAGGGGAACACATCTTTTTTGAATGCTTCCATAATGTCGGAGGCATACCCGGGAGACCACTTCTTTAACTTACTCGAATGCCACTCTGTAGCAATGTCCAGAAATGTGTTGTTTACCTGAGCTTCGCGACTGGCCTTTTCTTCCCGTTTTGCTTTGTTAGGATCTATACCCCCAGCGATACCCCTTTTTGCCTCATCACGTTTAGAACGCGCGTCGGCCAAGGTAACGTCTGGATACACACCTAAAGCGAGCAGCTTCTCTTTCCCGTCCACCCGATACTTGAGTCTCCAGTATTTAGCGCCATTGGGATTAACAAGAAGGTAAAGCCCACCACCGTCAGCAAGTTTATAGGGCTTATCCTTGGGCTTGGCAGTATCGACCTGGCGGGCGTTAAGCTTCATCTGGGGGTATCTCCATAAGACCGAACAGCATATACCCCCTAATATACCCCCAACCACGCGTAGATTTTGGGATATGCCAGTAGACTTAAAAATACTAAAGAGGGCTGTATGGCTAGATTATACGGGGTTTTTGTAGACTTGAGTAGACGTTAGGAGATGCTTGAATGGTGCCGATAATAGGAGTCGAACCTACGACCTTCGCATTACGAATGCGCTGCTCTACCAACTGAGCTATATCGGCTTTCCGGAGGAGGAACTTCGGTGTAAAAGGGTAAGAAAAAGAACCCAACTCGTCAACCCTTCACCTTTTAGTCGTTGATTTTTCCATCAATGCGCGCAAAAACAACACAAACAAAAAGGTTGTTTTTGTTTTTCTTCACATTTTGCGGCTAATTGCCTGCGCAAGAGAGGCTATCTTCCCCGTTTGCCTGCAGAATCGGCTATCTTGAGTTTTACATTTTGACATCAAGCCCCGCCAGAACAGGCCGATATTAAAAACGATCGGAACATAATAACACCTGAGAAAATGGGGTAATCATGCATAAACTTTTTGTCAGCGATGATATATCCGGTACGGACCTTGAGCCTAAACAAACGGCGACCTTGATTAAACGTGCTTTGCAGCTGATGTTTTCTCTGTTGGCAGTGTTATTTATTGTTGCGATTATCGCGCTGCTGACCATCGTGCGAAACATCAATGACAGCAGCGATAAGCACAGCGCCATGCTGCTGGAAAAAGCGATCCACAACCGCGTAGATACCCTCACAACCCACATCAAAGATTATGCCTGGTGGGGCGAAGCCTATCAGCACCTGCATCCCAAAATAGATACCGACTGGGCTTATACCCGGCAGAACATGGGAGCCACGCTGTGGCGCGATTTTGAGTACGAAGGACTGTTCGTGCTCGACGGCAGCGGGAAGACCCGTTACAGCGTGATTAACGGCAAGCTGGTGACAGACTCACTGCAATCGTGGCTGGGTGAAGATCCTTTGCCCGAGCTGATTCAAAAAATAAACAAGCCGGACGCGATTCCTGTATCCAGTACGGTGGTGATGAAGGGCGGCTATCCGGCGCTGGTGGCAGCGGCACGCATCACAACCGGTGACGACTCAAGCATCCCTGTTGCTCCCGGCCCCGCCTCTGTGCTGGTCTTTGTCGACGTGCTGGATAGCCCTAAGCTCACTGCGCTGGGTGAAGAGTACGGTATCGCCCAGACTCGCGTGCAGCATAAAAACTCACCGAGGCTGGCAGGGCGACGCGGGGTGGCTACCCTCCCCGTTGACGGCCAGCAAGTGACCTTTGAATGGAAAAGCGAAAATCCGGGGCGGGAGCTGCTGCGCTATATCCTGCCGCTGCTGATCCTGCTGGCGCTTTGTACCGCTATTCCCGGCGTGATGCTGGGGCGCAACGCGCTCAAAAAGGCGCGCATGTATGATGAAAATACCTATCTGCTGGCCCAGAACCGTCTTGCCCTGACGGCCAGCGAGCGCCGTTTTCGTGACGTCGCCGAGGCGACCACCGACTGGATCTGGGAGACCGACCCGGAGCTGCGTTTTACCTGGCTTTCCGAGCGTTTTCCCGGCATTACCGGGTACAGCATATCGTCCTGGATCGGCCGCCCGCTCAGCGAGCTAATGTCCGCAGAAAACCAGTCGCTGGCAGACTGGATTACCCTGCCCGGGCAGACAGGGCATCGCCGCCTGCTGCACTGCCGCTATCTTTCCGCGATGGGACATCAACGCTACTGCCATATTGCGATCAAACCTGTCATCACACCGGAGGGGATAACCGGCTACCGGGGCACCGCCACGGATGTCACTCTGGAGGTGGAGGCCCAGGCACGCGTGGAGTATCTCTCCCGCCACGACGAACTGACCGGGCTGCCCAACCGGGTGCGCATGCGCGAGTTTCTGGAGGGCAAGTTGCAGGCGCAACCCACGCAGCAGC
>Ga0302349_1001086_pt1 | contig 23924 bp, 24 predicted proteins | sample PhyAR1_FD_202176 | JGI IMG/M metagenome (GOLD analysis project Ga0302349, IMG submission 202176) | Leaf surface microbial communities from alfalfa plants in UC Gill Tract Community Farm, Albany, California, United States - DLSL A.R1... | ecosystem: Host-associated > Plants > Phyllosphere >...
TGGCACATCCTGTGCCGCCCCGCCTTTCGCCCGCGTCCTGCGGGCTCTCCTGGCTAATGTTCAGCGCTGCGGATTGCCTGCCCCTGATCGGCCCCAGCCTGCTCTGAAACTTCAGTACGTGCTGTTAAAAAGGGCACGAGCGTGAAGGCCTGAGCGCCTCTGCTGCTGAAAGGGCTATCCGCAGCGCTGAGGCGTGACGGTGGGCCAGAACGCCACGCCGGGAAGCGTGGAGAGTTCGGGGCCGGCCAGGGAGGGCCGATCCCCGAACGGCTCGTCGGCACGACGTCAAAGCCGAAGGTACCGCGTGAGCGGCGCGAGGACGGCCCGGCAGCAGCAGCGGTGCGCAGGCCCGCACTCCGGCATACTCACCCAAAAAAAAGCTGCCACGTTTAACCGTGACAGCCTTTGCAAATTTAACCTTAACGGACGAGCCTGAGGCGAGATGCCCGGCTTTTTAGCGTTTACTGCTGAGATCGTCTGGCATACTTTTCTGCATACTGTGCCAGATTTCACCGCTGCGACGCCCGTAGTGGCGCACCGCATCTACAATTTCATCCTGGCCCGGCTCTTTGTCACACAGCGCCAGTAACGAGAGATAAAAATCACGCGCCACCTGACGAGCTTCCGGATTAGAGAAGTAGTGACGACCGACGCGGGTATAGAGCCCTTTCAGTCCATTGAGGATCAGACCGTAAATCGGATTCCCTGAAGCAAAGGCCAGACCGCGGAACACCCGATAGTCGAGTTCAGTGTAAGCATCCGCCTGATCGTCGGCACTGGCGACGGTCTCCAGCACGGCACGCGCTTTCTCCGGATGGTGGCGCAACGCGCGACTGATAAAGATGGAAGAGATGTTGGTGCGAACCGACAGCAGGTTATCGATTAACACCGGCACGCTGTCGTGATCGAGACGGGCGAGCGTTTCCAGAATGTTCAGTCCGGACGTTTCCCAGAAGTCGTTAACCCGGGTCGGTTTTCCGTGCTGAATGGTGAGCCAGCCATCACGCGCCAGCCGCTGCAACACTTCACGTAATGTGGTGCGCGTAACCCCAATCAATTCAGAAAGCTCACGTTCAGCAGGAAGAATCGACCCTGGCGGAAAGCGGCTGTTCCAGATGCTTTCAATAATATACTCTTCAGCAAATCCCGCTGGACTCTGAGCCTTTATGACCATAGCAGTGTGTTCTCGTTGCTTTCTTAATCGTAATGGGCACTCATCATACCAGACGCCCTATAGCGGATATAGCCTGCGCAACTATTTAAACCGGATGCAGGTACCATTTTCAGGCCTGCCTCACGGCGAATTTGCCGCGATTTGCGCCAGACCCTGCTAAAGATTATTCTTTGCAGCAAAATCGATACACAACAACAGGATACTTATTCCGATGGATATGACTTATGGGCAGGCGTTAAAACGGAACTTTCTTGGCCAGTCTCCCAACTGGTATAAGGGATTAATGCTGGCTTTTCTGATCGTTAATCCATTAATTTACGCTTTTGTCAGCCCGTTTGCTGCGGGTTGGTTATTAGTAGCAGAGTTTATTTTCACCCTGGGTATGGCGCTTAAATGCCATCCGCTGCTGCCTGGCGGTCTGCTGGCGCTGGAAGCTATTTTCATCGGCATGGCCAGCGCGGAGCAGGTTAAAACCGAGCTGGCAAACAACCTGGAAGTGCTGCTGCTGTTAATCTTTATGGTGGCCGGCATTTTCTTTATGAAGCAGCTGCTGCTGTTTGTCTTTACCCGGCTGCTGCTGTCGATTCAGTCAAAAGTGCTGCTCGGCGTCACCTTCTGCCTGGCCGCCGCCTTTCTCTCCGCCTTCCTTGATGCCTTAACGGTGCTGGCAGTAGTGATCAGCGTCGCCGTCAGTTTTTATCAGATCTATCACCGCGTCGCCTCCGATCCACAAAATCAGCATCACCCGCTGGCACAACGTGAGACGCTGGAGCAGTTTCGGGCATTTCTGCGCAGCCTGATGATGCAGGCGGGCGTCGGTACCGCGCTGGGTGGCGTGATGACCATGGTCGGCGAGCCGCAAAACCTGATTATTGCCCATGCCGCCAGCTGGGACTTTACCCAATTTTTCCTGCGTATGGCGCCGGTGACCGTTCCGGTGCTGCTATGCGGCATCCTGACCAGTGTGCTGGTAGAAAAGTGTAAATGGTTTGGCTACGGCGTAACCCTGCCCGCCAGCGTACGTCAGTTGCTGGAGGAGAGCGAAAAACAGGAGGCTGCCCAGCGTACCCGTCAGGACACCATCAAACTGTGGATTCAGGCGGCAATTGGGATCTGGCTGATTATCGCGCTGGCCTTTCATCTGGCCGAAGTGGGACTGATTGGCCTGTCGGTGATCATTATGGCGACCGCGCTGTGCGGCATCACCGATGAGCACACCATCGGCCAGGCATTCACTGAAGCCCTGCCTTTCACGGCGCTGCTGACGGTGTTCTTTGCGATTGTGGCGGTGATCATTGAGCAACAGCTGTTTGCGCCGCTGGTCTCATTCGTTCTCAGCGCGGAGCCTGAGGCCCAGCTCAAATGGTTCTACGTCTTTAATGGCCTGCTCTCTTCCATTTCCGATAACGTTTTTGTCGGGTCGGTGTATATCAATGAAGCACGTCATGCCTTTGATCGCGGCGCGATTGACGCGCAGCAGTTTGAGTTGCTGGCGGTAGCGATTAATACCGGTACCAATCTCCCTTCCGTCGCTACCCCTAACGGTCAGGCGGCGTTCCTGTTCCTGCTGACTTCAGCACTGGCACCGCTGATTCGCCTCTCATATGGGCGGATGGTCTGGATGGCACTGCCGTTTACGGTGGTCCTGTCGCTGGTCGGCTATCTGTCTATCCATTTTCTGCTGCTGCCGCTGACTGACAGTATGCTCAACATGGGATGGTTGTTACCGCCACACTGATCAACGCTTTCCCTGGTCTGGATCAGGTTCAGGTCATATTTGAACATGATTTTTCCCTGGCCCAGGCTGGTTTGACGGCGCTTTTGGTTTACACTGCGTGACATTGACGTTTACAGGGAATGCAATATGTTACGATATCTGAATCAATGTTCTCGCGGTCGTGGAGCCTGGTTATTACTGGCCCTGACGGCGCTGGCGCTGGAACTCACTGCGTTGTGGTTCCAGCACGTTATGGGGCTCAAACCCTGTGTGATGTGTATCTATGAGCGCAACGCGCTGTTCGGCGTGATGGGTGCCGGTCTGGTCGGTGCCATTGCGCCAAAAACGCCATTAAGACTGGCTGCGCTGGCGTTGTGGATCTACAGCGCCTGGCAGGGTCTTCGTCTCTCCTATGAACACACCATGATTCAGCTGCATCCCAATCCTTTTACCACCTGTGATTTTGCTGCCCGCTTCCCGAGCGGCTTACCGCTGGATAAGTGGCTGCCGTCCGTGTTCCTCGCCAGCGGTGATTGCGCAGATCGCAGCTGGAGCTTCCTGACGCTCAGTATGCCGCAGTGGATGATTGTGGTGTTCGCCGGTTATCTGCTGGTGGCGCTGCTGGTGCTGATTGCTCAGCCGTTTAAAGCCAAACGTCGCGATCTCTTTAGCCGCTGACGCCATAAAAAAGGCTGCCATCGGCAGCCTTTTTTAATTCTTTCCGGCGCTTAGCCGTTGCGGTCTGGTCGATCAATGATGTGATCTTCCCAGTCGCGTACTTCACTCTCCCGCACCGCAATATATCGCACCGAAATGCGCTGGGCGTGCATCGCATTTTTTGAGCCTGCACGCAGCGGATGCCACGCAGGCAACGGCTTGCCCTCACCCAACAGGCGATAGGCGCAGGTGCGCGGCAGCCAGTTGAACGTGGTGAGGTTTTCCCGCGTCAGCTTGATGCAATCCTCTTCATATTCAAAGCGACGCTCATAGTTGCGGCACTGGCAGGTTTTGATGTTGAGCTGGTTACAGGCGACGTTGGTGAAGTAGATCTCATCGGTATCCGCATCCTGCAATTTGTTCAGACAGCACTGCCCGCAACCATCACACAAGGATTCCCATTCCTCATCGCTCATTTGTGCCAGGCGTTTGTGTTGCCAGAAAGGGGTGTCAGTCATGATGATTGTCCGGGTTTAGCGTAAACCGCACCTTATAAAGCCTCTGGTGCGGCGATGCAAGTTTTTACAGAACGCGCGTGCTGATGCCGTGACCAGCCAGTGACACTTCCAGCGTGTCGCCGGAACGCATCGGACCGACCCCTTCCGGCGTTCCGGTCAGGATCACGTCGCCAGCGCGCAGGGTGAAATACTGACTCATGTGCGCAATCAGCGGCAGGATTTTATGGATCATATCCGCGGTAGAACCGTGCTGGCGCACCTCGCCATTGACCCGCAGTTTCAGTTCAGTATTTTGCGGATCGTCACTAAATTCGGCCACCGGGATAAAGCCGGAAATCGGACAGGAGTTATCGAATCCCTTGGATTTTTCCCACGGCTGTCCGGCTTTTTTCAGTCCGGCCTGCAGGTCACGCAGCGTCAGGTCGAGCGCCACACCATAACCCGCAATCGCCTGCGCCACATGCGCTTCAGATGCCTGCTTCAGGGTCGCGCCGATCAGCACGGCCAGTTCAACTTCATGATGGACTTCGCCAAACGCATCCGGAATCGAGAGCGGCTGGCGTAAATCACACAGAGCGGTTTCCGGCTTGATAAAAATCACCGGCTCAGTTGGCGTGGCACTGCCCATTTCCTTGATGTGTTTCGCATAGTTGCTGCCAACGCAAACCACTTTGCTGACCGGAAAATCCAACAGAGCGCCTTGCCAGTTACGATGCTGATACATGCTCATCCCCTGCGTAGGTTAGGTGTGATGCCAGCGTGGCTGGCGGGTTGATGTTTGCTGATGAGTTGATCGAAATGCCAACCTCATCGCCTGATAATAAGATGCTTTTTGCGGTCAGGTGAGCAGAATTTGTCAAAAAGCGTGAATCAGAGCGCGGAAGTGATGAATAAATGCACAAATGACGCTAAATATCAGGCAGGCGATTTAAAAATAACTGGATAGATAAGCAGTACGTTTAATTTTAGCGGGGACAAAAAAATATTAAACCTGACGGCTTCAGCGCGACAGGATTAATATTTACAGATGAATCCGAATTAAACTTTTTTATCGGTCTGCAGATGAAGGGTAAGCAGACTTTCTATCGGCGGCGGCAGTTGTAAATAATAGCCCTGCTCACTCAATCCCTGCTTAACTTTATTGATATCCGCATTAGCCAGCCTGTCGCGGCCCGCCAGCTTCAGCACCATTGCCAGCTGAGGCTTGCCAAAGCCTTTCAGCAATTCGGGCGGTACGCGAGAAAAATCGTCTTTTTTTTCAACATAAAGATAAGTCTGGTCGCGCAGTGGGCTTCTGTAGATCACACAAAACATATTTTTTACTCGAATTAACCAGCGTTGAGGCTTGTCTGAATATAGCTGTAACTATAACATGCTTGCAGAACTTCGAATATTCACCGTTGGCGCTTTAATGATGATTTTATCGTCGCTTAGCCAACGGTAGTGAAAACAGGACTGAGTCGGGACAGATGTCGCAAACGCCAATCGAATTCAAAGGTAGCAGTTTCACCCTATCTGTCGTCCATCTGCATCACCACGATCCCGCGGTGATTCGTAAGGCACTTCAGGACAAGATTGACCAGGCTCCGGATTTCCTGAAAAACGCCCCGGTGGTGCTGAACGTTGCGGCTTTAAGTGCCGATATTAACTGGAAGCAGCTACAGCAGGCGATTATCGCCACCGGTTTGCGCATTGTCGGCGTGAGCGGCTGTAAAGATGATGCGTTGAAACGCATGATTTCACGCGCAGGCCTGCCGGTTCTGGCGGAGGGCAAAGAGGCGAAAAGCCGCAGCGATGCTCCCGCACCTGAACCTCAGCCGGTGGTGGCTGAACCGCTGGCGGCCAAAACCCGCATCGTGAATACCCCGGTGCGTTCTGGTCAGCAAATTTATGCCCGTGACGCGGATTTAATCATCACCAGCAGCGTCAGTGCCGGTGCCGAACTGGTTGCGGACGGCAACATTCATATTTACGGCATGATGCGCGGTCGGGCGCTCGCCGGCGCTGGCGGAGACCGGGATTGCCAGATTTTTTGTACCAATCTGGCGGCAGAGCTGGTCTCGATTGCTGGCGAATACTGGATCATGGATCAGATCCCCGAAGCTTTTTTTGGTAAAGCGGCGCGCCTTTGCCTGCAGGATGGCGCGCTCACCATCCAGACACTTAATTAGGCCCCTTTTCTTTTGTTAAGGAAATCAACATTTATGGCACGCATTATTGTAGTTACATCCGGTAAAGGGGGCGTTGGTAAGACCACGTCAAGCGCGGCCATCGCCACCGGTTTAGCGCAGAAAGGCAAAAAAACGGTCGTTATCGATTTCGATATCGGTCTGCGTAACCTGGATTTGATCATGGGTTGTGAACGACGCGTGGTCTACGATTTCGTCAACGTGATTCAGGGCGATGCGTCGCTGAATCAGGCGTTGATTCGCGATAAGCGCACCGAGCAACTCTACATTCTGCCTGCGTCACAGACCCGCGATAAAGATGCCCTGACCCGCGAAGGTGTCGAAAAAGTCCTCAACGATTTAGCGGCGATGGAGTTTGATTTTATCGTCTGCGACTCTCCGGCAGGGATTGAAACCGGCGCGCTGATGGCGCTCTACTTCGCTGATGAAGCGATTATCACCACCAACCCGGAAGTCTCGTCGGTGCGTGACTCTGACCGTATTCTCGGTATTATCTCTTCCAAGTCCCGTCGCGCAGAAAACAGCCAGGAGCCGGTTAAGGAGCACCTGCTGCTGACCCGCTATAACCCTGGCCGGGTAAACCGTGGCGATATGCTGAGCATGGAAGACGTGCTGGAAATCTTACGCATTCCTCTGGTCGGCGTGATTCCGGAAGATCAATCGGTGTTACGTGCCTCTAACCAGGGCGAGCCGGTGATCCTCGATGGTGAATCAGATGCTGGCAAAGCCTATGCCGATACCGTTGAACGGTTGCTCGGTGAAGTACGCCCCTTCCGCTTTATTGAAGAAGAGAAGAAGGGTTTCCTGAAACGCCTGTTCGGGGGATAAACCATGGCATTACTCGATTTCTTTTTATCCCGGAAGAAGAACACTGCCAATATAGCCAAGGAAAGGCTGCAGATTATTGTGGCAGAACGCAGAAGGGGCGACAGTGAGCCCCACTATCTTCCGCAGCTCAAGCGCGACATTCTGGAAGTGATTTGTAAGTATGTCAAAATCGATCCGGAAATGGTCACGGTTCAGCTCGATCAGAAAGGTGACGACATCTCTATTCTGGAGCTGAACGTCACGCTACCGGAAACGGAAGAAGTGACTAAATGACGCTGACCGTTTCCTGAATTTCCCCTGCGCAGTAGCAGGGGAAATTTTATCGGTCACACTCCGGCCAGAATCTCATCAATGCCGGGTTTCAGCAGTTCCCCGCGCCATCCGGTCAGTAACTCCGGCTGACGTCCCTGTGGCTTCAGGCCCCAGTGCTGGCTCAGCACCTGATTGATCTGACGCCGTGACGCCAGTAACTCCTGGCTGAATCCGCTCTGCTCGCTGACCTGCTGTACCAGCGCTTTCATCGCTTTGAACACCTGCTTGTAATGCGGATGGTCGATCAGATTGCCGAGCGCGGCGGGCAATTCACTCTCATCCAGCGCCTGGGCTTCTGCCACCAGCGCCACCAGGGTTTTGCCGTGGAAACGGATCTCGTGCCCTGACAGGCCGAGATGGTCCAGTTCGCCCAGCGAACCTGGCATAAAGCGCGCCACTTTCCACAGATGCTCTTCACGCACCACAAAGTTAACCGCCATATCTTTTTCACGCGCCAGTTTCAGACGCCACGCGGCCAGCCGCTGCAGCGCCGCCAGCTGACGCGGACGCAGTTGCCAGGCATTGGTGATCTCACGCCACGCTTCCTCAGGTGCCAGAGTATCAAGACGACGCTGACAGAGGTTGTCACACTCACTGAGTGCGGCAGCCATGTTGCCGGCCGCCTCAGTCTGCACCATCAGCTGACGAGCAATGGGCAGCAGATAGTGAACATCGGCTGCCGCATACTGACATTGACGCTCGGTGAGCGGGCGCGCTAACCAGTCGGTACGCGACTCGCTCTTGTCCAGCTCGACCTGGGTAAAGTGGGCCACCATTGAGGCAAAGCCCCAGGAAAGCGGCTGGCCGGAGAACGCTGCCAGAATCTGGGTATCGATCATCGGCTGTGGCAGCACACCAAAACGGTGCAGGAACACTTCCAGGTCTTCGCCACCGGCGTGCAGGAATTTGGTCACCGCGGTATCAGTGAGTAAGGCAATAAACGGCGACCAGTCACGGATCGCGAGGGGATCGATCAGCACAAGCTGGTGGTCATCGAACAGCTGGATCAAACCGAGTTGCGGGTAGTAGGTCCGGGTGCGGACAAATTCAGTATCCAGCGCGACAGCCGATTGCTGGCGCGCTTTCTGGCAGACTTCAGCCAGCTGTTCATCCTGGTCGATCAGAGAGTAGTTCACGTCTGGTTTTTTCCACCGCAGCTAACAACGTGCGGCGCTCCATGTTAAAAAAGTAAAAACGCCGGACATGCCGGCGTCTGACCTGAATCTTTCCAGCGCTTAGCTTGCGCTGGGTTTCACTTCGTCGCGCAATTCGCGGCGCAGAATTTTGCCAACGTTGGTTTTTGGCAGCTCCTCACGAAACTCGATGATTTTTGGCACCTTGTATCCGGTCAGCTGACGGCGGCAGTGATCAAGCAACTCCTCTTTGGTCAGTGAGGGATCTTTCTTCACCACGCAGACTTTGACCGCCTCGCCAGAAAGATCGCTGGGCACGCCGATAGCGGCCGCTTCACGCACTTTGGGATGTTGCATCAGCACATCTTCGATCTCATTCGGATAGACGTTAAAGCCGGAGACCAGAATCATATCTTTTTTACGATCGACGATGCGAATAAAGCCTTCCTGATCAACGGTAACAATATCGCCGCTGTGGAGCCAGCCATTTTTCAGCACTTCCTCGGTGGCATCCGGACGCTGCCAGTAGCCGAGCATCACCTGAGGACCGCGGATACAGAGTTCGCCCGGTTCACCCGGTGACACCTCATTACCATTATCATCAACAATCAACACGTCGGTTGAGGGAACCGGCAAACCAATACTGCCGGTGTGACAGCTGATGTCGTAAGGGTTCACCGATACCAGCGGTGAACACTCGGTCAGGCCGTAGCCCTCCAGCAGATAGTGGCCGGTCAGCTTTTCCCAGCGTTCTGCCACCGCTTTCTGCACCGCCATCCCGCCACCGGCTGACAACCGCAGCGTACTGAAATCGAGCTTATTGAACTGCTCATCGTTCAGCAGAGCGTTAAACAGGGTATTGACGCCGGTAATAGCGGTGAAGGGAAATTTCGCCAGCTCTTTCACAAAGCCGGGAATATCGCGTGGATTGGTGATCAGCAGATTCTGCCCGCCCAGTTCCAGGAACAGCAGGCCATTTACCGTCAGAGCAAAGATATGATAAAGCGGCAACGCCGTGACCACGCACTCTTTACCGTCACGCAGCACTTTACCGTAGGTGGCTTTGGTCTGTTCAAGGTTGGCCTGCATATTGCGGTGAGTCAGCATCGCGCCTTTGGCAATGCCGGTGGTGCCGCCGGTGTATTGCAGAAAAGCGAGGTCGTCATTGGTCACCGTCGGCCGCTGATAAGTCAGCGTGGCGCCGGCCTCCATCACCTCACGAAATGAGATCGCGCCTGGCAGATGGTATTTGGGCACCAGTCGTTTGACATATTTAACCACGAAATTAACCAGCGTAGCTTTTACCGGCGCCAGTTGATCGCCCATCCGGGTCAGGATCACATGGCGAACAGCGGTTTCTGCCACCACTTTTTCCAGCGTGTGGGCAAAATTCGACACAATAACGATGGCGCTGGCACCGCTGTCATTCAGCTGATGCTTGAGCTCGCGCGGCGTATAGAGCGGGTTGACGTTGACCACCACCATGCCAGCACGCAGCACACCAAACAGTGCCACCGGATACTGCAGCAGGTTCGGCATCATCAGGGCGACCCGGTCGCCCGCTTTCAGTCCCAGTTGCTGTTGCAGATAAGCGGCGAAAGCGCGACTTTTCTCTTCCAGCTGGCGGTAGGTCATCTTCTGACCCATGTTCCAGAAGGCAGGTTGATCGGCGTAGCGTTTTGCGGCCTGCTCAAACAGATCCACCAGCGAAGTATAACGATCTGCACTTATTTCGGCAGGCACATCTGCCGGGTAGCGTTTCAGCCAAACCTTATTCAAGGATCCACCCCGATAATCATGTTGTATTTCCATCGCTGCCTCAGCCAATCTGGTTTGTTAACAATATTTTAACTGATTGTACCAGTTTGCCTGCTTCGGCATGTTGAGGTTGCGAAGTCCATCACTAAATTTCGTGCTGTTAAAACAGCCAAATAAAAAGCCCGGCGGCGAGCAGCGCTACCGGGCTAAAAAAAAGGGCACTACGGGTTACTCAGTCAGAATCGTTTCTACCTGGGCCGGGCCGCTGCTGTACATTCCCCAGTAGGGATTCGGTCCCCAGTAGCCCGGGCGATGACGCGTCGGGCCATACCAGATCCACGGATCGATCGGCTGCGGCGGTGTTGTCACCTGTCGGGTGAGATGCCAGCGCTGATAACCCCGCACGTCAATCACCACAAATTTGTAATTCGCCTCACCGATTTTACCCGGCTCGGTGCCTTTGATGGTTCCCAGCACCGTGACAAACTGATCTTTCACATCCACGGGATCAACGAAACCGTGGATGTCGGCATAGATACGCCCTACCGAAGCGGCTCCCAGCCGGGGCCGGGCACTCTCATCCAGCGGCTGCGTAGCGATCTCCAGCCGGGTTTTGCCATTGAGGTTGGTGACATTCACGACTTTGCCGCCAAAACGCGATTCCTGGCCGGTATAGATGGCCGGATCGTTCATTACCCGCAACAAATCCTGTTGCGGCTGTGGTGAACTGCCCTGCAGCGTGTCAGGAATCGACACACAACCTGTTAAAACCAGCGTACAGGTCAGTAGCAGACCCGTTAGCCCTTTAGCGCACATTGACATAGGCGTTCTCCAGTTACGTAATGGCTTAGACTGGACGCATAACAATAAGTTGCGTGCGATCTAGCGGCCTGGCAACTTTTTCCATGCCACTTCATTACGCAGATAAGTTGGCTCGGCATTTTCCGGCTGCAGCGTCTTGCCCTGCTGCAAGGCAATGACGGCCAGCGGCAGCATATCTTCTGCCGCCGGTAGCGTGACCTCACTGGCATGCAGCGTCAGCGCATGACCCTGCTGCAGTGCAGGATAGGCTTGCCAGCCGGTACCGGCAGTCATCCATTCGCCGGACAGCGCCTGCATCCTGGCCAGTGCGGCCTCAGGGGATAATACGCTTTCGCTGGTTTCGCCCTGCCAGACACCATTTTCGTCACGCTGATACTCGGCCCAGTAGACCTCCCCCATTCGCGCATCAATGGCGGCTAAAACGCGGGTCGCGCCCTGCAGACGCCAGGCACCTTCAGCCAGCGTAGCCAGGGTAGAAATGCCGATCATCGGTAGCGCTGCACCCAGCGCCAGCCCCTGGGCGATACCAATACCGATGCGTACGCCGGTAAAACTGCCGGGACCGCGGCCAAAGGCCAGCGCGTCGAGTTGCGTCAGGTCGAGCTGCTGCGCCAGCAGTAACTCTTCAATCAGCGGCAAAATGCGCTGCGTATGATCGCGCGGGGCGATCTCAAATCGGGCATCAATCTGTTGCTGATTCAGCAAGGCCGCTGAACAGGCTTCTGTCGCCGTATCCAGCGCTAAAATTCGGGCTGACATGACCACCTCAGGAGAATGAAAACGGCGCGCATCTTACCATAAAATCAGGCGTCCGGTTGCTGACGTACAAAGGCGATGGCGCGTGCAATGTCGCGGGTGCGCGGCGTCGGCGGCAGACTGTTGAGAAACAGCGCACCGTAAGGACGCGAAACCAGCCGCTGATCGCAAATCACCAGAACGCCACGATCGTCAGTATCCCGGATCAGTCGCCCGACGCCCTGCTTCAGCGTGATCACCGCATCCGGCAGCTGCACGTCGTTAAACGGATCGCCGCCGCGGATGCGGCAATCTTCCATCCGCGCCTTCAGCAACGGATCTTCCGGTGAGGTAAACGGCAGTTTATCGATGATAACCAGCGAGAGCGCGTCGCCACGTACGTCGACGCCTTCCCAGAAACTGCTGGTCGCCACCAGTAAGGCATTGCCTTTGTCGATAAACTGCTTCAGCAACTGACCTTTGCTGGTTTCACCCTGCACCAGTACCGGCAGCGTCATAGAGGCGCGAAACTCCGCCGCCAGCTCACGCATCATCAGATGCGAGGTACAGAGAAAGAAACAGCGCCCTTTGTTGGCATCAATCAGCGGTTTCATCATGGCAGCCAGCTGGCGAGCGCCGCCGGGCCGGTTAGGTTCAGGCAGGTTGCGCGGCACGCACAACAGGGCCTGCTGCGCATAATCGAACGGGCTGTTGAGAATCAAACTTTTTGCGGCGTTAACGCCCAGCCGCTCGGCGAAGTGATCCATCTTCTCATCCACCGCCAGGGTGGCCGAAGTGAAGATCCATGCGGCTTTACGGTTATCCATCACTTCACGGAAGCGTTCTGCCACTGACAGCGGCGTCAGGGCGAGGATAAAGTGACGCGAAGTGCATTCATACCAGTAGCTGTAGCCCGGCTCGTTGATGGCGCGCAGCCGCTTCAGCCGGCCACGATAGAGCGCCGCCCGTTCAAACGCCGCATCGAGCAGCGCTGAACGTCCCAGCGACAGTTTGATCACGTCGTAACAGAGCTCAAGCGCATCATCCAGCAGCGTGAACATGCGCAGAATAGTGTTATCGCTCAGCAGTTCGCGCAGATTGCCGCGGTAGCCTGGATCGCCTAATGACAGGCGAAAGTCCTGCGCGCACTGCGCCAGGCGATCGGCGGACTTCTGCAATTGCTGCACGTCACGCACTTCGGTGCGGTAGGCGGTAATAATATCTTTTGCCAGGTCGAGCAGTTGCCGGCTGGAGAGCTGCTGGCCGAAATACTGGCTGGCGATATCGGGCAGCTGATGGGCCTCATCAAAGATCATCACATCCGCTTCCGGGATCAACTCACCGAAGCCGCCCTCCTTGACCACCAGATCGGCGAGAAACAGATGATGGTTTACCACCACCACATCCGCATCCATGGCCCGCTTACGTGCCTTCACGACAAAGCACTCTTTATAGCGCGGGCAGTCGGTGCCCAGACAGTTATCGTTGGTGCTGGTGACCAGCGGCCAGACCGGGCTGTCTTCCGTCACGCCGGCGCAGCTGCTGATATCGCCATCCACCGTCTGCGACGACCAGCTACGTAACGTCACCAGGTCGGTCAGCGCCTGGACAGTAAGATCCCCGCCCGCCATCGATTGCTGCTCCAGCCGCTCCAGACAGAGATAGTTGGAGCGCCCTTTCAGCAAGGCGGTTTTCCCTTTAAATTTGAGTGCATCGATCATGGTGGGCAGATCGCGTCCATACAGCTGATCCTGCAGGGCTTTCGATCCGGTCGAGACGATCACTTTCTTGCCGGCCCGCAGCGCGGGTGCCAGATAAGCATAGGTTTTACCGGTGCCGGTACCCGCTTCGACCACCAGTTCGCCCTGCTCTTTTACGGCGTCGGAAACCGCCTGCGCCATCTCACGCTGCGCTTCGCGCGGCTTAAAGCCCGCTATCGCCTGCGCCAGCGCGCCATCAACTGCAAAATCGTCTGCCACATACCCTCTCAAAGAACGGCAAAAACACTGTAATTATGTCAGTATTAATTTCACAAAGCAAAATGGAGGATAATCATCAGGTTAATCCTTTGCAGCGCGCTGAGCAGCGGCTTCCGCCAGCGCTTCTGGTATCAGGAAGACATGAAAAAGGCGGCTCATGGCCGCCTGAAGAACGCGCTGCTACGCCCGATGGGATATCGGGCATTGAGGCAGTCAGCCCGCGATCGGCAATCAGGGATTATTCAACAATCATACGACCATTCAGATGCTGCAACGGACGATTATTGGTGGTTTTGAGTGCCTGTTTAAAGGCGTCAAGCTGAGCCTGGGAGAGCGTCACCGGCTGTTTCAGCACCAGCCAGCGTATCCCTTCACTGCAGGGTGGCGTAGTCAGTGAACCACTGAAACGATAATAGTGCAGGTCTTCCGGGAACAGGGCGCGTAAATCGACTTCACGATCAATACTGTTCTGCTGATTTTCCTCTTCCGGCATGGCAGCAATTAACGGTACCAGCGCCGGATTTTCTTTTCCTACTTCAAACATCACCGCGACAACAGCCAGATCGCCATCCTCTTTACTGTGTACAAAGTGGGCTTCCAGCGGAAAGGTGTGACCATTGATCTGGTTTTCACTCGGCGTGTGGAAGTGATACTGCCTGAGGATAAATTTTTCATTATCCAGCACAAAGGTGTCTTCATCAGCGACAGTGACCTGAATGGTATGACCGTTGTTGATCACTTTCTCTGCTGAGCTAAGGTAATGCAGATTCAGCGGCTGTAAATGTCCTTCAATTGGATCTTTAATGTTGATGGGTGACTGAGACTTGCCTTCATGGCAGATGTGGAAATCGTTGGTTAACTGACTCCAGTGCTCCGGACCCGCCTGACCTTCATACGTCCAGTGCGGAGCCTCAGCACTTACTGCGCTGAAGGTGGACAGCGCCAGAACCAGACTGAACATCCCCTTTAATTTCATTTCTTAATCCCTGTTTTATCGTCTTAATGCCGGAGCGAAAAATGATATTCCTGTTAACTTTGAGACGGCAAGCGAATAGCGGAGGCAGAGCCGGTTTCAGCCGATATAGTCGGTCCCGAATGCGCATTAAAGATAATTTTTGTTAACAATGTCGGCGCTAATAAACAGGCTGGCTACCCTGCCGGGATGAGAGTGACGCGCCCTTAACGGTTCATTGAGCCAGCTGGCTACCGGCGGATCAGCAGAAACAACAAAACCGCCTCGGCGGCGGTTTTGTCGGGATAACGCATTGATGTTGTTGCATCTACTGCCCGCGGATCAGGCTAGTTATGCAACGTCGGGCGAACAGGGCCGATTAAATATCTTTTTCTAACGGGTCCTGGCCGGGCTCCTCATCCTCTTCTTCATCTTCCGGATAGATTTCAGCGTCATCTGGCAGCGGTTCATCGTAATCAGGACGTTCAGACATAATTACCTCCGGTGATAAATAGCAGTGCTGCTATTTGATCTCAGCATAGTTAACCGGCACCTTCTCCCGCCCGTTTTTGGCTGGAACTGTGAGCTAAGCGGAAATAAACCGGCGGCCATTACCGCTAATGATGAATATACAATGCCCCGGCCAGCATCAGAACAAACAGCACGGCAAAGGTAATGAAGCCCTGCTTTGCGCCACGCGACAACCCGACAAAGGCTGAGACCACAATAAACAGCAGCGTCAGCGCGCCTGCCATGACCCAAAAAAGATACTGCGTATTCGCCATGCTTTGATCCTCATCCTGTGGCGCCATTTACGGCTGATTTATATCATTTTTCCGTGCCGGGTGCGCCCCTTCTGTTGAACGCGGCACGGGTCTGCGCCCTTCACTGCGCCAGACAGTGTGATGCAGCTACCAAATGCGAGGGATTGCAGCGAGGAAATAAGTGCACAGATTATAATCATGACATCAGCTTACCTTTCGCCTGCGCGCCGGTAAGGTGATGCGCCGTCGGCAGATTCCTGCAGACCGCCTCTACCGCACTGCCTGTCTCAGGCGGAGGAACGTTATGACTCATTTCCGCATCGGTTCTCTTTTCGGCGTCCTGCTGATTTGTGGTTGTCAGGCGCCGACACCGGAACAAGCCCGGCTGAATCAGCCGCTATTCCAGGGACAAAGCGCCCGCACGGTGCCACAGCTCAGCGACTGTATTTATCGCGGCTGGTCCACCACCGAGGTCATCGCCAGAGATAACACCACGCATACTCAGCCGCAGGGTGAACAGATCACCATCCTGACCTGGGAAGATTCGATCTTTGCCGATGTGACGCCACAGCCACAGGGTGCGGAGGTGAAATTTTTCACCACCTTCAATATGGCGCCTCAGGTAATGGCTGACCGGCAGGCTATCGTCAGGCGCTGCCTGTGAGGCGAAGAGATGACAGCAGCATAAGGAATGTGCCAGGCTAATGCCCATCAAACCAGGGAGAAAAAGATGAGTATTACCCGCATCGATCCGGAACATCGTATGTCCGAAGCTGTGATTCACAACGACACTATCTATTACACCAGCGTGCCGGAAAATCTGGATGCTGATGCTGAAGCGCAGACAGCCAATGCGCTGGCGGTGATTGATGCCCTGCTGACGCGACTGGGCAGCGATAAGAGTAAGATACTGGACGCCACCCTGTTTCTGGTGGACAAAGCGGACCTGCCCGCAATGAACCGCGCCTGGGACGCCTGGGTTTCCCCGGATAACGCGCCAGTACGCTGCACGGTTCAGGCAGGTTTAATGAACCCGAAATATAAAATCGAAATAAAGATTATCGCCGCACGCTAAGCTCGCCGGGCGTTATTCTTCCTCGTCTTCGTCTTCGTCTTCGTCGTCGAACATCGCCCGGACCTGTTCACCTTTATGGTTTTGTCGAATTTCCTGAGCCACCTGGGCGATCGCTTCGCCGCTCGACAGGCCTCCCGCCATCAGTTCCTGAATGCGTTCGACGGCCTGTTGCTGTTGCTCATGAGAGAGAGCCGGTAATCCTTTAAACATGTTTCACTCCTGCTTTGGGGCAGCGATTATCACACGCGGAACAAACAGGTGCCAGTCGGGAAAAAATATGGCAGTCTGGCGACCTCTTTGCTTGCTGATTTGTCTGCCTGATGATTGTTAAAACCCTCAGCCTTGATTATACCCCGGATGCGCTCAATCAGCGTTTTGCCCCGATTGCCGATCAGCCGTGGGCCATGCTGCTCTCTTCTGCCAATGCCGACCACAGCGACAACCGGTTTGACATTCTTACCGCCGATCCCCGCGCCACGCTGGTGACCCGGGGCGACATCACGCAGATTACCGATGCCAGCGGCACAATTGAGTCCCGCGAAGATCCGCTGTTGCTGCTTCAGCAGCAGTGCGATGCGCTAGGTGTGACGCCCGTTGCCAATGCGACCCTGCCGTTTCAGGGAGGCGCGCTGGGCCTGTTCGGCTACGATCTGGGCCGCCGGTTTGAGCAGTTGCCGCAGCAGGCGCAGGCCGATCTCACTACCCCGGATATGGCGGTGGGCATTTATGACTGGGCATTAATCGCCGATCACCATCGTCAGACGCTGACGCTGCTGGCCTTGCAGGATATCGAGGCCCGTGCCGCCTGGCTGGCGCAGTGGCCTGAGCGTGACGCCGTCCCGTTCAGCCTGACCAGCCGCTGGCAATCCAACCTGGATTACGCCGCCTACGCCGCGTGTTTTTCCGCTGTTCAGGCCTATATCCAGGCGGGCGACTGTTATCAGGTCAATCTGGCCCAGCGTTTTCAGGCCGGTTATCAGGGCGATGAATGGCAGGCATTTTGTGCGCTGAACCGCGCCAATCGCGCACCGTTCAGCGCCTTCCTGCGTCTGCCGCAAAGCGTGATCCTCAGCCTGTCGCCGGAGCGCTTTCTGTCGCTGAATGAAAAACAGATCGAAACCCGACCGATCAAAGGCACCCGTCCACGCTGTGCCGATCCCGTCGCCGATCGGCAACAGGCCGACGCGCTGCAAAATGCAGAGAAAGATCGGGCCGAAAATCTGATGATCGTCGATCTGCTGCGCAACGACATTGGCCGTGTGGCCGTGCCGGGCTCCGTCAGCGTGCCGGAACTGTTTGTAGTTGAACCCTTTCCAGCCGTACACCATCTGGTCAGTACGGTGCGGGCGCAACTGCCGGACACATTGCAGGCGACCGATCTGCTGCGCGCCTGTTTCCCCGGTGGCTCCATCACCGGCGCACCGAAAATCCGGGCGATGGAAATTATCGATGAGCTGGAACCGCATCGTCGGAATGCCTGGTGCGGCAGTATTGGCTATCTCAGCCTGTGCGGCCGCATGGACACCAGCATCACCATCCGTACGCTGATTGCTGAAGGCCAGCAACTTTACTGCGCGGCGGGCGGTGGCATCGTCGCCGACAGCCAACCGGAAGCGGAATATCAGGAGACGCTGGATAAAGTGAGCCGCATTCTGCCGGCGCTGGCTCAGGGGGTCTGAATGGCGCTGACGCTTGACACGTTTCGCAGCCGTTTCCTGTTGCAGCCGCCGCAACATAATACACAACGCCTTGCCGGACGGCACGCCGCCGTGCTGGTACCAATTGTGGCGCGGCCTGAACCTGGCCTGTTATTGACGCAACGCTCCCATGCGCTGCGCAAACATGCTGGCCAGGTCGCGTTTCCTGGTGGTATGCAGGATAAGTCCGACGCCTCGCTGATCGCCACCGCCCTGCGGGAAGCCCAGGAGGAAGTGGGTATCGACCCGCAGCAGGTCGAAGTGTTGGGTACGCTGCCTGCCGTCACCAGCAGTACCGGCTTTCAGGTCACGCCGGTGCTGGGGATCATCCCGCCCGATCTCCGGCTGCAGATCAATCCGGATGAAGTGCGAAGCGCCTTTGAAATGCCGCTGGCCGAAGCCTTACGGCTCAGCCGCTACAGCGCGCTGGAGGTCCACCGGGCGGGCGTACGTCATCCGGTCTGGCTCTCCCGCTACCAGGATTATCTGGTCTGGGGCATGACCGCCGGCATTATCCGTTCGCTGAGCGAGCAAATTGCGTTCTGACGCTCACTTTCGCCCTTTACCTGCCCGATTCCGGCCTGCTGAGCCGCTGGCCGCGCTATAATTTTTTCTATCGCTTTTAATAAGTTTATTTCATGCGAAAAGCTGCTCTTTTCCCCGGCATGACTATTACTATTAGCGCCATAAACTGCCCCGGCAGACTGAGAATAATTTGTGAGGAGTGTCACCTGTGATTAGTGTTTTCGACATGTTCAAAGTGGGTATTGGCCCATCAAGTTCGCACACTGTCGGCCCGATGAAAGCGGGAAAGCAGTTTGTGGATTTGTTATCCGAACAGGGAAAGCTGCAGGAGGTGACGCGCATTGCGGTGGATGTTTACGGCTCGCTGTCGCTGACCGGTAAAGGCCACCATACAGATATCGCCATTATTATGGGTCTGGCGGGTGAATCCCCTGACACCGTCGATATTGATGCCATCCCCGCTTTTATTAAAGATGTCGCAGAGCGCGAACGTCTGCTGCTGGCCAAAGGGCCGCATGAGGTTGATTTCCCGCGCGAGGGCGGCATGGTGTTCCGCAGCGAAAACCTCTCACTGCATGAAAACGGTCTGCGCCTGCTGGCCTTCGCCGGTGACCTGCTGATTCTGTCGAAAACCTACTACTCGGTGGGCGGCGGTTTTATCGTCGATGAGGAGCATTTCGGGCAGTCGGCGCTGGATGAAGTCTCGGTTCCCTGGCCGTTTCACTCCGCCAAAGATCTGCTGGCGCACTGCCGCGAAACCGGGCTGTCGTTATCCGGGCTGGTGATGAAAAATGAACTGGCGCTGCACAGCCGCGACGAGATCCACGCCTACTTCGCCACCATCTGGCAGACCATGCAGGCCTGTATCGATCGCGGTCTGAATACCGAAGGCGTGCTGCCTGGTCCGCTGCGCGTGCCGCGTCGTGCTGCCTCTTTGCGTCGCTTGCTGATCTCCTCCTCTAAGCACTCTAACGATCCGATGATCGTTATCGACTGGATCAATATGTTCGCGCTGGCGGTGAATGAAGAGAATGCGGCCGGTGGCCGGGTGGTCACCGCGCCGACCAATGGCGCCTGCGGTATCGTGCCGGCGGTCCTCGCCTATTACGATCACTTTATTGAGCCGGTCACGCCCGATATTTTCCTGCGCTACTTCCTCGCATCTGGCGCCATTGGCGTGCTGTATAAAATGAATGCCTCAATCTCTGGTGCGGAAGTGGGTTGCCAGGGCGAAGTGGGTGTCGCCTGTTCGATGGCGGCTGCCGGTCTGGCGGAACTGCTGGGCGGCAGCCCGGAGCAGGTCTGCGTGGCTGCGGAGATCGGCATGGAACATAACCTGGGTCTGACCTGTGATCCGGTCGCGGGCCAGGTGCAGGTCCCGTGCATTGAGCGTAACGCGATCGCCTCGGTTAAAGCGATTAACGCCGCACGCATGGCCCTGCGCCGCACCAGTGAACCGCGCGTCTCGCTGGATAAGGTGATCGAAACCATGTATGAAACCGGCAAAGACATGAACGCCAAATACCGTGAAACGTCACGCGGCGGTCTGGCAATTAAAGTGCAATGCGATTAAGCGAAACGTTTCACTGTTTAATTATTGTGCAACTGTAATAAAATCCGCATCCTGCGCTATCTCAGCGCAGCCTAAACCGGTAGAGTGATTTCCGCGCGACCGTCCTGGTCGCGCAACATTTCAGACCCGCTTTTCTGCTTTCCGGCCTCAATGTTGATTAGGCCGTGCCGATAACAACCCCGTTATTTTTGGCTTTTTTCTGGTTTTTTGGGAAGGTGGTTACTGATGCTCATGGCCCAGCAATTTGTTGGACAATTCAGACGTAAGCGTTTGCTGATTGCGCTGGCAATCGCCACCGTGGTGCTGATTCTGACGCTGGCATTTCGTTATATAGAAGAGAAGTCGCGAATTGAGCAGCAGGCGATGGATTTCGCCGATAAAGCCATTCTGCGTTTTGACCGGATGTTCTCACCGCTTGATGTCTCTGCCAATAACACGCTCGGGCTGGTGGGTGTACCCTGTCGGGACGTGCGCTTCCCGCTGATTGAGAAAATATCGGCGTTGCAGACGGTGCGCGCCATGCTGCTGGTCGATAATGACACGATTTACTGTTCCAGCATCTTTGGCCCGCGAGCCATTCCGTTTAGCGACACCTATCCGGATCTGGCCTTTAACGGCCAGCGGATGACGCTTGCCACGGATAATTATTTATTAAAGGGTTCGCCAATACTATTGCTGTGGACGCCGAGAAGCCTGGATAATCGCTCGGGTATTTTGCAGGTGGTTAACATCGAAATGATGAGTAATTATCTGCTGGAGCCGCAGTTGCCGTGGGTGGAGCGCGCCGTCTTCAACGTTAACGGAGAGAGTCTGGAATATGGCAATCCGCTGATTGAACCGACGCAGCCGTCCGAAGATGAGGTGACCTATAACCAGGCCTCGCTACGCTACCCTTATTCCCTGACGCTGTATGGTCCTTCACCGACCCGGCTGGCACTGCACACGCTGCCGTCGCAGCTGCCGCTGGCGCTGCTGCTTAGCCTGCTGATGGGGTATATCGTCTGGCTGGCCACCGCCAATCGCATGAGTCTGAGCTGGCAAATCAGCTATGGCATCACCGCCAATGAGTTCATGGTCTATTGCCAGCCGCTGATTAACGCCAGAAGCGGTGAGTGTGACGGCATTGAGTTACTGCTGCGCTGGCATAATGCCCGTCAGGGCTGGATCGCGCCTGATGTCTTTATTCCGCTCGCAGAACGACAGAACCTGATTAAGCCGCTCACCCGTTTTGTGCTGAATGAGGTGGTGAAGCAGTTGCCCCATCTGCCCAACTGCCCGGGTTTCCACATCGCGATTAACGTGGCGGCCAGTCATTTTCGCGATCGCGCCATCCTGCAGGATCTGCAAAACCTGTGGTGGCCAGCTAATCCGATACCGAAACTGGTGGTTGAATTAACCGAACGGGATGCCCTGCCGGTGGTCGATCAATCGGTTATTGCGCAGCTGCATGAGATTGGCGTGCGGCTGGCGATTGATGACTTCGGCACCGGCCACAGCTCGCTCTCCTACCTCAAGGACCTGAAGCCCGACGTGCTGAAGATCGACAAAATCTTTACCGCCGCTATCGGCACCGACGCGATTAACGCCACCGTGACCGATATGGTGATTTCTCTGGCGCAGCGCCTGAATATCAGTCTGGTCGCGGAAGGGGTCGAGACCGCAGAACAGGCCGCCTATCTGCGCGAGCGCGGCGTCGATCATCTGCAGGGCTACTACTACGCCCGCCCGATGCCGATCGGTGATTTTCCCGGCTGGCTGGCCAGGCACCAGCCAGACGTTGAACCGTTATCCGTCTGACGGCAGCGGCGCAACCCGCCTGCCCCGAGTCAGACTGTAGATAAAATAAAAAAGCCGCTGCATCCCTGCAGCGGCTGACCAGATTGAAGCGAGCTGACGTTACCCTAACGGCGCTTGCGGTAATACCTCAGCGCCTGTCGCCTTAACGCTCTTCCTCTTCATCCAGCGGCTGATCTTTGGTGACCCGCACCAGATCGATACGGTAGTCGGTCGCTTCGATAATCCGGAAGTGCAGCGGCGTGATATCGATGACGTCGCCTGGCTGCGGTAACTGCCCTTTCTGAGCAATCAGCAGGCCCGCCAGCGAGGCGTGATCTTCATCCGGATCGACCAGTTCGTGGAAGTCGAGCAACTGTTGCAGCGAGTGCAAATCGGTGCCGCCTTTGACTAACCAGCCGTCGCCATCGGCGATGATATCCGGCGTTTCATCCTCATCCGGAAATTCACCGGCAATCGCTTCCAGCACGTCCAGCGGCGTAATCAGGCCCTGCACCACGCCAAACTCGTTGGTCACAATCACAAAACTGCCTTTGGCCCGGCGCAGTACGCCCAGCAGGTTGATCGGGTCCAGCGTTTCCGGCACCACGATGGTCGGCGTATTGGCGGCAAAGGTCGCCACATCGACGCCGTGCTCCAGCGCCACCAGCAGCTCTTTGGCCCGCACCACACCTACAATTTCATCCAGCTCACCGCGACAGACCGGGAACAGGCTGTGCGGCGTATCCAGCAGCTGAATACGGATCTCATCCACCGGACGATTAGCATCCACCCAGGAGATCTCACCGCGCGGCGTCATGATGCTGCGAATCGAACGGGACGCCAGCGTCAGCACACCGTTAATCATATAGCGCTCTTCATCTTTAAACGCTTCCTGCGGCATCGCTTCGGTGAGCGCGGATTCATCGTTACTGCTGCTGCTCGCCGTCTGGGCACGATTGCGACCGCCCATCAGCCGCAGAATCGCCTCTGCGGTTCGTTCACGCATCGGCCGATGCGACTGATGGCGAATAAAGTTCCGGCGGGCAATCTGGTTAAACAGCTCAATCAGGATCGAGAAGCCAATCGCCGCATAGAGGTAACCTTTAGGAATATGGAAACCAAAGCCTTCTGCCACCAGTGACAGGCCAATCATCAGCAGGAAGCTCAGGCAGAGCACCACCACGGTCGGATGGGCATTCACAAAGTTGGTTAACGGCTTAGAAGCCAGCAGCATCACACCCATGGCGATCACCACGGCGGTCATCATCACCGGCAGATGGTTCACCATACCCACGGCGGTTATCACCGCATCCAGCGAGAATACCGCATCCAGCACCACAATCTGCGTCACCACGGCCCAGAAACTGGCATAACCCCGATTACCCGAACCGTCGAGCTGGCGGTTCTCCAGCCTTTCATGCAACTCCATCGTCGCCTTAAACAGCAGGAACAGCCCCCCCGCCAGCAGGATTAAATCCCGTCCGGCAAAGCTGAAATCGCCTACGCTGAATAGGGGCGTGGTGAGCGTCACCATCCAGGAGATCAGCGACAGCAGGCCCAGACGCATCACCAGCGCCAGCGACAGGCCGATCAGCCGTGCTTTATCACGCTGCTTCGGCGGCAGCTTATCCGCAAGGATGGCAATAAAGACCAGGTTATCGATACCCAGCACGATTTCCAGTACCACAAGCGTCAGCAAACCCGCCCAGATTGAGGGGTCGAATAGAAATTCCATTAATG
>Ga0302349_1001098_pt1 | contig 23714 bp, 53 predicted proteins | sample PhyAR1_FD_202176 | JGI IMG/M metagenome (GOLD analysis project Ga0302349, IMG submission 202176) | Leaf surface microbial communities from alfalfa plants in UC Gill Tract Community Farm, Albany, California, United States - DLSL A.R1... | ecosystem: Host-associated > Plants > Phyllosphere >...
GCTTGGACTTCGGCTCAGCCACGACAGCTCCTCAGGGTGTGGATACAGGAACGGCACCCCGGGATGGGGTGCCGTGGGTCGGCTCTGGGAAGGGGGGAGACCTGGCCCCGGCGAGCCGAGGACCGGAGCCAGGTCGATCTGGGTCAGCCGCCGGCAGGCAGCAGCACGCCGTCGTCGAAGTAGTCGTAGACGGGGACGTCCTCGTCGTCGACGTGGCAGCGCAGCTCGACGCTGTACTTGATCGAGGTGGAGTCGACGTACTGCACGTCGCCGGAGTAGACCAGCTGGGCCGACGGGGCGACCTTGCGGTGGGTCCCGCCCTTCACGCGCAGCATGTCGATCACGTACGCGGCCTTCGGAGGCAGGCCGGACTTCCAGCGCACCTCGATCTGAGCGCCGTGGGTGGTGGTCGCCGGCGTGACGATCACGTTCTCCTCGCCGACGATGGCCTTCAGCGCAGTGGCGTTGGAGGACTCCATCAGCGTGAACGTGATGACGACGCCGTACTCGGTCTCGTGGGTGTCCACGACGACGTTGCCCCAGGCGTACTCGTCCTCGGCGGTGCGGTTGGTGGTCTGGGTGACCGCATCGGTGGTCACGTAGCCGAGCGCCTCGAACGCCGCGTCGAGCGCGGCGACGGCGTCGGCGGGCAGGGTCGTGCCGAGCGGGGCTCGGCGGATGCCGCCGCGCGCGGTAATCGGCTTGGCGGCGGAGACTGCGGCGGTGCCTTCAGCCATGGTCATGCTCCTTCGGAAGAGAGGATGGTGGTGGCCTCACCGACGAAGGAGATCTCGGCGGCGAGCCTGTGCACCGGGATCCCCGTGTCGGGGTCCGGCATGTAGGTGGGGTCCTGGATGATCTGGGGGTTCCAGACGTCCTCGTACTCAGGCCACGCCCGCAGGAGCGCGGCGGCGTTCTGAGCGCCTTTCGCGGACTCCATGGAGTCCTGGGCCCAGACCTCGAACTGAAGCCGCACACGGGCGTACACGCGGTCATGGACGCCCGGTCCGCCGGACTCCCGCACGATCACGAACGGGAGCTTCGACTCGAAGTCAGCCGGCTGCTCGAGGTAGACCCGCTCGAGGCCCACGAAGCGGCGCAGCCACCCGCGGACCATGACGATCGGATCGGGGAAGACGACAGCGGCCACACCGCCGTCGACACTCGGGTACGGCATGCTCACCGCCCCTCGTCGAGGTGCTTCAGCAGCGTCCCGCGGCGCAGGTTGTCCCGCTTCCCACGGGCCGTGCGGGTGATCACCGACGCCGCGGCGCGAGGCTCCTCGAGCACGAGCTCGGTCGCGAGGTACGGCTTCTCCTCGCCGGGCCTCGTGGCCACGCCCGCGTTTGCCGCCTTCGCGATCCGCTCGGCACGGCGCCGCATGTCGTCGTACAGGGCGGGCTGGGTCAGGATCGCCTTGATCGCAGGCTGGTTCAGCTTCAGCCGCACCCCGACCTTGATGTTGACCATCACCTCACCGCCCTGAGCGCGATGTCCGTGCCGAGCACGGTGCCGGTGAAGGGGTTCCGCCGGATCGTCGAGGCATGCCCGACGACCTGGTACTTGTCGCCGTTGATGCGGAACTCGTCGAAGGACGTGTACCGGAACTCGCGGACGAACAGCAGCGTGCCGTCGGAGGTGATGCGGTGCCCCTCGGCGAGGTCCTCCGACGTCGACCCGGGCGCCCAGACTCCGTCAGGGACGGACGTCCAGGGGCCCCAGGTCTCGACCTCCTCGCCGCGCTCGTTCTCGACCCATCCGAGGTGCGGGTGATGCTCGACGGCGTCGATCGTGGACCATGCCATCGTCACCACCACCCTCGGCGGCCCGGCCGCGCGAAGAGGGGATCGTAGTTGTCGGGCTCGGGGAAGGACCCGCGTGCACTGCCGGCTCCCGTCCGTTCGCAGAGGTCCTGCAGGGCGGCCCGGTCGTCCTTGTCGAGGATCCCGCGGCCGCCGGTGATGTAGGTGATGCTGAACGGGCCGGCGGTCTGGGATCGTGCGTACTCGGGGGTGCCGCGGACTCGCTCGATCGCGCGGAGCACGATGAGCTTGGCCTCGGCGCGGAGACCGGAATCGGCACCGGTCTCGGTGACGCAGGGGGCGAGCCGGGCCGCCGCGCTGTTCGCGGCATCGATGAAGATCGACAGCCACGGGTCGGTGAGCCCGGGGAGGAGCTTGTGATCCTCCTCGGTCAGCAGCGGGTTGTCAGCCATGCTCGCCCCCTCTCGTCACTCGGTGGGCTTGCCAGCCGCGTCGACCGCGGCGATGACGTCCTCGCGAGACGCATCGGCCGGCACCTCGACGTCGACCTTCTCGGCGTAGGCACGCCACGCCTCGGGGCCGGAGCCCTTGCCGGTCTTCGGCGGCGGGGTGGGCTGCTCTTCGCCCTGCGCGCCACCTCGGTCCCCGAGGGTCTCGGGGTCGAGGTCGGCCTCAGGGTCGACGTCGGGCTCGGGCAGGGCCTCGATGAGGCCGCGCGCGGCGAGGAGGTCGAGGGACTCCTCGGCCACGCCCTCGGGCACGATCGCGCCGGCGCGGAGGATCCGCGCGACGCGGTTGCCGTCGAGCGAGCCGATGGAGACCTTCACGACCGGCGCGGTGACCTTGTAGCTCATGCTCAGGCCCCCGTTCCGGTCACGTGGAACCCGGCCAGCGGGTTCGTCACGACGGGCACGTGCGGGTTGCGGGCCTGCAGGCGGGTCTTGTCCGCCTTCGGCTCACGGATCGGGGCGATCTCGACGCCGGTGTCGTTGCCGACGGGACGGTACTCCGGCGACGGGATGCTCTCGCGGCCGATGCCGCCGAGGCGGCGGCGGTCCACGAACAGCGGGTCCGAGAACTGGTCGTCGTCGGACGAGATCCAGGTGAGACCGGCGATCCGCGGGAAGTCGCCGCTGCGGGCGGTGTCGTCGTTGTCCGGGAGGACGTCGAGCAGCTCCGGGATCACCTCGGCGTACTGCTCGCCGTTCAGCACGACGGTGTCGATGCTGTAGCCGAGCTTCAGCCGGCGGGCGGCGGCCTGCACGCGCAGCGCGTCCTTCAGGATCTGCTTGCCGTTGGTCCACGCCGCGCCGGCGGCGAGGGTCTGGGTGATCGAGCTGTTGATCACGCCGATGGCGGTCTCGTTCGCGCCGAAGACGAGCTCGGTCTGCAGGAGCAGGAACGCGTCGTCGATCGGCTGCCGCAGAGACCGGCCCACCTCCTCGTCGGTGACCTCGGTGGCGATGCCGTCCTTCGAGGTCGTGTACATCTCGTACTGCTCCTGGGAGAGCGGGGTGAGCTTGTACTCGGCGCCGGGGGCGACGACCTCGGAGGAGCGGTCGGTGCGGATCTTCTCGTTCACCGGGACGGCGAGCGCGCCGCCCTGCAGCGTGTAGCGGCCGGCGAGCAGGTAGTTCCCGATGAACTGCTGGGCCTGCAGGATCTCGCCGAGGCGCCGCGCGACCATCGTCGGCGACTTGAGGAAGGCGAGCAGCTCGAGCGCGGTGGCGCTGTTGAGCTGGCTCGGGGAGTAGGGGTAGGTCTTCATGTTCGTGGTTCCCTTCTCAGGCCAGGACCTGGACGAGGCCGCCGTCGACGGCCGCCGACAGGGCGGTTCCGATGACGGTGCCGGTGGTGGCGGTGCGGACGGCGCCGTTGCCGGCGGCCTCGACCTGCGCGCCCCGAGCGACCGCGCCGGCGGCCGTGAGCTCGTGGACGGGGCCGGTGACCTCGACGGTGACCTTGTCGCCGACGGCGGCGTCGTGGCCGGCGATGCCGACGTACGACGTGGTCGCCGCGGCGGCAGGGGCGACGGAGCGGTCGGCGGTGCCGACCTGGACGGGGGTGCCTCCGACGACGTCCGCCGTCACGTCGAAGGTGACGGTCTGGCCGGGGCGGAAGAGGGGCAGGTACTGGGCCATCTCAGGCCTCCTTGCTGGTCGGGAAGACGGCCGCGTACGCGGCGTCCTCAGCGGTGGTGCCCTCGCCCGCGGACTCGCCGAGCGGCGCGACGGGGATGGTGTTGGCGTGGAGGCTGTTGAGCACGGCGAGCGCGCCCTCCTCGTCGGCCTCGAGCTGCGCCAGCCAGTGCTCGGCGCGGGCGGGCGGGATCTTCCCGTCCTTGATGGCCGCATTCACGATGCCGCGGCGGCGGTCGGCGGTCTGCTGCGCGCGGGCGGCGCGGCCGTCCTCGGCCGCGGCCTTGAGGTCGGCGAGCTGCTGCTCGTCGATCAGGGTCACGCCCTCCGGCAGCTGCGCGGAGGCCGCCGCGGGGGCGGGCTCCGCGCGCTCCTCGAGCGCCTCGTCGAGAGCCGCGAGCAGCTCGGTCTCGGTGAGCTGCGCATTCTCGGCGATGCCGAGGCGGTTGCGGAGCTCCTGGGTCAGGTTCGGCATGTCGAATCCTTCCTGGGGGGTGGTGACCGCCGGCTCCGCCGGGGGCACGGCCGCGGCGGCGCCGCGGGGGATGTAGGGGGAGGGCGCGGCGGCCCGTCCCGCGTGAGCGAAGACGCCGAGGTTGAAGCGCGCCTCCGCGGGGGTCTCCGGCTCCTGGGCGAGGATCGCGTCGGCCAGGCCAGCAGCGACGGCCTCCTCGTCCGAGTACCAGGTCTCGACGGCCATGGCCTCGAGCCAGTCGTCGACGGTCCCGCCGGCGCGGCCCTGGTAGATCCGCGCCAGGTTCGTGTTGATGCGGGAGAGGTCGTCGGCGGCCTTGCGGAGGTCGTCGGTGTCGCCGAGCGCGAAGGCCCACGCGTTGTGGATCATCAGCTCGGCGTTCGGGGCCACGAGGACCTTGTCGGCGCCCATCGCGATGAAGCTCGCGGCCGAGGCGGCGAGTCCGTCGACGACCACGGTCACCGAGGCCTTGTGCTGCCGGAGCTGATTGAGGATCGCGAGGCCCTCGTGGACCTCCCCGCCGGGGGAGTTGAGGTGCAGCTCGATGTGCTCGACGTCGTCGGGCAGGGAGTCGAGCGCGGCGCCGAACTCCTTCGCGGAGAGGCCGAACCAGTCGCCCCAGGAGTCGATGGGGTCGTAGATGCGCATCACCGCGGTCCCGGCGTCGGCCCCCTCCGTCGCGGTGGGGACTGATGCCAGCACGGGGGTCTTCTGCTTGCCGGGGGCGAGGTTGAAGCGGTCACGGAGCGGGCGCGGCATCGTCGCCTCCTTCCTGGGGGGTCTGGGCGCCTTGCACGCCGGTGGTGCCGATCTCGCGGGCGGTTTCCGGGTCGGCGTCGGGCAGGCCGTAGCGGTGGCGCATGAACTGCTCGAGCTTCTCGTCGGGGCGGATGACCTTCGTCTGCACGAGGGACTGCAGGGCCTCGGCGGTGGCCGGGGTCTGCGCGCCGATCTCGTCGAACGTGATCCGGGGCGCCTGGACGGTCTCGCCGAAGTTCAGGTCGACGAGGTCCTCGACGACATGCTGGGTCGCCGTGTCGGCGATCTGCTCTGCGACGGTCTGCAGGCTCAGGGTGAAGAAGTCCGCGAACGTGGTGCCGAGCGCCCAGCTGCCGGTCTGCGTGCCGAGGTTCAGGAAGTGCGCGAGGGCCGAGCGGGCCATCTGCTCGTCGTAGTAGCGGATCGGCTTGTCGGCGTCGGGCAGGGAGCCGCTGACGCCGACGAGCTCGAGCTTCGCGCCGAAGGGGATCGCGGCGCCGGCCGTCTCCCCGGATCGGAAGCTGCGCGCGATCTCGAGGCCGCGTTCGATCTCGGCCTGCTGTCGCTTCGTCTGCTCGTCCTCCATGAGCCCCAGGGTCGAGAGGTCGGGGGCGGTGTAGACGGGGACGCCCATGCCGTTGCGCTCGATGGTGGTGGCCTGGACGCGCAGCAGGCGGTCCTTCAGCAGCCACGGCTTGTACGAGGGGCGGAGGATGGACACGCCGGCCCAGTTCGCGCCCTCGCGCTCGGAGACGTATACGACGAGCCGGTCGGCGGTCATCTTCGCGGACCCGGTCGAGGCGTTCTGCTCGATGGAGGAGAGGCCGCCGTCGCGGTCGACGTTGATCTTGGAGATCGTGGCCTGCGGCCGGTAGCCGAGCTTGCGGATCCAGAGGCGGCCGTCGTCGCCGAGCTGGTACACCTGCTCGAAGGCCGCGAAGCCGAAGTCCAGGGCCGTTAGGGCGAGGCGGACGTGGTCGCCCCAGGAGAACCGCTTGCGGCGCCGGGTGGGCTGCGCGGGCTGGCCGGCGATCGGCAGGCCCAAGTTCTCGGAGACGAAGCCGACGACCTCGTCGTCGGCTCCGTTGGGGTCGAGGTGCCAGGCCGTGCGCTGGATCGGCAGCTTCACGGCCTTCAGCACGGACTGGACCTGGGTCTCCTCGCGCCGCATCCGCGCGTACACGCCGACGGACTGAGGGAAGATCAGCGCGGGGTTCTCGTCGATGCCGGGCTCGAGATCGGACCAGCCCGCGAGATTGCCGGTGACGTAGCCGACCTCGGTCTGGGGAGATGCCACGGGACCTCCTCTCAGAAGCGCATGGTCAGGACGTCCATGCCGTCATGGGCGGGCCCGGCCTCAGCGGTCAGCACCTGTGGTGCCGGCGCCGCCGAGGTGGTCGGCTGGGACTCGGACTTCTTCAGGCCCCACACCGCCAGGGACATGCCCTGCACGGCGGAGGACGGCACCAGGGGGTCGCCCTGGTCCCACGTCTTGAGGTTCTGGCCCTTGTTCATCACGCGGGGCACAGCGGCCTCGAGCGCATCGGTCAGCTCCGGCTGCGGCGGGTGCACGATCACGCCGCCGTTGATGTACTCGACGGTCATGTCGAACGCGGCGGCGACCTCCGACATGTGCATCGCCATGTACCGCAGGCCGGCGCGCGAGAGGTCGCTCGTGATCGTCGCGGCGTTCTTCTCGTCCAGGACGATCAGGCGCGAGGAGAGCTTGCGGCGCAGCGTCTTCAGCTCCTCGGGGATCCACAGGGTGCCGGCGTTGGTCGCGAGGTGCTGGACGAGGATCTCGCCGCCGTCGAGCCGCTGCGCGCCGCAGATCGACGAGTACCCTCCGCCGCGGCCGATGACCACGGCGAGCGCGACGCGCCGCGTGAGCCATGCGTCGATCTCGTGGGCGTTCCAGATGGACATGTCGACGTCGCTGTTGGAGTCGTCGGCGCCCTCGGGCCGGTTCGGCCAGATCGACAGGCGCTCTCGGCCGAACGCTTCCTTGCCGGGGGTGGTGTCGCGCTCGTACTGGTCCTGGATCGTGTCCCAGTGGATGCGGTGCGGGGCGGCCGGGTTCGCGGCGGCCCACACGTGGGGGTCGGCGCGGTCGATCGTCTCGGCGATCTCCGGGTCCTCGGAGTCGTGGGGCGTCCACTCCATCCACCCGGTGCGGGACGGCTTCGGGGAGCGGCCGCGGTCGCGGACGCCCTCGAAGACCTCGGAGTCGTTGACGCCTTCCTCGGGGACGGTGCCCATGAACAGCTCTTGGCGGTTCGGCACGGCGGACTGCGTGTAGGTCAGCGCGTTGTGCGCCGCCTGGGACTCCTCCTGGGCCTCGTCCTGGACGAGGACGTCACCGGAGAAGCCGCGGCCGCTGTTCTTCGAGCGGGCCACGAAGCGGATCTGGTCGGGGAGGGTCTGGCCCTTGCGGGGCCGCAGGATGATGCCCTCCTGGCCGTTGGCGGTGTAGACCTGGTGGACGCGGCGCATCAGCTGCGGGTGGGACTCGACGACGCCCTTGAGGCGCTGGAAGCCGTTGATCGCGGTCTTCATCTCGTGCGCCGTGTGGAGGATCATCTTCGGCCGGTTGTCCGGGCGAGGAAACAGGAACAGGTGCGCGAGGTCGTAGGCGACGAGGATCTCGCCCTTGCCGTTCTGCCGGGACACCAGCAGCCCGAACTCCGTGGCGGCCCACTGGCCGGCCGCGTCGACGGCGAACAGCGCGTCGATGACGTAGGACTGCCACGGGTCGAGGTGGACGCCGCAGGCGGCCGCGAACGCGGTCACGCGGGGGCCGTAGGTGCCGGCGGCCTCAGGCCTCTTTTCGATCCGAGGGCGCTGGGCTCCCGACAAGACTGAGAGGTCCGCTGTGCGATCCCGAGAGGAACTCACCGAGGCCACCGCCCTCCTGGGACTCGTCGCCGTCGTCGATCCGCTCGATCTCGGCGAGCGTCTCGCGACGCTCCTTCATCAGGGAGGGCAGGCGCGCGGGGCTGTTCGTGGTGGCCCAGACGATCGAGTCCCGCAGCAGCTCCGCCTGCCAGCGCAGCTCTGCGAGCCGAGCACGCACCGGGGCGTCCTCGGCGTTCAGGATCTCGGCCTGCTCGGCGAGCGTGGCCGCGCGCCGGGCCCGCTTCTCGTCCCGGACGGCCCTCTTGCAGGCGTCGCAGGCCTCCTCGTCGCGTCGGCGGTGCCGCTTGTAGGCCGCGGTGGTCCCACAGGGCTTCAGCTCCCTCGCCACAGCACACCTCCGAACCGACCATCGGTGCAGGTCAGGGGGCAGAAAGTGTCAGACACTATGCGTGTCGGAGAGAGAGATGCCTCGCCGGCCCGGGAGCGAGGCAGCGCGACCCCACCCGAAGATTCTGACGGGGGTGGGGTCCCGGACCCGAGATGAAACCGCAGGTCAGGCGACCTCCTGGACCTCGGCCCCGAGAGCGACAGCGGCAGTACGGAGCTCCCGCCTCTGCTCCTGGCTGAGGAGGCGCGCCTGCAGCACGAGAAGCACATCCGCACTCCGGCCCCGCAGGCTCGGCGTCGAGGTGATTGGCTGCACCGTGCCGCCGCCGAAGTGGGTGGCCGAGGCGAGGCCGTTGGCCCGGAAGATCCGCTGCCACTCCTCTTCATCGGCCGCCGCGACGATCTGGCGGTGCAGCTCCTCGGCCTCTCGATAGGTCGGCCCGGTGATGATCACGTCCTTGCCGTCGGCCAGGTCGCGCAGCACGCCCTCGATCACGTATCGGCTCATGGGGTCTGGTCTCCTTCGGGGAGCGTGGCCGGGGTGATGACCGGCATGACGGTGGCGCCCTTGCGGGCGTTGCATCCTCGGCACATGGCCACGAGCTGCTGACCGATCAGCTTGCCGCCGGTGGCCAGGGCTCGCGGGTGGTCAGCGGTGAAGCCCTGGGCGGACTGCGGGTGGGCCCAGTCGAAGGGCCGGCCGCACTCCGGGCACGGCCAGCCGTTGCGCCGGTACCGGTTGGCGAGGATGTCGCGCTGGCGCCGGTAGGTCCGGTGCCCGCGGCCGGAGCGGATGTGCTGCGTCGAGGACGCCATCGATCCCACCTCCTCGAGCAGGAGAGCGATGCGGCTCGGCAGCCGAGGGGAGTCGGTCCTCAGCCGCCGAGCCACAGCGCCAGGGGAGCGCACCATGCTGGGTCTCGACCCTGGCTCCCCAGGGGCAGGGGGTCCCCGGGGAAGTCGGTCGCCTGGCGGCATGCGAACGGCCCGGTCGCCGAAGCGGCCGGGCCGTGGGTGCAGTTCACCAAGATCACGATCAGCATGGGATAAGGGTGGGATAACGTCAAGCATTTCCCGGCACCTGCGGCGAGTCACCGCCTGTGCACCCTGCCAGCGCACCACCTCCCCACACGACGGACCGCCGCCGTCAGGAAGTCCCACACCGGCTCGACCACCGGCACGCGACCGCCTCGCCGATGCTCGTCCTCGACGATGAAGACGCCGATCGCCACGGACCAGGCCGCGATCGCGACGGCCCAGAGCGCCACCTCGAGATCGGTCATCGGGCACCGCCTCGACGTCGCCGGCGCCGGGTCGTCGCTAATCGACGGGCCACCTCGGGCGTGATGAGGTGCAGCGCGCGGCCCTGGTCGTAGGCGTGCACCGGCAGTGCCTTCCTGCACCACTCCGGGGTGAGCCCGTACATCCGCGTGATCCACGCGCGGTCGACCACCAGGCCTTCATCGGTCCTCTGCGCGTGCATCTTCCACCTCCTGCCTCGAGGCACCAGCGGCCGCGTGCTCGATGGCCAGATGCACGAGCGACGCCGGCGGCCGCCACACGCCGAGGACCTTCTTCGCCTTCGCCAGGTGGGCCACGAGCTCATCCCGCGCGCCGTCGTCCTCCGACCACCAGCCCTGCTCGACGATCCAGGTGCCGTGCCGCCGCAGCCACCCCGCGACGAGCGCCGTGTTCCCGCCCGTCGCATACCGTGTGCCCGCCGGAGTCCGTGCCCACGTCGACCACCGGATGTCGGGCCGCGCGATGCCACGCTCCTCGGCGATCCGCTCGCCCAGCGCCACGAGCACCGCGTGGATCTGGTCAGCGAGGTCGACGGCTGTCACATTGATCAGCACCGACGAGCTCGGACCAGACCCGGACGGGCCCTCGGCACGCTGCTTCGGCCAGCCCCGAAGTGCCACCACCGCAGTCTGCAGCTGGTTGATCAGCCTCAGGTATCCGTTCACCCTGGGATCCAGCATCATCAGCTCTTCCTCCTTCGACCACGCTTGCGTCTACGACCACCAGGGGATGCAGCAGGGGCGCCCTGCGGGCGCGGGCCCCCGTCCCGTCCCGACCCGACCCGGCCCGTCCCGTCCCGACCCGACCCGGAGAATCCGGATCCGTCAGCCTCAGAATCCGGAAGCGATTGGTCAGGCGTCTTTCGCCTGGTCGCGCCGGGATTCTGCGGGAACTCAGTTCCGACCTCAGACGGACCCGCGGGCCCCGCGTGCAGCGCTGAGCCGTGACCTGAGCGCGTTCCCTCGCTGGGTGTCGAGGTCGCAGTCTCAGGGTGCTCGGCGGCTGCCGCGGGTCGCTGGTGCCTGTCGGTGGCGGGCCGTGAGGGTGCCTCCGTCGCTGCTCCTGCTCGCTGCTCGCCGCTGGTGTGAGGCGCCGCGTGCGCAGGGCGCGGGCGGGAGGCCGCAGATCGCTGGTCGCCGCTGGGTGCGGGCGCCGCGTGCTCTGCGGTCTCAGGGCCGGCCGCGGGCCGCTGAGCGGCCCGATCGAGGTCTGTGCGGGTCTGGGTTCCCGGACGCCGATCCCGGGCGCCCCGAGGGCGCTTCGGGACCGTGAGGCCGAGCTGGGTGAGGTTCGACCCGTGCTGCTCGAGCCACGTGATCGTGCTCTTCGAGAAGTACGGATCCCGCGGGGGAGGGAACAGCGTGTAGGCGTGATCGCGCGATTCCTTGGCGTCACGCCGGCCGCCGTTGCAGGCCCGGCAGGCGACGACCAGCTCGTCCGGGGTGCGCGCACGCTGCCCCGGGATGAGGTGGTCGTAGGTCCCGCCGCGGCCGCCCTTCTGGTCGCCCCAGGCAACGACGTTGCCGCAGTAGCGGCAGGCGTCCCCATCGCGGAGACGGACCGGGAGGACCAGCTCGAGGTTCGAGGTGTCCGCCTTGCGGTCAGCCTCCCACTGCATCGTCTCGCGGGAGCGGAGGTGGAAGAACTCGGCATCCTCGACGAGCCGGATGATCTTCCGGCCCTCCTCGGCGACGACCTCGAGGAGCCCGGCGCGCTGCGCCTGGTCCAGCAGGACCCCGTACCGGTGCGGAGACAGCAGGATCGCCGTGCCGAGGCTGACCTGGTAGTCGTTCTTCTTCTGAGCGGCCTGGATGAACAGCCGGGTAACGAAGCCGAAGACCTCGTCGACGCTGCGCTCGTCAGCATCGTCCAGCTCGGCGACGGCGAGCACTCGCTCGTCCGTCGCTGCATCATCACCCGTCCGTAACCAGGCCAACGGCCTCTCCTCTCATCGTCCAGCAGCGCGCGATCACGCGCTGCACCTGCACTCCCCGGTAACGGGATCGATCACGCGGTCACACGACTCGCACACCTGCATCGGCATCTGGTCCACCTCCTCTCTGCGTCCACGGGGCCTTCCCGGCCGTCTGGGCCGGGCTGTACCCTCCTGCCATGCCGCAGGAGGAGCTGGATGACGTCGACCGCGCGATCCTCGAGATCGAGGCGCGGACGTACCGCTTCGTCGGCACGAAGGAGCGCTGCATCCGCGAGCGCACCGGGCTCACGCCCACGCGGTACTTCGTCCGCCTGAATCGGCTCCTCGAGAGCCCGGCCGCTCTGCAGCACTCGCCCGCGGTCGTGAACCGGCTACGGACCCTGCGCGAGCGCTGAGCCCTCACAGACGGCTCCAATCGATCTCCTGCGTGTGGATCAGCAGCGGGATCCCCGTGAGGCGGCCGTAGAGGACGTTGTCGTCGGTCACCGGCAGCCCGAGCTCGTGGGCGCGGAGACGGAACAGCCAGGCTCTCGGCGAGGACCCGTGGTTCCACGGCGCCCCGAACACGCGATCGGCCCAGTCCTCGATGGCGAACATCGCCGCCGGTCGATCACCACCGACCACGGCGCCCTTCGCCAGCAGCGGGACGACCTGTCCCGCGTACGGGTGCGGATCCGGGTGCACGACCCCGCTGCTCTCGGCGAGCGCGGCGCCTCCGCCGTTCTCCGCCGGCGCGGCGTCCTGCGGCTCCCACCGGGTGACGAGCCGGCGCACCGGATGGACTCCGCGGCGCCCAGGCAGGTCGGTGCGGGTCTCCTCCTCGGCCTCGACGGGCACGAGGGCCTGCATGCCGACGGCCTCGGCGTGGGGGAAGGTGTCGGGGTTGGTGCCGGTGAACTCCCAGCCGCCACGGACACGGACGCCCGCCTGATCCTCCATCCCCGGGGACAGGGGGTAGTGGAGGACGACCGTGCCGATCGGCAACTTCTCGGCCTGCTCGGCGGACTCGATCAGCGTGGGGACGTAGATGGTGGTCATGCTTCCTCCCAGGGGGTGACGAGGCGGCGGATGGGTCGCCCGCCGGGGACGTCGACGCAGTCCGTGTCGTGTTCCTCCTCGGCCTCGACGGGCACGAGGGCGGTCCAGCCGACCATCGAGGCGTTCGTGCTGTTCCCTCCGACAGCGACCCACACGTCGATGCCGATGGGAGACACCTTGTGCGCGTGGTCCATACCGGGGCCCGAGGCGTGGCGAGCGAGCGTTCCGACGGGCAGCTTCTCGGCCTGCTCGGCGGACTCGATCAGCGTGGGGACGTAGATGGTGGTCATGAGTCGAGGCCTCCGGTCTCGTCGATCGTGCAGATGTGGACGTTGAGGGACGCGAGCATCACCGCGTGGGCGAGGCGCTCGGTCTCCTCCGGGGTGGCGCGGTAGCCGCGCTGGGCCTTCCAGCGGATGTCGCGGGCCTCCATGAAGGTCAGCGGCACAGGGTCAGCCCGCGCCCGCGTGCTCACGGGGTGTCCTGGTGTGCGTGGGCGATGGCGGCCTCGATCGCGGCCCGGGCGTCGGCGCGGCATCGGTCCTGGGCGTCCGTGCTGATGTTCGTCCACTGGCCGTTCCAGAGGATCCCGGCGAGGGCCTGGGCCGCGGCCTCGACAGCCTCGGGGCTGGTGATCGCGGCCTCGACGACCTGGACCGCGGCGGCCGTGCCGTGCAGCAAGAAGTGGTCGGCCTCGGGCTGCTCGCCCCAGGCCACCGACATGCCGGCCGCGAGGTTGTGCTCAGCGAGGGTCGCGCGGCCTGCCGTCTGGACGAGGGGGTCGGTGATCGGCAGACGGGGGGTCACTGGTCTGCTCCGATCAGTGCGGCCAGGGTGGGGGCGTACCGGCTCAGGGGCCGGGCGATGGGGTACCCGACGGTCCGCCGGCGGGCCGAGGAGCCATCGGGGGTGACGACGTAGCCGGTGAATCGCTGGACCCGGTTCCACGGGGACGGCGTGCGGATCAGGTACCGCTCGAGGTAGACCGTGCGTCCGTCGGGCGTGAGGAAGAGCGCGGAGTCGGAGGGCACGTAGTAGCGGAACCCGTTCGCGAGGAGCCACGGCCAGACCTGGTGCCGGTCGGCGTTGACCAGGCTCCTGACCGCGGCGGCGTGCGGGCCGGCGGCGAGCGCGGCCCATGCGCGGGCGTCGTCGTAGGCGGGGATGATCGCGAAGTCGCGCAGTGCGCGGGGGCGGTGGGTCATCAGGACTCCCTCGGTGAGCAGGTGCAGGTGGGGCAGTGGCGCGGGCGGGGTGGGATCGGGGGGAGGACGACGGGGCAGTAGCACGTGATGTCCCCGGCCCCGTCGACCCGGTAGGGGCAGCCGGCGTCCGTGCCCTCGGGAGCCAGAACTCCGGTGTGCCGGTCGTGGTGGTGCTGTCCGGCCAGGCAGCTGGGGCACAGTCGACCGCTCATCCCCCTTCCTCCCAGTCGTCGTCCTCCCAGTCGTTGTCCTCATCGGGGCAGGCGTCCCAGTGGGCGATCTGGCCCCACCCCGGGATGCAGGCGGTCGTCCCGAGGGGCATGTTCCGTCCGCACTCCGTGCAGGCGACGGGATGCAGGATGGTCAGCAGCTTCAGGGGGAGGCGTTCATCGGTCACGGCGTCTCCTCCGTCTCGGTGCCGGCCAGGGCGCGCCTGATGTCGTCGATGATGAGCGGCCCGCAGTCGGCGGGGTCCATCGCGAGTCGGTCCGCGTGACCCTCGTCGTGGGGGAGGAGGGCGTCACGGACACGGGCGATGGTGGCCTCGGCCTGCTCGGCGTTGGACTCCCACTCCTGCCGCGCGCGGACCTCGATCCCGACTTGATCGCGCAGAGCGTCGATCCGGTCTTCGGCGGCCCGGAGAGCGGCGAGGAGGGCCGGGACGGCGGTGCGGGCGGCCGCGATGAACTCGGCGTCGAAGTGCTCCTGTGGCTGCTCGGCGCCGTTGACGATGAGGAGTGCGCGGGAGTCGAGCCGCCGGTCGCCGCTGTCGCGGTTCACGCGCGATCCCTCGCTGCCCTCGCATCCGACCCGCCACGGCGCGAGGGTGGCTCGGTTCGCGAGGGCCTGCCAGGCTTCCTGCTGCTCGGTGGGGATCCAGTCGTCAGCCACGGTCCTGCTCCTTCCTGACCGCGTGCGCGGCCACCCCGAGCTCGTCGAAGAACTCGGTCATCACGTGCTCGGTGTGCGACCGCGCGCGGGCCGACTCGAAGCCGCACGTGCACCGGCCGCCGTGCTGGTGGTGCTTCGACTCGACGGCGTACCGCGCGGCCGCGACGATCAGGGCCATGTGATCCCGGACCGTCTCGTGCATGTCGTCCAGCTCGTAGGAGGTGCGGTCGGCCGGTGCGACCGTCATTGCCACGGCGACGAGGGGCTCGACCCCGTCGCGAGCCGCGTCTTCGAGAGCGCCCATCAGTCCTCATCGCTCTCGTGCAGCTCCCGCAACGTCCGATGCGGGTAGCGGTCGCGCTCCGCACGGTGGAGGCGCTTCTCGAGCGCATCGAGCTCCCGCTCCCAACGGTCCCGCCCGATGACGACGTACCAGGCGCCGATGGCCGCGAGGATCAGCACGGCGACCTCCGCGAGGCCGTCGAGGATCTGATCGACGATCATCGTCCGGCCTCCTCACCGGATCGGAGGTGCTTGACGGTGTCGAATGCCCGGCGTGCCCGCTCGAGCTCCTGGTTCATCAGGTCATGGCTCCGGGCCGCCTCCGTCGCGAGCGCGTTGATCAGGGCCTCGTCTCCGCCGCTCGTGCGTGCGACGGCGAGCTTCCCCTCAAGCTTCGAGGCCCTTACCCGCGCGACCCGCGCGGCGTACGAGGCGTCACGGTAGGTGGCCTCAGCGAGCTCGATCTCGAGCATGTCGATGGCGGAAGTGGGCTCGACGGTCTCGAGCTCCTCGTCGCCGATCTCCTCGGGCGGCGCGCCCGGGGCAGCGGGAGGCAGGGCCCCGCCCCTGCCGGCCTTCCGCATCTGGGCGGCGAGCGCGGCGGCCACGAAGAGGAGGAGGACGAAGGCGACGGCCCACTGCCACTGGGCGCCGATGGGCGCCCAGATGCCGAGGATTGCGGAGGTGATCGCGAGGGCGAAGGTGATGCGGGCGAGGGTCTTCATCGGGGCTTCCGTCCGTTGTGGATGAGCTCGGCGGCAGTGAGGAGGGAGGCGCGGTAGCAGGCGCGCACGGCGTCTGCGGCGGCTTCCCAGGGGCCGGTGCGGTCCATCAGTCGCCCTTCTGCTCGATGACGTCCGCGACCGCTCGGAGGTACTCGGCGAGGGCCGAGGACATGGCGCCTTCGGGGGGCTCGAAGTAGGCGTCGCCGTTGTCGTCGACGACGGCGTCCAGCTCGATCTCGACGTCGCCGGTGTGGACGTCGTCCCAGTCGTCCTCGACGATGACCTGCACCCGGAGGGGGATCGTCGTCGAGCTGAGCTTGGCGATCCTGTGGGCCATGGTCAGGTCTCCTTCGTGGTCTCGGCGTCGAGGGCGTTGAGGGCGCGGCGGATGGCGGCGCGGAGCTCCTCGGGGTCCACGACGAGCTGGACGTGGCCGGGCGAGGCGTCGGTGACGGTGATCGGCAGCTCGACGGTCGCGGTCGCGAGGACCTGGGTGGCGCCGCCGAAGGTGGCGGACAGCTGGATCGGGAAGGGGAGGTGAGCGATCGGCTTGGTCATGGTCAGTTCGCCTTCCGGTGCGCGCGACGGGCGATGCGGGCGGCCTTGGCCTGCCGGCGGCGGCGGGCCTTCACGTGCGCGGGGACGGTGCCCTCGTACATCGGCTTGCCCTGCAGGGCGCCGAGGATCGCGAGCTGGTAGCTGGACATGCGGGGCAGGATCTTCATCGGGACTCCTTGGTGGTGGTGGTGATGTGGTCGTTCAGGGACTTCTTGGACGGGAGGTCGGCGCCGCAGATGCACTTCCAGCCGAAGCCGTTCACGGCCCAGATGGGGTCGTGGTCGGGGTGCGGGGCCTGCGTCGGGGTGGGGCGGCCGCTCACCGGTGCCCCCGCTCGATCGCATCGGCGCAGACGACGGACAGGGCCTTCTGGGCGAGCTGCTCGAAGGCGGCCGGCGCGCCGTTGAGGACGACGGTGCCGGCCTCGGCGGTCACCTCGACGCCCTCGCGGGTGAGCGTGATGCTGGCGTGGTCCAGGTCGATGTAGAGGGTCTCGGTGGGCATCACGGCTGCTCCTGGTCGATGTGGCGGTGGGTGAGAGTCACGGTCGGCGGCTGGCCGAGCGGCTTGATGACGGTGGTGTGGGGCTCGCAGGGGCAGCGCTCCTCGGTCGTGTGCCCGGGCTGGTCGGGGATGAGGTGGATGACCTTCATGCCGCCCGCTTCCGCCGCATCGCCTTGCGCTCGGCCGGAGAGGTCCCGCCCCAGATGCCGTCGAGCGTGTCCTGCAGGGCGAGCTCGAGGCACTCCGCGCGGACCGGGCAGCTGCCGCACACCTTCCGCGCCGCGACGGTGGAGCCGCCCTTGGTCGGGAAGAAGATGTCGGTGTCGACCTCGCGGCACAGGGCCTGGTCCATCCACTCGAGCGGGGCGACCTTGTTCATGAGGCGGCCCCCGCGGGTTCAGCGCGCCGCAGCTCCCCGACAAGCTCTGTGCGTCCGGAGCTGTTGGCGGTCTTGAGCGCGGTCCTCCACGACTTCCAGCCGCAGCGCTGGACTGCCCGGTCGCGATCGACGCCCTGCGCGAGGAGGTCCTCGAGCGCGTCCAGACGAGCCGGTATCTCGTTGTAGGCGATGCGGGCCACTGTCGGGTCGCCATACGACCGCGCGCGGTGGTAGTGCCGGTTGCACATGCCGCGCGCCTTGACCTTGGCATCGCAGCCGGCGACCGAGCACGCCCCTGGTGCCGACGGCTCGTCCGCGATGTCCGAGGCGTCGTACGCGGCGATGCTCGCCTCGATGCGCTGGGCGATCGACGGGAGCGGGCCACGCACTTCCTCGGCGAGGTCGTGCGCCCGCTGCTCGACGAGGTCCGGCGGGGCCGTGGTCGACGCAGCGTGGCGGGCGACGAGGTACCGGTCTCGGCCGTGGAACGCGACGTGCCAGGACCAGCGACTCTCGTCCAGGGTGATCTGCTGCTCCTGGCGGATCTGGGTGATCTGGTCCATCGCCATGCGGCGCATGCGCGGCGGGGAGATCAGACCCTCGATCCGGAAGATCACGACGAACTCGCCCTTCATGCTGCGGCCCGCCGCTTGCAGGGCCAGCAGTCCGGGCGGTCCTCGCCGAAGCGGGCCGTCTCGACCGGCTCAGCGATTCCGCACCACGCCACGACCTCGGTCTCGTCCATCGCCTGGGTGAGGTGGTTGACCCGGCCGCCGTAGACGCGGAAGCGGTCCTCCGGGCGGGTCTCCTCGGCGGCGAGGTCGTCGGCGTGCGCGGCGCCCCAGAGGGCCATGTGCTCTCCGAGGCGGAGCTCGTCGACGTTCGGGTCGAGGAGGCAGCGCAGGGTCTCGGCGCGGGCCTCGATCTCGAACGGGGTGCCGTCGAGAAGGAGGGCCTTCACCCAGGTCTGCGCGGCGTCGTGGGAGGTGAAGTGCTGCTGTGCGAGCGGCATCTCGTGCGGGATGCGCTGCCCGAGCGGCGTGGCCCGGTTTTCCTCGGCCGGCCTCTCGAAGACGGCGGCGTTCCAGCGGCCGGCGGGGTCCTTCCAGATCTCGGCGCGCATCACAGGACCCCGCTCTCGGCCATGTCGTCGACGCGACGCATCCACTCCCGCACGGACACCTCGTCACGGAACGGGGCGCGGTGCGTCTCGCGGTCGATCTCCTGGACGACGGTGACTGCGACGAAGGTGTCGCCGATGGGGGAGACGATGACGTTGCCCTGCGGGCGGAGCGCGAGGTCGCCGCCGAGGATCCGCGCGGCCTTGGCTAAGCGGGTCAGGCGGTCGTGGGGCATCGTGCAGCCGTCGGAGAGGTCCAGGGGTGCCTGGTCGTGGAGGATGCGACGCAGCATCGCGGCGATGCGCATGGCCTGCTCGTCCGGTGCCTCGCGGTACGCGCCATCCTCGGGCGGCGGGATGGTGAGGGTGAGCTCTCCGTGGTCGAAGAGGTCCGAGCGGTCGACGACACGGATCTGGTCCTCGGAGACCTGGACGCTCAGGAGGTACTCGTCCGCAGTGGCGTCCTTCGGCAGACGCCGCTTGAAGACCGCGAGCACATCCTTCACCTGCGCGGCGGTGATCGCGAACAGACCCGCGCCCTCCTGCACGTACGGGGTGAGGATGCCCGCGCCGAGCGCGGTCCCGTTGGTGGCGACGAGGGTGAGGCCATCGTGGCGGGCGAAGCAACGCACGACGGCGTTGCGGTCGTCGTCGCGAGGGTTGGCGTGGAAGAGCGCGGTCGCCTCGAGGAGGCGGGTGAACTCTGTGCCGTAGACGGTCAGCTCGATGTCGGGGTACGTGGTGGACATGGGGACTCCTAGAGGGTGGCGAAGTAGTCGTCGATGGTCAGCTGGACAGGCTCTGGCGGGGCGGCGGGCTCCGGTGCGGGCTCGATCGCCCAGCTGTGGTCGGTGAGCGCCGTGATCCACCGGGCACACTTCAGGGCCCTGGAAATCGCGGCGTCCCGTACGCCGCCGGTCGCGCCGGCGTTCTCGATCGCGTGGACCCGGTCCAGCTCGGTCAGCAGGTCCGCGAGCAGGCCGCGGTCCTCGCACTTCTGGGCGTGGACCCGGACGAAGGCCCAGCCGATGCGGCGCGGCCCGGCCGGCCAGCGGCGGCCGACGAGCAGGTAGTCCGCGGTCACCTGGAAGCCGCCGACCCGGGTGCCTTCGCGGCGGGACTCGATGATCCGTCGGACCTCGCCGACCGGGTCCGCGAGGATCCGGCCCATGTGGAACGGGGAGTGCAGAGCCCGGAGCGCCGTGACGTCCAGCGCGTCCAGTGGCCCGCCGTCCTTCGGTGTCGACGCGACCACGCACTCGGGGCAGCGCGGCTGCCCCTTCGGTGCCGACCGGCACCTATGCACGGGGATGCCGGTGCACAGGGCGGTCTCGTCGTCGACGAGGTGGGCGTCCCAGTCGCCGCCCATGCGGTTCTCGGAAGGGATCATCCAGGCCATCACGCCGCCCCCTGCCGACGCTCCGCCTCGGCCGCGACGGTGGCCAGAACACCGCGGAGCCGATGCTCGAGCGCGGCCAGGTCGCCGTCTGTCATCGCAGGCACCGCGGCCTCGGCCTCCCTCGCGAGTGCCGACGTCACGTCCCTCGCCCAGGTCCCGCAGCGCGCGTTGTGGTGCAGGCCCCGGAACGGGCGGTCCATCTCGCCGCGCTCACCCGGCGCCGAGTACCGGCACAGCAGCCCGCCATGCGGGTCGCGCCACACCTCGTACGTGCCGCTCCTGCCCTCGATCGGGTAGGCCTCCGGCGCCAGGGCCACCCAGCACTTCCCGTGCAGGGACCACGCCCACCAGACCTGCGCGCCGCAGTCCTCGCACTCCGGCGCCGGCCGCGCCGGCCGCTGCGGCACCTGCTTCCGCGCCCGCATCAGATCCACACCCCGCGGGCCCGGCGCCGCGCCGCGCGAGCGGCCCGCGCCGACGGCCCGTACGTGCAGTCCCACAGCAGCCACCCGATGCCCGCCACGGACACCAGGAAGCCCACGAGGAGCCCCAGCCGCACCAGGACGGAGAACAGCGCCAGGACGGCAGCGAGCGCGCTCACGAGGCACCGCCAGCTCGTGCCGTGCCCGCGGGATGCGCGTGCTCGGCGGCGCGGTGCGCGGCGTCGTGGCGGCGCTTCGCCTCCCGTGCATCGGTCCGGGACCGCAGCACCGTGGAGTACCCGCACCTGCAGCCGACGGCGAACCGCATGTCGGCCGGCCGGAACCCGATTGCCGTGACGACCGCGCGGGGGCGACGGCGCTCGAGGATGCTCAGGACCCGCGCGCTCATGCCGCCACCCGCCCAGGGGCGGCCGAGGTCGCGGGGCGACGGGACGAGCGCGGGGCGACGCTGCACGGCGAGTCCGGCGGGTAACTGGCCGGGTCTGCGCGGCGCCACTCGATGTGCTTGCGGATCTCGTCCCGGGACGGGCCGCCCGGCTTCCACGCGGCCTCGACAGCCTGCTCGACCGTTGACCCGTCGTAGCCGAGCATGATCGCGTAGGCGACCGAGTACCCGCGGCCCATGCGCACCGCCGGGTCCTGGTCGATCCGGGCATCGATGCCGGCCTGCACCTGCTGCTGAATCGTCTTCGTGGTCACGACGCCTTCTCCTTGCGGTGACGAGGGGCGGGGAGGTCGGCCAGCGCGTCCATGAGGTCTGCGAACCAGCGGCGGCGAGCGCGGCGGCGGCCGCGGCGCGCGGTCATCGGGTCACCTCGGCGGGGTCGCAGCAGACGTCGGCGCAGAACAACAGGTCCGCGTCGCGGCCCTCCTGCTCGGCGCTGCGGTCGGCCGCGTCGAGGTCGCTGAGCAGGTCGCGGATCTGGTCGTCGAGCGCGAGGTCTCGGCGGCCGTGCGCGGCGATGCAGTCGCACTGCTTGCGGTGGGTGGCGAGCAGGTCGCGGATGATGTGATCGGGGGAGGGGAGGCCCTCGGCGGGCCGGCGGCCGCCGCAGTAGGTGCAGGGCTCCGGGTCCGTGAGGGTGCCGGCCGGGGCGGGCAGCTGCAGCGCGGCGGCGCTGGTGCTGGGGGCGGCCAGCATCGCGAGCGGGCGCTCGTGCGAGCGGGGCGCGCGGATCGGGGTGATGGTCATCGACGACTCCTTCGATGCGGTGGGGCGGGGTGGGTCAGGTGGGGTCGGGCGGGGCGTATCGGGCGAGGTCCCGTTCGGCGCGGTCGAGGGCAGCGCGGGCATCGCGGATCTTGGAGATCGCGAGCGCGGGCCGGCTCATCCGGGCCCAGGCGGTCGCGTACTTGGCGGCCCGCTTCGCGTAGCCGAGGTCCTTGACGACGAGGTCGCCGTCCTCGTCGAACGGCATGCCCGTCTGCTCCCTGAAGCAGAGCCGGGGAAGGGTGGCCGCGGGAGCTTCGGGGGACCCGGCTCCCGCGCCCGGTTCTCCCTCTACGCTGGGGGTTTCCACACCAGCACCAGCAGAGGGAGAAGCATGATGAAGAGCGTCTTGAAGATCCGGGACTTCACGTTCAACTTCGACGGCGAAGCGTTCGCGCCCAGTGCGCTCGCGTTCTACGAGGGCCTCGCAGACCTTCTCGGCGACCACAAGTCGGTGAAGGTCGCCATCGAGCACGGCGGGAACGGTGATCGTGTTGTGACCCGCATGGTGCTTACTCCCAGCGACCTCCGCTTCGACGTCACGGGAGGCCCCGTTCCCCTGATCGCCAACGCCTCTGTCCTTGAGGGGCTGAAGTCGTCCCACGCGGAGAAGGGGTTCGTCCTCATCCCGGACTTCCGGGAGATCGCCGCCGCCCTCAGCGACGGTCGGAGCGATGCCGAGGCCTGAGCAAAGGTCGACGCCTGCGAGGGAGCCGGCGTAGCGGGCTACGTCGTGCACGCTGCGGACGATCTCTCGGTCTCGGTCGTTGATGTCGCGGGGCCCGCTCTGCGCGTCGGCGGCCGAGATCAGATCGGCGGCGCCGGCGGCGGCCTTCGCGAGCCCATGGAGCGCAGTCGCGACGTGGTTGGTGTAGGCGAAGTTGGTGGTCTGCTGCTCGGTCATCACGCGGCCGCCTTCGTGGTCTTGGCGCCGCGATGCGACTCGGTGCGGGTACCAGTTGTCACAGCCGGCACGACGAAGACCTCGTCGAGGTCGCGCTTGATCCAACGGCAGAGGGTCCGGGCCAGGTCGTCGCTGCAGGACTTCATGGCACCCGTCTCGAGCGCCGAGATCGCAGCCTGGGTGCACCGGCACAGGGCGGCCAGGTCTCGCTGGCTGTACCCCTGGGACTCGCGGCCTCGCCTGATCGGCAGAGGGTCCTTGACCTTCATCCATGACTCCCTCGAGTAGCGGATCTTCGGGCGCCCATATCCGTAGGGTCGCCGCTCCGTGATGACGTACATCCTGCACCTCTTTCGGGTCAGTGACAAGTGGTACCCGTACCGTATGTCGACCACTTGTCGCCCGTCAACCCCCAAGTTCCCAGCGCACGACTGCATCCCGGCTAATCTGGTTGTCAGCTTGCGCGCTTTCGCCAGGTGTAGAAGCTTGACCAGACTCCCGAGGATCCCTCCATGGCCCGCAAGAAGCTCACGCTGCAGGACGTCGCACGCCGCGCTGCCGACCTCAACGGCGGCAAAGGTGGGCGCGCTCTGCAGCGCATCGCTACCCAGAAGGGCCTGACGCTGTCGTATGCGACGGTGGACCGGATCCTCGCCGGGAAGTACGAGAGCACTCCTCAGCGCCAGACCATCGAGGCTCTAGCAGTCCTCGCGAACATGCCGCTCGCGAAGGTCTACGAGGCCGCGGGGCTCCCGCTCCCGATGGCTCCGCTCGCGGAGCAGCTCCCCGACGGATCTGACTACCTCACCACCCAGCAGCGACGCGTCGTCCTCGATGTCATCCGCGGATTCATCCGCGACAACGACAGGATGGTCGACCTTGAACTCGAGCTCGAAGCCAGACCGTTGCCCCCGTACGAGTACCGCCGGATGGACGCGGAGGGCATCGACCCCTCCGCACTCTCCGACGACGGCCTTGAGGAGCTCTACACCCAGCTCGTGCAGGGCACCCCTCATCGCGAGACGGTGGATGCCGTCCTCCGCCTCCGCGCCCTCGTCGAGGACGCGATGCGCCAGCGGGGCCTCGGCGACATCGTGGAAGATTCGCCTCAGCCAGATGGGGTTACCACCGGCGAGCGCGGCGCCGCTGCGGCGCCCGACCGGCCGTGGGAGAAGGACGAGTTCGCTCTCGCCGCGAAGCGGGGGCGGAACATCGGTGCCGAGATCCGTCGGCGCCAGGATGCCGAGGCTGAGGCCTCGCAGGACAACGAGGAGTAGAAGCGGTGCAGGGGACTCACGGGGGGTTGATCGAGCGTGTCGCAGCTCGGTGCGCGGAGCAGAAGGTCGGTCCAGATCCGTCGGGGCAGGAAGTCATACTCTGGTCCCATGGTGCGGCGGTGGACTGTGGCTGAGGAGCGCTTCGCCGTCAGGTTTGACGGCG